>TARA_R110000851_G_scaffold165169_1_pt1 | contig 161236 bp, 145 predicted proteins | sample TARA_R110000851 | Tara Oceans TARA_R110000851 (sample SAMEA4397627) | marine metagenome | biome: Polar Biome; feature: [DCM] deep chlorophyll maximum layer (ENVO:01000326); material: water (ENVO:00002006), including particulate matter (ENVO:01000060) such as... | depth 17 m
TGTGGTGAGCCTGAATTGCACAAACTAATATTGGTCTGGATGGTATGCGGTTCTATGTGCTGCAGCGGTCTTTAGTTTCAGTTATTTTGTTTTCCTGTTTTATCGGCGGGCCAGTCGCTGAACGCAATGAAATATAAAAGAATCAGGTTGGCTAAAGGAATTAATATTAATATGCCCATCCACCCGGGGTAGCCAATTCGTTTGCAAATGCGCCAGGCGGGAATGACCACCAAAACGGCAATAACCAGCATCCATAGCCAGTGGCCAAACCACATACCGTTGCTAAACATATAATTTCCCATCATGCCGTCCTTTTAAGAAAAATTTGCTCTGTAATTGCAATAGTGATCATGGCGATAATCGCGACACCAAGAACAAACGGATCAGTGTTTAATTTAACCCAGATGAACCCACCAAGGGCCAGTAAATCCAGCACAATGGCAGTGGCGGGAACCCAGGCCTTGGCTCCGATATCTGCGCGCAGATATCGCAATACGCCCCAGTGAATGGCAATATCCATAATCAGGTAGAACACAATACCCAGCGCTGCGATACGAGACAGGTCGAAAAAGGCGGTCAGAATCAGGCCCAGCACCACCGTGTAGACCAATGTGTGTTTCTGTATGCTACCCGGCATGCCGAAATGGCTGTGAGGAACAAGCTTCATTTCCGTTAGCATTGCCAGCATTCTGGAAACGGCAAATATGCTGGCCAGAATACCGCCCGCAGTGGCCAACATGGCAATGGCGACCGTAAACCAAACTCCGTATTCACCCAGCGCCGGTCGGGCGGCAGCGGCAAGCGAATAGTCTTGTGTCTTGATGATTTCCTGCAAAGACAGATTGCCGGCGACAGCAAAGCCGACCAAAGTGTAGATGACGACGCAAGCAGCAATGGAAATAATAATGGCACGACCCACGTTGCGGTGGGGGTCTTTTACCTCTGAGCCACTGTTGGTGATGGTTGTAAAACCTTTGAACGCCAGGATGCCCAGCGCGGTTGCACCAAAGAAATGACCAACTCCGCCGCCCGTTTCATTGCTGCCGGAAAAGTCGATAGTGACGCCGTCTGCGATCCAGACACCCACTAAACCGAAGATTAGAATGCCACCGATTTTCAGCATTCCAATGAAGGAAGCAGTGCCTTGAATCAATTGGTTGCCTAACAAATTAATGATGAAAGCGGCCAAAATAAGTAGCACCCCCAGAAGGGGTACCAGGTAGCCGCTGTCGTCACCGCCGAACAGTTGCATGGTATAGGCGCCAAATGTGCGGGCAAGAAAGCTTTGGGCGATGACCATTGAAAAATACATCAGCAATGCATTGAAAGCGGTGGGAAGCCGATTCCCATAGGCTTTATGGAGATACATGCCAATACCACCGGCCGATGGGTAGGCGTTCGAAATTTTGATATATGAATAAGCGCTGAAGCCAACGATAATGGCGGCTGCCAGAAAGGCCAGCGGGAAAAGCGCGCCTGTCATTTGCGCCATTTGCCCGGTTAGCGCAAAGATGCCCGCGCCAATCATAACGCCGGTTCCAAGCATGATGGTTCCGCCAAGTGTCAGGCTGTTTTCACGATAGTGAGAGGTTCTGTCTTGATTTGCGTTCATGCAATCCTTTCATCGTTTCCTGAAAGGGTACGTTTGTGAAGAACTTTAATCAAGGCATTAAAAAACGGCAAAGCATGATTCAGATGCTTTGCCGTTTCTGTGAAGATGGTGAAGTCTTGCGCTTAATGTGTTGCCCACGCAAGTAACCGATGAAGCAGAGTTAGAAAAACGCTTGCAAACCGGTTTGTGCACGACCCAGAATCAACGCGTGAACGTCGTGGGTACCTTCATAGGTATTCACCACTTCCAGATTCACCAGGTGGCGGGCAACACCGAACTCGTCGGAAATACCATTACCACCCAGCATGTCGCGCGCCATACGGGCAATATCAAGCGATTTGCCGCAAGAGTTGCGCTTCATGATAGAGGTGATTTCAACGGCGGCAGTGCCTTCGTCTTTCATGCGGCCCAAACGCAGGCAGCCTTGCAAACCCAGGGTAATTTCCGTTTGCATGTCGGCCAGTTTCTTTTGAATGAGCTGGTTTTGCGCCAGGGGGCGACCGAACTGTTTGCGATCGAGTGTGTATTGACGCGCAGTGTGCCAGCAGAATTCAGCTGCACCCAAGGCACCCCAGGCAATACCGTAGCGGGCCGAGTTCAGGCAGGTGAAGGGGCCGCGCAAGCCGCTAACGCCGGGCATCATGTGATCTTCGCTTACTTCCACTTCGTCCATGACAATTTCGCCGGTAATGGAAGCGCGCAGACCGACCTTGCCGTGGATGGCGGGTGCAGACAGACCTTTCATGCCTTTTTCCAGGATGAAGCCGCGGATTTTGCCGTCGAAGTCACCACCAACACACTTTGCCCACACAACGAAAACGTCTGCGATGGGGGAGTTGGTGATCCACATTTTCGTACCACTGAGCTTGTAGCCGCTGTCGGTTTTTACGGCGCGGCTTTCCATGTTGCCGGGGTCGGAACCGTGGTTGGGTTCGGTTAGGCCGAAGCAACCAATCCATTCGCCGCTGGCCAGCTTGGGCAGGTACTTCTGTTTCTGTTCTTCGCTACCAAATTCGTTAATCGGCACCATTACCAGGGAGGATTGAACACTCATCATGGAGCGGTAGCCGGAATCAACACGTTCAACTTCACGTGCGATAAGGCCGTAGCAGACGTAATTCAGGCCGGAGCCGCCGTACTCAGTGGGAATGGTGGGGCCCAGCAAGCCCAGTTCTCCCATTTCACGGAAAATTTCAATGTCGGTTTTTTCGTTGCGGAAGGCTTCCAGAACGCGTGGCGCGAGTTTGTCTTGCGCGTACGCTTGAGCGGCATCCTTTACCATGCGCTCTTCTTCTGTAAGCTGTGAATCAAGTAACAGGGGGTCTTCCCAATGGAAGGATGGGGCCGAGGACATAATGAATGCGCTCCGAAAATAAGTTTAGGTTTAAAGTATTTTACCGAAAACGCGGCCTAAGGCAAACGTATTCGTACCAATACTGGCAGGTTATGTGAGTTATTGGCACAATGCAATTGATAAAATTGCACAATGTCGTGACAAATGTGCACGTTTCGAGTCATGACGAAGCCGATAAAGGAGAACCAATGCGTAAAGGCGTGCCAAACTTAGGGGCTTTGCAGGCATTTGAGGCAACGGCGCGCCTGGGGTCATTTTCGCGCGCCGCGGAGGAATTGTCACTGACCCATAGCGCCATTTTTCGGCAGGTGAATGGGCTGGAGGAGCGTTTGGGTGTCGCGCTATTTACCCGGGTACGTCGGCGTGTTGTGTTAACCGATGCGGGGGCGGAATATGCCGCACGCGTTCGCCATCATCTGGAACAGTTGGAAAAAGACACGTTTAGTTTAATGTCGCGTGCCGGGCTGGGTCATAGTTTGCATATTGCCGTGCTACCGACACTGGCGACGACGTGGCTTGTTCCACGCTTGCCCGCTTTTCAGGCACGTCATGCCGATATCGCGGTGAGTTTGTCCAGTCGCACGTTGCCGTTTCAGTTTGCCGACCATCCTTTCGATGCAGCTATTTACCATGCCGAGCAGCCTTGGGCCGCCACGCAAGGCATTCGCTTGTTTCCCGAAGAGGCGCTTGTTCCGGTTTGTTCTCCCTTCCTGTATGAAATTGCACAACATGCTTCGAATGGGTTGGCAGGCCTAACGCATTTGCACATGATGTCGCGACCCGACGCCTGGCGTGACTGGTATCGTACGCAGGGTCTTGAATACTTGCCCGGGGTCGCGGCGGGTCCTCGCTACGAACTCTTCACGATGCTATTGGCGGCAGTGCACGCAGGGCTGGGTGTCGGATTGATCCCGCGGTTTTTGGCCGATGAGGCTTTGGCAAATGGCGACCTGGTCGTGCCGTTCGACGGGGCTCTGGCTGTGCGACAGTCTTACTATTTCAGTTACCCTGTTCATGTCGGGAAAACCGACGCACTGATTGCTTTTGAGGCATGGCTGCAGGAAACGGTTGAAGAACAGGCAGGTTGAATCTAAATGATCGGAACGAGACGGGTCGCACGTTATTTTATTTCGGCGTTGATGTGCAGTGGTTTATTGCTGGGTCTTTCGTCAGCGCTGGCCCGTGTACCGGTCAATCCGGAAGAGGCGACGGGTTGGACTGAAAAGTCGTTATCCCGGGCCAATGAATATATGATTTCGGCGGCCAACCCCCATGCGTCGGAAGCGGGCCTGGGAATACTGGATGCCGGCGGCAGCGCGGTCGATGCGGCAATCGCCGCACAACTGGTGCTCAGTCTCGTTGAGCCTCAGTCTTCAGGGTTGGGCGGGGGCGGCTTCATGGTGGTCTTCGATGCCGCGAGCCAGCGTCTTCGCACTTACGATGCACGTGAAACTGCACCGCAGGATGCCGATAATCGGTATTTCAGAATCGATGGCGAGGTGTTGCCGTTTTGGGATGCGGTAAATAGTGGTTTGTCGGTAGGTGCACCAGGTCTGTTGCGTGGTTTGGAGAAAATGCATGCCGATGGCGGGAAATTGCCATGGGCCAGCTTATTCGAGCCTGCAATCAGGCTTGCGCGGGAAGGTTTCGCGGTTTCACCCCGTTTGAACGGGTTATTGCAACGCAGTGAAAAGTTGCGCGAAAGCAAGACCGCACGTCCTTATTTTTATGATGCGAATGGCAATCCTCGTCCGGTCGGTTATGTATTGAAGAATCCTGCATTGGCTGATGTTCTGGAGCAGGTCTCCCGGCAGGGTGCCGATGCGTTCTATGAAAGCGCGATTGCGCACGATATCGTAAGCGCTGTGCGTTCCCACCCCACACCGGGGGCGCTTTCCTTGCCGGATCTGGTCAATTACGAGGCTGTGCCGCGCCAGCCGCTTTGTGTGGCCTATCTGGAGTACGAGTTGTGCGGCATCGGCCCGCCCAGTTCGGGGCCCGTGACGGTTATGCAGATTCTGCTGATGCTGACGCATACCGACATACTGGATTACGCGCCAAACTCGCTTGAGGCAGTGCATTTGTTTGCCGAGGCGGGCAAGCTGGCGTGTGCTGATCGTGACGTATATATTGCCGACCCGGATTTTTCTCCTTTTCCCGTCGATACCCTGTTGGACGCTGACTATATTGCCGGCCGGGCCGCCCTGATCAATCCTTCCGGCGCCATGTCAGATGCCCAGGCGGGGAATCCGCTTGGGCAAAGCCCTGGCCTGGGGCGTGACCGTTCGCCCGAGTTGCCGTCGACAACGCATTTGTCGGTCGTCGATGCCAGCGGGAATGTCGTGTCGATGACAACATCGGTGGAGTCGGCATTTGGCAGCAAGATCATGGTGCGGGGCTTTTTGCTGAATAACCAGCTCACCGATTTTTCTCTCGATGGAACAGATGAAGCGGGCATGCTGGTTGCCAATGGGGTTGAGCCCGGCAAGCGCCCTCGCAGTTCTATGGCCCCCATGATCGTCCTGCGAGACGGAAAGCCCTACATGGCCATTGGCGCGCCCGGAGGCCCGTTTATTATCAGTTTTGTGGCGAAAACATTATTGGGTGTTCTGGGCTGGGGTCTGGATATTCAATCGGCGATTGCGTTGCCTAATCGGGGAAGCTGCAGTTACGGCACCGAAATTGAAGAGGGGACGGAATTGGAAGCGTTGGCCACGCCGCTTGAACAAATGGGACACGAAGTGCGTTTGGAGTCTCTGCCCAGTGGCTTGCAGGGCATTGTGATTACGCCCGACGGCCTTGAAGGCGGCGCGGATCCACGCCGTGAAGGCGTGGCGCTGGGGCGTTAATTGTGTTTAATGAAAAACAACTGTTCGGTTGCCGTTAAGCAAAATACGGTGCTCTACATGACTGCGTACGGCACGTGAAAGCACCAGCGATTCAATGTCACTGCCCACTTGTGTCAAATCCCTGGCACTCATGTTGTGGTTCACGCGCTCGATATCCTGTTCAATAATCGGACCTTCGTCCAGATCAGAGGTCACGTAGTGTGCTGTAGCACCAATAATTTTCACGCCACGCGCATGCGCCTGATGGTAGGGCTTTGCACCTTTGAAACTGGGCAGGAAGCTGTGGTGGATATTAATAGCGCGGCCCGAAAGAGCCTGACACATTTCGGCGCTGAGAATTTGCATGTAGCGTGCCAGTACGACCAAATCCACTTGTTTTTCGTCTACCAGGGCAAGAATGCGTTCTTCCTGGTCCCGTTTGGTTTCGGTGGTAACGGGGAAATGATGAAAGGGTATGTCATAGGCCTTGGCCATGCCGGCATGATCGTTGTGGTTAGACACCACGCCGACAACGTCAACATTCAACTGGCCGCTGTGTGTGCGAAACAGCAGGTCATTCAAACAATGGCCTTGGCGGCTGGCAAGAATTAACAGGCGCGCTTTGCGCTGGGCGTTATGAACGCGTGCCTGCATATTGAATTCCTGCGCAACGGTTTGGAATTGCCGCTCCAGCTCTTCGGCTGGTTGCTGTTCCGGAAGCTCAAAGTGCACACGCAGAAAGAAGCGTTTGGTTTCAGTATCGCCAAATTGCTGTGCATCCACAATATTGCCCTGCCGTTCCAGCAACCAACCTGAGACACGATGCACGATGCCGGTGCGGTCGGGGCAAGACAGGGTCAGAATGTAATCGTTCATTGTTATGTCGTTGTGGTGTCGTTTTGATGTTCAAAGGCTAGACGGCATTGCTGTGCAATAGCCAAACAGGCGGTCAGCCCAGGGGATTCCATACCCAGCAAATGAACGAGGCCGGGGACGCCATGCCACATGGGACCTGCAATCAGAAAGTCGGCGGCGGGTTCACCCGGGCCCGTAATTTTCGGGCGGATGCCAGTGTAAGCCGGTAGCAGGCTGTCGTCTGGCAAATGTCGCCAGTATTGTCGCACAGCTTGATAAAAGCGCTCAACGCGAGACGGATCAACGTCATAGTTGATGGCGTCGACCCACTCTGTGTCGGGTCCGAACCGACCCTGTCCAGCCAGATCCAGTGTCAAGTGAACCCCCAGGCCTGCTTGATCGGGCAGGGGGTAGATCAGGCGCGAAAACGGCGGCTGTTGCGCCAGGCTGAAGTAATGGCCTTTGCAGTAATGAGTCGTTGGGCGGGGTGTGGGGGCATGCCAGGGGAAAAGGCGGGCTATGTCTGGCGCCTCAAGGCCAGCCGCGTTAACGACATATCGGGTCGTTAATGAGATGGGCTCGGCGCCGCCAAAATGAAGGCGAAAGCGGCCATTGCCGTGCTCGGCATGTTGCAGTGGTGTGTGAAAGACCAGTTGGCAACCCGCTTGCTCCGCCTGACCCTGTAAAGACAGCATAAGTGCATGGCTGTCGATGATCCCGGTTGAAGGCGAGAGCAACGCCGCGCGGCATGTCAGCTCGGGTTCAAGCGCGATGGCTTGCGCGGCGGAAAGCCATTGAATATTGTGCACACCGTTGGCCCGGGCCTGTTCATGCAGGGTGTTCAACGTACTCAGTTGATTGTCTGCAGTGGCGACAATCAATTTGCCAGTTCGCCTGTGGGGTACGCCATGTGTCGCACAGTAATCGTACAAAGCGTGTTGCCCGGCAACGCAAAGTCGAGCCTTTAAGCTTCCGGTGGGGTAGTAAAGGCCGGCGTGAATGACTTCGGAATTGCGGGAACTGATGCCGGTGCCGATCTGGCCTTGGGCGTCGACAACCAAGACTTCGCGACCCGCCTGGCTCAGTTCGCGTGCGATCGCCAAACCGATGACGCCGGCACCGACGACAACGTACTCAATGTCGACACCCATAGTGTTGCAATCAGGGTGCCAGACGCTGGAAGGTCCAGGTGCCGTCTGAGTGGCGCTGATAGGCGATCCGGTCGTGCAGTCGCGAGGGGCGACCTTGCCAGAACTCAATATAGTGGGGTTTGAGACGATACCCGCCCCAATGTGCCGGCCTGGGAGGCGCGTTGCCCAGATCATCGGCCAGTTTTTGAGCGCGCGCATCCAGTGCGTCGCGCGTGATGGGTTGACTCTGGGGCGAGGCCCAGGCGCCAATACGCGACGCTAACGGACGGCTGTGAAAATAAGTATCGGATTCGTCGCTGGTTACCTGTTCCACCCGGCCCTCAAAGCGAACCTGGCGCTCGAGCTCCGGCCAGAAGAAGAGCGCACTGGCAAATGGGTGTTCTGCCAGTGCCTGGCCCTTGCGTGACTGATAGTTCGTAAAAAAAACGAGGCCTTGCGCATCAAAGCCTTTCAGCAGGACGATGCGCGAAGACGGCTGGTTGTTCTGTACGGTACCCAGCGTCATGGCAGTGGGTTCCAGTACCTGGGCTGTCAGCGCGTCGTTGAACCAGCGCTGAAACTGATTTAACGGGTCCGCTGCAACGGTGTCTTCACGCAGAGCGTTCTTTTGATAGTCGCGTCGGATGTCGGCAATAGGCATGGTATTGGGCGTTGTTTTCCAGAGCTGTGTAAGGGATCAGGATTGTGCTGGATCGGAAGAGCCGTTTCGCAACTGCCGGACCAGGGCATTGAGGCGTGCGTCGTGAATGCCATGATCGGTGAGTGCCTGTGCGGTTTCCAATACGTATTCAATACACGGACCATAGGTGCCATGTGCGTTGTGGATGATATCCACCAGTTGCTCGTGAGTTAAATTTCGAACATAACCATCTTTCTGGCGATCTACGACAAACACAAGGGCTGGTGTTGGGCCGTGCGGAGTCTGACAAGGCAGGTGCCGGGGAATATAGGCGGCGCTGGGCATCTCCCGTTTCCACAGTTCGTCCAGGGTCTCGGGAATCTGGTTTGATCCCACGCGATAGACCATGCCCTTGCAGGAGCCGCCATTGTCAAGGCCAAAAACCAGGCCGGGGCGTTCGGGCGTGCCGCGGTTGATGCGTGACCACAGGCAGAGAGAGCGGTGGTAGCCTCTGAGCACGGCGGGGCGCCGTTCAAGGTAGTGGAAGTTCGGGCGCCATACCAGCGACCCATAGCCGAAAACCCATAAATCCTGATGTGGCCTCAGACAGCGAATGAACTGTTCAACCGATGCCTGTCGTTCGGCTTCGGTAAGGCGTCGGAAAGCGCCGGGATTGGGTGTGCAGGACGTGTTGGTGGATACAGCAGGAGTTTTCACAATGCGTTCGACAAGACCGTGGCTGGAAGTTTATGCGCCGCTTGGGACCATGCTCTAATAGTACTACTTAGTAAGTTGAGTATGTATGGGCTATGAATGAAGTTGACAATTCAGCGGACATAGGCCGGCGCTTTTCCGGCCTGGCCCGTTTGTATGGAAATGATGCGCCAGCGCAGTTGGCACAGGGGCATATTGCCGTTGCCGGCCTGGGCGGTGTGGGTTCCTGGTGTGCCGAGGCGTTGGTGCGCAGCGGGGTGGGTCAACTGACGTTAATTGATCTTGATCATATCGCCGAGTCGAACATTAACAGACAGGTGCATGCGCTAACCGATACATTGGGCCAGTCCAAAGTTCAAGCCATGGCGCAACGCATCGAAGGAATCAATCCGGCCTGTCGGTTGACTGTGGTCGACGATTTTGTGGCCCCCGAGAATGTGAGTACGGTTTTCGACAGTGGTGTCCAGGTCGTTATCGACTGCACTGACCAAATCATCGCAAAAGTGGCCATGATTCTTGAAGCTCGCCGGCGTCGAATTCCTGTCGTTGTCTGTGGGGGCGCGGGGGGTAAAACAGATTTGCTCGCGTTGAAGGCGGATGACCTGGCGTTTTCCACTAATGACGCGCTACTGGCAAAGCTGCGCCATGTTCTCAGGCGCCATCATGGTTTTCCCAAAGGCGGGGCGGCCGGGGGTAAGGCGCGTCGGCGTGTGCCCAAAATGGGCGTTCGCGTGATCTGGTTCGATCAGGCTGCCGTGCTGCCGGCCGAATGGCAGGACGGTGAAATGCCCGCAGGTGCGCCGCAAGGGCTTTCTTGTGCGGGCTACGGTTCAGCCGTCGCGCTGACCGCGACCATGGGCCTGGTCGCGGCGAACGACGCCATACAACAGTTGCTGAAGAAGCACTAAGTCATGTCTGCTAAGCCGCCAAGAACGCTTTCAGCACCTGGCCGGTATGGGATTCGGCGACTTTCATAATCGAGTCGGGTGGGCCATTTTCCACCAGTTTCCCGCCATTGGTGCCGCCTTCCGGACCCATGTCCACGATCCAGTCGGCTTCGGCAATGACATCCAGGTTGTGTTCGATCACGACAACTGTGTTGCCCGCTTCAACGAGACGGTGCAACACATGGATCAGTTTCTCAACATCGGCCATGGATAATCCCACGGTTGGCTCATCAAGCACATAAAGGGTGTGAGGTGTGCGCGATGCACGCCCTGTTGTGATGACGCCTTCCGTCAGGCGTGCCTTGGTCAACTCGGTAACCAGCTTGATTCGTTGAGCCTCCCCGCCAGACAGTGTCGGTGAAGGTTGCCCCAGTGTCAGGTAACCCAGGCCCACGTCTTGCATCAGTTTTAGTGCGCGGGAAATTTTCGAATGCGCGCTGAAGTGTTCCACCGCGTCATCGACGTCCATTTTCAGGATTTCCCCGGCACTCTTGCCCTGCCAGTTGACGTCAAGCGTATCGCGGTTGAATCGTTCACCGTTGCAGGCGTCGCAGGGTACTTTCACATCGGGTAGAAAGCTCATTTCAATGGTACGCAGCCCTTGCCCTTCGCAAATCGGGCATCGACCATCGCCGGTATTGAACGAGAAACGCGCCGCCGTCCAGCCACGCAGCCGCGCATCGCGGGTATTGGCAAAAAGTTTGCGGATGTCGTCCCAGAAGCCTACATAAGTGGCAGGACATGAACGTGGTGTCTTGCCGATGGGCGTTTGATCGACCTCAAGTACGCGATCGATTGGTTCCCAACCGGTAATCGATTCGCAGCCTTGCCAATGCATATTTGTTTTGTGCCCGAAAGCGTGCGCCAGATTGTCGAGCAAGACATCGCGCGCCAGGGTCGACTTTCCGGAGCCCGAGACACCGGTGACCACACTCAGGCAGCCGATGGGCAGGCGCGCATTAACGCGTTGCAGATTGTGAAGGTGCGCGCCATTGATTTCAATCATGGGCGTGTCAGGGGCGATTATGCGACGCGGCTTGAAAGGGTGCTTCAGCGGATGATTCAGGTAGCGTCCGGTGAGCGATTGGGGATCTTGCATGATTTCCTCAACAGTTCCCTGAGCCACTACTTGCCCTCCGCGCACGCCCGCGCCCGGGCCCATGTCAATAATGTGCTGGGCTTTCCTGATGGTGTCTTCGTCGTGCTCGACCACCACCAGGGTGTTGCCGTTACCCTCGAGGCGGGCGAGCGCCTTGAGCAAAATACGATTGTCGCGTGGATGCAGGCCAATTGTGGGCTCGTCCAGCACATAGCAAACACCTTGAAGGTTGGAGCCCAGTTGGGCGGCCAGTCGAATGCGTTGCGCCTCGCCACCCGAGAGCGTGGGTGCGGCGCGGTCCAGGCTCAAATAGTCGAGACCGACTTCCCGCATGAAATTGAGCCTGCCCTTTATTTCCTGAAGAATGTCGCGTGCGATTTCCGCGTCGCGGCCGCGCAATACGAGGCCGGTAAAAAATAAATCGGCTTGCGCCACCGACCAGGAAGCGAGTTCGGCGATGCCCTTGTCATGCCAAAGGACGGCACGGGAAACGCGGTTCAGTCGAGCGCCTTCGCATGAAGGACAGCTTTTTGCCTCTCCTTCATACCAGGCATTCCACGCAGTTTCTTCGCCAGTCTGGGTTTCGTCAAACCCCTGCAGGCGCAGACCGGTACCGAAACAATCCGGACACCAGCCGTGTTTGGAGTTGTAGGAAAACATGCGCGGATCGGGTTCCGGAAAACTGGTGCCACAACAGGGGCAGGCACGTTTCACCGAGAAGTGTTGAGGATGGCCATGGCCAAGTGAGTCGAGCGTACGTCGGGCTTCGATCGGCCCCGATGCCTGGGTTAAAGGGGCAAGAACTGTCAGGGTGCCGTGTCCGTGTTCCAGCGCCTGTCGAATTGCCTGGCGCAGCGCCAGCTCTTCGTTGGGGTCGACGATCAGGTCGGCTACCGGTAGTTCAATCGTATGCTCTTTGTAGCGGTCCAGGCGCGGCCAGGGCGATACCGGGATGAATTCACCGTCGACGCGAAGGTGCGTATAGCCTTTGCCCTGAGCCCATTTTGCCAGATCGGTGTAGTAACCTTTGCGCGCCAACACCAGGGGAGCCAGCAGGCCAATATGGTGGCCCTTATGGTCACGAATCAGCTGTGCGGCAATTTGTTCGGGTGTTTGCGAACTGACCTCCACATTGCAGTCCGGGCACATTTGAGTTCCCAGTTTCACATAAAGCAAACGCAGGAAGTGGTGGATCTCGGTCATGGTGGCCACGGTGGATTTGCGCCCGCCACGGCTTGTGCGCTGCTCAATCGCCACGGTCGGCGGAATGCCGTAGATGGCGTCGACATCAGGTTTGCCCGCAGGTTGCACAATGGCCCGGGCATAGGCGTTCAGAGACTCCAGATAGCGGCGTTGCCCCTCGTTGAACAGAATGTCGAAGGCCAGCGTGGATTTGCCCGAGCCTGATACGCCGGTAATCACGGTGAACGTGTCGCGGGGAATGTGTACGTTGACGCCTTTCAAATTATGTTCACGTGCGTTCAGGATGCTGATACTGCGCGACAAACTATGTTTTTTTCGCAGCGTTGTTTGCAGGGGCGTTCCGTGCTCATCCGCGCTGGCAGCGGCGGATGGCTGATATTGCTTTACCGGTTCGGATAGGGTCGGGGAAGAGAAGACGATATTGCCTTCATATTCACGTAGCGCCCGTCCTGTATGCGAGCGGCTGTTCTGCATGATGTCGGCGGGCGTGCCAGTGGCAATCAGTTCTCCGCCGCGAACCCCGCCTTCCGGCCCAAGGTCCAGCACCCAGTCTGCGGCGCGCACGACATCCAGATTGTGTTCGATAATCAAGAGTGAGTGACCGGCTGCCAGCAGTTTTCTAAACGCGCGCATCAGCCGTGCCACGTCGTCGAAGTGCAAGCCGGTGGTGGGTTCGTCGAATAAAAATAAATTACCGCGTTTGGCAACTTTGGCGCTCGAGAGCGTGCTGCGTGAAGCTGCTGCCAGATGGCCCGCCAGTTTCAGGCGTTGTGCCTCGCCGCCCGACAGGGTCGGAACCGGTTGCCCCAGTCGTACATATTCCAGTCCTACATCGGCCAACGGCGCCAGACCGGTTTGGACATCGCGCAGGCCCGAGAAAAATCCCAGGGCTTCGTTAACCGTCATTTCCAGGACTTGATCAATGGTGGCGCGATGCCCCAAGTGTTCAACATGTACTTCCAGTACTTCCGGGCGATAGCGCTTGCCGTCACAGTCGGGGCAACGCAGGTAGACGTCTGACAGGAACTGCATTTCCACATGTTCGAAACCGGTGCCGCCGCAGGTCGGGCAACGGCCGTCACCGTTGTTGAAACTGAACGTGCCGGCAGTATATCCACGCTCTTTTGCCAACGGCGCCTGCGAGAACAATTTGCGAATGGCGTCGAATGCACCGACATAACTGGCCGGGTTGGAACGCGCTGTTTTGCCGATCGGGCTTTGGTCGACCATGATTACGTCGGCAATCAGTTCCGCGCCCAGCAAGTGGTGGAAAGGTCCGGGCGCTTCAGTAGGTTTGCCTTTTTGCTTCAGCAGCGCCGGGTAAAGTACGTCTTGAACCAATGTGGACTTGCCTGAGCCGGATACGCCGGTCATGCAGACCAGGCGGCCCAGCGGAATCGAGACGGACACATTCTTGAGGTTGTTGGCCGTTACGCCTTCCAACAGAAGTTTGGGTGTGGCGGCTTGCACTGTCATTGGGCGCGGGGCTTCCACACGCAATCGATTACCGAGATAATTTCCGGTCAAGGTATCGGCCCGGCGCAATTCATCCGGATTGCCATCGAAAATAATCTGGCCGCCCCGTTCACCAGGGCCCGGGCCAATATCGATAATACGATCGGCGGCCACCATGACTTGAGGGTCGTGCTCAACGACAACCAGGGTATTGCCGTTGTCACGCAAACGCTGCATGACTTCGACAATACGATGCATGTCTCTCGGATGCAGCCCGATGGAAGGCTCGTCGAGTACGAACAAAGTATTGACCAAAGAGGTGCCCAATGCCGTCGTGAGGTTGATGCGCTGGACTTCGCCGCCGGACAACGTGCGACTCTGCCTGTCGAGCGACAAGTAGCCCAGCCCGACGTCGCACAGAAAATTAAGCCGTGCCTTGACTTCTGTCAGCAAGAGATCGAGTGCGGCGTCAAGCGCCGAACCGAAGCTAAGTGCATCGAAAAAGTCTTTGACCTGATCAATGGGCAGTTGCATCAGGTCGTGTATGCCAAGGCCGGGCAGGGCATTCAGTTGCGCTTGAGTCCACTGGGCATGAACCGGCATGAAGCGCGGCGTCGTGCTTGAGGCGGGAACCACATGCTGACCCAGGCGCCAGAGCGTTGCATCGGGCTTCAGGCGCGCACCGCCGCAATGCGGGCAAGGCGTATAGCTGCGATATTTCGACAACAACACGCGCACGTGCATTTTGTAGGCTTTGGTTTCCAGCCAATCGAAGAATCGTTGGGCACCGTACCATTGGGTTTGCCAGGCTTTGGGCCCACCTTTCCAATTTGGGTCTCCGTGAATCACCCAATGCTTTTCCGCCTCGCTTAACTCACGCCAGGGTGTGTCCAGCCGAACGCCCGCCGCGGGTGCGTAACGCTGCAACTCCTGCTGGCACTCTTTGTAGCTGTTTGTTTGCCAGGGTTTAATGGCGCCTTCACGCAGGGTTTTGGTTTGGTCCGGTACGACCAGTCCAAAATCGATGCCCATGACGCGGCCAAACCCGCGACAGTGTTCGCAAGCACCCAACGGTGAGTTGAACGAGAAACTGCTGGGTAGCGGCCGCGCATAATCGATATTGCATTGGGCACAGTGCAGCCGATTACTGAAACGCCATGCCGTTTCGGGCTCGTCCGGGCCTGCCGAGGCATAAACGGTAACGTATCCGCCACCTTGTTTCAGGGCAGTGTCAATGGCTTCCATGACACGCCCGCCCTCTGCATTGGAGAAGCGAAAACGGTCTTGCACAACATGTAATTGCAAGCGGGATTGTTCTTCTGTCATTGCCGGCTTGCGACCCTTTGCCTTTGATTTTTTGTCTGGGGCTGCGCCAATGTTGTGGCTTACCGTTTCCTGGTGATGGATGCGGGTATAACCCTGCTGTTCCAGAAAGCCGCGGATCTCGTCTTCATTGAACGATGCGGGTACCGAAACAGGAAAGGTAACCACCAGGCGCGGATCGTGCTCTCGAGTTCGTTCGGCCAGCGCTTGCTGTATCGAGCTTGGGTCGTCGCGTCGAACCTCCTGGCCACAGCAACGACAAAACAGCCGGCCCATGCGGGCAAACAGCAGTTTCAAATGGTCGTTCAGCTCCGTCATCGTGCCTACTGTGCTGCGCGAGTTTCGTACCGGGTTGACCTGATCGATGGCGATTGCCGGCAGGATGCCTTCAATACGATCAACCTGTGGCTTATCCATGCGGTCCAGAAACTGGCGTGCATAAGGCGAGAAGGTTTCCACGTAACGCCGCTGGCCTTCGGCATAAAGTGTGTCGAAGGCCAATGAACTTTTACCCGATCCCGATACGCCGGTGAGCACCAGCAACTCACCGTTCTGAATCGTGACATCGAGGTTTTTAAGGTTGTTTTGGCGTGCGCCGAATATGCGAATAGGTGAGGTCATGAGCGGTTACAGCAGGCGAATTGAGGTGAACGTGAAGTTTACGGTAGAATAGTGGGTTAAATACAGTTCGGAGAATGTCATGGCTGAAATCAAGCGTAATCGTCGTAACACTATTGAGCGCCGTTGCCTGGGTAAAGCGTTCAAACGCCTTTTTGTGCGTTCGCCCAAAGGTGTGTTCAAAATGCTGGAAAAAGTAAAGCGCGCCTGATTTTTTCAGGTGTGCCGGGGCGCACTTTCAGGGGCTTGCCCTTTTAATCAAGTGTATCCGGCAATATAGGCCCGGCCTGTTCCAACAAGGGCAGGTTTTGTTGAAAAGCCCGAAGTGTTTTTTGCTTCGGGCTTTTTGTTTGGTGTGGCAGGTTGCACGCAATTCAATGTAATTTTTTCGGGTCATCCGGTGTGACATGAAATGCGTTGTCGTCTTGCGCATCATCTTCATCTTCATCATCGGGCGCGGGTTCGGGTTCGTCCAGCTGGAAGGGCAATACCCCTTCGATTTCCTGGCTCCAGGCAACTTCCTCGCCCTCGTTGTCAACCTTGATGAAGCGCACGCCCTCCAGGTCGGACAACTGAATAGCCCATAAAAATTCGCATTCGTAAATATCGTTTTTACCGACGGTCAGGCCGCCTTTGTTGCCCAGGATTCGTGCTTTTTTCCCGCCAATGGCAACATTTACACCGTCTTCATCGGTTTCATCCTTGCCCAGGGGGATGCCGAAAATGACCCATTCAAACCCGGTTTCCTCTGCGTCAATCACTTCGGCAAGGACTGGCTTGCCGATATAGGCACTCAGGGCGTCGGCCGTACGGCCAAGTTTATCGAGTTCTTCCTGGGTGAACATAAGAGGCGCTGGCGCGCTGGATGTCATAGCGATAACCTGTAATTCAATTGCAAAGGTTTATTCTAGTTGATTGGCAAGTCATAACAAGCTTCGCTTTGTTCTGTAGAGGAAGGCGGCTTTATTTTTCGTAACGGCCTACAATCTAGGTTTGTCATTTAACGTTTTCAAATTCAAAGTATGGCTCAATACGTTTACACCATGAACCGGGTCGGTAAAATTGTGCCCCCGAAGAAGCAGATTTTGCGTGATATCTCCCTGTCGTTTTTTCCTGGCGCCAAGATTGGCGTGCTGGGCCTGAACGGGGCGGGCAAGTCAACCTTGCTGAAAATCATGGCGGGCGTCGACAAGGAAATCGAAGGGGAAGCCATCCCCATGCCCGGCATCAAGGTGGGCTATTTACCTCAGGAACCTCAACTTGATCCCGAGCACACCGTCAGGCAAGCGGTTGAGGAAGGGATTGGCGAGGTCTTCGAGGCGCGCAAGCGGCTGGATGAGGTTTATGCCGCCTATGCCGAGCCTGATGCAGATTTCGATGCGCTGGCGGCCGAGCAGGCAGAGCTGGAAGCGGTTATTGCTGCTGCGGCCTCCAGCGGCTCAGACGATATCGAAACTCAAATGGAAATTGCGGCCGACGCATTGCGGATACCTGCCTGGGATGCGCAAGTGGATAATTTGTCCGGGGGGGAAAAGCGTCGCGTGGCTCTTTGCCGACTTTTGTTGTCCAAGCCCGACATGCTTTTGCTCGACGAACCCACCAATCACCTCGACGCCGAAAGTGTCGAGTGGCTCGAGGTGTTTTTGCGTAAATTTCCGGGTACGGTCGTGGCGGTAACGCACGATCGGTATTTCCTTGATAATGCGGCCGAGTGGATTCTTGAACTGGACCGTGGTCATGGCATTCCGTGGAAAGGCAACTACAGTTCGTGGCTCGAGCAAAAAGACGCGCGGCTCAAGCAGGAAGATGCTGCCGAGTCGGCCCGACAGCGCACCATCAAGAAAGAGCTGGAGTGGGTTAGGCAGAATCCGAAAGGCCGTCAGGCAAAGGCCAAGGCGCGTCTGGCGCGTTTTGAAGAATTGTCATCGCACGAATATCAAAAGCGTAATGAAACGCAGGAAATTTTTATTCCGGTGGCCGAGCGTTTGGGCAACGAGGTTATTGAATTTGAAGGTGTCACCAAGGCATTTGGCGATCGATTGTTGATTGACGATTTAAGCTTCAAGGTGCCTGCCGGCGCGATTGTCGGCATTATCGGGCCTAACGGCGCCGGTAAATCGACGCTGTTTCGCATGATCAGCGGGCACGAGCAGCCCGATTCCGGTTCGGTAAAAATCGGCCAAACCGTAAAAATATCTCATGTCGATCAATCTCGCGATGCCTTGCCCGACAATAAAACGGTATTCGATGCGCTGTCGGATGGTGCCGATTTGATCAATGTCGGCAAGTTTGAAATGTCGTCACGCGCCTATCTGGGTCGTTTCAATTTCCGGGGTGGCGACCAGAACAAACACGTGGGTAATTTATCGGGTGGTGAGCGGGGGCGTTTTCATTTGGCCAAAACGCTTATTGCCGGCGGAAATGTGCTCTTGCTGGACGAACCCTCGAATGACCTCGACGTCGAAACGTTGCGGGCGCTTGAAGACGCCTTGCTGGAATTTGCCGGCACTGTCATGGTCATTAGCCACGACCGGTGGTTTCTGGATCGCATTGCGACGCATATTCTGGCATTTGAAGGTGACTCGCAAGTGGTATTCTTTGACGGCAATTATCACGAGTATGAAGAGGACAAGCGTCGCCGACTGGGTGAGGAAGGGGTCAATCCCAAACGTATACGCTACAAATCACTCAAGTGAGTTGTTACAAGATGCGTATCCGGAATAAGTATTCAAGGTGGTTCTGTTTATATTTTGATACTTTTTTTGCGTCTCTTAACAACACCCATGGCTATATTTTGGCAATCTGAATCTATCGCATTTGTTATTAACAACCAGGAGGGATCCATGCAATACAAAAAATTCAGCAAACTGGCCGCACTGATGGTTTTTGCCGGCGCTATGGCAGGCTGTTCAACTTGGGACAACATGTCAGGTCGTGAAAAAGCCGCTGCTACCGGTGCAGGTGTTGGTGGCGTGGTTGGCGCGGCCGCAACCGGCGGTGGTGTATTGGGTACGATTGGTGGTGCCGCAGTTGGCGGTGTGGTTGGCGATCAGGTTGGCAAGCACAACAGCGACTAAAATTCACCATTGCTTTACCGTTATACGAAACAGCCCCTGCCGTAATGGCAGGGGCTGTTTTACTTTGCTTTATTGGACTATCAACTGCACATTCAAGTACGGCGATTATCAATTTGAGGCATTTCGATTTTTACCTCAAGTACTTCCAGGGAGTCGTGGCGATCCAGGTTGACCTTGATGTCGTCGGGTTGGATTTTGACGTACTTTGAAATGACATCTACCAGTTCTTTTTGCAGTTCGGGCAGGAAGTCGGGCGCGGCACTGTTTCCGCCGCGTTCATTGATCAGGATCAGTTGCAAACGGTCTTTGGCGACACTGGCCGAGGTCTTTTTTTGCCCCAATAAGAATGAAAGAAACGACATATTACTTACCCCCGAACAGACGCTTGAGGAGGCCGGGTTTTTCGTAGTCGGTAAAGCGCAACGGGCGTTCTTCGCCTAAATAACGTGCCACAACGTCTTGGTAGGCCTCAGAAACGTCGCTGCCACGTACATGAATGGCCGGTATACCTTGGTTGGATGCCTGCAGGACTGACTCGGATTCAGGCACGACACCCAGAAGCTTGATGCGCAGAATATCTTCGATGTCTTGTAAAGACAGCATCTCGCCATCGGAAACCCGTTTTGGGTTGTATCGCGTGAGCAGCAGGTATTCTTTAATAGGATCTTCGCTATGGATGGCACGGTGCGATTTGGAGGAAAGAATGCCCAGAATGCGGTCGGAGTCGCGAACCGACGAGACTTCCGGGTTCGTAACAACCAGGGCATCGTCGGCGAAATAGGAGGCCATGAGCGCACCTGTTTCAATACCGGCGGGGGAGTCGCAAACAATGTACTCGAAACCCATGTGTTTGAGTTCATTCAGGGTTTTTTCCACACCTTCCCGGGTTAAAGCATCTTTGTCGCGCGTTTGAGAAGCGGGCAGGATGTAGAGGTTTTCGATTTGTTTATCGCGGATGAGGGCTTGCTTTAGCGTGGCCTCGCCCTGAATGACATTGACGAAATCATAGACAACGCGACGTTCGCATCCCATGATCAGGTCAAGATTCCGAAGGCCGACGTCGAAGTCGATAACGGCAGTTTTGAAACCACGCATGGCCAGTCCGGAGGAGAAGCTGGCACTGGTGGTTGTCTTGCCGACACCGCCTTTGCCGGATGTCACTACAACAATACGCGCCATGACGATATTTTTCCTTTATGTTGGATAGAGTGAATCACGTAATCGTATAGCAAAACAGCTATAAAAAGGTAACCGGGTTTAGCCTTTTGAATCCAGCGGCAAAATATCCAGCTTATCGTGTTGTAGTTGCACGATCGCCGTTTTGTTGCGGACGTTGGCATCCAACTCGGCTTCGATAACCCGGTAAACCCCGGCTACCGCCAGTAGCTCGGGGTCGAGTTGGGTGGCGAAAATCCGTGCGCTCGTATCACCTCGGGCTCCTGCCATGGCTTTGCCCCGCAGAGGGCCGTATACATGAATATTGCCGTCGGCAATGACTTCTGCGCCCTGACTGACCATGCCGATTACGATAAGATCGCCTCCTTTGGCATAAATGCGTTGTCCCGAGCGCAAAGGCCGATTCACCACCATGGTGGCCGGGGCTGGTTCGGGGGTGTCGGAGGGTGTCTTGTCTGGTGTGGTGTCAGTCTTATTGCCTTTTTTGGGTTGCGCCTCATGACTTGCGGTATTGTTGCCGGAGACGGCCGGCGTGGCACTTCTGCCAGGTGCGGTCGACAGATCGACGGGAGTCAGGCCTGCCTTTTGAGCGGCTTCCAGGTTTTCGTCGGCTGCCATGACACCGATTGGTGACAGTTTGTGCGATCGCAAGGCATTGAGCAATGATGGCCAGTCAACACATTCTGTCAGTGTCGTGGCGTCGATGACAATGGCTTCATTTTCAAAGAATGCGCCTGCGTCCTTCATGCGTTGGTCAAGCGCGGCGTTAAGCGCCGTGATGTCGGCGGTATGCAGCACCACACGGATTGCATACAGTGTGGCGCTTTTGAAGTCGAGTGCGCTGAGATCGGGTTTAGAGGAAGAGTCGCTCACGGAGTTCAGAAAAATTTATAAGAGATGGCCGCTATTGTGCCTTTCAGCACGTTGCGTTGCAATATTTCAAACCCATGTGTCTTTCAGGGTCACGGCGCGGTTAAGCACTGGCTTTTCCGGGGTGGAGTCGTCCTGATCCGCAACAAAATAACCCAAGCGTTCAAATTGCCATGTTTTCCCGGGGGATGCAACAGTGCCTGGTTCAAGCCAGCCCGAAATGGTTTGACATGAATCCGGATTCAATGCAGCAAGAAAGTCTTTGTCGCCGGCATCGGGATGCGGGTCTGCGAAAAGACGATCGTATAGCCGTATGGTGGCGGGGATCGCGTGTTCTGCGCTGACCCAAGTGATGTTTCCTTTTACCTTGACCGACGAGGCACCGGGTGTGCCGCTTTTTGTGTCTGGCAGGTACTCGGCGTGGACTTCAATAATATTGCCGCTATCGTCCTTTACACATCCGGTACACGTAACGATGTAGCCATATTTCAGGCGGACCGTATTTCCCGGAAACAGCCGGAAATATTTCTTGGGCGGGTCTTCGCGGAAGTCATCGCGCTCAATCCAAAGTGTTCGCGAAAAGGGAAATTCCCGTTGGCCGGATTCGGGGTGATGCGGATGCCGTGGGGCGTGGCATGCTTCGGTTTGCCCTTCAGGGTAATTGGTAATGATCAGCTTGACCGGGTCGAGTACCGCCACGCTGCGCTCGGCCACGGGGTCGAGGTCATCGCGTAATGCCTGTTCCAGCGTGCTGTAATCAATACGGGAATCGGCCTTGGAGACGCCGACACGCTCGACAAAGAGGCGAATCGACGATGGGGTATAGCCGCGCCGGCGCAAGCCAACCAGCGTTGGCATGCGAGGATCATCCCAGCCTTGCACGTGGCCGTCGCGTACCAGTTGCAAGAGCTTGCGTTTGCTGGTGATGACATAATTCAGATTCAGGCGGGCGAACTCGTATTGACGGGGCAATGGCTCGCACAATTGTCCTAATTCGGCCAGTCTGGCCAGAATCCAGTCGTAGAAGGGGCGTTGATCTTCAAATTCCAGGGTGCAAATACTGTGCGTGATCCCTTCCAGCGCGTCTTCCACGGGGTGAGCCCAGGTGTACATGGGGTAAATACACCATTTATCGCCAGTTCGATGATGTTTCGCATGGCGAATGCGATATAGAACGGGGTCGCGCATATTGATATTGGGTGATCCCATATCAATTTTGGCGCGCAGCGCCATGCTGGCGTCGGGATGTTTTCCGTCGCGCATTTCCTCCAGGCGCTGCAAAGACTCCGTGGCGGGCCGGTCACGCCAGACCGAGTTTTTGCCCTTTTCGGTCAGCGTTCCGCGGTTTTCGCGCATTTGTTCAGGCGTTTGTTCATCGACATAAGCGTAGCCGGCCTGAATCAGGGCCTGGGCGAAGGCATACATCGTGTCGAAGTAATCGCTGGCGTAATAAAGGTTGTTTTCTTCTTCATGGCGCCAACTGAAGCCCAGCCATTTAACCGTGTCGATAATCGACTGGACGTATTCGTCGTCTTCTTTTTCCGGATTGGTGTCGTCAAAGCGCAGGTGACAAGTGCCCTGGTAGTCGCGCGCCAGACCGAAGTTCAGGCAAATACTTTTTGCGTGCCCAATATGCAAATATCCATTGGGTTCGGGCGGAAAGCGAGTGCGAATCCTGGCCGGATCGGGGTTGCCGCCTTGCTGCACTGATAAAGGGCCAGGGCGTCCGGCCCAGCGTTTACCTGCAAAACGGTTGGCTGCGAGGTCGTTTTCAATAATCGTGCGCAGGAAATTGGAGCTGGGAGTAGAGCTGGATTCCGTGGTCATAAGGTCGAAGGCAAGTGCGAGAGAGTCAATACAGTATTAAAAGAGCATTTTGCCATGTTCTGAATCATTTGCCTGTGAGAGAGTCCGCGGTTAGCATTATGTGGCACATTATTCGCGGGATTCTATGACGAACTCACCCCTCTGGTTGGCGCAAATTCAATTTTTCACCAGCTTAGGCTTTCTTTCTTTGTTCCTGCTGCTTGAGCTTGGGCTGGCCTGGTTGCTGGTGTATTTCAAATTACGGGCGACGTTGCCGGGCGACCAGCGCGGTGCTTTTATTCAAGCCTATCGGTTTTGGGCGCGCATTTTTGCATTAACCAGTATTTTAGCCCTGGCAGCCGGTTTTCCTGTGCTTATTCAGCTGGGTACGCTTTGGCCCGGGCTGATGGCCAGGATTGGCGAGGTGGCCGGCCCCTTGCTTGCTGCGGCTGTATTGACCACGTTCATCATGAAGTCGTGCTTTTTGGGGGCGATGCTTTTCGGGCAACGCCGGATGTCGGACCGGGCGCATACTTTGGTGGTTGTGATGGTTGCGTTTGGGTTGTCGCTGGCATTGTTCTGGATCCTGGCGCTGTTTGCATGGATGCAGGCGCCCGCAGGTGCACAGTTTATTGAAGGCCGTTACCTGGTAACGAGTTGGCTCGATGTGCTTTTCAGTCCTTTGCTTTTTACGTTTATTTCGGTAACGGTCGCCCTGGCTTTGTTTGGTGTGGCGTTCATGATGATCGGGGTGACCTCCCGGCAATCGTTGTGGCAGCCGGTCGATCATACCCATCGGCATGTTTTTCGTACCGGGTTGGCTGTTGCTGCGCTGGCCTCAACGTGCCTGCTTGGCGCCTTGGGTGTTTACAGTCAGCAAGTGGCCGAACTACAACCCGGAAAAGCTGCCGCAACCGCGGCATACTGGCAAACTGGAACGAGCCCGGATCTGGCGCTGGTTGGCTGGCCGTCTGAGGAGCAACAAACAACGCATGGCACGTTGTTGATTTCCGATCTTGGACGCCTGTTCCTGGGTCAGGACGAAACCGGTAGCGTGGTGGGGCTGGACAACTTCGCCGGTATGCATGCGCCGGTCGCGTTAACTTTCTGGTCGTGGCGCCTTTTAATTTTGATTGTTGTTCTGGCGTGGTTGCTGGCCCTTGCGGTCTTATTCGGGTCACGTCGAAGCGCAGTTGACATCACCGCAGTTTCACCGCGATTGCGTCGCGGCTTGAGTTGCCTGACCTATCTCGGGTTGCCGGTCCTGGTATTGTGGCTGGCTTATGTCTGGTTCGGGCAGTTACCGTATGCGGTTAGCGGCAGTGTGACAACAACTGAAATACTGGCTGCGACCGGCGCCGGCGAAATCTTTGCCGGGTTACTTGCCTATAGCGTGGTGTATGTGCTGCTTTTTGCGGCTTTTGTGCGGCTTGTGCGCTATTTCATGCGTTATGGCGTGATTCCGGTTGGGCGTCAAAGGGGTAGGGCATGATTGATTCTTTGGTTACGTTATTGGGTTTGCAAGCTCATGACCCCAATTTCTGGATGCCACTGGCCTTCATGTTTCTGTTTTTCGCACTGATTGTTGCGGGCACCGTTCTTGATGGCTTTGATATTGGCGTTGGTTGTCTTGTGCCGTTCGCCTCATCGGGGTTACGCATGAGGATGCTGGCGTTGCTTAGTCCATGGCGTGATGCCAATGAGTTCTGGTTGTTGTTGGGGTTGACCCTGTTTGCAACGGCTTTTCCCTTGGCCTGGGAACCGGTAATGGGGCGGTTGTATGTCCCGCTGACGTTGTTGGGCCTCGGCGTTTTGATGCGTTCTGTTGCCTTTGAGTTACGTTTGCGCGCACCAATTGAGTCGCATAACAGTTGGGCCTTGGTGTTTGCGGTGGGCTCCTGGATGACAGCTTTGGCGCATGGCTACCTGCTTGGACAAATCGTCACAGGGTATGAGCCCGGAGCAGGTTATGTGGGTTATGCGGTGTTTTTGGCGCTCTGCGCGGTGGCAGCGTACAGTTTGCTGGGCGCTGCCTGGCTCATGATGCGAGAACCGGGTGAATTGCGTGTCAGAGCTGCTTATTGGGGGCGGCAGGCGGTGCGCTGGGCGGCTGCCGGTGCCGTGGCGGTTTCACTGGTGCTTGCTTTTGCCAATACCGGCGTGTTTTTGCGCTGGACGACGGGTACGCAGTGGTTGATCGTCATACTGCTGTGGGTCTGGATTCTGATCAGTTTCATGATTATTGAAATGATGTTGCAACGAACCATTCATCGAAGTTATCGCCATGCATGGTTGCCGTTTGCGTTGATTCTGCTGGTTTTCCTCATTACGCTGGGCGGTATCGGGTACAGTTTTTTCCCGTTTCTTGTTCTTGATAATGTCACTATCTGGGACGGGGCGGCATCGGTCGACGCGCTGAGGCTTATTCTGGCAGCAGCTGTTATTGCCTTGCCCGTGGCATTAATTTTCAATATTTGGGTGTATTGGCGGATGTTTGGCGTGTCGCGTCCGCCGCAACCTCCGGCTTTTCGTCCACGGGCAGACTGATCCGTACTTCCAGTCCAGGACCGGGTTCGGCATTCATCAAATTCAATTGACCGCCGTGGGCTCGGGCAATGGCGTCGGATAGCGCCAGACCCAAGCCAACCGAACCGGTACGGGTACGTGCTTTGTCCAGCCGTGAAAAAGGCCGCAGTGCTTCAGTGCGCTGTTCAATGGCGATTCCGGGGCCGTAATCACGTATATGGATAAATGCAGTGCCAGCTTCAAGCGTAAGCCATACCTCTACGGGTGGCTTGCCGTGATTCAGGGCATTGGTGACCAGGTTGTCAATCAAGCGTCCCAGGGAAACCGGATCAGCCTGAATCCAGACGTTTGTCTGGGGCATGGTTAACAAGCGGACTTCACTGCCGGCGGTTTCCCAGGCATTAATTTGTTCATCCAGCCATTGCGTGAGATTAAGGGGGCTGAAATGGTAGGTGCTGGGGTCGGTACCACGGACAAAACCAATGAATTGGTTCACCATGCGTTGCATATCCTGAATGTCTTTACGCAAACCATCCTTAACGTCGCTGTCGTCTATCATTTCGGCGCGCAGCCACATGCGTGACAAAGGCCCTTTCAGGTCGTGCGGCAAGCCGGCAAGAAGCGTACGTTTTACCGTTTCCGATTCGTTCAGCGCATCCAGCATCGCGTTAAAACGCTGCCCTAACACTTTTGTTTCCGTTGGCCCCGATGGGGTAACGCGTTGCGGTTGCCCGGCTGCCAATTGATCGGCAGCCCGTGCCAGACGCGTAAGCGGCCGGGTGATATGCCACGAAAAAGCTGCGGCAATCAGCAGCAACAGCCCCATTCCGCCCAACCAGGCCAGAATGGTTTGGCTGCTGACAGGGGGTGACAAACGATCAAGAGGAATAACAAGCCATTCGCGGGTGCGTTTTTCAGGGTTGTCCAGGCGGTTGTCGAGTGAAATATAAAGACGTGGAAGAGCGCCTCGCGACAAGCCAACCCGCGTTCCGTCATCCAGCCGGGTGTTCAATGCCGTGACAAAATTGCGCAGTTCGCGTCGCAGATCATCGGGTGGCGATTGCCTTTGCCGGCCCGTGCCATCCTCGCTCCGGTGTCTTCTTTCGATGTTGCGGGTGTTGGAGGGCAAGGTTCGCGACCACAGTTGCCACTCACCCCGTGAGGCATGTTTCACCAACTCGGCTCGCTCGCCTTCCGGGACCTGAGCCAATGAAGCGCGTAACGTTCTAATTGTGGTTGCGGTTACTTCAACTGTGACGTCTTCGGTAAATTTCTGACGAAAATGTGCGACGGTGGCCAGGGTGGCTGCCTGTACAACCAGCAAAGTGCCCAGTGTGAGTAAAATCAACCGGGTGCTGAGCGATCGCGGGACCAGGCGTTGTGCGTAACGCGAGAGTTTCATTTTCAGGGCGAAAACCGGTATCCAACGCCCCACACGGTTTGAATGTAGTGAGGTTGTTTGGGGTCGTTTTCAATAGCTCGACGCAGACGCAGTATGGCGATATCGATCGCCCGATCGTTGCGGTCGCCTTCTTCGTCGTCGCGTGCCAGCGCAAGCAGGCGCTCTCTTGACAACGCCTTGCCCGGGTTGCGAACCAGCGCCTCCAGCAGGTTGATTTCGCCACCGGTCAGTTTGATCGGCGAGCTGTCTTTCAGAAGCTGCCTGCGTGCCGGATCGAATGTGAACGGCCCAAAATGAACCGGTTGTTCCTTGACGAGTGCGGAAGCCCCTTTTTTGCGTCTGAGTACCGCCTCGATGCGGGCCAGGAGTTCCCGCGGGTCGAACGGTTTGCCCAGGTAGTCGTCGGCCCCGGCTTCCAGGCCGAGCACACGATCGATTGTGTCGTCGCGGCCTGTTAGCAGAATCACGGGAATATCTTCTCCCATTTGGCGCAGGCGTCGGCAGGCGTCGGCACCATCGCCATGCGGTAGCATACGGTCGAGCACGATGAGGTCGGGCGTGTAGCGTTCAATGCGTGTGGGCAGGTCGTGGCTATCGTTCGACAGCAAGGTGTCGTAACCATGACGATTCAGATAGTCGGCCAGCAGTTGCCGCAGGGCCGGATCATCATCGACAACCAGAACTTTGATCAGCGTTTTTTCCATGGTGTATCAAGTTTGCTGGCTGAATTGAGTTTGGGCAAGGGGTCGAAACCAATTGAAATCTGTTGCTTACTATAAAATGCCCGCTGGGTTGTATCCAACCCGCTACAAGTCCGATCATTCATTGTCTTCCAACTTCCAAAAGATTTTCCTGGTTTTTTAATGTCTTTTTCCTCCTCTTCCCCTCTGGACGTCTTACAACAGGTTTTTGGCTACGACTCGTTCAGGGGGAATCAACATGACATTATCGAACATGTGGTTAATGGCGGAGATGCCCTGGTTCTGAAACCGACCGGGGGCGGAAAATCGCTTTGCTACCAGATTCCTGCGTTGGTTCGCAAGGGAACGGGCATCGTGGTTTCACCGCTTATTGCCTTAATGCAGGATCAGGTGGATGCCCTGCTTGAGCTGGGCGTGCGTGCCGCGTTTCTTAACTCCACGCTCGACTGGCGGGAGGCGCGTCAGGTCGAGCAGGCGTTCAGGGCAGGGCAACTTGACGTGTTGTATGTGGCGCCGGAGCGATTATTAACGGAACGTTGCCTGGCTTTGCTTGATCAAGGCGACATAGCCTTGTTTGCGATCGACGAAGCACACTGTGTGTCGCAGTGGGGTCATGATTTTCGTCCGGAGTATTTGGGGTTGTCACTGTTGGCGCAGCGCTGGCCGAATGTGCCCCGGATTGCGCTAACTGCAACTGCCACGACGACAACGCGTCACGAGATTATCCAGCGATTGGGGTTGGAGCAGGCCCGATTGTTCATTTCCAGTTTCGATCGTCCCAATATTTGTTACCGGATCGTCGAGAAGCGCGAAGTGAAGCGACAGTTGCTTGATTTTATTCAAGCAGAACATCGTGAAGATTGCGGTGTGGTTTATGCGCTTTCGAGATCACGCGTCGAGGATACCGCCGAATTCCTGAGCCGCAATGGCATTATGGCGCTGCCCTATCATGCCGGGCTATCGGCGACCCAGCGTGCGGAGCATCAATCGCGATTTCTGCGTGAGGAAGGGGTGGTGATGGTCGCGACGATTGCGTTCGGAATGGGTATCGACAAGCCCGACGTTCGTTTTGTTGCCCATATCGATATGCCCAAGTCGGTTGAGGGCTATTACCAGGAAACCGGTCGCGCCGGCCGCGACGGTCTGCCTGCAACCGCGTGGCTTGCGTATGGCCTGCAGGACGTTGTGCAACAACGCCGGATGATCGACGAATCGACCGGTGATGAAGTGTTCCGGCGGCGTTCTGCAGCGCAACTGGACGCCATGCTGGGGTTGTGTGAAACAGTGGATTGCCGGCGCCAGAGGTTGTTGGCTTATTTTGACCAGGCGATCGAGCCTTGCGGTAATTGCGATGTGTGCCTGAGTCCGCCCGAGTCGTGGGATGGCACCATTGCCGCGCAGAAATTGTTGTCGGCCGTGTATCGGCTCTGGCGCGAACGAGGACAGCGTTTTGGCGCAATACATTTGATTGATATCCTGCGTGGCAAGTCGACTGACCGTATCAGGCAGAACCAGCACGACGCCCTGTCGGTATTTGGGGTTGGCAAGGATTTGTCGGAACAGGCCTGGCGTGGTGTGTTGAGACAGTTGCTTGCGCGCAATATTCTGGCGGTCGACCAAGAGGGTTACGGTACGCTGGCGCTGACCGACGAGAGTCGGGCCGTGCTCAAGGGCGATGCCACCCTGATGTTGCGCAAGGAAACCCTGGATGCGCGTAAAACGAGGCCAACCAGGCAGCGTGCGGCGGTAAGTGATTTGCCTGCAGAGGCATTGGTACGTTTCGAGGCTTTACGCGCCTGGCGTGCTGAAACAGCTCGCAGCCATGGTGTTCCGGCTTATGTCATTTTCCACGATGCCACTTTGCGGGAAGTGGCGCTTTCATGCCCGCAAAGCCTGGATGATCTGGCTCATATCAGCGGCGTTGGTGCCCGTAAACGCGACGCGTATGGCGAACAATTGCTGGAGAGCATCCGTTCGGCATGACGCGTTTGTCGCACGGAGCCTGCAATTGCCGCTTCGGATTTATTCGAAGAGGTCGGGCGTATTATCGCGTGCTGCGGGCGCGGCAAGACCCAGATGGCGCCACGTGGTTTGAGTGGCCATGCGCCCTCTGGGGGTGCGTTGAAGATAGCCGTGCTGGATCAGGTAGGGTTCAATGACATCTTCAATGGTGTCACGCTCTTCGCCAATGGCCGCGGCAAGGCTATCGACACCCACCGGGCCGCCGTCGAACTTATGCACGATGGCGTCAAGCAGCTTGCGGTCCATCAGGTCGAGCCCTTGCGGGTCGACGTCAAGCATCGACAAGGCTGCGTTGGCGGTTTCGGCGTTGATGACGCCGTCGGACTTCACTTCGGCATAATCGCGCACGCGTCGCAGCAGCCGATTGGCAATTCGGGGCGTGCCGCGGGCACGTCGGGCGATTTCCCGGGACCCGTCCTGGGTAATGGCGACATTAAGCAGGCCTGCACTGCGCGTGACAATATGGGTAAGATCGGCGACGGTATAGAACTCCAGGCGCGACACAATGCCGAAGCGGTCGCGCAACGGATTGGTTAGCATGCCGGCGCGGGTTGTGGCGCCAACGAGCGTAAACGGTTGCAGGTCGAGTTTGACGCTGCGGGCGGCCGGACCTTCTCCGATCATGATATCGATTTGAAAGTCTTCCAGCGCCGGGTAAAGAATTTCCTCTACCACTGGCGATAAACGATGTATTTCGTCGATGAACAAAACATCGTTGCGTTCCAGGTTGGTGAGCATGGCGGCCAGATCGCCAGGGCGCTCCAGCACCGGCCCTGAAGTCTGCCGCAACTGGACACCCATTTCCTGCGCAATAATGTGGGCCAACGTTGTTTTGCCCAACCCGGGCGGACCAAAAAGCAGTACGTGGTCGAGCGATTCGTTGCGCTGGCGGGCGGCGGTAATGAAAATCTCGAGTTGTTCCCGAACGTTGTGCTGCCCAACGTAATCAGACAGCAGGCGCGGGCGCAAGGCTCTTTCAAGCGTATCTTCGTTTGGCGAAGAGGATTGCGGGGCGACGATTCGCGGCTCTGACGCGGCGCCGGAGAAGGAATCAGAATGAATAGCCATGGCTCAGTTCAGCTTGAAATATTGCGTTAATCGTACACGAGAAGTATCGGGCGGGCGACCCTAGCGCGCCAGCGACTTCAGGGCTTGACGGATGCCGCCGGAAACATCGATATCGGCTGGAAGCGCCTTCAAGGCCGCCTGGGATTCATTGTTTGAGTAGCCCAGTGCCATGAGGGCATTCAAAATATCGGCATGACCCGAGGCCACGCTTGTGCTGCCTCCTTTGTGCGTTGGTTCGCCAAGTTTGTCTTTCAGCTCGAGGAGCAGGCGTTCGGCCGTTTTTTTCCCGATTCCGGGTACGCGCGTCAGGCGTGTGGTTTCCTGCGCCTGAATGGTCAGTGCCAGTTCATCGGTTGTCATGCCTGAAAGCACGGCTAGTGCGGTTCGTGCACCAATGCCGGTGACCTTGATCAGGGCGCGAAATGTCGTGCGTTCCTGGGCAGTGAGAAAACCATACAGCACATGGGCATCCTCGCGGATCGCCAAATGCGTGTAAAGCGTGACCTGGGCGCCCGCTTCCGGTAAATCGTAAAGGGTGTTCATGGGGACATCAATTTCGTATCCCAGCCCACCGGCCTGTACGCAAATAGTGGGCGGCGTTTTGTCCAGCAGCGTGCCGGTAATGCGTCCGATCATGTCATGTTCCTATTCAATAATGCTCAACGCGATAAACGGCCGCTGCGCAAGCGTGCGCCGCCCCGGTTTGAAAGTGCGCCGCTGTTTTGCAGTTTTCCGGTCAGTGCGCCCACGTGTGCATGGCAAATGGCACACGCCAGGGCGTCAGCCGAGTCCGGCGATGGCAAGCCGTTCAAACTTAGCAGGCGTTGAACCATGGCCTGTACCTGCTCTTTGGCGGCATGGCCGTTTCCGACGACCGATTTCTTTATTTGCAGTGCTGTGTATTCGTGGACATCAAGATGATGATCGGCCAGCGCGCACATTGCTGCGCCGCGCGCCTGGCCCAATAACAGCGTTGACGTGGGGTTGGTGTTTACAAATACTTTTTCCAGTGCGGAGACAGTGGGGTTATGTGTTTGAATGATTTCCCTGACATTGTCCAGAATGGTTTTCAGGCGCTGGGCCAGCGGCAGATCGGCGGGAACCTGAATCGTTCCGCTGGAAACGTACCCCAGACGCATGCCTTCGACATCGATAATGCCGAAACCGGTGCGTCTAAGGCCAGGATCAATGCCAAGGACTCTCATTAATGGGTTAATGGCGGAAATGGCGGGTGCCGGTGAGCATCATGACAATGCCGCGTTCATTGGCCGCCGCAATGACTTCGTCGTCGCGTACGCTGCCGCCTGGTTGAATGACGCAGGTAGCGCCGGCTTGGGCCACGACATCCAGGCCATCGCGGAAAGGAAAGAAAGCGTCGGATGCAACAGCCGAACCCGCCAGGCTCAGGCCTGCGTTATCCGCTTTGATGGAGGCAATCCGGGCAGAGTCGATTCGGCTCATTTGCCCGGCGCCGACACCGAGCGTCATGCCGTTTGCGACAAATACAATGGCATTGGACTTCACATATTTGGCGACCTTCCAGGCAAACAGCATGTCGTGAAGCTGTTGCGGAGTTGGTTGCTTTTCAGTGACGACTTTAAGCAGGCTTTTGTCTACCTGGAGCGTGTCGGGCGTTTGCACCAGCCAGCCACCGCCGACCCGTTTGATGTCTATTGGGTTCTGGGCATTGCCGCTGGGAACTTCCAGCACGCGAACGTTTTTTTTGCCTGTGAGCACGGCCAGGGCCTCGCCGGAATAGGCGGGAGCCAGTAATACTTCAACGAACTGTTGTTCGGTGATTGCGCGTGCAGTGCGTTCGTCGACCGGACGATTGAAAGCGATAATGCCGCCAAAAGCCGAGGTGGGGTCGGTCTTGAATGCCTTCTGGTAGGCCTCTTCCGTATTTTCGGCAACCGCAACGCCGCATGGGTTGGCATGTTTGACAATAACGCAGCCGCTCGTCTCAAGGCTGCGTACGCACTCCCATGCGGCATCGGCATCGGCGATATTGTTGTAGGAAAGCTCTTTGCCCTGAAGTTGGCGATAGCTGCCCAGCAAGCCCGCGCCAACAGACTCATCGACATAAAATGCAGCAGCCTGGTGCGGGTTCTCGCCATAGCGCAGGGTTTGTTCGCGTTTCATTTGCAGCGTGAACGTTGTCGGCCAGGGCGTACGTTCCGGCGCCGCATTCTGGGCGGGCGCCTCGTTTACCAGGCTGCTCAGGTAGCCGGCGATGGCGCCGTCGTAGGCGGCGGTGTGCGCGTAAACCTTTGCGGCCAGGGCCAGTCGCAAGGCATAGGAAGGTTGACCGGCCGGGCCGTCGATGTCGGCCAGCACTTTCTTGTAATCGATAGGATCGATGACCACGGCGACGCCGCCTTCTTCTGTTCCATGATTCTTTGCGGCTGCCCGCAACATGGCTGGCCCGCCAATATCAATGTTTTCAACGGCATCGGCAAATGTGCAGCCGGATTTTGCAATTGTCTCGCGAAAGGGGTAAAGGTTCACAACCAGCAAGTCAATCCGGTCTATGCCGTGTTCTTCGAGTGTCTTCAGGTGCTCTTCACTGTCTCGACGTGCCAGCAGTCCACCATGAATCCTGGGATGCAATGTTTTGACGCGACCATCAAGAATTTCGGGTGAGCCCGTGTGTTCAGCCACTTCGGTTACTGGCAGGCCGGCCGCCGCAAGCATTTTGGCTGTGCCGCCGGTGGATAAGAGCTTGATGCCGCGTTGGTTCAGCGCTTGTGCGAACTCAACTATGCCGGTTTTGTCGGAAACCGAAAGCAGGGCAGTTTGTATCTTCATGGGTATGCTTCAAAAGTAGAGGAATTCAGGGTTGCAAATGGTGAGTGGCCAGCTTCTTACGCAAGGTGCTGCGCGTAATGCCCAGCATCGCGGCCGCTTTGGATTGATTGCCGTGTGTTTTCTCGAGTGCGATTTGCAGTACGGGCTTCTCGACACAGTTGACCACCATGGCCAGAATATCGTGCGGCTCGGTCTCGCCCAGGTCGGCGAAATAACGCTCCAGATGCTCGCGTACACACTGCTCGATAGGGTTTGGATAGTTCATTCTTTTCGCTGTTGTGAGTCAGGCGGCTAACGCCTGCGTCGGTTTTGTTAAATACTGTTCAGGAGGGAACTGGTTGAACCAGGCGGTCAGGGCTGCAACCTGTTCGTGACTGCGTTCACTCTGGTTGATGCGTTGAATCAAAGGTGCGCTTTGGGGCAGTTTGCCCAGGTACCATCCAACGTGTTTGCGCGCTGATCTTACACCAGTGTACTCGCCATAGAATTGGTAGTGGTCCTCCAGATGTTCCAGCAGGCAGTCGCGTAATTCACCGTAGGTGGGCGGCGCCAGGTAAGTGCCCGTTTCCAGAAAGTGGTCGATTTCCCGGAAAATCCAGGGGCGGCCTTGAGCCGCGCGACCGATCATGATCGCATCGGCGCCTGTGTAATCAAGGACATAACGGGCTTTTTCCGGGCTGTGGATATCGCCGTTGGCGATAACGGGGATATGCAACTGGCTTTTGACTTCCTTGATTGTGTCGTATTCTGCTTGACCATTGTATAAATCGGCACGCGTGCGTCCATGCAAGGTCATTGCGGCTATGCCTGTGTTTTCCGCCAGCTTGCCGATACGGATTGCGTTGCGTGAGTGATGATCCCAGCCCGTTCGGGTTTTGAGCGTGACCGGGATGCCAAATGGCTGGCATGCCTTGACGACGCTTTCCAGAATCCGGGCAATGAGATCTTCATGACGCAGCAGGGCCGAGCCGGAGGCGACATTACACACCTTTTTTACCGGGCAACCCATATTGATATCGATAACCTGTGCACCTTTGCGGATATTGAAAACGGCGGCCTCGGCCATCATGCCGGGGTCGGCCCCCGCAATTTGCACCGCGATCGGGTCGATTTCGCCATCGTGATTCAGACGTCGTGAGGTCTTGACGCTATCCCATAACCGGGGATTGCTGGCGGCCATTTCGGATACGGCGTATCCGGCACCCAACCGTTTGCACAGTTGGCGATAGGGACGGTCGGTTACGCCCGCCATGGGCGCAACGAAGACTCGATTGGGAAGGATCCAGGGGCCGATTTGCATGGGCGCATTTTAACGCCCCTGTGATTCCTAGGGGAGGGGTAGGGGTGCAGTTATCGGCGCAAGCCTTGTAACAGATGGTGTGCAAGTGGCATGCGCAGCCCTAAACTGAGATCCATGCCGAATAGGGCAAGCCCGGCGGCGTGCTCCACAACGGGCTGTCTGGTTGAGAAGATACGTGGCAGAAAGTCGGTAACCGCGGTAGTGAGCCAACGATCGGGTTTGCGCAACCGGGTGTAATGATCCAGCGCCGGCTCTGGGCTGCCATGGGGTTGAGTCAGCCAAAAACGCAAGGTCTGGGCAAGCTGTGCTGCGTCGCGCAGGCCCAGGTTCAGCCCCTGGCCTGCGACCGGATGCAGTGTCTGGGCGGCATTACCGATCGCAACGCCTCGCTGGCCAATGCGTGTGGGGCCGGCATGAAGCGAGAGCGGATAGACAGTGCGTTCACCAAGAACAGACAAGGAGCCCAACCGGTGACCGAAGAGATTTTGAAGGTGCTGGTTGAACTCGGTTTCGGGAGTGTCACGCAATTGCGCCGCCGTATCAGGTCGGCAGCACCAGACGACGCCGTAGTGGTCTGGGCCTGAGGGGTGGGGCAGCAATGCAAGCGGCCCCTGTTGCGTGAACCGTTCGAACGCCCAACCTGCACGGGGTTCGCCTGCTTTTACGACTGTAAGGATTGCACACTGATCGTAGTGCTTTTCGAGCCCTTTGGGACGAGCACCATCCGATTGCACGCCCACATAAGCCTGAATCCGATGGGCTTGCGTACGGACTTCGGGGAGCGCATTCATTTGCAGCCCGGCGCGTTTGCCTTCGATGCAGGTTACACCGGTTGTTTCCAGTGCACTGTGCAAGCAGGCCAATAAGTCGCTGTAGCTGACGACACCGCCCAGTTCGGGGACGTCAAGGTCAGCGTGTTGAATCAGGGTTCGGCCCAAGCGCCCTTGCTGGGAGACGTGAACCGTTTCGATTGGCCGATATTGAGGGGGCCAGGCCTGCAGTTTCCGCAGCAATTCAATGCTGCCATGGTTGACCGCAATTGAACGGGGGTCGGGCGCGCTTTCGGGCAAGGCCTCGCGATGCCCGAAAGACGCGCCGACCAGCGCAATTCGCTCAGGGGCCAAGGCGTAGCGCGCCAGCATTAGGGCCAGGGCGCTGCCAACAGGGCCGGCACCTGCAATGACAATATCGTAGTCGGGTTCAGGCATAAATGGGCCGAGCTTGAATACAATCCGGCTATTCAGTTAAGAGTTTAAAAAAATGTCTGCATATCGAAGTAAGGTTATTGTATCGCTGCTGGCGGCTGTGCTGGGTGTGTTCGGCGCGCATTGGTGGTATCTGCGTCGTCGGGGCGCCTGGTTGTTTACGCTGTTAACAGCTGGCTTGTTGTCTTTCGCTTTAACCAGGCCGGTCTGGTGGGATACGCCCGCCTTCCTGGTTTTGTTCATCCCGGCTGCGGCGGGCTATATCGAGGCGCTGATTTTCTGCCTGAAGCCCGATGCGTGGTTCGACGCGCGGTATAACGGGGGTGCGTCGGTTAATCAGACCCGTTGGGGGCCGGTCATTATCGCGATTCTGACAACTTTGTTCGGCGCAACGGCCATCATGTTCGGTCTGGCAATGACCGTGATTCATGTGTATGAACAGTTAGGCTGGCTGGATGGTTACACGTACTGAAAATATAGCCTGGCCTCTTGTCGAACCGGCTTGTACAGGCTATAATTTCGCTTCTTTGGTTATACAGGAGCTTTCTGCGGTGAATACCGACTCAAGCGACGACAGTTGTCGATTATCTATCGACCGAACAAGTCACTAGGGCGATTTCGGCAGTAAGCCATGCCACGCCCGGTGACACTTACCAGGGTGTGGCAGTCAATCTTTCGGGGTTCTCCCGAATAACCGACTCCACTTTGAATATGAACAGATTCTGCGCAGCCATTGCGCAGGTCATCGTGTTGTGCTTTTTTCATTAAAACGGCACGCAAAGGAGTTGTGTTATGCGTTTATTCAATCTTTTTTTGCGTCGTGCAGGTGTCCAAACCATGCCGGCTGGCATTGTCAAAAAGCCGGCTGTATCCCGGTTGACTTTGGTTTGTTCGCGCGCCCACATGGGCCAGATTCGCAAAGCGCTTTATCGCGATTTCGGTTCGGCAGGGCTGAGTGTCGGCTCCATGCAGGTCGACCGCGCGCCCGATCCGGCACTTGTCACGGCGTGTGTCACGGTTTCTTGCCCCGATGACCTCAAGCCTGCGCTCATGAGCCAGGCGCGTCAATTGAAGAAAGTGGAAGGTGTGCGGGATGTACGCTGGGGCGATCATCGGCATATTGTTTTAAACTAGGCCGATTGTTGTTCACAGAATCTGTGCCATGGACGTCCTCGGTTGGTTGACGCCGTGGGAGTTTTCCCCGGCTTTGTTGCTCATGTTTTTCGTGGGCATCGTTTTGTTTGTTCGTGGCACGCGTGTGCATCGGGTTTCCAAAACGCGTCAGGCGTTGTTTTGGGTTGGCCTGATCTTTCTCTACCTGTCGCTTCACACCCGCGTTGATTATTACGCGGAACGTCTGTTCTTTGCACACCGCTTGCAACATCTTGTCCTCCATCATCTGGGGCCGTTGCTTATTATGGGTGCTTATCCGGGGCAAGTGTTGCGGGCGGGGCTGCCGTTGCCGGTCCGGGCATGGTTGCGCCGGTTTTTAAAGACCCCATTCGGGCATTTCTGGGTATGGTTGTTAACGCACAAGATTCTTGTGCCGTTCATGTTTGTTTTCCTGGTTGTCGTGTGGTTGATACCAACAGTCCAGTTTTATTCCATGCTCGACTGGCGCTTGTACCGCCTGATGAATTGGTCAGTGGTCATCAGCGGTTTCTTGTACTGGAATCTTATTCTCGATCGCCGGCCCAGCCCGCCCGCTGTGATGTCGCCGGGTAGCCGGATTATTTCTCCCGTCATTACCATGGTGCCGCAAATGGTGGTTGGGGCGATCATCACGTTCACCGAGTACGACCTGTATCCGATCTTTGACCTTTGCGGTCGGGCGATTCCGGGGATGTCTGCTGTGACCGACCAGGGTATTGGCGGCCTGACAATGTGGATTCTGGCAGGTTTTGTTGAAGTATTCGGCTTGTTGTTTGCGCTGGGCACGCTAATGAGATTGTCGGCCAACAGGCGCCTGAAGACACCGCATCAACGGACTTTGGAAGCAAGGGCATCGGGGGCTGCATGAGGTTGAGGCGCTGGTTGTACACGGGTTTCCTGGCCTGCGTTATGGCAGCGCAAGGCGTACAGGCGCAACCGGCGGGATTGCCAAGCATGGGGGCAGCCTCGGCAGCTGATCTTTCCCCGGCATTGGAGCAAACGCTGGGCGACGCCATTATGGAGCAGGGCCGCCGTTTTCCCTCGTACATCAACGATGCCGATGTTTCCCAGTATTTGTTGGGGCTCGGTCGTCGTTTAACCCAGGCCTCATCGGGTTCCGACGTTATCGTCTTTGGGGTTCGCGATCCTTCAATCAATGCGTTTGCGTTGCCGGGTGGTTATATCGGTATCAACAGCGGTCTGATCGTTACCGCCGACAACGAATCACAGTTGGCGTCGGTTGTGGCCCATGAAATCGCACACGTTTATCAGCGTCACGTTGCGCGCGGCATGACGCAAAGCACAAAGTCCCGCAATATTGCGTTGGCCTCGATTGCAGGCGCTTTACTGGCGGCCTTGGCGGGGAGCGGTGACTTGGCCATGGGGGTGGCGGCATTTGGCCAGGCAGCGGCTGTTGATCAGCAGCTTGGGTTTTCCCGCCAGGCAGAACAGGAGGCGGACAGGGCCGGGTTCGAGATGCTGAATAAAGCAGGGTTTGACCCGGCAGGGATGGTGCAGATGTTTTCCAAGCTTGAAAACGCCGCACGATTGAACCGGGGGGCTGGTGGTGGTGCTTATGCCAGCACTCACCCACTCTCAATTCAGCGGATGTCGGATATCGAGAACCGTGCCAGGGGAATGTCGGCGGGGCGTCATCAGGATAGTGATGCATTCTGGTTTATCAGGGCCAAGCTGCGTGTCCTCCAGGCGCGCGATTCAGGTTCGGCGCGTAATGCCGAGTCGGTGTTGCGCCAGGAGGCGTCCCAGTATGAGGGTGTGAGGCGTGCCGCTGCGTGGTACGGGCTGGCCTATCTGGCCTGGGAGCGCAAGGCTTACGATGAGGTTGCCCAGGCGTTAAGGCAGGCAGGAGCCCAGGGGATTCAGTCGCCGCAAATAGCCAGTTTGGAAATTGATTTGGCGATGGCCACGAAACAAGTTGAACAGGCGCGTCAAATTGCCAGCCGTGCCATGGCGCGCTGGCCTGAGAATCAGGGTGTGGGGTTGGCTGCTGTTGAAGCCTTGTTGAAGAATAATGAAATGTCGGAGGCGTTGAGTCAGCTGCAGCGTTTGGTGCAACGCTGGCCCGAAGAACCGCGTTTTTATCAATTGCAGGCGCAGGCATACGAACGTCTGGGCGAGCCGGTCATGGCGCGTCGGGCAATGGCTGATTACTACGAAAAAATGGGTGCTTTGGCTGCGGCGGTGGAGCAGCTTCAGCAGGCACGAGGTCTGTCCAAGGATTTTTACGATCAATCCGAGCTTGACGTGCGTATTCGCGAGCTCCAGGACCGCGTGAGAACCAATCGTGAGTTGCTTGAGCGGTTCAAGTAAGCCGCTCGAAATAGTTGGCCATGCGGTTTGGCAGCCAGTTCAGGTTTCCGGGAAACGCACCCGTAATAAAACCAACATGCCCGCCTTGTGCCGGTTGGTGCAACAAGACTTGATTCGAACAATCGCCTGTTCCCGGCAGTGATGCCTCGGGGATGAACGGATCGTTGCGGGCGTTAAGGACAAGGGTCGGTGTGCTTACTGATTTGAGTACGGGTTTGGCCGAGGCGCGGCTCCAGTAATCGAGCGCGTTCTTGTAGCCATGCATGGGGGCTGTGTACAGGTCGTCGAAATCGCGGATTGTTTTAAGCTGGCCGAGTTTCAGGGTATCGGTCATACCCGGGAAACGCTGGGCTTTTTCACGGATTTTCGCGACCATGCTGGTCAGAAAGTAGCGTGAGTACAAATGGCGGCCGGCCAGCGTTTGCGACAAGGCGTTTCCGGCCGCGACCAGATCCAGAGGAACTGAAATGGCGGCGCAGGCATGCAACCAATGTGTGCTTTGGGCGTAATCACCCAAGTATTTCACCAGCGCATTTCCACCCAAAGAAACACCGGCGGCGTGCCATTTCGCTTTTGGCACTTTGTCTTTCAGTTGCGCCAGAATAAATCCAACTTCGTCGGTGTCGCCTGAATAGTAGGCGCGGGCCATGCGGTTGGGAAAGCCGGAGCATCCGCGGAAATGCGCCACGACAACAATCCAGCCGCGCGCCCGGAAATAGTGCGCTATCGACTGAGCGTAACGGCTGTGACTACTTCCTTCCAGCCCGTGGAACAAGGCCAGCGCCGGGATCTCCGCGTTGCCAAGGGCTTGTCGGTCAAGGGGCTCGAGCCAGCGCCGCGCAGCGGTGTGGGCCAATGCCGGATCGGGGTCAATCCTGCGGTTATCGGTTGAGCGGTCGGTGAATAAACCGGGTGCGGTCCAATCGAAGTCGACAAAGTCGCCGTCGGGCGTGTTAACCCGTTCACGTATAAATGCAACCCGGTGAAAGCGGGCACCTGCAGCGCCCCATATCGTTTGCATGTGTCCATTGGGTAGCCACCACGGCGTGGGACAGACAGAGGGGTCGAATTGAGCGTTCACTGAATGCGCAAAGCCCTTGAAATTAAAAAGGGAGGTTGCATGCCAAATTAATGGCCGTGCACTACCTGGCCAGGTTTGAGCTGGTATGTTGCGCTGCAGTAGGGGCAAACGCCAAGGCCGGATTTCGTCACTTCTATGTAAACCCGAGGATGCATTGACCATAGTGGTGCCTTGGGCCCCGGGCAGTAGACCGGCAGGTCGGAGGCTTCGACCTCGATGACGTCACCATGGGAAACAGATTTGTCTTCTGTGCGATTCATGAAGGTTCCTGAATAGAAGAATACCGAATGGCGGCATTGTACCAATTGCGGATTTTTACGTAGTGCGACTCAACAAATTCCGGTGAGTCGGATATCATTTGTCGTTTGAGCATCAATTGTCAGCATGCTGACATACTTTATAACGGGGTTTTGCCTTGTCTTTGCCGTCCAGCCATTCGGTGTCCCTGAAACGGGCACGCGCCTGGCATAGTTTCAACACAGGGTTTCGTCAGGTTGCACCGACGATGGTGGCAACCAGCTTATGGGGGTTTGTGACTGGCATTGCCATGATCAAGATCGGCATGACTGAACTTATGGCGACGCTGATGACATTGTTTGTCTACGCCGGTTCGGCTCAACTTACCGCCTTGCCGCTGATTGTTGCCGGTGCGCCGGTCTGGTTGATTTTTTTGGCCGGATGCGTGGTGAATATTCGCTTTGTTATCTTCGGTGCCGCCATGCAGCCTTATTTTCGCCGTTATCCCTTCTTGCAGCGTCTTGGCTTGGGGTACTGGCTGAGCGATATGGTTTTCGTGCTGTTCATGACACGGTACGGCGATGCCAGGCGGCGCGGGACACGGGATCAGCTTTATTTTTATCTGGGTGTCATCGTTCCTGGCTGGATATCCTGGCAGATAGCCTCAATAGCGGGCATTTATCTGGGTGCAGTCATACCGCAATCCTGGTCGCTTGAGTTTGCAGCAACACTGGCCTTGCTGGCCATTACCGTGCCGCTGGTGAAAAATATTCCCATGGCGGTGGCGTTGGTCGTGGCGGGTTGTATTGCGTGGGTGGGCCAGCCATTACCCCTGCGCCTGGGTTTGGCGGCTGCCGTCGTAGGCGGCATCGTGGCGGGTGTCCTTGCGGAGCAGCGTCGTGATCGTGTTAAAGGAGAACGCCGTGTTTGAGGCAGGGACCGATACTTACGTTTTGGCCGTCATTGTGTTGTTGACGCTGTGCAGTTTAATGACACGTGCCGGTTATTTCCTGTTTGGCGATTATCTGCCCCTGACCGATGGTATTCGGCGGGCGTTGCGCTACGCCCCGCCGGCGGCACTGATTGCGATCATCGTGCCGGAAGTTTTGCCCTGGCAAGAAGGGGCCTCGGCGTTTGTCGACCTCAAAATGCTGGCTGTGCTCGTTGCTGTTCTGGTGTATCTCAGAACGCGCAGCGCTGTATTGGTCATGGTCAGTGGCATGGTGGCGTATTGGGCGATACGCGCATTGTTGGGTTAACCGGCGGAAAGTGGTGCAGTAACGCTAAGTCGTGGATATTTAACGACACTTTGACATGGTTGCAAAAGCGGTATTTCGACCTGTAAGCCTGCCTGCGTTAAAATGGTGTCGTTTTAACCAGCACGTGCGCACTTGTTCGCTGCGCGGCCCAACCCGATTTTGATGGCAGATACCACTATTTCAGATCTTACCCCCCAGACTTTTTCCGTGCTCGGACTGCACCCCGACATCCTCAAGGCGGTAGCAGCAACCGGATACACGTCTCCAACCCCGATTCAGGCGCAAGCCATTCCCATCGTAATGCAAGGCCGTGATGTCATGGGAGCGGCTCAAACCGGCACCGGTAAAACCGCCGCATTTACATTGCCCATTTTGCATCGTCTCATGTCGGTTGCCAACAGCAGCGCCTCGCCGGCACGGCACCCTGTTCGTGCGCTGGTCCTGACACCAACCCGCGAGCTGGCGGATCAGGTCGCCGACAACGTCTCAACGTATAGCGAGTCAACGCCATTGCGTTCTGCCGTGGTTTTTGGTGGGGTTGATATTAATCCGCAGCGAGATGCGTTGCGCCGCGGGTGCGAGGTTCTTATCGCAACACCTGGCCGCCTGCTGGACCATGTCGAACAAAAGAATGTGAATTTGGGTCAGGTCGGTATCCTTGTGCTTGATGAGGCCGACCGTATGCTGGATATGGGCTTTTTGCCGGATCTGGATCGTATTGTCCGTCTGCTGCCGGCACAACGTCAGACACTTTTGTTTTCCGCAACATTCAGCAACGAGATTCGAAAGCTTGGCCGCAGCTGGTTGAACGATCCGATTGAGATTGAAGTGGCCGCGCGCAATGCGACGGCCGAGAACGTGAGTCAGATCGCATATCCGTTGGGCGGCAACGACAAACGATCGGCCGTGGCGCATCTTGTGAAGTCGCGTAACCTGAATCAGGTCATTGTGTTTTGCAACACCAAGATTGGCACCAGTCGTTTGGCCCGGCAACTCGATCAGGATGGCGTTCGTTCGGAATCCATTCATGGCGACAAAAGCCAGCTTGAGCGCATGAAGGCGCTTGAGGCATTCAAAGCAGGTCAGCTTCAGGTTCTGGTTGCCACCGATGTTGCTGCTCGGGGGCTTGATGTGGCGGGCGTTCCGTGCGTGATCAATTACGATTTGCCGTACAACGCCGAAGATTACGTGCACCGGATCGGCCGCACCGGGCGCGCGGGCGCGTCGGGCGAAGCCATTGCGCTTTTTGCGCCCGATGAAGAGCGCTTTTTGCTTGATATTGAAAAGCTGATCAAAAAGAAAATTCCACGCGGTACGCTGAACTTGCCATCGCAGCCACGCCGCTCGGGCTCTTCTGCTTATGAAGGCCGTGGCCGCTATAGCGACTCAGGCCGCTCGCGCGCGCCTGTTGATGATTTTTTCTCACGCCCTTATGTTGCGGCAAATGTGGATGCCAAACCGCGCCTGCCCACCCATAACCGCGATACCAAAAACACCCGTAAATCGGTCGGTGTGCTGTTGGGTGGGCGTTAAACGTGGCCACTGATTAACCATTATGGGTTCACTTTTCGTCGCTGTTGATCAAAACGGCGACAGGCCCGGGCCCTGTCCTGGAGGCGGGTAGTTCCGGCGCCTTGCGTAGCAGCGTCTCCAGATGCCCGATGTGTGGCAGGATCGGTCCGAAAAAGCGATTGCCGCCTTTGTCCTGAATGAGAATGGTCGGAAAGTTTTCTACGTCCTCATCATCGAGCAACTCTGGATTTTCTTCGATATCGACCCAGATAAAGAGATGGTTGGGCCAGTGCGCGGCCAAATTACGGAAATCATCCAGGTACTGCCGGCATGTGTCGCACCATTGGGCGCAGTAGCAAATAACCACGTGCTCTTTTTGTGTGACGCTGGAAGCAAATGTCGTTTGCAGTGAAGCAAGGTCGTTGGGAAGCAGATAAAAAGACATGAAACGCGACGCAATGGTTGGTGGGCACAAAAACTATGTGCTTTTGATTATGATAGTCGAATGTGAATAAAAAGGTTGAGGCATGAGCGATCCCAATGTTGTGGCAGTAAACAGGAACATGCCTGGAAATCGGGGCATGAACGCAGTAGCCGAAGCGATGAAGCGGGCACTGATTTCGCAGTTCCATCCAAAGATGTTATTGGCATTGTTCTTGCCGTTCATCATCGCCCTACTGGGCGCCATCATCCTGGTTTGGGCTTTTTGGACACCACTGACAGGGTGGCTGAATGTCGAGATGGCACAGTGGGGCGTTGTCAATACCGTTGACGAATGGATGCTTGCGCTTGGTTTGTTCTCCATCAAGCTTTACATGGTGCCGCTGTTGGCGGTTGCCATTCTATTGCCTTTATCCGGCATATTGGGTTTGGTTATTGCCGCTATTTTCGTGATGCCGATCGTGCTGCGTCACCTGGAGCGGCGCCAGTATCAGGGGTTGCGCCGGCAAGGCAGTTTAATTGCTGTTCAAGGTGTGTGGAACGCCGTGTGGGTAGGGGGCTTGTTTGTTCTGGGCTGGCTGCTCACGATGCCTTTATGGTTGATCCCGCCGTTTGCCGTAGTGCTGCCTATACTCTGGTGGGCCTTTGCCTTTACACGTATTTTGCGCGTGGATTCCGTCATAGAACATGCCAGTCCCGAAGAGCGTCGTTTGCTATGGCGTCGGCATGGCCGGGAATACTGGATGCTGGGCGGCATTATGTCCCTGATCAACCTGTTTCCGCCGGCCTGGCTGGTGCTGCCGGTTTATTCGGCTCTGGCTTTCGCGCACCTCAGTTTGAGTGCGCTGGAAAAGATGCGTCATGAAACGGTGGTTGATGTTTAAGTATTTACAAGAGCGGGGTTAAGCGGGTCATGAGCACAACAAAAATAAGGCTGATCATTATCGGCGACGAAATTCTCTCGGGGCGACGTCAGGATAAACACATGTCCAAGCTAATAGAGTTGCTTGGGCAGCGTGGTTTGCAACTGGGTGGAGCCGAGCTGGTATCGGATGACCGGCTCACTATTGTGGAAACGCTTAAGCGCAGTTTTGCCAGTGGTGATGTGGTTTTCTGCTGCGGCGGGATAGGTGCCACGCCTGATGATCAAACACGTCAGGCGGCGGCGCAGGCCCTGGGTGTTGATTTGGCTTTGCATCCTGAGGCAGAGCGCCTGATTACCGAGCGTTGTGCGGAAATGGCGGCAAAGGGCAATGGCAGCGCCGATATGGAAATCCCGGAAAATAAACAGCGCCTGCAAATGGGCGTGTTTCCGGTGGGGTCTGAAATCGTACCGAATCCGTATAACAAAATTCCGGGATTTTTTATTTCAGATCACACGTTCATGCCGGGTTTTCCGGTTATGGCATGGCCGATGATGGAATGGACGCTTGATCATCGTTATCGCGATCTGCACCATCGCACTCCTCGTGTCGAACATTCATTTCTGGTCTACAGCTTGCCGGAATCCCGAATTACACCGGCACTGGAAGAGCTGGAGCGGCGTTGGCCCGGCGTCAAGGCGTTCAGCTTGCCCAGCATGGGGAACGGACGTTCACATATCGATTTGGGGGTGAAAGGTGAGCCCAAGGCCGCTGCCGAGGCGCTGGCGTATTTGCAGCAGGCCGCAGTAGAGGCAGGCGGCTCCCTGACGCCATAGGCGCGTTGTCGGCGGCACACTTGAAAAAGCTTGCACAATCACGGCATAATTTCATAATATGATAATGTCGCAGTGCATCATTTTTAGTGGTTAACTTACATCATGTCCGAATCGCGCGTTTCAGCCAGTTCTTCCCCGGTTTCCATTCAGGTTCTTGAGCGGGCCATGAAGCTCCTCGACGTGCTGGCGCATCAGGCGGAGCCGGTTGCCTTGAAAAGCCTGGCAGCGCGCACCGGCTTGCACACGTCAACCACGCATCGGATTTTGAATGACCTGGTTGCAGGCCGCTATGTCGAGCGGGTTGATAGTGGTTTGTATCAACTGGGGATGCGCCTGCTTGAACTGGGCGCTTTGGTGAAAGGTCGGTTGAATGTGCGCCAGGTCGCACTGGAACCCATGCGCGAGCTGCATAAGCTGACTGGTCAAACGGTGAATCTGGCGGTGCGGCAAAACGATGAAATTCTCTACATTGAGCGCGCCTGGAACGAACGCTCGGGTATGCAGGTGGTAAGGGCAGTGGGCGGGCGTGCGCCTTTGCATCTGACTTCGACCGGCAAACTGTTTTTGTCAGTCAGCGATTTGCGACAGATCAGGGCGTATGCGGCACGTACGGGTCTGGTCGGAGCAACGCCCAACAGTATTACCGACGCCGATCTGTTTGAGCAGGAACTGTTTGGTATTCGGCGCTCGGGCTATGCGCGCGATAATGAAGAGCTGGAGCTGGGTGTTCGTTGCATTGCCGCGGGTATCTACGACGACGCGGGCAATCTGCAAGCGGGCTTGTCGATTTCGGCGCCAGCGGAACGGATGCATGATGATTGGATCGCAGCACTGATTGATACAGCGGGCCGAATTTCAGAGGCATTGGGGTACGAGGGAGCGCGTCTTGAGCAGGCCTGGCACCCCTGAGGCCACTTGGTCGCAGTTCAGTGTCCATTCGAGGTTGTTTTTAATAATCGTAAAATATTGCAACGCAATAAAAAAAGGTTGACACCTTTGTTTATTAAGATTAAATTTAAATTGTGCAGTGCAATATTTAACCTTTTAAAGGAAACACCATGAGCGCAATTCCACAATCAATTTATGCTAACCAGAAAGCGTCGCTCGACAAGATCCTGGCTGCTCAGGGTTCAATCTTCGGCGGCTTTGAAAAACTGGTTGATTTGAATCTCAAAGTCTGGAAGGCCACTTTCGACGATGTTGCCCGTGCATCACAACAGGCCATCGAACTCAAAGACCCCCAGGAAGCCGTTGCTTTTACCAGCAATGCCGTACAGCCGAACGCCGACAAGGCGATGGCCTACAGCAAGCATGTCTACGATATTTTTTCATCGGTCCAGGCTGATCTGTCGAAACTGACTGAAGAGCAGGTCAATGAAAGCCAGCAGCAATTGCACGATGCTATCGAGCAATATGCAAAGTCGGCGCCTACCGGGTCTGAAAGCGCAATTGCGTTAATGAAGTCTTCGGTGGTTAGTGCAACCAATGCATACGAAACTGCTTCCAAGGCTGCCAAGCAGGCAACCGAAGCGGCTCAGTCGAATATTACGGCAGCCACCAATGCCAGCCTGAAAGCGGCAACTGAAGCGGCTGAAGCAAGTAAAAAAGCCACCAGCCGCGCTCGCAGCAGCGCGTCGTAATTGGCGGGCCGTCGTTGCCGGCGGTGTGCGGTCAGCCTGCAGTTGAGTTCCGACCGCGCAGCGCGTCGACGCATTCAGTGATGAGTGCCGGGCCTTTGTAGATAAGCCCGGTGTATAACTGAACCGCGTTGGCGCCGGCTTCGATTTTTTCTTGTGCTTGCCGGGCACCGAGTATGCCGCCAACGCCAATAATGGCAAAGTCTGTGCCCAGTTGCTGGCGTAAGCGGGAAATGACGGCTAAAGAAAGTTCATGAACGGGTGGCCCTGAAAGGCCGCCCGTTTCATTTGCGTGACGTAATCCGGCAACGGCATCGCGGCTCAACGTGGTGTTGGTGGCAATGACGCCATCCACGCCATAGCGTTGAAGCACCGCCGCAATTGTGTCAACTTGCTCTGCAGAGAGGTCGGGCGCAATTTTGACAACCAGCGGAACCTGCTTCTGGTGTTTGTCTTCCAGCCCCTTTCTGGCGGTTTGCAGCTGCGATAGCAGGTCGGTAAGTTCGCTGGCTTCTTGCAGTGCACGCAAGTTTTGTGTGTTCGGAGATGAAATATTTACCGTGACGTAATCGGCATGCGGGTATACGCCGTTGTAGCCGATCAGGTAATCATCAACAGCATTCTCGATTGGTGTCGTGGCGTTCTTGCCGATATTCAAACCCAATATGCCGCCGTTGGCCCGCCACTGGCTGTTCTGTACGTTTTCCAGGAATGCGTCGAGACCAGCGTTATTGAAACCCAGGCGGTTGATGAGCGAATGAGCTTGTGGGATTCTGAAAAGCCGGGGCTTGGGGTTGCCGCTTTGTGGTTTCGGCGTGACGGTTCCCACTTCTATAAAACCGAATCCCAGATTGCCCAAGGCATCGATATGCGCACCATTTTTATCAAGGCCCGCAGCCAAGCCAACCGGGTTGCGTAAATTCAGCCCCATCAGTGTCGATGGGAGCATGGGGCGGCTTTCCACCAGCTTGCGTGTGAGTTGGCAGTCGTAAGTTTTCTGCAACGAACTTAGCGTAAGTTCATGCGCCTGTTCGGCGTCGAGCGAAAACAAGGCCGGGCGTGCCAGCGAATAAGCATTGAAAAGAAATGACATGGAAGCTCAGATTAACTGCTATGGGTTGACCCACCGGCCATTGACATAGATCTGATGGGGGTGGAAATGAGATTTATAGGCCATTTTACGGCTTTCGGAAATCCAGTACCCAAGATAAAGCCAGGGCAGGTCAAGTGCTTTGCAATGCTCGACTTGCCACAGAATGCCGTAGGTTCCCAGGCTGCCTTGTGCTTCGGGCTCGAAAAAGGTGTAAACCGCCGACAGGCCGTTATCGAGAATATCGATGATTGCCACCATCATGAGTTGTCCGCATGGTGCGTGAAACTCGACAAGGCAGGAGTTGACCCGGCTGGTTAATAGAAACTGGCTGTATTGCATTTCGCTGTCGTCATCAAGGCCGGAGTCTTGGTGACGTGCCTGAATATAGCGTCGATACAACGAGAAATGTTCCTGTTTGAATTCAAGCGGCTGTACTGTCGCGCGCAGGTGCCGGTGCTGCTTCCAAATGCGCTTTTGAGTGCGGTTGAGCGAAAAAGCGGCGACATCAAGGCGAATCGGCTTGCATGCATGGCAATTGTCGCAATGCGGGCGATAAGTAAACAAGCCGCTGCGTCGGAACCCCTGTTCGACCAAACGTGAGTACATGTCGCTGGTAATGAGGTGCATGGGAGCCGCGACCTGAGATCGCGCTTCGCGCCCCGGCAAATAACTACAAGGATACGAGGCAGTTGCATAGAACTGCAGGCTGTGGTGTTTGAGGTCGGCGGGGTCGCTCATAAAAGAATACGCAAGCAAATGTTGGCATGAGTATTATGGCGGGTTTGTTGCATCCTGTGCAAACATCCCATGTTGCAAAAGCTGCCCGGATTGCCAGGGTGGTGCCGGGCGCTTCAACGCGTTCTTTAATGTTTGCAGAAAGCGCAGCCGTGAGACGGGCCTTGCGCCCAGGCTGGCCAGATGCGCTGTTTCCTGCTGGCAGTCAATGTGCTCGACGCCATGATTCTTTAGAAAGTGGGTCAGGTAGACCAAGGCAAGCTTTGAGGCATCGCTAACCCGGGTGAACATCGATTCACCAAAAAAGCAGCCTCCGATCCCAACACCATACAAGCCGCCTACCAGCTCACCTTCATGCCAGGTCTCGATACTGTGGGCGTAGCCGGCCAGGTGCCACTCTGTATAAACGTCTTTGACCCAGGGGGATATCCAGGTACCGGGCTGGCCATCGCGCGGTTGACTGCAGGCATCCATGACCGCCGGGAAACGGAGGTTCGCAGTAACACGGACAGTCGCGTTGGGCTCTTGTTCGGTTCGTTGTATCTGCCTGAGTTTCTTTCCCAGCGAGCGTGAGATTTTAAGGTCCTGACAGCGCAGAACCATGCGTGGGTCGGGGCTCCACCATAAGACAGGGTCGCCTTCGCTGAACCAGGGGAAAATGCCTTTTGAATACGCTTCTTGCAGGCGTTGTACGCTTAAGTCGTATCCGGCGGCCAGCAATCCGTCTGACGGGGCGGTTGCCGGGTCGGGTAACGGTTGGCTGGGCTTGATCCACAGAATAGATGACACGTCGGCGCTGGCTTGCTGAGGGCGGGTTGCAACAGTGAAATGAGGTTAGAAGTCGCGCCTGGGAATCGGCACGTCGTAGTGATGAATCGGCGGTTTCTTGTTGGGCGAGTCGAAAACGCCTTCTTTTTTATCGTCCAGATAGTGTTCCAGTGTGGTGATGACCGTTCGAAAGGCCAGTTCGTCCCATGGAATATCTTCTGGGTCAAAAAAACGTGCGTCCAGGCTTTCAGGCCCCGGTGCCAGTTCAGCGCTAAGCACTTTTGCCAAATAAAAGAAATGAACTTGCTCTGCATGGGGCACATCGATAACCGTATAAAGCGGCCCCAGTTCAATCTGTGCCCCGGCTTCTTCCTGCGTTTCCCGCATGGCTCCCTGTGCGGTGGTCTCGCCGAGCTCCATGAAACCGGCCGGGAGCGTCCATTTGTCGTACTGGGGCGAAATGGCACGCCGACACAACAGAATCTTGTCGTTGAAAATGGGCAATACCCCGACAACGTTACGTGGATTCTGGTAGTGAACCGCACCGCAATTCCGGCAAACCGCGCGCAGGCGATTGTCATCGGGGGGGGTGAGATAGGTGATTTCGGTTGCGCATTGGCTGCAAAATTTTTGCGAGCGCGGTGCAGGGAAATAAAAAGAAGACGGTTGAGTAGTCATAAAACGTCGAATTGTTGTGTACGCGGGTGATGCGCGAATCGGTTAAGCATAGCCTAAGGCGGGCAAGCGCACAAAACCCAGTTGCGCCTCTAACCGATGTGCCGGACAGTAGCGTAATGGTACCGTACTCTTTCCGGTGGATTGAGCCTGGTTGCTTAACAACAGTGTGGTTGTAGTGTCTTGTGGAATGCGCTCGGGGCAGTCGACCAGTGGTTGGTCATCGGCCGTGCGCAGTTGCTCTAATACAGCCAAGGTATCACGGCCGCAGATCAGCCCCGGGCCGTGCTCTGTTTGCGCATAAAGCTTGCCTGCATCGTCAAGCCACCAGGCCTGGATGTCTTGAATGGTTTGTTGGGTATGTGTGGCGAGGGCGCCGGTTTCGTTCGTGTGAAAGACATAGGGCGCAGCATCAAGGCGAACATAGACTTTTTGCGGGCCGTTTTGAAAATACCATTGTCCGTTGTCACCGCGTGTGTAGTTGCGGTTGATAAAGCCAACAATTTGCGCATTTGTAATCGACTCGCCCGGGGTGTCCGCCTGAGTGGCATCGCCTTTGGGGTGCAAACGCCATTTGCCGGTTTCCGTTAAGGAAAGCCAACCGAATGCGTCGGGTACATTTGGCCAGCGGGCCATCGCCTCAAGAACACGTTTGTCCATGCAGGCATGTTAGCACTTGTCGTGATGGGAAGGGGATACTGGAGGCGCAACTCGGAATCGAACCGGGGTACACGGATTTGCAATCCGCTGCATAACCACTCTGCCATTGCGCCGTGGGTCGTACACGTTACATTGTACGTAAAAAAGGGAAGCGTTGTGGGCTTCCCTTTAGGTATTTGGAGCGGGAAACGAGTCTCGAACTCGCGACCTCAACCTTGGCAAGGTTGCGCTCTACCAACTGAGCTATTCCCGCAAAAAGCATTGCTTTTTATGTTCCTGAAACTGAGGTTGCCTGTTTCAAGAAGCTTCGCAGTATATATGAAATTTTTTGGTCGGGCAAATCGGCAGTGCTGTTTTTAGCCATTCGGCTTTTTGCATTAACCGCTGTCTTTACAAAAAATTCGCTTAACCGCGAAAGAACGAAATAATACCATATTTTTTATTTCAACGTGGTGTAATACGTGTTGTTATTTGTTGGATTGATCCGTTTTCATACATGACACAGACCGTGCCGTTGAATACCGTCGCGCCGCGTGCGCAAGACCTGAGCAAATTGAATACTTTCGGCTTGCAATCCCAGGCGCAGTCTTACGTTAGTTTTACCGAACCCGGCCAACTGCCGGCGATCACCCGGCTTGCCGGGCAAGGCCGGCCGTTGTTCGTACTGGGGGGTGGAAGCAATGTGGTGATGTCGCCTTATGTGAGTTCGCCCGTGGTGCATGTAGCAACAAAGGGTATCCGTTTGGTTGAAAGCGCTGCCGCGGGTTACCTGGTTGAGGCACAGGCCGGGGAAAACTGGCACGACTTTGTCCGTTATTGTCTTGCCCAAGGTTGGTCGGGGCTGGAAAACCTGGCGTTGATACCGGGCACGGTCGGCGCGGCGCCGGTTCAGAATATCGGCGCCTATGGTGTCGAGCTTGACCAGTTTGTGCATCAGGTCACGGCGTGGGACATCGAGTACGGCGAACAGGTGTGCTTTGAGCGTAACGAATGCCGTTTTTCCTATCGTGATAGCTTTTTCAAAAAATCGACGCCGGGGAAGTGGCTGATTCTGGCGGTTCAGTTCCTGTTGCCGCATCAATGGCAACCCGTACTGGGTTATCCAGATCTGGCGCAGCACGAAGGGTTGCGGGCAATGGGGAATGCCGTGACTGCGCAGGCCGTATTTGAGGCGGTATGTGAAATTCGGCGCAAGAAGTTGCCCGATCCTCAGTTATTGGGCAATGCCGGCAGTTTTTTCAAGAATCCGGTGGTGAGTGCCGCCCAGTTTCAGGAAATCAAGCGTCGACACCCGAATGTCGTGTCATATCCCATGCCCAATGGCACGGTGAAGCTTGCGGCCGGCTGGTTGATTGACCGCGCCGGATGGAAGGGCAAACGCATTCAAAACGTTGGCGTGCATGGTCGCCAGGCGTTGGTTCTGGTTAACCATGGCCATGCGACAGCGCTCGAGGTACGTTATATGGCCGATGAGATACGCAAGGATATTCGCCAGCGTTATGGAGTTGATCTTGAGCAGGAGCCGGTCAACGTTGTTTGACGCTGGTTACGCCGGAAGCAGCCTGGAAAACAGCTATACCGACAGTACGTCTTGCATGTCGAACAGGCCGAATTCCTTGCGGGCCAGATAACGTGCCGCACGCAGGCTGCCTTGCGCATAGGTGGCGCGGCTGCTCGAGCGATGTGAAATCTCGATGCGTTCGCCGTCTCCGCAAAAATACACGGTGTGATCACCAATAATGTCGCCACCGCGCAATACCGAAAAGCCAATTCTGCCATCTTCGCGCGGGCCGGTATGCCCGTGTCGTGCCCAGTCGGCGACATCGTCGAGTTTCTTGCCCCAAGTGCGTGCGATGGTTTCACCCATTGATATCGCGGTACCTGAAGGTGCGTCGACCTTATTGCGATGATGAGCTTCGAATATTTCGGCGTCGTAGCCGTCGTTCAGCAGCCGGGCAGCCATCTCCAGTAATTTATAAGTGGCATTCACCCCAATGCTCATGTTCGATGCAAACACAATAGCGACTTTCTGGCTGGCGGCTTGAATAGCCTGCTTGCCTTCTGTGTCAAATCCGGTTGTCCCGATGACACACTTCACGTTGTGCCTGATGCAGGCTTGCAGGTGGGCCAGTGTACCTTCCGGCCGGGTAAAATCGATCAGGCAGTCGGCGTTTGCCAGCGCATTCAGGTCGTCGGTAATTAAAACTCCGGTTGTGTGCCCGAGGAACGCGCCGGCATCCTGGCCAAGGCAGGCCGCACCGGGCCGATCGAGGGCGACACTGAGGGTAAGATCAGGAGATCTGATGATGGCTTCTGTCAGCATTCGGCCCATTCGGCCGTCGGTTCCTGCAATGGCAATACGCATGGTTTCCTCTTAACGAATGGGTTCGACGCTGTTTTGGCCGGGAATTTGCGGACGCTGGGGTTGCTCGACGTTAATGCCGATATCGGTGTCAGGCCCTACTTTCTCTTCGCGGGAGGCATTGTCTTTTGACGTGCTCTCTTCACGCTCAGCGGCGCTGTCTTCGTCGTCGATACTGCTCTGGCCGGTGTCGTTGGATTGGAACGGCTGGCGGTCAGGCTGCTTGTCGCCCTCCCAGCGAACCAGGACGTCGCCTTCGAACCATACGGTGAATTGGCGTTCTTCAGAGGCACCATAACCTGGCTGATTGTAGAACACGTAATCCCAGCGATTGGTGCGGAAAATATCCTGCAAAATCGGGGTGCCCAGCACAAAACGGACTTGTTCGCGCGTCATGCCCCGTTCCAGCCGATCAACCTGTTCGGAGGTGATCCAGTTCCCCTGTTGCACGTCAGGCCGGTAGGGAAAACCCCATTTTGTGCCGCCGCATGCAGAGAGTGAAATGGCCAAAAAGCCAATGGCAAGGCAGTTGCGCCAGTTTCTAAAGAAGGATTTGACAGTGGTTACCACGAATTGCCCCTGTTATTCAAATGAATAAAACCGTTATGATAAAGGCTTAAGAATAAACGCAATGATAGCGTTACTCGAGATTCGGCGTTTTTTTGCCGTGTCATTGTACGGATTTCCGTCTTTTTGCCCGGGATTTACACATGTCTGATCAAAATGAATTAAAGAGCATGGGTTTGAAGGCGACATTCCCCCGCCTGAAGATCCTTGATGTTTTCCGTAAGTCCGATCAGCGCCATCATAGCGCTGAAGATGTCTATCGTGCATTATTGGCCGAAGATGTTGATATTGGCCTGGCAACGGTTTACCGCGTGCTTACCCAGTTCGAGCAAGCGGGTATTCTGTCCCGCAGCCAGTTCGATGGTGGTAAAGCCGTGTTCGAGCTGAACGATGGTGATCATCATGACCATCTTATCTGCACCAGTTGCGGCAAAGTGCTTGAGTTTACCGATCCTGAAATCGAGAAGCGCCAGCATATTATTGCCAAGGAAAAAAAGTTCACGCTGGAAAGTCATACCATGATGCTGTACGGCATTTGCAAAGAGTGCAACAGTAAGTAAAAAGGCGCTGTTGCCTGGTTAGCGTGCAAGCATTTCTTTTGCATGGCGAATGGTGGTGTCGGTAATTTCAAGCCCGCCCAGCATTCGTGCCACTTCATCAACACGGTCGGCCGTTGCAAGCAGTTCGATTTTCGATTTGGTAGTGTTTTGCACCACTTTCTTGCTGACGCGGTAATGATGATGACCGTAAGCCGCTACCTGTGGCAAATGCGTTACGCATAAAACCTGGTGCTGTGTTCCCAGCGATTTCAACAACTGGCCCACGACTTCCGCCACTGCGCCGCCGACACCGCTGTCGACTTCATCGAATATCAGGGTCGGGACACGGGCAGCCTGGCTGGCGATGACAGATAAAGCCAGCGATATGCGCGCCAGCTCGCCACCGGACGCCACCTTTGCCAAAGGCCTTGGCGTGGCGCCGGTGTGACCCGAAACCAAAAACTCAACGGTTTCAAGGCCGTGGGCGCTTTCGCTACCAACATTCAGGCTGATTTCAAAGCGCCCGCCGTTCATGGCCAGTGTTTGCATGGCTTCGGTCACTTGCTGCGACATGGTCTGGGCCGCCTTGGCCCGTACCTTGGATAGTGCTTTGGCGGCTTTCAAATATTGCTGATAGTGTTTCTCCACATCGTGTTGAAGATGGGAGATATCGGCGTTCGCACTGGCTTCCTGCAGCTTCTGTTCGATGTCGGCCTGGAATGCCGGAATGTTTTCGGGTTCGATCCGGAACTTGCGCGCCAGTTCGAAAATCGCAGACATGCGCTGTTCGGCTTGCGCCAGTCGTTCCGGGTCCAGGTCGATGCGATCAAGGTAGGCGTTCAGGTCGGAAACGGTTTCTGCTGCGGCAATACGCGCCGATTCCAGTGTTTCGTATAGACTGCGCACGGTTTCGTCATGGCGCAACATGTGTTCGATTTGATGCGCGGCAGTGTTCAGGAAGTGGCGCGCCCCTTGTTCGTCGTCGTCCAGCGCCTCCAGCGCCCGGTTGGCATTTTCGAGCAACGACTGGGCATGCGCCAGGCGATGATGCTCGGTTGTCAGGGTCTCCCACTCATTCTCCTGCAGATCCAGGCGTTCCAGTTCGGACGCCTGCCATTCGAGGCGGTCACGTTCTTCGTTGAGTTTATCGGCTTGCTCAAGCGCTCGTGTCAGTTGGCGTTTTGCCGCTTGCCAGCCTTGCCAGTGCTGTTGTACCTCTTGCACCAGGGCATTGTGGCCCCCTTGATTGTCAAGCAACGCGCGCTGGCTGGACGGTTGCAGAAGACTTTGGTGCGCATGCTGGCCATGAATATCGACCAGGTGTTCACCCAGTTCTTTCAATTGAGCAAGCGTGGCCGGAATGCCGTTGATGTAGGCTTTGCTGCGGCCTTGCTGGTCGATGACGCGCCGCAGCACCAGTTCGTTTTGATCGGATTCCAGGCTTTGCTCTTCCAGCCATTGAGCAAGACTTTCGGGTGCCTTGAACAGCCCGCTGATGTCGGTGCGTTTACAGCCTTCGCGCACAAAGCGCGCGTCGCTGCGGGCACCCAGTATCAGCGAGAGCGCATCGATGAGAATCGATTTGCCCGCGCCGGTTTCACCTGAAAAGACTGTGAAGCCGGCGTCAAAATGCAACTCAGCCTGATCCACGATAACGAAATCACGAAGGTGCAGGGTGCGCAACATAGAATTATTCGCCCTCATTTGAAAGCTGTGGTATCTGGTTCCAAAGTAACTTTCGTCTCAGGGTTGAAAAAAAACTGTAGCCCAGAGGGTGCACGAAGCGAACGTTATCTTTGGAGCGTTGTACATCGATTCTGTCGCCTGGCTGGCAGTCGGACCAGGCTTGCATGTCGAAGTGTACGCTGGCACCGGAATCAACCCGGCCCAGTGCGGTAACCGTCATGCTCAGGACGCCGCTGTCGGGAATCACGATGGGCCGGTTCGATAAGGTTTGCGGTGCGACCGGCACGAGCAGGATGGTTTGCAGCTGAGGGTGCAGAATCGGTCCGTTGGCCGACAGCGCGTAGGCAGTTGATCCGGTGGGCGTTGAAATAATGAGCCCGTCGGCGCGCTGGTTGTACATGAAGTTGCCGTCCAGTTCAACGCGAAGTTCAATCATGCCGCCTCGACCGGCACGGTTGATTACGACGTCATTCAATGCCACCCCGGAGAACATAATCTGGTCGCCGCGTGTGACCCGGCCTTCAAGCATCAGGCGCTCCTCAATTTCATAATGGCCCCTGATGACCTGGCTGAGTGCGTCAGTGGCGGTATGAATCGGGATGTCGGCAATGAACCCAAGGCGTCCGTGGTTAATGCCAATAAGCGGAACGTTGCTGCGCGCCAGCAGGCGACCTGCCCCCAACATGGTGCCGTCGCCCCCCATAATGACGGCCAGGTCCGCAAACTCGCCTATTTCAGCGTAAGATGCCGTCTGGAATTCGCTAACGCCGGTATTGGTTGCGGTGTCAGATTCAACCAGCACAGTGCATCCGGCGCTTTCAAGATGCCGGGCAAGCCTGCGCAATGGCGCGTCCAGGCCCGAGTCTTGGTAGCGCCCGATGAGCGCAACGGTTTTAAAATGCATTGTGCCGATACCTTGTTTATGATGAGTGAAGGGAGTTCAATTTATTATAGGGTCGTGGCCGTTGTTATTGTGGCCGATCTGTTGACAAGTTTGTCTTGCTGGAGTGTAAGGTATCACCATGGACATGGATGACAGAGCGAAGTCACTGCTCAAAGCGTTAATCGAACGATACATTGCCGACGGTCAGCCGGTGGGTTCGCGCACGCTCTCAAAAATGTTCGAACTTTCTCCTGCCACCATTCGCAATGTCATGGCCGATCTCGAGGAGCTCGGATTAATTCAAAGCCCCCATACATCGGCGGGCCGGGTGCCGACGCCGCGGGGCTATCGTCTTTTTGTCGACCGCCTGCTTGCCACTCAACGTTTTGAAATACTGCAGCCATCCCAAATAAGGGAGATGTTGCCGGTGACTGAGCCGAGCCGCACGGTTAACGCGGCCGCCACCCTGTTGTCGAATCTTACTCGCTTCGCTGGTGTGGTGATGGCGCCGCGTCGCACACAGGTTTTCCGGCAAATCGAGTTTATTCGTCTTTCAGAGCGGCGGGTGCTGCTTATTATCGTTACGCCCGATGGTGATGTACAGAACCGTATTCTGTTTGTCCAGCGCGATTACCTCGATCAGGAACTGACCGAGGCCAGCAATTTTTTCAATCAGCATTTTGCCGGCAAGTCGTTTAACGAGGTGCGTCTGGCCATCAAAGATGAGCTTTCTTCGTTGAAGGAGGATATTTCGCGATTGATGCAGCAGGCCGTTGAGGCGGGTACGGTATCCGACGATACGGATGATGGTGTTTATATCTCCGGTGAGCGGAAATTACTCGACGTCTCTGATATTGCTTCTGATATGGATCGTCTGCGGCGCATGTTTTCATTGTTTGAGAAAAAAACCGATTTGCTTCAGTTGCTTGATGTGTCCAGTCGGGCGGGCGGCGTGCAGATTTATATCGGTGGCGATTCCCAGTTGGTGCCGTTTGAAGATGTTTCCGTCATCACGGCACCCTATGGTATCGACGGTAAAATTGTGGGGACGCTGGGGGTCATCGGGCCGACCCGCATGGCCTATGATCGCGTCATTCCCATCGTTGATATTACGGCCAAGCTGCTGTCGAACGCCTTAAGCCATAACTCCTCCTCTTAAACCGATTGCAAGGGCATCAATGCCTTCTTTACTTCCTTCCCGTTATTATCGTGAATCCAACGACCCGCACGGCCTGGAGCCACAGCCACCGGTAAGGCCCGCTGGGCCGATTGGTGTCCTGGTGGTGAATCTGGGCACACCCGACGAGCCCTCTGCACCTGCAATTCGGCGCTATTTGGCGCAATTTCTGTCCGACCCGCGTGTTATCGAGATTCCGCAGTGGATCTGGCGTTTTATTTTGCATGGCATTATTTTGCGCACGCGTCCGCGCAAGCTGGTGCCGCGGTACCGTGGCATATGGCTTGAGCAGGGCTCTCCACTGGTGGTTTACAGCCAGGCGCAGGCCGATGGGCTGGAAGCCCGTTTGCAATCGGCAGGTGCCGATGTCCGGGTTAAGTTGGCAATGCGTTATGGCAATCCTTCGATACCAGCCGGTATCGACGCATTACGCAAACAAGGATGTGAGCGCATTCTTATAGCTCCCCTGTACCCGCAATATGCGGCCAGTACCACTGCCACTGTGGTCGACGCAGTGAGCGGGTATGCGGCCCGCCTGCGCAATCAGCCGGAATTGCGCTTTATCAAGCGTTATCAGGATGACCCGGGCTACATCCAGGCTTTGGCTAGCAAGTTAACGGCCTTCTGGGACCGGCATGGCAGGCCTGAGCGGTTATTGCTTAGTTTTCACGGTTTGCCTCAGCGCACCATTTTGCAGGGCGATCCTTATCATCGCGACTGCATGGACACGGTTCGCGCGCTCAAGGCGCAATTGTCCGATGACGACGCCGGGCGCGTTCACGTGTCATTTCAAAGCCGTTTTGGCGCTGAAAAATGGTTGCAGCCTTATACCGAGCCCACTTTGAAGGCCTGGGCACAGGAAGGGGTCAAGCATGTGGATGTCATGTGTCCTGGCTTCCTGGCCGATTGTCTGGAAACGCTGGAGGAAATTCAGGAAGAATGTCGTGAAGCGTTTTTGCATGCGGGCGGAGACACGTTCAGATATATCCCTTGCCTGAACGATGATGAAAAATGGGTCCAGGCCCTTACGAATATTGTTAAGAGACACCTGCAGGGGTGGTCGCAAGCGGCGTAAGTTATTTGGGCGAATGTCTTGAAATGGGGGCACTTGCCCCCATTTGCATTTGATCGAATCAAACAGAAGTGGAGTGCGTCGTTATGTCGAAACAGAATGAGCCCCTTGACCCCAAGGACGAAAAGCAGGCTGCTAAAGCTTCGGAAACCGTGGATGAGGTGCTTCCCGAGGGTGCCGTGCCGGATCTGGAACCGGTAACCGAGCCGGAATCTGCCGAGGCGCTGGCGGGCAAGCTGGAACAGGCACAGGCTCAGGTGAGCCAGTACCATGAAGAGCTCTTGCGCGCGAAAGCGGAAACCGAGAACATTCGGCGCCGGGCTCAGGATGACGTCGCCAAGGCTCGCAAGTTCGGCATTGAATCATTTGCAGAAAGCCTGGTTCCGGTAAAAGACAGCCTTGAAGCTGCGCTTGCGCTTAAAGACCAGACCCCCGAGGCCTGGCAGGCGGGGGTGGAAGCCACTTTGAAGCAACTGATTGGTGCTTTCGAGCGCAATCAGCTTAAAGAGGTGGCGCCGGCCGAGGGTGACAAGTTCGATCCCAATGTGCATCAGGCCATTTCCTCGGTGCCGTCCGATCTGCCGGAAGGCGCGGTGGTGCAATTGTTGCAGAAGGGCTATTCGATTGCCGATCGCGTGCTCAGGCCCGCACTGGTCGCGGTTTCCTCTGGTAAGCCGGCGCAGTAAGCGGGTATTCACGGCAAGATGAAAAAACTCTGTGGGGTATGCCTTGAAAAGTGTCATGCAGGCCCCACTTATGAATCAGTCAAGTTTGTTTCCAATTGAATTGAACGAAATTTTTAAGGCGATACATTATGGGCAAAATTATTGGTATTGACCTGGGAACCACCAACAGCTGTGTTGCTGTCATGGATGGTGGCAAGGTCAACATTATTGAAAACTCGGAAGGCGCGCGCACTACGCCGTCGATTGTGGCTTATGTGCAGGACGGTGAAATTCTGGTGGGTGCCCCCGCCAAGCGCCAGGCGGTAACCAATCCGGCCAATACGCTGTATGCCGTCAAGCGCCTGATTGGCCGCAAGTATGATGAAAAAGCGGTTCAGAAAGATATCGACCTGATGCCCTACAAGATCATCAAGGCAGATAACGGTGATGCGTGGGTTGAAGCACAGGGCAAGCAACTGGCGCCTCCTCAGGTGTCGGCCGATGTCTTGCGCAAAATGAAAAAGACGGCTGAAGACTATCTGGGTGAAGAAGTGACCGAGGCAGTCATCACGGTTCCTGCCTACTTCAACGATAGCCAGCGTCAGGCGACCAAAGATGCAGGTCGTATTGCCGGTCTTGAAGTCAAGCGGATCATCAATGAGCCGACAGCAGCTGCACTGGCTTTCGGTATGGATAAAACCGAAAAAGGCGATCGCAAAATTGCGGTTTATGACCTGGGCGGCGGTACTTTCGACGTTTCGATCATTGAAATTGCCGACATCGATGGCGAAAAACAGTTTGAGGTTTTGTCGACCAATGGCGATACTTTCCTGGGTGGCGAGGATTTCGATCAGCGCATCATTGATTACATTATCGATGAGTTCAAGAAAGACAGCGGGGTCGACTTGTCGAAAGACGTGCTGGCTCTGCAGCGCCTGAAAGAAGCTGCCGAGAAAGCCAAAATCGAATTGTCTTCCACTCAGCAGACTGAAATTAACCTGCCGTACATTACGGCCGATGCATCGGGTCCAAAACACTTGAACCTGAAGTTGTCGCGTGCCAAGCTAGAAGCGCTGGTTGAGGAACTGATCGAACGCACCATTGATCCCTGCCGCATTGCAATCAAGGATGCCGGTATCAAGGTTTCTGAAATCGACGACGTCATTCTGGTCGGCGGCATGACTCGCATGCCGAAAGTTCAGGAGAAGGTTAAGGAATTCTTTGGCCGCGATCCTCGCAAAGACGTGAACCCCGACGAGGCCGTTGCCGCTGGTGCCGCTATTCAAGGTTCGGTGTTGTCCGGCGATCGTAAAGACGTTTTGCTGCTCGACGTGACACCGTTGTCGCTGGGTATTGAAACACTTGGTGGCGTCATGACCAAGATGATTCAAAAGAACACGACAATCCCAACTCGTTTTTCGCAAGTGTTCTCAACGGCCGATGACAATCAGCCGGCGGTCACGATCAAAGTGTTCCAGGGTGAGCGTGAAATTGCAGCCGGCAACAAGAGCCTGGGTGAGTTCAATCTTGAAGGGATCCCGCCATCTCCACGTGGCGTGCCGCAAATCGAGGTTACGTTCGATATCGATGCCAATGGTATTTTGCATGTTTCGGCAAAAGACAAGGGCACCGGCAAAGAGAACAAGATCACGATTAAAGCCAATTCAGGCCTGACTGACGACGAAATCGATCGTATGGTGAAAGACGCCGAGGCCAACGCTGAAGATGACCGTCGCTTGGCCGAGCTGGCAACAGCGCGCAACCAGGCAGAGGCGTTGGTACACTCCACACGCAAATCGCTCGAAGAATATGGCGATAAGCTGGAAGCCTCCGAGAAGGAAGCCATTGAGGCGGCCATCAAAGATGTGGAAGAAGTCATCAAGGAAGGTGACAAGGCGGCGATTGATGCCAAGGTTGAAGCGCTCACAACGGCTTCGCAAAAACTCGGCGAGAAGATGTATGCCGATATGCAGGCCCAGGCAGCAGCGCAGCAGGGTGCCGACGGGGCCAGCGCCCAGCAACCGGAAGACGAGAATGTGGTTGATGCCGACTTTAAAGAAGTCAAGCGCGACGACAAGTAAGCAATCGTCTTAGCGGTTCTCAGCCCGGTTTCTGGTGTTTTCCGGAAATCGGGCGTTGTTGTTTTATTACTGATTTAATTTAAGCGCTTGCAGGCGCAAAGACAATATGGCAAAACGCGACTTTTATGAAGTGCTGGGTGTAGGTAAGAATGCGACCGACGATGAATTGAGAAAGGCCTACCGCAAGCTGGCCATGAAATATCATCCCGACCGAAACCCGGACAGCAAGGAAGCCGAAGAGAAGTTCAAGGAAGCCAAAGAGGCTTACGAGATGCTTAGCGAACCCGAGAAAAGAGCGGCCTATGATCGATTCGGCCATGCTGGTGTCGACCCCAACGCAGCGGGTGCCGGCATGGGCGGTATGGGTGGCATGGGCGGTGCCGGCTTTGCCGATGCCTTTGGTGATATTTTCGGCGAGATTTTTGGCGGTGCCGGGGGGCGCCGTGGCGGCCCGCAGGTGTATCGCGGCGCCGATTTGAAATACACGCTGGAAATTTCGCTTGAGCAGGCTGCAACCGGGTTCGACACCGAAATACGTGTGCCCAGTTGGGAGAACTGTGAAACTTGCCACGGTTCAGGGGCCAAACCAGGTACACAGCCACAAACATGCAGTACTTGTGGCGGCAATGGCGCGGTACGAATGCAGCAGGGCTTTTTCAGTGTGCAGCAAACCTGCCCGACATGCCATGGCAGCGGTAAGGAAGTGACTGATCCTTGTGTTACATGTGATGGCGTGGGTCGGATTCGACGCAATAAAACCCTGCAAGTCAAGATTCCAGCCGGGATTGACGACGGTATGCGGATTCGATCGGCCAGTAATGGCGAACCGGGTGTAAATGGCGGGCCATCAGGTGATCTTTACGTCGAAATCCACTTGAAGCCGCATTCGATTTTTCAGCGCGACGGGGAGGATTTGCATTGCGAATTAACAATCCCGTTCACAACGGCGGCCCTGGGAGGCGACGTTGAGGTTCCGACGCTCAGTGGCAAAGGCTCGATTACGATTCCCGAAGGCACGCAAACGGGTAAAACCTTTCGCTTGCGCGGCAAGGGTATCAAAGGCATTCGCTCTAGTTATCCGGGCGATCTTTACTGCCACGTCGCCGTCGAGACGCCTGTACGCCTGAGCGAAGATCAAAAGAAACTCTTGCGCCAGTTCGAGGCGTCTTTGTCTCAGGGCGGGGAGAAGCACTCCCCTAAAAGCGATTCCTGGACAGATCGGGTAAAAAGCTTTTTCAGTTAAGTTTTATTCGCGTTTGTTTGATTCTGCATTGGCCTGGTCGGGGAATTCCCCCGCCAGTGCGCTGCTAAGGGCTTGAGACTGGAGGTATTTGCGGGCAGCAGCGTTGGTCTGCTCCAGACTCAAGGTCTCAAGCTCTTTGTCTATCTTTGCCGACCAGGCAAAACTTCTGTCTGCTTGCATGTAATCAAGCCATACACTGGCCAGCACACCGTCGTTACTGCGATTCAAACGGCGCAGATTCATCAGTGCCCGAATGGCCTCATCAAGTTCTTCCTGCGTGAATCCGTCTGTTAGCGCCCGGTTCAGTTCCTCATTCAAGGCTTTTCTGAAACGGGGTGCGTTTTCGGGCGCCAGAATAGCCGACAGCGACCATTCGCCGCTTGGCTCGTATGCGGAGGCGTCGATACTGCTGCCCACGTTGTAAGAGATCCCTTCCTCGACACGGATACGTGTCCATAAACGTGACGACGAGGAGCCGCCAAGAATGTAGTTGGCGACATACAACGCGGTATAGGCAGGATCATCATCCTGAAGTTCTAATGGCTGGAATGCCATGAACACGGCATTTGCTTTATCGGGCGTGTGCAAAGTGAACTGTTCCGGCGTGATCGAACGGAAAGGGTGTCCAATACGCTGGTATTCCGGGGCGGCTTTCCAGTCTTTAAAGGCTTGTACCAATGAGGCCTGGGTGTCTTTCGGATCGAATGCGCCGACGGCACTGAAACGAAGTGTGCCAGCACCATAAAAACGTTGATGAAAGTCGATGAGCGCTTCGCGATTCAACGCGTTGATTTCTTTCAGTGCTTCCTGGAAGGTGGGTACATAGCGGATATCGGAAGACGGCCAGGGGTTATCGTGCCTTGCCAGCGTGCGAGAGGCAACGGAGCCGGGCTCGGTCATTGCGCTTTCGATTGAGGCGCGAGCCTGCGATTTGTAGCGCTCAAGTTCCTCGGCGGGATAGGAGGCCTCGCGCAGGATGTGGCCAACCAGTGCAATAACTTCGGGCAGGTTTTCGCCGGGCACTGAAATATTCACCCCGACCTGGTTGCCACCGCCGCCAAAGCTCACTTGTGCCTGCAATTGGTCGAAGCGGTCGGCAATTTCCTGGCGCGAGTATTGGCTGGTTCCGCGGGTCAGCAAAGCAGCTGCTGCGCTTGAAACGTTGCGCAGGCCCTTGAGATCTTCAGCGTCGCCCGACTGCAACAAAAGACGCGCTTCAACCCGGTTTCCACGGGTCGGCTTGGGCAGCAAGGCCACTTCAAGCGTGCCATTGTTCAATGCGATCGTTTCACGCAATGTCTGAGCGTCGATATTCTCGGGTGTTGCATCAAATGCACCGGTTAAATCCTGCGTTTCACGACCTTTGAAGTCTTTCAACAAAACGGCCGGATCGGTTGCGCCCGGTTTGGGCGCGCGTTCGGTCGATTGTGTCGGAATGTATAAGCCGGCTGTTCGGTTCGACGGCACCAAGTAGGCTGATGTGAGGTCTTGAACGGTTTGCAGGTCTGCGTTCTGGGCTTGCTCTCGCATCCAGTAGAACAGGCGCCAATCGCCCAGGGCGGCGCTTTCGGAAAGCGCCGAGGCCAAAGAGGCAGGGTCTGAATGTGTTTCCGACCAGCTTGTCATCCATTGGGTACGCACCCGCTCCAGTTCTTCTGAGGTGAATGGCCTGGTGTTGAGGTCTTCGAGTGTTTGGGTCAAGGTGTCGAGCGCTTTGTCGGCGTTCATGCCATTTTCGAGTTGCGCGCCAAAAAGTGCGTAACCCGGCTGGCGCATCGGCCTTGCGAAACCAAAGGTGTGGGCGGCCAGATCGTTTTGAACCAGTGCCTTGTACAGGCGCCCGGAGGGTGTGTCCGACAGTATCATGGCGCCCAGGTCAAGTGCGACGAATTCGGGGCTTGCTGCTGCCGGGATATGGTACTGGGCAATAACCAGTGGCGTGCCGCCGCTTCGACGTACGATCACTTCCTGCTCACCTTGCTGAACAGGTTCTACTGTGTATTCAGTTGGAAGAGGGCGCTCTGGTTGGGGAATGGCCTTGAATGCATCGTTAATGAGACTGAGGGTTTCACCTGGCTCGAAGCGGCCCGAAACAATCAGTACGGCATTGTCAGGTTGGTAGTAAAGACGATAGAAGGCGCGCAGTTGTTCGATATCAACGTTTTCAACGTCGGATCGGGCACCAATTGTATCGTTGCCGTAGCTGTGCCATTGGTAGGCAGCTGATTGCACCTTTTGCATCAGTGATTCAAACGGGTTGTTTTCGCCGGCTTCCATTTCGTTGCGAACAACCGTCATTTCGGCATCGAGATCGGCGCGCGAAATGGTGGCATTGACCATGACGTCGGCTTGCCAGCGCAAGTACCACTCGAGCAGTTCAGGGTCTGATGCGAAGGTGGCGTAGTAGTTGGTTCTGTCGCTGGAGGTAGAGCCGTTCGCGCGCAGACCCCGCTTCGAAAATTCGGCCAATGCGTTAGGCAGGCTTGGGGTGCCGCGGAACAGCATGTGTTCCAGCAAGTGTGCCATCCCGGTCTGGCCGTAGTTCTCGTGGCGTGAGCCGACCAGATAAGTCATGTTGACTGTCACGGAGGCCTTGGATGTATCGGGGCTCAACAGAACGGTTAAGCCGTTCTCCAGGGTGTATTGCTGGGTACCTTCAACGGCAGGGCCGGCTGTTACGCCTGCAGGCCAACCCGGCGTGGCCGCCGGGTTGGCTGTTTCGGGCGTTGTGACATCGGTTTGCGCGTGCCCGTTATCCTGTGCGGCGACCCGGTCCTGATTGCCTTGCGCCCACGAAAACGAAAATGGAAACAAGACCATTGCCAGTACTGCAACCAAGTAGTTCAGTTGCCTTGTGACTTGGATCGGGAAAGCCGGACTTGATTTTGAGTTTTGCATGCGCATTGGGGAAATTGGGTTGGTTTAGCCGTTGAAATCGTTATTTTGATAAATGTCGCATGGCCTGTTCAAGCCCGCCGACGGTAACGCCGTACATATGGTTGTGAACAATATTGCGGACAATGTCGATTGACTGGCGATAGGGCCAATAGCCCTCGGGCTCCGGATTAAGCCATACGGAGCGAGGCCAGTTGTCGAGCAGGCGTTGCAGCCATGCCGCGCCTGTTTCGCGATTGTGATGCTCCACTGAACCTCCCGGCGTTAATATTTCGTACGGGCTCATTGTGGCATCACCCACAATAATCAGTCGCCAGTCGTCGTTATATTTGCGTATGACATCCCAGGTCTCGATTCGTTCCGCATGCCGGCGATGATTTTGCCGCCAAAGGAACTCATAAGGGCAGTTGTGAAAGTAGTACACCTCGAGGTGCTGAAATTCGCTGCGTGCCGCAGAAAACAGTTCCTCTACTTGTCTGATGTGGTCGTCCATACTGCCGCCAACGTCGAGCAACATCAGCACTTTCACGGCATTGTGGCGCTCTGGAACCAGTTGCAGGTCGAGCAGGCCCGCATTGCGGGCTGTTTGGCGAATCGTGCCGTCCAGGTCGAGCTCCATCGCAGCACCTTCGCGCGCAAACCGTCGTAAACGGCGCAAAGCCATTTTGAAATTGCGTGTGCCCAGCTCTTGCGTATCGTCGTAATCGCGATATTCGCGTTTTTCCCACACCTTGACTGCGGTCCGGTGGCCGGCTGACGGGCCGCCCACACGGATGCCTTCGGGGTGATAGCCGCCGTGACCGAAAGCCGAGGTGCCGCCGGTACCCACCCATTTGCTGCCACCGGCGTGGCGCTCGTCCTGCTCTTCAAGCGTTTTCTTGAACAGCTCCATCAACTTTTCCCAGCCATGTTTTTCGATGGCCGCCTTCTCTTCCGGTGTTAATTTCTTCTGGAATTCCTTGATCAACCAATCGAGCGGGATTTCTTTATCGACCGGGATTGTGGCTTCAATGTGTTGATAGAAGTCGCCGAATGCCTTGTCGTAGCGATCGAATAACGTTTCGTCCTTGATCAATACCATTCGCGCCAGATAATAGAAATCATTCAGCGACGGCGGCATGACTTTGCTCTTCAGGGCGCCCAGCAGTGTGAGGTACTCCTGGACGGAGACAGGCAAGCGGTGGTTACGTAAGTGATAGAAAAAATCAAGCAGCATAACGAGAGTAAGCTTCCTTAGCGTCGCTGGCTGGCACGGGTAACCGCTGCCAGTCGTTGCAGCAGGGTAAGGTCTTGTTCATTTTTGAGCAAGGCACCAGACAAAGCGGGCAGTCCCTGGGTCGGGTCACCAATGTCGTCGGCCGAGACAGACTCGGCGACCAGAAGACGTAGCCAGTCGAGAAACTCGGAAGTTGAAGGCTTTTTCTTGAGTCCGGGCACGTCGCGTAATGTGAAGAAAGTGTCCAGCGCGGCTTCCAGGACCTCGTTCTTGATATTGGGGTAATGAACGTCGACGATTTCCTGCAAGGTCTGGCGGTCGGGGAAGTTGATATAGTGAAAGAAGCATCGACGCAGGAAGGCGTCGGGCAGGTCCTTTTCATTGTTCGAAGTAATGATGATAAGCGGTCGATGTTTGGCTGTGATGGTTTCACGTGTTTCATACACGTGGAACGACATTTGATCCAATTCCCGCAGCAAGTCATTCGGAAACTCGATGTCGGCTTTGTCGATTTCATCGATAAGCACAACAGTGGGTTCGCCGGCTGCGAACGCCTCCCACAGCACGCCTTTCACAATGTAGTTGCTGATATCGCGAACCTTCTCGTCTCCCAGTTGGGAGTCGCGCAAACGTGATACGGCATCGTATTCGTAAAGCCCCTGATTAGCCTTGGTGGTTGATTTGACGTGCCATTGCAGCAAAGGGCGGTTCAAGGCGCGTGCCACTTGTTCTGCCAACATGGTTTTACCTGTCCCGGGCTCTCCCTTGATCAGCAGGGGGCGCTCAAGCGCCAGAGCGGCATTGACCGCCAGTTTGAGGTCGTCGGTGGCAATGTATTGATCTGTTCCTTGAAATCGGTGGGATTCAGAAGAGGATTTAAGTGTCATGAAAAAGTCCGTATTAAAATGCAGTTCATGCAACGTTAACAAGTGGGTTAACGTAAGTGTCAATAATTATCGTACAATTCTAAGGATTTGTCGGTCGCCCTGGGGTGGGGTCGGCCTTTTACTTTTATTTTCCGCCAAACAAGAGCTACTATGAAGTTGCGAACAAAAATGACGCGTACGCTGTCTGCGCTGGCCGTTATGGCAACCTGTGGGTTTATCGGGCAGGTTCAGGCTCAGGAAGCCGGCGCTGCCGATGCGAAAGCCGCAGTAAACAAAGTTTCCATGTGCATTGGCTGTCACGGCATCCAAGGGTACAAGTCCAGTTTTCCCGAGGTTTACCATGTGCCCAAAATTGCCGGGCAGAACGCAGAATATATTGTGGCTGCGCTGAAGGAATATGCCAGTGGCGCAAGAAGCTTCCCCACAATGGAAGCCATTGCCAAAAGCCTGTCTGAACAAGATATGGCCGATCTGGCAGCCTATTATTCCAACCTCAAGTAATCGGGAGCTGATATGAAAAAACTAACACTCGCCCTGATGGGTTCGGCGTTGTTGGCGCTAGCTCCCCTGGCTTCCGCTGGTGATCTGGCTGCTGGTCAGGCTGCTTATCAGAAGTTTAACTGTGCCAGTTGCCATGGCGCTGATGCCAAGACGCCCACCATGCCGGCTTATCCGATTTTGGCAGGGCAATACGCCGATTATCTCGAGCACGCTTTGCGAGCCTACAAAAGAGGCCAGCAAGGTGAACCTGCGTCAGCCAATGTCCGTAAAAATGCAATTATGGGTGCCTTTGCCGCGCAGCTGTCCAATCAGGATATGAAAAACATCGCAAGCTGGCTGTCTAGCCTGCCATCGCAGTTAAGCACGCACAAATAAAGTTTCCGGCCTTGGGGCGGTAATTTAACGAAAAACGGGCGCTGTTTGAAGTGCCCGTTTTTTGCGTTCAAAGTCAGTTGCGGGTGGTGCGGCGTTGAATCAGGTCCAGGTAGGTATTGCTGTCAAACGGCTTGCCCAATCGCTGGGCTTCCCATACCACTTCGCCAAGACACTCCATGATTTCATGCACTGCTTCATGCGGCCCCACCTTCTGCGCCAATGCGTCGTGTGCCGCACGAATGCCCGGCGGATGATCAATGGAAAGCTGTTCTGAAATAGCCAGGTGCATTGATAGATGGAGAAAAGGGTTGGTTTGCCCATCTTCTACGGTATAGTCGGCGTTCAGTGCATCTTCGCGCAATAACGCGTCGTGATACTCGGGGTGTTGTTGTGTCCAATCGACCGCCATGGTTTCGAGCGGAGTGAGTACCTGCTTGTTCAGGTGCTTGCGCCATGAGTCGATGAAAAATGCACGGACTTGCTCTCGGGAAGGGTTGAACATGGTAATGAAGCGGAAAAATAATTGCCGAAGCTTTATTCTACGACGCCCCGCCCTGATATTGAGGCCGCAATGACGTAACCGGCCTTAATCACGGCATGTAAAATGAATTCAACCTTATTGAATTTGGGGAAATGCATGTCGTTTTATGACGAGATGTGGGTGAATCCGGGAGTGGTCAAGCCGGCGGTTCGTTCACACTATCAAGCGTTTGAGTCGTGGTTGAAAGAGCAGGCTCATCAGGACATTACCCATAAGAGGGAAGAGGCCGAGCTCATTTTTCAGCAAGTGGGCATTACGTTTGCTGTGTATGGCGACCAGGCAGGTGCCGAACGCACAATACCTTTTGACATCATTCCGCGCATTTTTCCTTCTTCCGAGTGGGCCCTGCTCGAGCAGGGCCTGCGTCAGCGTGTAACGGCGTTGAATATGTTTGTTCATGATATCTACCACGACCAAAATATTCTTCGTGCCAATCGCATACCTGAAGACCTGATTCTTGCCAACACCCAGTTCCGTCCGGAAATGGTGGGTGTCGACGTGCCGCATGATATTTATGCGCATATCGCCGGCATTGACGTTGTTCGTGCGGGCAGCGGTGAATTTTATGTTCTTGAGGATAATCTGCGTGTGCCTTCCGGCGTAAGTTACATGCTGGAAAACCGGCGCATGATGATGCGCTTGTTTCCTGAACTGTTTGCGTCCAATCGAATCACCCCCATTGCGCATTACCCCAGTTTGTTGCTGGATGCCCTGACCAGCGCCGAACCGGGCGGGGTGGACGACCCCACAATTGTGGTGCTTACGCCTGGCATGTATAACTCGGCCTATTTCGAGCACGCTTTTCTGGCCCAGCAAATGGGTGTGGAGCTGGTTGAGGGCCAAGATCTGTTTGTTAAAGATAATTATCTTTATATGCGCACGACCCGCGGTCCGCAGCGTGTTGATGTCATTTATCGGCGGGTCGACGACGATTTTCTTGATCCAGACGTTTTCCGGGAAGATTCGCAACTGGGTGTGAAAGGGCTCATGTCGGTCTACCGGGCCGGTAACGTCACGCTGTGCAATGCCATTGGAACCGGTATTGCCGACGATAAATCGGTGTATCCGTATGTGCCGCAAATGATTGAGTTTTATCTGGGTGAAAAGCCGCTGCTCAATAACGTTGAAACCTTCGTGTGTCGGCGCAGCGATGACCTCAGTTATGTGCTGGCGAATTTGTCTAATCTGGTTGTGAAAGAAACGCATGGGGCCGGCGGATACGGCATGCTGGTGGGGCCGTACGCGACAAAAAAAGAGCTTGAGGCGTTTCGCAAGCTGATCGTGGCGAATCCGAGCCGTTATATTGCGCAGCCAACCCTGGCGCTATCCACGTGTCCTACTTTCGTGGATGAGGGCGTTGCGCCGCGTCATATCGATTTGCGTCCTTTTGTTTTGACGGGCTCCAAAAGAATTTCCATGGTGCAAGGCGGATTAACGCGCGTGGCACTTAAAGAAGGGTCGCTGGTTGTTAACTCTTCGCAGGGTGGCGGCACCAAAGATACCTGGGTTGTGAGTTAAGCGATACGCAACGGCCAAAGATTCGAGGGCAAGTATGTTAAGTCGGACAGCAGATCACTTTTTCTGGATGGCACGCTATGCGGAGCGTGCGGAGAATACCGCACGAATGCTGGAAGTAAGCTATCAAACGGCGTTATTGAACACGACCGACCAGTATCAAGAGGGAAATTGGCGGGGCGTATTGGAAATTTCCGAGTTGTCCGATCAGTATTTCGCAACGTTCGAGCGGGCGTCGGCCAATGAAGTTATTGAGTTCATGGTTCAAGATCCCGATAATCCTTCATCGATGTTGAGTTGTGTTCGCGCAGCACGAGAAAATGCACGTGCGGTACGAGGTGTTTTGTCCACGGAAGTGTGGGAAACATTGAATGGCACATGGCTGGAAATGAACAAAATGCTGAAAGGGCGGGTTCTGCAGAAAGATCCGGTTCGCTTGTTTGACTGGATCAAACTGCGGTCGCATTTATTGCGCGGTGCCCAGGTAGGAACCATGCTGCGTGACGAGGCTTATTACTTCACTCGTCTGGGCGCATTCCTGGAGCGGGCGGATAATACCGCGCGCATTCTGGATGTTAAGTTTCAACGAGGAACCCCGCACGACTCCGCAGGTAGCCAGGTTGATGTGTCGGCTGAGTTTTATTATTGGGCTTCATTGTTGCGCTCATTGTCCGGCTTTGAAATCTATCGTCGTCTTTATCGGGATGCAATCAGTTCGCGCTCGGTGGTTGAGTTGTTGGTGTTGCGGGAAGACATGCCGCGTTCTTTGGCCGCCTGCACTGCCAATGTAGCCAAAATGGTGGCCTCCTTGCACGATTCATCCTCTCACGCCACGGTTAAGATGGCGGGCCGCCTTTATGCCGACCTGAAATATGGCTCGGTGAGTGAAATATTTGCGATTGGCCTGCATGGTTATCTTGAAACCTACCTTTCACGTGTAAATGAGTTGGGCGACCGAATCAGCCGTGATTTCCTGGTTCCCTTCAAATGAGTGAAGACGTGTTGCTTAGCCAATACTTCAACGATCCGCGGCGCTACAACGAACTGCTGGATCAGCATGGTGTTGTAAGGCCTCATTGGGCGCCGTTAATGCGTCAGTTGGAAGAGTTCTCCACGAACGCTTTTCAGGAGCCTGTCGATCTGGTGGCAGAGCGGTTACGCAGTTTCGGCCTGAGCTATAACGCGTATTCCGAGGTTGAGGGGCTTTATCAGCCATGGCGTTTAAGCCTGGTGCCGGTGGCCATTGAACAAGATGAGTGGGCTAAGATCGCCAGCGCCATTGCGCAACGGGCAAAGCTGCTTGACCAGATATTATCGGATATTTATGGCGAGCAGAGCCTATTGTCGAACAGCGATATCCCTGCTGCATTGGTGCTCGGGCAAAAAGGGTATTTGTGGCCCTGCCAGCATTTGATTCCCGGCCATGTTTCAAAATTGCATTTGTATGCTGCGGATATCGCACGCTGCGCCGATGGAAGCTGGAAACTAATTGCCGATTACACCCAGGATTGCCGTGGTGCCGGTTTTGCATTGCAGAATCGCCAGGTGGTTGCCCCGATCCTGGCCGAATCGTTTTCCGCGTCGCATGTTCGTCACCAAACCGCTTTTTACGAAACATTGCAGCACACGCTCAAGCATTATGCGGCCAGTCGTGCCGACAATCCTATTGTTGTGCTTTTGTCACCGGGGCCTGAGCACGACCTGTATTTTGAGCATGCCTATCTGTCGAGCCAACTGGGGTTTCCTCTGGTCGAAAGTGCCGATCTGACCGTACGTGATGACTTTCTGTTTATGAAAACCCTAAGGGGGTTGAGAAAAGTTCATGTCGTGCTGCGCTGCATGAACGACTGGGAGAGTGACCCGATGGAGTTGGATGCGGGCTCAATGCTGGGTGTGCCGGGATTGGTTCATGCAGTCAGGCAGGGCAACCTTGTGATGGCCAACGCATTGGGTAGCGGTGTCCTGGAGTCTCCCGGCTTGCAGGCTTATTTGCCCGATTTGTGCCGGAAGGTATTGGGGGAGCCATTGGAGATGCCCTCCGTGCAGACCTGGTGGTGCGGAGATGCCGGATCATTGGAGTATGTGCTGTCTCATCTCAGTGACCTGGTCATCAAGCCCGCTTTTACCAGTATGAGTCAAGGCACTGTCCTGGCAGGGGCGCTAAGTCAGGCCGAGCAACAAGCATTAAGGCAGCGTATTCAGGCGCAACCCCAAGCCTATATTGCACATGAGGCGCTTGACCTGGCACTTACGCCCGATATTGCGGGTCCGGGTAGCTGCGTTTTGGACGCCTACCCCTATTTGGTGCGCGTTTTTGCCGCGCTGCGTCCGGATGGGTCTTACACTGTGATGCCCGGCGGTATTGCACATGTGGGTTATGACCGAAGCCAGACCTTGTTGTCGCGGCGTCATCCTGGTGCGAGCAAAGACGTCTGGGTGACTCAGATGTCCGCGTCGGTCCGTAATGGGCGTTCGGGTTATGAAGGCCCTGACCCCGCCGACGCACAGCTTACCTCAGATCTGAGCCTGGAGGATTTGCTGGCTTCGCATGTCGATGTGTCGGCACGTGTGGGTGACAACCTCTTCTGGATGGGGCGCTACGGCGCACGTTGTGAACATGTGGTTCGGTGTATGCAGTTGCTGGCAAGCCTGGTGGGTAACGATACCCAGATCGATCAGCAAAAAGTGAAATTGGTGCACCAGTTGTGTGAACAAATGTTCATTATGCAGCCGGGGTCAGCGGCGAACCAGGAAAAACAGGGTGCGCTGGACCTGCTTAAAACTGCAATTTCACAGTCTGACGCAGTTGAGTCTCTGGTAAATAATGTTTATCGCCTTTATTTTTGCGGTTGGAATGTTAAAGAGCGGCTGTCTCAAGATAACTGGTTGGTTATCAGTAAAATGCGAAACTCGGTGGCCGTCATGCCCCGATCTTTGCCGGCAGTGCAGTCACACCTGGACAACCTGGCACTCATGTGCGCCTCCCTGGGCGGGTTTGTGCATGAACAAATGACGCGCGATGACGGCTGGACGCTACTGGAGCTGGGCAGGGTTGTCGAGCGGCTTCGCCATGCGGGTCAGGTCATGGCGTATTTCCTGCAATTGCCCGGTGATCAGCAAAATATTTTCGAGGGTAGTGCGTTGCGACTTTTAAACAGTGTCGTTACGTATCGGGCCCGTTATCGGCGTGAGCCTGAATTGCTTTCGGTTATTTATATTACTTTGTTCGACGCAACGAATCCGCATTCGCTGAAGTACCAGTGTGAAAAAGTTCGCGCACGCCTGCAAGGTTTTGAACTGAATGGCGGACAATCCATTGCGTTGTCGGAAGCTTTGGGTGAACAATTGCAGTCTTTCGATCTGGGCCAGTTCGTGGCGCCTCAAGTAGACCATCGCTTAGTGTGCGAACGTTTGGTCGGGGTATGTGAACTGGTGCAAAAGCTGGTGGATACGCTAACCCGCGACATTAGCCGGCAGTACTTTCTACTGGCTGATCATTATCACGATATTGACGCGGTTGATGATGCATCGGGTCAGGAGGCATCATGAGCACAGGCGTGGTGTATCAGGTAATGCATGATACGTTGTATCACTATCAGCTACCGGTCAGTCTGTCACGCCAGATTTTGCGTCTGACGCCAAGGCAACTGCCCTGGCAGGATGTCTTTGCCTCTCATGTGGATACCCAGCCGCAGCCAGCGCGTATTCACGCCATGCGCGATGCGTTCGGGAATGAAGTGCTGTTGTTTTCCCTTGAGCAGGAGCACACTGAACTTGCTTTTCGGGCCCGGTCCAGAGTTGAGGTCAAGCCACGCTATTTACCGGCCGCATCGGTTGATCTGGCGTTGGAGGAAGTGATTGAGTTTTATCGGTTCCAGCCCGGCAGGCGCTATTCCGCCTCGGATTTCGAGGCGATGAAGTTTCTGTACGAATCGTCGCATGTGCGTGTCAAGCGTATGTTCGCCAACTGGACTCATGAAATGATGGCGCCGGGGCAAACATTGTGCGGCTTTATTCGCGCGTTACAGAACAGAATTTATTCAGAATTTACTTTTGATCCGGCTGCGACCACCGTTTCGACGCCGGTTACCGAAGTTTTTGAGCACCGCAAAGGGGTGTGTCAGGACTTTGCTCATTTAATGCTGTCATGTCTGCGTTCTGTTGGTTTGGCTGCGCGCTATGTCAGTGGTTATATCCTGACGCAGCCCCCTGCCGGCCAGGCACGTCTGGTAGGCGCCGATGCGTCGCATGCCTGGGTTTCAGTCTATTTGCCTGGCTTTGGCTGGATCGATAGCGATCCCACCAACGATATCTTTGTGAATACCGAACACATCACATTGAGCTGGGGGCGCGACTACGCCGATATTTCGCCGGTGAGGGGCATGATGATTGGCAGTGGCGCGCATACCTTGGATATCGCCGTGACCGTGTTGCCCGACGACGAAGCGCAATCTGTTTTTGACGCGTCGTGGAACAGGGTTGGTCGGTGAATTGTGTTTGTAAACAACAGCATTGATTCAATTGGTTGCAAAGCTGAATATAAATTGAAATAATTGAGAATAATTTTCAATATCAATATCAGCTCTATTATGAATCGTACCTTTCCATATACGGCTTTGTCCATTGCGCTCATGGGTTCTTGCGGTACTGCCTTTGCGCAAAATTCGTCAGTGCAAGCGTTAACCCCCATTGTGGTGGAGGCCAGTGCGGATGCCTCCTCTGAAGGCTTGTCGCCCGCATTTGCCGGTGGACAGGTGGCTACCGGCAGCAGGCTGGGGATACTGGGAACGGTCGACATCATGGATATGCCGTTCAACAGTATCGAATATACGAATCAGTTTATTCGCGACCAGCAGGCACAAAGTGTGGCGGATATTCTGCAAAGCGACCCCACGGTTCGAATTGCAAGGGGTTTTGGCAATTATCAGCAGTTGTACATGATTCGCGGATTTCCGCTCTATTCAGATGATGTCACATATAACGGTTTGTACGGGTTGCTCCCGCGCCAGTATCTGGCTTCGGAATTTATCGAGCGTCTTGATGTTTTCAGAGGGGCCAATGCGTTCTTGAATGGTGCGGCTCCTGGCAATAGCGGGGTGGGCGGTTCTATTAATGTTGTGCCCAAGCGAGCGCCCAATCAGCCGTTAATGCGCGGTTCTGCGGGTTGGGAAAGCGGCAACCAGGGCTATGTAGCCGTTGACATGGCCAAGCGGTTTGGTCCGCAAAATCGTACTGGCATTCGTGTTAATGCGGTCACACGCTCGGGTGGCAGTGCGGTAGATGATGAACACCGGCGATTGGGTGCTGTGGGCTTAGGCATAGATTGGCAAGGTGAAAGAACCCGGTTGTCTGCTGACATTGGCTGGCAGGATCATCGTCTTAAACGAAGCCAGCCAAGTATCACATTTGCGTCCGGCCTTGAAATTCCTTCGGCTATTGATGCAGAACGCAATGTCGCGCAAGACTATACGTATTCCAATGCGCGAGATGTTTTCGGCACGCTGCGCGGCGAGTTTGACGTGACGGACCGCATTGTTGCCTGGGCCGCCCTGGGGATGAGAGAAAGCGATGAATCGTCATTGCTGGCGAATCCGACTGTAACCAATGCAATGGGAGACATGTCTCAGAACGCTTTTCGTGGGGAGCGTAAAGACAGCGTGCTAACCGGTGAAGTCGGTGCTCGTGCTGAGTTTGAAACCGGCTCAATTGGGCACAAGGTAAATGTTGCTTTTAATTTCTATAATTTTGAAAGCAAGGATGCGTACGAGTATTTTCCCGCGACGTTTTCAAATTTGTATAACCCGGTAACGCAGCCTGTGCCATCGACACCGTCGTTGACTGGAGGGTCTCTGGATGATCCCAAGCGCACACTGCAAACGCGAAATCATAGTTTCGCTATTTCCGATACGCTGTCTTTTGCTGATGACAGCGTTTTGCTTACAGTCGGGGCGCGTTATCAAGTCATCGAAAATCGGTCTTACGACTACAACACGGGCCAGGCTAATCCGGCAAACCGCTCTACGGCAACTTCGCCGGTGGTCGGTTTGGTCGTAAAGCCCACCGATACCATTTCGTTGTACGCAAATTATATTGAAGGGCTGACTCAGGTTGGTCCGGCCTCCGGTTTTAATCCCGTGCCGGTCAATTTGGGTGCCACTTTCAATGCAGTCAAAACCAAGCAGAAAGAGGTGGGTATCAAATTCGATAATGGCGATATCGGTTTGGGTGCCTCTCTGTTCACGCTGGATCAGCCCACTGCGTACGTCGATCCTGTTACGCGTATCTACGGTGTTTATGGAAAGCAGCGTAATCGCGGTGCAGAGCTCACGTTCTACGGCGAGCCCGTGGGTGGTTTGCGTGTGTTAGGCGGCATGACATTCCTTGATGCAGAGCAACAGCAAACGGTAGACGGTGCCAATGATGGCAATCGCGCCATTGGCGCGCCCAGGTTTATTGCCAATGCCGGGGTAGAATGGGATATTCCCGGTTCCAGCGGGTTAACTTTGAGTGGCCGGGTGGTACACACCTCATCGCAATATGTCGATGCAGCCAACACGCAGCAAATTCCAGCGTGGACTCGTGTTGATCTGGGAGCGCGTTATCTGACTGAAATTCAGGGTCATTTAGTGACTTTGCGTGCCGATGTTTTAAACGTGGCAAATAAAAACTACTGGGCTTCGGCGGGCGGTTACCCTGGTTCAAGCTACCTGACTGTTGGCGCTCCTCGAACGTTTATGCTATCGGCTTCTTTCGAGTATTAACAGGGCATTACTGTAGGTAGTTATTTTTATGTTGCGTCGGATAGCCACTTTGCTGCACAGATGGGTGGGGTTGTTTATTGCTCTATTCCTGGTTGTTTCGGGGTTGACGGGAGCGGTGATTTCCTGGGACCACCAAATTGATGAGTGGCTGAACCAAGACCTTTATACGGTTGATTCTGAAGGGCCATACCTGCCTGTTTACGAGCTTGTTGACCGGGTTGAAGCCAACGACCCGCGTGCGCAGGTGGTGTATGTGCCTTTGCAATATGAAGCAGGGCATTCTGTTTCATTCCTAGTGCAGCCCAGGGTCAGTGCGGATGGTCAATTGCATGACTTGGGCTACAACGAGATTTTCATGGATCCGGTCACGGGTCATGTCATTGGGCAACGGGATACGTCGAATGTGTCCTTGTCAACGCGCACCCTGATGCCTTTCTTGCGGCAATTGCATGAGAGCCTGCATGTTCCGGCTTTCTGGGGGTCGGATCGCTGGGGCTACCAGTTGATGGGGATTGTTGCTCTAATTTGGTTGCTGGACAGTTTTATCGGCTTTTATTTAACGCTGCCCAAACGCGGGTCATCCCGACGTCAAAACGCCAATGGTTCTTCCCAAAACGGCGGCACGTCAACGGCACAAGCGGCAAGGCCTGCGGTAAGTTGGTTCCAGCGTTGGAAACCGGCCTGGAAAATGCGTTTTAATGCGGGCGCTTACAAGCTGAATTTTGATTATCACCGGGCGATCGGCTTGTGGGCGTGGGGACTCATTTTTATCATCGCGTTTACGTCGTTCTCGCTGAATCTGTATCGTGAAGTGTTTTATCCGGCGATGTCGCTGGTTTCAAAGGTGACGCCCGGACCTTTTGAAACGAGGCCGTCAACACCATTCAATCAACCGATAACACCCGAGCTTACGTTTCAAGAGGTACAGGTGCTGGCAGAGCAACGGGGGCGGCAGGAGCAATGGGAACGTCCGCCCGGTGGAATTTTTTACGCCAGGAATATGGGCTTTTACAGCGTTGCATTTTTCCGCCCCGGGGCTGATCACGCCAGCGGCGGCATGGAAATTGCCAATATGTATTTTGATGCCGGCGACGGCCGATATCTTGGTGAGTATTTGCCCTGGAAAGGAACGGCCGCCGACATTTTCGTGCAACTCCAATATCCGCTTCATTCCGGCCGTATATTGGGTTTGCCGGGTCGTATTCTGATGTCAATCATGGGGTTGGTGGTTGCGCTGCTGGCCATAACAGGTATTGTGATCTGGGCCAGAAAGCGGCGGGCTCGTATTTCAGCGCACTGGCAAAAAGTTGAAAAATAACAAACCCTGCACGTAGTTGATGCCCACCCGGCGCAGATTTTCGTCCATGAGATTTGCAATGAGATCCAGTCGGCCGATGATTTGCCCGAATTCCCTCTCAAAGCTCAAGTTGGTATCATCCGGGCCCATTTCATTGGCCAGCAGCAAAGGTTGGTTATGTTTGTCCGTGCGCGTGGCCAGCAGCCAGGCGGCAATTTCCACGTTGCGGGCGGCGTTGTACACATGCTGTGCGTCGATTGCATCCGTTGCGTAGAAACGGGTTTTGCCGTTGTGAGCACGAATAATGGTATCGGCCAGGCCAGAAACAAATGCCGCAACCCGATCGCCCGGGTAGGACGGGTCGAGCGATACAGACAGAATTTGTATGTCGCTTAAGCCTTTGAGTGCGGCGGGGGGCGTGCGCGAGTCAATCGCTGCGTTGCTGCGGCGAATAGCTTGATCAATATTTTTTGCGGTGGTCTTGCGCCACTGATTCGGATTGCGGCGATACAGTTTCTCTGTGAGCACTTTCAGGCTCTCGAGATTGTCGCGCATGGCAATGGTGACGGTGCGGTTGAAGTCGGTTTGTACTATTTGATCAAGGGTCATGTCCTCGTTGCTTGGACCATCGCCATGATGGTTGCTATTGACCACGCATCCGCTGGTCGTGAGGCTCATGATAAATAACAGACAGTATATGCGGCGTTGATTCATTCCGGGAGAGGGCGTTTCAGTCGTCGCTGCTTCAGGGGCACTTTCGGCACTTTAGCAGAAAAAAACAGGACTGGGCCGATGTCTGCCCGGGCCGTAAAACAGGGGGTTCAGAAGGGGAGAATAGCGCTTGCCCTAAAGTGGTGCGTTTGAGATTAAAATTGGTGTGTTTAGGGCGCACCATATCGTTACTTTTTGCACGACCTAAGTGCAATCCCTAAGTGTCAACTTGTAGCAATTAGTGCACAATTCATTTCATGCAGGTGAGGAGACAAGCCCTGCATGGGCAAACCGATAATTCGGATAAAACTATATCTGCCAATAAATGGCAGGAAGCGGTACCCATAATAATCAAGAAAAGCAAAGGCCGGTGAATACTCACCGGCCTTTGTCACATCTGCCGCATACTAAGCGCCTTGCCTAAACGCCGCCAAGATAGGCATGGCGGACCCGTTCATCGTTAATCAATTGCTCGGAAGCACCACTTAGCGTGATGCTTCCGCCTTCGAGTACATGTCCTTCAGATGAAATCTTCAAGGCTGCGCGAGCGTTCTGCTCGACCAACAGTACTGAAAGGCCGTTATGGCACAGTTGTCCGATTTCAGTCAGTATTTCCTGAACGATAAGGGGGGCCAGTCCCAGACTGGGCTCGTCGAGCATCAGCAAACGTGGGCGGCTCATCAGGGCACGGCTCAGCGCAAGCATCTGACGCTCGCCGCCCGAAAGCGTATCGGCGCGCTGATTACGTCTCTCTGCCAGTTGGGGAAAGCGAGCATAGGCCTCGTCGAGGCCATTTTGCCGTTCGGTGGTTGAAAGCCGACGGGAATATCCGCCCAGCACCAGGTTATCAAGTACCGACATGTCGCCAAAAAGCTCACGCTGCTCCGGTACGAGACAAAGACCCATTTCCAGTCGGGCTTCTACATCGAGGCGGCTGACATCGACACCGTCGAAACGAACTTCGCCTTGTGTCCGTGGCAACAAACCCATCACGGCAGCCAGCAGTGTTGTCTTACCCGCGCCATTGGGACCAATGATCGAACTCACGTGCCCGGTCTTTAACGAGAACGATACATTGCGCACCGCCTCGACCTGTCCATAGGCAACACTCAGGTTTTCAACGTTGAGCAAACCACTCATGCCTCACTCCCCAGATAAGCTTCCTGAACTTTCGGGTCGGCGCGTACCGCTTCCGGTTTGCCTTCGAAAATTTTATTACCGAAATTCATAACAACCAAACGATCAACCAGATTCATCACAAACTCCATGTCGTGCTCCACGATCAGGACGGTTACGCCTTCCGACCGCAGTGTGTCGAGCAGGCGTGAAAGGGCTTGTTTTTCGAACAGGCGTAAGCCGGCGGCAGGCTCGTCCAGCATAACCAGTACAGGATCCGCAGCGAGTGAACGCGCAATTTCAACCAGGCGCTGTGTACCCAGGGGCAGGTTTCCAGCCAGTTCGTATGCGTGTTCGGTCAGGCCAACACGTTCGATCTGATGCATGGCTTCAGCCATGATGCTTGCTTCTTCTTCGCTGTTTAGGCAGAGTCCGCCACGCCAGAGCCCGCAATGGCCCCGGGCATGAGCACCGAGTGCGACGTTCTCAAGGACTGTCATGGCAGGTCGCAGTTTTACGTGTTGAAACGTGCGGGCTACGCCTCGCAAGGCGATGGCACGCTGCGGCAGCCCCGAAATGGGCGCCTCAAGAAACTGCACTGTGCCTTCGGTAAGGGGCAATGTCCCCGTTAACAGATTGAACATGGTCGATTTGCCGGCACCATTTGGGCCAATCAAGCCAACAATCTCACCGGCCTGTATGTCGAAACTAACGCCATTGACCGCGACCAGCCCACCAAAACGCTTGGTTGCATTGTTGACGCTGAGTACCGGACTGCCTTTGACCGGCATGGTTCTCCGATCGAGCCGGGTTGTTGTTGCAGGCAACTCGGGGCGCTTGGTTCGTGGACGGACCCGCGCAATCAGGCGAGACAGCGGACGACCGATTCCACCGGGCAGTCGCTGCAGAATAATCAGAAACAGCAAGGCAAAGATAAGCGCGTTTACCTGAGCGCCGCGGTCGGTAATGAATGGGAGCAGATCCTGCAAGGTGTTGTTCAGGCCGATATATAGTGCGGATCCGAGCAGGGCGCTGCTTAGTTGAGCCATGCCGCCAACAACCATCATGAAAACGTAATCGATACTGGCATGCAGGGCAAAGGGCGTGTGACTGACGAAGCGGTTTGTATGCGCATACAACCAGCCGGCCATCGTGGCGTAGGCTGACGCCAGGACGAACAACATCAGGCGCACGCGAAACGCGTCGCTGCCGAAACTGGCCATTAAAACGCCGCCGCCGCGCAAGGCCCGGATGGTGCGTCCCACACGGGATCTGAGTATGTTGTAGGCAAACCAAGTGCCCACCATGACGATCAGCCAGATCAGGATAAAACTGGTGCTTGACTCGTCAAGCGTCCAGGGGCCCAGTTGTATGGGGGGAATCCCATCGATGCCCGTATGGCTGCCCAATGCGGGTGTATTGGCAAAAACAAGCGGTACTGCCAACCCCCAGGCAATGGTGCTCAGGGCCAAATAGTGGCCGCCAAGCCGCATGGTAATGCTACCGATCAGCCAGGCGCTGCCGCAGGTAATCAACAGGCCCAGCAGCAGACCGGACCAGGGCGAGAACGCTTGCGTTGTCGTGAGCCATGCGGTCGTATAGGCAGCGATACCGACAAAAGCGGCCTGGCCGAAGGAAAGCGCACCGCCGATGCCCGATACCAGGATGAGCCCGACAACGACCAGTGCGGCAATGCCGATGTCGTTGAGCAACGCAATATGAAAACTACCCAATGTTTGGGGAACGATGGCGATCAGCAGCAAGAGCAGCAGCGGTATTGTGAATATCCAGACACGTTGCTTCATTCTTCACTCTCTTCTTCTTGGTGGGCGGTAAGACTGGAACGGATGACGAGGATCGGAATCAACAGGCCGAACACAATGGCGTCTTTCAGGCCGCTGTTCCAGAATGCCGCAAAGCTTTCGGATACGCCGATCAGCAATGCACCCAGTGCAGTCAGGGGATAACTGACCATGCCGCCAATAATTGCGGCAACAAAGGCCTTGAGTGTCAGAATCAGTCCGCTGTCATAGTAAATCGTCGCAACTGGCGAAACGAGAACGCCGACAATGCCCGCCAACAGTGCTGCAATAGCGTGGGCGACAGTGGCAGTGACGGCGGGCCGGATGCCGACCAGGCGTGCGCCGATGGGGTTTGAGGCTGTGGCATGCAGCACTTTGCCCATTCTGGTGCGTTGCAGGACGATATAAAACAGCAGTGCCAGAGCAAGGGCAACGCCGATTGTCAAGAGCGTCTGGTAGTTCAGGATCAGATTGGGTGATATTGCGATTGAGCCATTTATGGCTGCTTTGGTGCGGATTCCTTCCGGACCGAACCACAGCAGACCCAGTCCGGCCAGCACCAGATCAAGAACCAGGGAGACAATCAGTAGAGAAAGGACCGAGCTTTGGGCAATGGGCCGCAACGCAACACGCTCAATGAGCGGGCCTAAAGGTACCGCCAGTAAAATGGCCGTAAGTACACGCAGGGCTTCACTGTCCTGACCGGTGGCCCAAAAAGCCAGGGCGCAAGGGACCAGGGGGGCCACCAGCCATACAAGCAGTGTGCGAGGCAGGCGGTGCCATGCTTTCTGTCGCCAGAGCTCCACAAGCTCCATGAGCAGGGCCAGGGCAACGAACAGACCAATCAGGTTGATCATCGCGGGCAGGCGCCCCAGTTCCATTGCACCTAAACTTAATGCCGAAAATACGGCAACGCTCCCAAACGGAACAAAAATCACCCGCGTTACCGAGAAAATTAATACGAGGCCAAGGCCGATAATGAGATAGATAGCTGACCAGGCCAAACCATCGGCCAGCAGTATCATTGCAATAGTTGAATCCATCCGGGCGTCGTCTGTTGATTATGTGTTTTTGTTTGCAGCGTCACGCATTGGATGCGTGACGCCTCGTTTCCTGGTTAAGGTTGTTGCAGCGACCATTCACCGTTTTCCAGCTTGACGATGACCACTGAGTCTTTGGTGACACCGTATGCAGTATCCGGGGCATAGCTGAAAACGCCTTCGGTACCTGCCAGCTCACTGGTCTGCTTGATCGCGTCGCGCAGTGCTGTGCGATATTCCGGTGTGCCGGGCTCAATGCCTGCAGGCACCTTCCTGGCGGCTTCTACAAGTACCAGCCAGGCGTCAAAAGCATAAGCCGAGAAGACATCGTAGGGCTCTTCCCCATGTGCGGTTTTATAAGCCTTGGCGTAGTCTTCGATGATTGCCTTGCTTGGGTTGTCGGCCGGAAGTTGTTTTCCAACCAGGGCAGGGCCTGTTGGTACAAGCAAGCCTTCACCGGCCTCGCCGACCAATTGAACAAACTCAGGGCTTAGAATGGCGTGGGTACCATAAATGGCGCCTTTATAGCCGCGCTCATGCAAACCGATATAAGGTAGCGCGCCAGGTGTGCCCGCTCCACCACCCAGGACTGCATCGGGATTGGCGGCGATTACTTTGAGCACTTGGGCTGTTACCGAGTTGTCCGCGCGCGCATAGCGTTCGTTGGCAACGACCTCGATACCGGCTTCTTTTGCATATTTTTGCAGGGCGGCGTAGGCAACGTCACCCCAGGCATCTGAAAAGCCGATATATCCGACGGTTTTGACACCATTGCGTTTCATCTCGTCTACCACGGCCGAGACCATGATGGGGCCGGACTGTGTTGTCGTCACAGCCCAACTGGCCGCGTCGTCCTTGAGCTCTATGGGAGTAAACGAAATCAGGGGCGTTTGCTCTTCACGAGACACGGTTGCAAGTGCCATGGCGCCGGGAACACTGCTGGTGCCGATCAGAACGTCGACTTTATCCTGGCTGATCAGTTTACGGGCATTGCGGGTGGTCATCGACGGATTCGATGCATCATCCAGTTGAATGATCTTGAGCTGGTGTCCATTGACCGAGTCCTGATAAGCCATGCCGGCTTTGAGGCCCTCGACAGTACTTTGCCCTTGGGCTGCAACAGGACCCGACAGAGGCAATATGACCCCTACGTTAATGTCGGCAGCATGGGCCGCGGCACTTACGCCTAAAAGACTGGTGAGCAACGCGCGGCTTGCAAAATGCAGGACGCCTTTTCTATTGATATGCTGAAACATGGACAATCTCCTTGTGTTTGAAAGGTACTGCTCGTTTGTATCTGTTCAAAGTACCTGCTTTGTTTTATTTTGTACGCGTCAATAAATCACGCAACCATTCCTGGCATTGATTTGCGGCTTCCACAGGCCATTCGACAGCGATGGTTCGATCGATCTGACGGATTTCGATACGAATAACGGATGCAGACTGGGCGGGCAACCTGTTCACTGATGTTCGATTGCCACCGAGCAAACGTGAAAACCAACCCTGGGGCTTGGGTTCGTCCGCCGTGTCGTGCTCGGCAGGTTCATATTCCCTTGCCGGTGTTTCTTTCGAGTGGCTTGGGGGCTGCTCGTTTGACGGGCCGGTTTTCGGTTCGGCGGGCGGGGCACTTTCCCTGGGCGTGTCGGAGCCGGCCCCGGCAGCATCGGGCTGCCCCGGCTTTTGTCCTTCGAGTTGTGCTGCCAGGTTCTTGCCAAAGCTGTCCCACATGCGGTCGGCTTTGGTCTTCATGACCGACAGGCCGAACGTACCCAGACGCCCCAACAGGTCTACATTGACTTTGATGCGTAATTCAGTCCCGCCTTCTGGTGTGTCTGTTAGAAAGATCTCGCTGGTCTGTTTGAGAGAACTGGCGACCGATGTGTCCTCCCCGGTGCCTTCGGCACGCAGGTATTCGGGCTCGCGCTGTTCGACAATATGCGTATGCAGTTTGAACCTCGCGCTGATAAAGGAAATTTTGACCTTCATGAGCGCCGTATATTCGGTTGGGCTGATGACGTCGATGGATTGCATTCCCGGGACCGCGCCCGTCATGACGTGAGGGTCCATCAACATTGCCCACACCTTATCGCGGGGGGCGGAAACGACGAGTTTCTTTTCAATTTCCATGATTCATTTCCTGTGCTGCATGCAGTACTGACTCGACAATTTGTGTGTAGCCGGTGCAGCGACACAAATTCCCCGAGAGTCCGCGCTGTACTTCTTCAATATCCGGATTGGGCGTGTTTTTGAGCAGGTCGCACGATGCCATAATCATCCCCGGTGTGCAGTAGCCACATTGCAATCCACCGCATTTGATGAAGCTCTCCTGCAATGGATGTGTTTTCTCTTGTCCGGCGAGCCCCTCGATTGTCGTGATATGACGGCCGTTGACCTGCACGGCCAGCAGGAGGCAGGATTTAACGACTTCGCCATCAAGCAATATGGAGCACGCGCCACAAACGCCGGTCTCGCAACCGCGTTTGGTGCCGGTCAGGTTCAGATCATCGCGCAAGAAGTCGGAAAGCAGCCGGCCCGTGGGTATTTCGACGCTTTGTTTTTCGTTGTTTACTGTGCATTCAATGCGATGCGAGTTCATGCGGACACTCCTTCATCAATGGAAAGTTCAAATAACTCGCAGATTGTGCGGCGGGCAACGGCACGTACGATGTCGCGCCGGTATTGCGCACTGCCGCGCGAGTCGGAGATGGGTTCAATGTCTTGCGCCAGCATATCGGCGGCCTCCGCGGCCACTGCGGGTGTGACGGTACGCCCTTGAAGAAAAGCTTCGGCGCGCGCCAGGCGCGTGGGAACAGGCACGCAGGCGCCTACGGCGATACGGGCCTCATGGCAAGTCGATCCGTCGCGATCAGCCACCAGCGTGACGCTGACCAATGGCCGGTGTTCGGCAGCAGTTTTCAGGAAGCGGCTATAAAGGCCAACGGCATTCTCAGGCAAAGGCGGAACGCGGATTTCAATCAGGATTTCTTCGTGCTCCAGCGCGGTCTCGAAGAAATCCACCATGAATTCGTCTAGGCGCATTGTTCGCTCGCCTTGGGTACTACCCAACAATACGGTTGCGTTCAATGCCAGTAAGCAACCGGGTGGGTCGGTAGAAGGGTCGCCATAGCAAAGATTGCCCCCGATGGTTCCCTGGTTGCGTACCTGCGGATTGGCAACGCGTTCGGCCATGCTGGCCAGAACAGGATAATGCTGGCGAACCAGCGGTGAGCGCGCGATATCTGAATGACGTGAAAAGGCGCCGATACGCAGGCCTGTTTGCGGGTCGAATTCGATACCGTGCAAACGATCGATTTTGGCCACTGATATGAGGTGGGTTGGCAGCAGCATCCGTTGACGCATGGTGAGTGTCAATGCCGTGCCACCCGCAATCAGCAGTGCCTCTTCATCTTCGTGCTCTGTCAGCAGGCGGCTGGCCTCTTCCGTTGTGCTGGGTTCCAGATAGTCAAAATTACGCATGTGCTACGGCTCCTTGCTGTTCTTTCTTGGCGCGCAGGGCGGCCAGTACTTTTTCAGGCGTGATTGGCAGGTCGCGGATACGTACGCCTACTGCGTCGTACACTGCGTTTGCAATGGCCGGCGCGGCCATCAGAATCGGTGTTTCGCTGGACGCTTTGGCACCATAAGGCCCAACGGGATCCATCGACTCCACAAAGCCGCCGCGCAGCATGGGTACGGATTCGGCCGTGGCCATGGTGTAGTCGGCAAAATTGCCATTGAGGATGCGGCCATCTTCAACTTGCAGATTTTCGTATAGGGTCCAGCCGATGGCTTGAACGCAACCGCCATTGGCCTGTCCGTGCACGGCGTTCAGGTTTAGCGCCCGGCCCAGATCGTCGGAAAGATAGCTGTCCAGTACCTTGACCTGGCCTGTTTCCGTGTCCACTTCCACCTCAATGGCTTGAGCGGAAAAAGAGTGGGTCGGTGCGCAATTGCCGTACAGGTCTGCGTCGGGCTCTTCGGTGGGCGGATCCCAGGTTTCACTGACCTGAAGGGCTTCGCCGCCATGACGCCAGATATGCTCCCTGGCCAATTGGGCAAGCGTGAAGCGCTGTTTGGTATTGCGCACTTCTATGTCGCCGCCGTCAACCAGCGCCATATCTTTAGGCGATACGTTGGCCAGTTGCGCGCTCAGGGCGAAAAGTTTTGCGTGCGCCGCACGGCTGGCCTGAATGGCGGCATTGCCGGCGGACATCGTGACGCGTGATGCAAAGGAACCCAGGGCATAAGGGGCGCTGTCGGTATCCGGCGCAAGTAAACGCACCTGTGAAAGCGGGATCTTGAATTCGTTGGCAACAATCTGGGTGATCATGGTTGTTGCACCCTGGCCCATATCGCATTCGCCGTTGTGCACGATCAGCCCACCGTCTTCGTTGAGCCTTAAAGTGACGGTGGAGCCGTCCCAGTTGCCCATTGTCCGGTTGCCGCAAACGTGCATGGCCGCGGCCATGCCTACGCCCCTGCGCCGCACGCCGGTGCCGCGGGGTGCCGCCCGCTTGCTGGTCCAGTCAATAGCTGCGGTTGCATTGGCCAGACATTGTTTAAAGCCGGTGCTTTGGATCTTCCATCCGTGCACCGAGGTTTCGCCGGCGCCAATGGCGTTGCGGTCGTGGATGGCGGTCGGGTCCAGGTTCAACTCGCGTGCCATGGTGTCGATATGGCTGTTGAGTGCAAACAGCATTTGTGATCCGCCGAAGCCCCGAAAAGCGCCGTGAGGCGGGGTGTTGGTATGCACCAGTGAGGCATGGCAGCGCACGTTCATCGTGCGGAACATATTGTCGCTGCGCATGGCACTAACGTGCATGACTTCGCCCGACAGGCCGGAATAGGCGCCACAATCGGCAACGATATGAACGTCTTTCGCCACAATAATACCTTCGCGAGTCATACCCAGTTTGAGCGTGATGCGTTCGGGCAGGCTCGAGCAACAGGATAGGAAATCCTCAAGTCGGTTATTCAGCAGCCGCACCGGTCGTCGGGTGTGCAAGGCAAGCAGGCCGGCGACCAGTTGGTTGTCGTCCTCGACGATTTTTCCGCCGAATCCGCCGCCGGTGGTCTGCTGGATCACGCGCACAGACGAAATGGGCATTTCCAGTGCTTTGGCAATCCGAGAGCGAGCCAGAAACACCGTTTGCGTCGAGGTCCAGACATGCAGGCGGTCATCGGCCTCAACCGAAGCAACCGACACCATGGGTTCCAGATAGCCGGGATACTGAGGCGGTGTGCTGTACGTTGCCTCGTAAACCAGATCGGCCGAAGCAAATGCGGTCTCAACGTCGCCGCGGTCGAACTTGATTTCGTGGGCCACATTGTTGTTGCGGTCGGGATGTACGGTGGGCGCATCAGGTGCCAGCGCTGCGTCGGCCGTGAGCAACGGAGGCAACTCTTCATATTCGACCCGGATCAAATCCAGTGCGTTGCGGGCTATGTCGTCGGTAATCGCAGCCACTGCCGCAACCTCTTCGCCGGCAAAGCGCACAATGTCTTTGGCAAGAATATATCGTTCTTTCGCGTGCCCCCCGCCCCAGGGCGTGTCGGGTGCCTCCCGGCCGGTCAACACTGCCTTCACGCCGGGAAGAGACAGCGCTGCGGAAGTGTCGATGCTGACGATTCGTGCATGTGCGTAGGGGCTGCGTAATATTGCGCCGTGAAGCATGCCGGGCAACTTGATGTCCCCGGCGTATTGGGCTCGTCCCAGCACCTTGGCACGATGGTTCACCTGCGCCAATTCTGTTCCTAGCGTGAAATGACTCGAGGTGGCGTCTGGCGCCACCTTTTCTTTCGCCGAATTACTCATTATGCATTCTCACTTCCAATACCCATATCTTGACGGGTATTTTGGACTTATCAAATTGATTAATCAATTATTGATTTTACTTATTGACTTATCAATTTATGAGGCGTAAATAGACTTATCAATTTATCGAGAATGCATTCTGCTGTTGTATGATGGCTCACGTCCCGATCATCTAATTTTGCGGGTTTTGTTAAGAACCTCTTATCTGACTATTTGCTGTGACACGAGATATTTCCACCCGCTGCCCTTGGGAGCATATCGAGCCTGATGGCTCCAATCTGACTGTTGAAGATTTTTTGTCCGTTCCCGTCGTGCGGATCGCGGCACATCTGAAACGTTTCCCCAGTACTTATGCCAACAAGGCTGGTCTGACGCTACCGCAGTGGCGGCTACTTTCAACGGTTGCGCATCATCGGTCTATCCCCTTGAAGCAGTTGGCCGAAGTGTCGGCCAGCGACAAGGCGCTTGTCAGTCGGATCGTGAAAGAACTGGTCAAAATGGATCTGGTATTTACCGCGTCCATGAAAAGCGGTGATCGTTCTTTGGTTTGTAACATCACGTCGAAGGGGGCGCGATTGGTCGACAAGATTTTGCCGATGGCGCGGGAACGTCATGCCCGCCTTCTTTTGTCGCTTGAAACAGAAGATCGGGTGAAGTTATATGATATTTTGCAGAAATTGCAGGCGGTTTGCGCAGATATAGACTAGCCAGCCGGAACTGAACGGTTGTTTTTTACATATTGGTGACCCCCGAACGGGTATATCAGGGCTGTAATCGTTTAGGTTTTTCGAGCAATATCTGCACCGCCCCGGCACCCCCGTTTTGCTCATTGCACTCGATATACGCCAAGACAGCGTTGAACTGCATGAGCCAGCGTCTGACAGTGTCTTTCAGCACCGGGGTGGCGTCTCTTGATCCATATCCTTTGCCATGAACCACGCGAACGCATTTCAGTTGATGTGTAATGCACGACTGTAGAAACTGTTCAAGCCGGTTACGGGCTTGATCCAGCGTGGCCCCGTGTAAGTCCAGGCTGGCTGTAATGGGCCATTTTTGTCGTTTCAGGTTTTTGATGACATCCGGACCCATACCGGGTTTCAGATAGGAGCCTGCGTCCAGGTGCGGTCTCGCGGGCAAATAATGATCAGAGAGGCGTTGGGACATTCTCTCAAGCGGTGCGCCGCTGGCCGATTGCCGCTTTCGTTTCAGTATTTCTGAGTCTTCTTTGGCATGAGGCAGCAATAGCGTTGTATTCAGCGGCTTCAACGGTTTGACCATGCGTACGGCACGACGGAACAGCGCTTGATCTTCAGGCGTAAGTGCCTCCCCGGGCAACTCAGACGGCGTCACCTGTTGGTTTGCCGATCGCTGAGATTGCCCGATGGGGAGGGGGGGTTGGACGTGATTGGGCTGCTCGCCGGCCTGAATTTCCTTATGCAGTTTTTTCAGGTCGGCCAGGCCCGCTTTATTGTCCTTCATTCTCCAGCCAGCGCTGGGCATCAAGCGCTGCCATACAACCGGTTCCGGCGCTCGTAATGGCCTGGCGATACACGTGATCCTGAACGTCGCCGGCCGCAAAAACACCCGGCACCGATGTCATGGTGGCCAGCCCGTTCAAACCGCTTTTGGTAATGATGTAACCGTTTTCCATGTTTAATTGGCCGGCGAAAATATCGGTATTGGGCTTGTGGCCGATGGCAATGAACACGCCTGTAACATCGAGGTTTTCGGTTTCATCCGATTGGTTGTTCCGCAGGCGCACACCTGTTACACCTGTTTTGTCGCCCAATACTTCCTCAAGCTCGTGAAAGAGTTTCAGGCGCATGTTGCCGTTATTTACCTTTTCCATCATTTTATCGACCATAATGGGCTCGGCGCGGAATTTGTCGCGTCGATGAACCAGGGTTACGGTTTTACAGATGTTTGACAAGTAAAGCGCTTCCTCAACGGCCGTGTTGCCGCCGCCAACCACAATAACGTCTTGTTTCTTGTAGAAAAAGCCGTCGCAGGTTGCGCAGGCAGAAACCCCTTTGCCCATAAAGGCTTCTTCAGAGGGCAGACCCAGATATTGGGCTGACGCACCGGTGGAAATGATGAGAGAGTCGCATGTGAAAATATCACCTGAATCGCCAGTGAGCGTAAATGGGCGCTTTGAAAGGTCGACGCCGGCGATATGGTCGAATACCATCTCGGTTTCAAAGCGTTCGGCATGTTCTTGAAAGCGCTGCATCAGGTCGGGGCCTTGCACGCCGGTGGCGTCTGCAGGCCAATTGTCGACGTCTGTTGTGGTCATGAGTTGGCCACCCTGTTCAAGCCCGGTAATAAGCAAGGGGCTCAGGTTGGCGCGGGCGGCATAGACGGCCGCGGTATACCCGGCAGGGCCCGATCCAAGAATGATGACTTTGGCGTGTTTTGCAGTGGTCATGACAGAATATCCGAAATTAGTGTCAGCCAATTATAATGAGTCCATGTCTAGATTACCGGCAGCACCTACCCGTTCCTCGCGCAATGTGCGCAATGGCCCTTCACCCCTGCAAACCCGGGTATCCGGTTTGCTGCGTGAAGCGCGTTGGATTTTCTTTGCCGCACTGGCGTCCTGGCTGGCATTGGTGCTGGCGACCTGGACGCCGTCTGACCCCGGCTGGTCGCACTCTGTGCACTCTAGCGTAACATTGAACCGGGGCGGTACGCTGGGTGCTTATATTGCCGATTTACTGTTGTTCCTGTTCGGTTATTCGGCCTGGCTTTGGGTGATCTTGCTTGCGCAACGCGTTGCGGTGGGTTTCTATCGGTTAACAGGCCATCTGTTACCTGATTCGGCGCGGCCCGATCCCTTGCCGCGCTTGCGTTGGGAAGTCGGTGTCGGCTTTTTTCTCTTTTTCATTGGCGTCATGGGCACCGAGGCGTTACAGCGGCCCACTATTGCAGCCAATTTACCAGCTGGCGCCGGCGGTGAGTTGGGTAAATTGCTGGGCCAGGCGCTGTCGTATCTCCTGGGAATGACAGGGTCTTCGCTGCTGTTGCTGGTATTTATCGCGGTCGGCGCCAGCTTGTTTTTCCGGTTCTCCTGGCTGAATGTAGTTGAGCGCGTCGGGACCGCGGCTGAGCGCCTGGCTGTGCGTCTTTGGCAATTCAAAGTCGCCCGTGAAGATCGTAAGGTTGGGCAGACAAAGAAGGCTGAACGCGAAGAGAAAGTCGTGGCAACCCAGGAGCAAATGGTGCACGACCAGCCTGTACGCATTGAACCTGCCATCGTGGCGATTCCAAGGTCTGCGCGTGCAGAAAAGGAAAAGCAGAAAACCTTGTTCGCGCCACCTACCGATAGCTCGGGCGATATGCCGGAAATTGGTTTGCTTGATGCGGTGACCGACGCGCCTGAAACCGTCTCGCCGGAAACCATTGAGTTCACATCGCGCCTTATCGAGAAAAAACTATCTGATTTCGGCGTTCGGGTCACGGTGGTGGCGGCGCAGGCCGGCCCGGTTATTACCCGTTATGAAATTGAGCCCGACACGGGTGTGAAAGGCAGTCAAATTGTGAACCTCGCCAAGGATCTGGCCCGGGCGCTGAGCCTGGTCAGCATTCGTGTGGTAGAGACCATCCCCGGCAAGAACCTGATGGGTCTGGAACTGCCCAACCCGCGCCGGCAAATGGTGAAGCTGTCGGAAATTATCGGCTCTCAAACTTATCATTCGGGTGCCTCCACCCTGACCATTGCCCTGGGCAAGGATATTGCCGGTAATCCGGTCGTGGCCGACCTGGCAAAAATGCCCCATCTTCTGGTGGCGGGTACGACAGGTTCGGGCAAGTCGGTGGGCATCAACGCCATGATTCTGTCGCTTTTGTATAAAGCCGACGCGTCACAAACACGGCTCATTCTGATCGACCCCAAAATGCTCGAGATGAGTATTTACGAGGGTATTCCGCATTTGCTTGCGCCGGTGGTAACCGATATGCGCCACGCCGCCAACGCCTTGAACTGGTGTGTGGGTGAAATGGAAAAACGCTATCGCCTGCTGAGCAAGATGGGTGTGCGCAATCTGGCCGGATACAACAACAAAATTCGTGAGGCCACCAAACGTGGTGAAACGATTCCGAATCCGTTTTCTCTCACACCCGACGAGCCCGAACCGTTATCGACGTTGCCGACGATCGTGGTGGTGATCGATGAATTGGCCGACCTGATGATGGTTGTGGGCAAGAAAATCGAGGAATTGATTGCGCGCCTGGCCCAGAAAGCACGTGCAGCAGGTATTCATCTTGTGCTGGCGACACAGCGCCCTAGTGTCGACGTGATCACCGGCTTGATTAAGGCGAATATCCCCACGCGAATTGCCTTCCAGGTTTCGTCCAAGATTGATTCCCGCACTATTCTGGATCAAATGGGGGCGGAAACCTTGCTGGGGCAGGGCGATATGCTTTACATGCCTCCAGGTACGGCTTTGCCGGTGCGGGTGCACGGTGCGTTCGTCAGTGATGACGAGGTGCATCGGGTCGTGGAGCGATTGAAAGAGCAGGGTGAACCGAATTACGTTGACGGCTTGCTGGAAGGGGCGGTAGAGGGCGAAACGGGTGATGGCGTCAGCAGTGTGACCGGATTCGCAGATGCAGAAACCGACCCTTTGTATGATCAGGCGGTGGAGGTCATACTCAAAAATAAGCGGGCGTCCATTTCTTCGGTTCAGCGTCATTTGCGCATTGGTTATAACCGCGCAGCCCGATTGCTTGAGCAAATGGAGCAGGCCGGGCTGGTGTCGGCCATGCAGGCCAATGGCAATCGTGAAATTTTGGTTCCAGGAGATTCAGCTAATGCAGATTAAATCGTTATTGGTTGCGGCCGTTATTGGCATTTTGCCCATGCTGGTTCAGGCCCAAACCAGTGCGCGGGCGCAGTTAAGCCAGTTCAACGAGCGGGTGCAAACGGCGTCAGGCAAATTTTCGCAGCAAACTGAAACGCAAACAGGTGAAACCAAAACAGCCCAAACGGGTGACTTTGCGTTTAAACGACCTGGCCGTTTTAAATGGGAAATTGTCGAGCCTTATGAGCAATTGATTGTTTCCAATGGTGAACAGGTCATGCAATACGACCCCGACCTGGCACAGGTCACCGAGCGCTCGGTCGACGAGTCCGTGGGTGCGTCACCGGCGGCAATCCTGTTTGGCTCGGGAGAGCTCGAAGAGGCGTTCGCGATTAAGGAGTTGCCGGCCAACAATGGAGTGGCCTGGCTAAGGGCGACCCCGAACAGTGCCGATGCCGGTTTTCAACACGTTGACCTGGGCTTCAGGAATGGTTTACCGGTTCAGTTGAAGTTGCTTGACGGTTTTGGACAAACCACCGTGATTTCATTTGAAGCGGTACAGACAAATCCTGATATTCCCGATAGCGTTTTTCGTTTTGTTGTGCCCGATGGCGTCGACCATGTCGTGTTGCAGCAGTAATGGATCTGTTTTCTCATTCCTCTCATAAACTGCCTGCCGGCGCACCTTTGGCCGAGCGTCTGCGACCCCGCGCGCTGGATCAGGTTGCCGGGCAAATGCATTTGCTGGGCAAAGGCAAGCCCTTGCGGGTGGCCTTTGAGTCCGGGCGGCCGCATTCCATGATTTTCTGGGGGCCGCCGGGCGTGGGCAAAACCACGCTGGCCCGTTTGATGGCCGACGGTTTCGATGCCCAGTTTCTGGCAATTTCCGCCGTTCTGGGCGGCGTCAAGGATATACGTGATGCCGTCACGGCAGCTCAGGTGGCACAAGGCCAGGGGCGGCGCACTATTCTGTTTGTCGACGAGGTACATCGTTTCAATAAAGCGCAGCAGGATGCATTTTTACCCTACGTTGAAAGTGGGCTGTTTACCTTTATTGGGGCGACCACTGAAAACCCTTCGTTTGAGGTGAATTCGGCATTGTTGTCGCGCGCCAGGGTCTATGTGCTGGAGCCGCTGTCGGCAGACGACCTGGCGCTGCTGGCCTCACAGGCACTGGCTTTGTTGAATGAGGACGCTGCCGGCGAAGCCAGTGCAAACAGCCTTACGCTGAGCGACGATGCCTGCAAACAACTGGCGGCCTGGGCCGATGGTGATGCGCGGCGTCTGATCAATGCAGTGGAAGTCGTGGCGGAAGCCGCGCGTGCCGCGGGCCGCTCGCTAATTGACCCGGCGTGGCTAGAAGTTGCCTTGTCCCAGAATTTGCGCCGTTTCGACAAAGGCGGTGATGCGTTTTACGACCAAATCAGTGCACTGCATAAGTCTGTTCGGGGCTCGAACCCGGATGCCGCTTTGTATTGGCTTTGTCGTATGCTCGATGGCGGCGCGGATCCCAAGTATCTGGCCCGGCGGATTATCCGCATGGCTTGGGAGGATATTGGCTTGGCCGATCCCCGAGCGATGCAGATCGCCAATGAGGCGGCCGTGACCTACGACAGGCTGGGCTCTCCCGAAGGTGAATTGGCGCTGGCGCAAGCGGTTATGTACCTGGCGATTGCAGCCAAGAGTAATGCGGGCTATGTTGCGTACAATCGGGCTAATGCATTTGTGAAACAAGACAAAAGCCGAGAGGTACCCGTTCATTTGCGCAATGCGCCCACGCGGCTCATGAAAGAGCTGGGTCATGGGCATGCGTATCGTTATGCTCACGATGAGCCACATGGATACGCTGCCGGTGAAACCTATTTACCCGATGGCATGCCCGAGCAAAACTGGTATCAGCCGGTTGCGCGTGGAATGGAATTAAAAATTGCTGAAAAAATGGCGTTCTTGCGTAGCCTGGACGACGAGGTTAAATCATGACTTATCAACATATAAAAGCGCCCGGTTCGGGGGAAAAGATCACCTTTGGCGCCAATGGCACACTACTGGTGCCCGACCAGGTGGTTATTCCGTTCATTGAGGGAGATGGGACCGGGGCGGATATCATGCCGGTCATGCGCAGTGTGACTGATGCCGCCATTGAAAAGGCATATGGCGGTCGCAGGGCGATCCACTGGATGGAGGTTTACGCGGGTGCAAAGGCCACGCAACATTATGGTGAAGAATCCGGCTTGCCGGATGAAACGGTGCAGGCAATCAAGGATTTTGGCGTTGCGATCAAGGGCCCGCTAACCACACCGGTCAGTAGTGGCATGCGTTCGTTCAATGTAGCGCTACGCCAACAGCTTGACTTGTATGTTTCATTGCGGCCACTGCGGTATATAAAAGGGGTGCCGTCGCCGGTTTGTAACCCGGAAAGAACGAATATGGTGCTTTTTCGCGAAAATGCCGAGGACGTCTATGCCGGTATTGAGTTCCCTGCCGAGTCGGAACAGGCGCGCGCACTGATTCAGTTTCTGCAAAACGAATTGCACAGCAGCCAGATCCGGTTCCCGAACACAACGGCCATTGGCATTAAGCCGATATCGCGCGAGGGCACGCAACGGCTTGTGCGCAAGGCAATTCAGTATGCCATTGACCACGATCGCAATTCGGTTACGCTGGTGCACAAAGGCAACATCATGAAATTTACCGAAGGGGCTTTTCGCGATTGGGGTTATGAGCTGGCGCTGGCTGAGTTCGACGCGCAACAGGTCGACGGCGGCCCGCGGTGCCGAATCCGAAATCCCCGGACCGGTCGAGACATTATCGTGAAAGATGCATTGGCCGATGCCTTTCTGGCTCAATCACTGTTGCGACCGCTTGAATTCGACGTGATTGCCACGCCTAATTTGAACGGCGACTATTTTTCTTCTGCACTGGCTGCCCAGATTGGGGGGACGGGTATTGCACCGGGTGCAAACCTGTCGGATACCGTTGCACTTTTTGAAGTAACGCATGGCTCTTCGCCGCAATATGCAGGTAAAGACTATGTCAATCCAAGTTCGGCCATTCTTTCGGCAGAAATGATGTTGCGGCATATGGGGTGGCACGAAGCGGCCGATTTGATTCTGGGCGGATTGGAGTCGGCCATTCAGCGCAAGGTCGTGACATACGATTTCGCCCGTTTGATGCCAGGCGCCACGCAAGTGTCATGTTCAGGGTTTGGCCGCGAAATTGTCGACGGAATGTCGTTGCAGTGATGCGATCGTTATAATACGATCATTGTCTTGTATCTTATATAAGATTAAAAAACCCAACACCGCGGGGCAAGCGGCCCGGATATGTGTCCGGGCAGGTCTTTTCCGCGACTGACCCAGGTTTACGAGGAAACTATGACTTCTAAGATTATCTATACCCTTACCGATGAAGCGCCTGCTTTGGCAACCCATTCCCTGCTTCCCATGGTGGAGGCGTTTGCGCGTACCGCCGGGATTGCCATGGAAACACGCGATATCTCGTTGGGAGGCCGGATTCTGGCCGTTTTCTCCGATAAACTGGCCGCAGATCAAAAAACGCCTGATGCGTTGGCCGAGTTGGGTGAGCTGGCGAAAAAGCCGGAAGCCAATATCATCAAGCTGCCCAACATCAGCGCTTCCATTCCCCAGTTGAAAGCTGCTGTTAAAGAACTGCAGGCCCAAGGTTATGCCTTGCCCGATTACCCCGACGAGCCCAAGAGCGACGAAGAAAAAGATATCAAGGCGCGTTACGACAAAGTGAAAGGCAGCGCGGTGAATCCGGTGTTGCGTGAAGGTAATTCCGATCGCCGGGCACCCTTGTCGGTAAAGAATTATGCGCGCAAGCACCCTCATCGCATGGGGGCGTGGAAGTCTGACTCCAAGTCGCATGTGGCCAGTATGGAAGACGGTGATTTTTACGGCAGCGAGAAATCCGTGACTGTCGAACAGGCCGGCGATGTAAAAATCGAGCTGACTGCCAAAGACGGCAGTAAAACGGTTTTAAAAGAAAAAACGACGCTCAAGGCCGGTGAAGTTATTGACGCCGCCGTGTTGTCGGTCGGCAAGTTGCGCAGCTTCCTGGAAGCGCAAATTGAAGATGCCAAGAAGCAGGGCGTTTTGTTTTCAGTGCATTTGAAGGCCACCATGATGAAGGTGTCCGACCCTGTGATTTTTGGTCACGTTGTGTCTGTTTTTTATAAAGAGGTATTGGCCAAACACGCTGATACGCTCGAAAAGATCGGCTTTGATCCCAATAACGGGATTGGCGACCTCTATGCCAAAATTGCTACGCTGCCAGAAGACCAGCAAAATGCAATCAAGGGCGACATCGAAGCTTTGTATAGCGAGCGTCCTTCCCTGGCGATGGTGAATTCCGACAAGGGTATTACCAATTTGCATGTCCCCAGCGACGTTATTATCGATGCCTCCATGCCCGTTGTCGTGCGTGATTCCGGCACCATGTGGAATGCCAAGGGTGACCAGCAGGAAGCCAAGGCCGTTATTCCCGACCGTTGCTATTCCGGCGTTTATCAGGCTGTGATTGACGATTGCAAGGCAAACGGCGCACTTGACCCTGCAACGATGGGCAGCGTGCCCAATGTGGGCTTGATGGCGCAGGCCGCAGAAGAGTATGGCTCTCACGACAAAACCTTTGTGATTCCAGCCGATGGTGTGGTGCGGGTAACCGACGCAGCCGGCATGGTACTGCTGGAGCATGAGGTGGAAAAAGGTGATTTATGGCGTATGTGCCAAACCAAAGACGCTGCGATCCAGGATTGGGTCAAGCTGGCGGTAACGCGCGCTCGTTTAAGTGATACGCCGGCCGTGTTCTGGCTGGACGCACAGCGTGGCCACGATGCCCAGCTGATTCAGAAGGTGGAGCATTATCTGAAGGACCACGATACGCAAGGTCTGGACATCCGCATTATGAAGCCGGTTGACGCGACTCTCTTTTCGCTTGAGCGAATTCGCCAGGGGAAGGATACGATTTCGGTTACCGGCAACGTTTTGCGTGACTACCTGACCGATTTGTTCCCCATTCTGGAAGTAGGTACCAGCGCCAAGATGCTTTCAATTGTTCCACTAATGGCAGGCGGTGGCCTGTTTGAAACAGGCGCAGGTGGCTCGGCGCCAAAGCATGTTCAGCAGTTTGTGGAAGAAGGCTTTCTGCGGTGGGATTCGTTGGGCGAGTTCCTGGCTTTGGCCGCATCACTGGAGCACCTGGGTAATGCATATAATAATCCGCGTGCGAAATTGCTGGCTGAAACGCTTGATCAGGCTACCGGCAAATTGCTTGATGAAAACAAGTCGCCCGAGCGTAAAGTAGGTGGCCTTGATAACCGTGGCAGCCACTTTTATTTGATTATGTATTGGGCCCAGGCACTGGCGTCCCAAACCACCGACACCGAGTTGCAGGGTAAATTCACCCAGTTTGCCAAGTCGCTTACGGAAAACGAGGCAAAGATACTGGAAGAGTTGAAAGCCACGCAAGGCAAGCCCGTGGATATTGGTGGCTATTATCGCCCGGATAGTGCCAAAGCCGACGCAGCAATGCAGCCCAGCGCAACGCTGAACGCCGCAATTGCCGCATTGGCATAAAAGGTATTGGGCGCATCGTTTTGCTAAGTTTATTGTTTCAGGCCGATTATGTTAGACCCTCAGTTGTTGCGTAAAGACTTATCCAGCGTGGTTAGCGCGCTGGCGCGCCGCGGTGTTGAATTTGATACCGCACGTTTTGAAGCGCTTGAAGCACGCCGAAAGGCCGTGCAAGTGGAAACAGAAAACCTTCAGGCGCGTCGCAATGCCGTGTCGAAGCTGATTGGCCAGATGAAATCACGAGGTGAAGACGCTTCCAGCGAGATGCAAGAGTCGCAGGCTATTCCCGGCAAACTCAAAGAGTTGGAACACGAGTTGTCGGGTATTCAAGCTGAATTGCATGATTGGCTCATGACCATTCCCAATCTGCCACATACATCGGTGCCGACTGGGGCATCGTCTGACGATAATGTTGAGGTGCGCCGCTGGCTTCCCGGTCAGGCCGATGCGAATGGCGACCCTGCGCCGTTGGCGTTCGAGCCGCTTGATCACGTTACGCTGGGTGAGCGGTTCGGCCTAGACTTTGAGTCGGCCCGCAAGCTGGCGGGTTCACGCTTCATGATGTTGCGTGGCCATGTTGCCCGACTGCATCGCGCCATGGCTCAGTACATGCTGGATCTTCAAACAGAAACACATGGCTACACCGAATGCTATACGCCTTATATTGTCAACAGTTCAACCCTGTATGGAACAGGGCAGTTGCCCAAGTTCAAGGATGATATGTTCTGGGTGACGAAAGGCGGTCATGATCACGCGGTGGATGAAGATGGCAATCCCGTTGAGCATGAAGACCTTTATTTGATTTCCACTTCGGAAATTACCCTGGCTGGCTCCATGCGCGACACAATCACGCCATTGGGCGACCTCCCCATCAAGTTAACAGCGCACACTCCGTGCTTTCGTTCGGAAGCCGGGAGTGGCGGCCGGGATGTTCGAGGAATGATTCGCCAGCATCAGTTCGACAAGGTTGAACTGGTGCAAATTGCGCATCCCGACGATTCATACGCTGCGCTGGATGAAATGGTCGGGCACGCCGAGGCGGTGCTGCAGCAATTGAAAGTGCCGTATCGCGTGATGTTGCTTTGTGGCGGCGACATGGGGTTCGGCGCGGCCAAAACCTACGACATCGAAGTCTGGTTGCCGGCCCAGAATACCTGGCGGGAAATTTCCTCGGTATCGAACTGCGAAGCCTTTCAGGCCCGGCGTTTGCAGGCGCGTTATCGCCCGGAAAAAGGCAAGCCCGAATATCTGCATACGTTGAATGGTTCCGGCCTGGCCGTGGGCAGGGCACTGGTGGCGGTGTTAGAGAATTACCAGCAGGCCGACGGCTCGATTGTGGTGCCGGAAGTGTTGCGTTCCTACATGGGCGGTTTGGAACGTTTATAGAAAAACATATTGTGGTGCGGGCGACGCAAACGCGAATGAGCGAACTTGCGTGGCTTGTTAACCATATGCCCGGTCAGCGAGGCCGGGCGTACCTTGTGTGGTGTGTGCAGCGTTGACGCTTGATGATGGTGTTTGTGGTGGCGCGCAACGCCCGTGGGGGCTTGCTGTGGTTCAGATGCATTGCTGTCGTTGTTTTCGTACCTGGAATCAGCTTCCGGAGAGGCGTCGGGCGACAAGTACGATAGCGCGGCAAAAAGCAGTGCGGTCCAGAATAATAATGATATTAAAACAGCCAGGGTGCCGTTCAAGCTGGCGTAGCCCGTTGCTTCAGAGGCTCGAATATCAAGCCATTGCGCGATGAACGGAATGTGCCCAAGCCCTTCAACCGCAAGGTTGCCAGGGACGCGGTAGAGTTCTTTTGTAACCTGCCATAATTCCCACAGGCTGTAGGCGCCATCGTTGTTCAGGTCTACGGTGAAATTCAGTGTTTGTACAGCCATGGCAACCTCCTGCAGAGCAAGCCTGTGTGGCGCTGTGAGCAAACCGAACCAGAAGCAGCGCCGCGGCACTATTCATCGTAAGTTCATATTATCGCTGTCATGTTTCCGGCGCAAGTGTGTTTTATGTCGTTTATGTTGGCTTTGGGATAGGGAGTGGTGTAAGCCCTTGCTTGGGTGTATAGCTTAACGATACAGTTGCGTATGATCAAAACCTTTCGGCATCGCGGCTTACAACGTTTCTTCGAAACAGGACAAAAGCACGCATTCAACCTGCTCACGCGCCGAAACTAGCACGTCAGCTGCGACAGTTGAATGATGCGTTGAGTCCCGATGATATGGATATGCCAGGGTGGAATTTGCATCCTCTGGCTGGAAGCAAGTTGAAGGGGCATTGGTCGGTATGGGTAAACGGGAATTGGCGTTTAACGTTTATGTTTGAAGGCCAAGATGCCGTTTTGATTGATTATCAGGATTATCATTAGGAGAACGAAATGCGTATGCATAATCCTCCTCATCCAGGAGAAACGTTGCGAGAAGACGTTCTTCCAGCGTTAGGGATTTCAGTTGCCGAGGCTGCGCGACAGTTGGGTGTTAGCCGAGTGGCGTTGTCGCGGGTTTTGCATGGTCACGCGGCGATCTCTGTTGACCTTGCGCGACGGCTTGAGGTTTGGTTGAGTAAATCAAATGGTCGTGGCCCCGGTGCTGAAACATGGTTGCGCGGTCAAGTGGCCTATGATTTATGGCAGGCTGAGCATTCAGGGGAAAAATTGGATGTCGAGCCAGCTCATGCTGTAACAGCGTAATTATCTGTATTTGATGAAAAAATAGCCCTCATTTTCAGAGGGCTAAATTTCATGTAACCGCTTGATTTCACTGGCGGACAGGGTGAGATTCGAACTCACGATACGCCTAAACGTATACCGGATTTCGAGTCCGGCGCATTCGACCACTCTGCCACCTGTCCGTGTTGCGGTCACTTCTCAGCAAGACTGCTATTCTAGCAATAATTCAAACACCTTGCACAAACCGTTGGCTGTTTCAGCGAGGGCTTTTATATAGAATAAGTCTCGTCTGGGCCGGTTAGGTATGCGAACGAACAGAAAGGGGAATTGATGCTGGTAGGAAAAAAAGCGGTGGTTACAGGGTCAACCAGCGGCATTGGCCTGGCAATTGCACGGGAGCTTGCTGCAAATGGCGCGGATATCGTGTTGAACGGATTTGGCAACCCAAATGAAATTGAGCAGCTGCAAGCCAATTTGCGCTTGGAGTATCCGGTTAACGTTGAGTATATCCATGCAGACCTGAGTCAGGCGGATTCGGTGCGCCAGTTTGTAGAACAATCTGCACAGGCGCTGGGCAGCATCGACATTTTGGTGAATAATGCAGGTATTCAGCATACTGATCTCATCGAGGATTTTCCGGTGGACCGCTGGAATGCCGTCATTGCATTGAATTTATCGGCGGTGTTTCACGCAACGGCGGCAGCGCTGCCGCATATGAAGAAGCAAGGTTGGGGGCGGATTATCAATATTGCTTCGGCGCATGGCTTGGTTGCGTCGGCTCAAAAAGCCGCCTACGTAGCGGCAAAGCACGGTGTTGTCGGGCTAACCAAGGTTACGGCACTGGAAACCGCCGGTAGCGGAATTACCGCCAACGCCATTTGCCCGGGTTGGGTGCGTACGCCGCTGGTTGAGCGTCAAATCGAGGCGTTGGCGCAAAAGCATGGTGTCGATATCGATGCGGCTGCCAAGTTGCTGCTGGAGGAAAAACAGCCTTCACTGCAGTTTGTCATGCCCGAGCAAATTGGGGGGGCAGCGGTATTTCTGGCCTCTGACGCTGCTCAGCAAATGACAGGTTCAACCATGAGCCTGGATGGCGGTTGGACGGCACGGTAGATGGACTGCTGTTGATTTCAAGCGTTTGATGTAAAGGAAAGGAAAATGTTGCTTTTATTGTCGCCAGCGAAGAAACTGGATTATGAATCGGCCGTTCGGACGTCACTGCATACTCAGCCTCTTTTTGTTGATCAGGCCAAGTCGCTTATCAATATTTTGCGCAAGAAGTCGGTTGCAGAGGTTGGCGAATTAATGAACCTGAGCAATGCGCTTGCCGAGTTGAATGTTGAGCGATATCAAGACTGGACGCCGAAATTCTCCCTCGATAATTCGCGTCAGGCTGTACTGGCGTTCAATGGCGACGTTTATGAAGGCCTTGAGGCCACCACGTTTTCCGACGCGCAATTGAAATGGGCGCAAGAGCACGTGGCGATACTCAGTGGTTTGTATGGGGTGCTACGTCCGCTTGACCTCATGCAGCCTTATCGTCTTGAAATGGGTACCAGGCTTGAAAATCCGAATGGCAAGAACCTGTACGCGTATTGGGGTAGTGCCATCGCGCAATATTTGAATGAGCAACTTGAAAGCCACAAATCCAAAGTTATTCTGAATCTGGCATCTGAAGAGTATTTCAAGGCGGTTGATAAAAAGACGTTGTCGGCCGACATCATTCAATGTGTGTTCCAAGACTATAAGAACGGCGCATGGAAAGTGATCAGCTTTCATGCCAAGCGGGCGCGCGGTTTAATGGCGCGCTTTGTTGTCGAAAACAAAATAAATGACTCCAAGAAATTGACGCAATTTGCTGCTGAAGGCTATGCCTACGACAGCGCGTCCTCGACCGAGACCAAACTGGTGTTCCGCCGTAAACAGGCTTGATCGAAGGGACGGCATGCAGAACGCAACACGGGTTTTTCTGTTTTTTTCTTTTGGGTATTTTGTTTCTTATCTTTATCGCGGCATCAACATTGGCTTTGCGCCGTTCTTAACGGCTGAAGTCGGCTTGTCGGCGGGCGACCTTGGCATGCTGACCAGTTTGTACTTCCTGGGTTTTGCGCTGGCGCAGATTCCTGCCGGCGCTGCGCTTGACACATGGGGGCCGCGCCGCGTTAACGCCGCGTTTATGCTAATGGCCGCCGTGGGCGCCATCGTGTTCGGTTTAAGCGACACGCTGTCCGGCCTGATGGCTGGCCGCCTGCTTATTGGCATCGGCGTGTCTGTTTGTCTGGGCGCAGCCTTCCAGGCCATGGCATTTACTTTTCCTACCCATCGTTTGCCCATGGTTAACGGGGCATTGGTGGCAATCGGAGGGCTGGGTGGTGCCGTGGTGGGAACGCCGCTTGCACTGCTTCTGGGTGTCATTTCCTGGCAGGTCACCAGTTATCTGGTCGCGCTTTTAACGGTGGTTGTAGCCGGCTTATTGTATTTTTGTTCCAGCGACGTCGGGCCCGGGCGTGTTCCAGGAAAAGCCCGGCCTGGTCTGGTTTCACAGTTTCTGGGAACCTGGGAACTGGCGAAAACGTCGCTTTTCTGGCAGATTGTTTTATTCCCTTCAACAGCCAGCGGTGTGTTTTATGGCGTTCAGTCGTTATGGATGAAGCCCTATCTGCTTGATGTTAAAGCCTTGCCGCTCTCGACGGTTGACGGCCTGGTTTCCATGCTCGGTTTTGCTGCGGTGATCGGCAGTATCGTGTCGGGAATTGCGGCGCGTCGCATCGAGAAAATGGGTATCAGCCTGTACCATCTGGTGGGCGTGTTCTCGGGCTGCTTCATGCTGGTTCAACTGATGATTTTGCTGGATGCGCCTGTGCCGCGTGTGGTTTTGTGGGCCTCCTACGGCTTTCTGGGCGGCACCAATATTCTGATCTATGCCGTACTGGTCGAGACTTTCCCTCGCTACATGCTGGGTCGTGTGGGCACCACATTCAACATGCTGGTGTTCTTCCTCATTTTCTTCTTCCAGAATGTCATTGGCTGGGTTGTGGAGTTGTGGGAGCCTGTTGCGACAGGTGTATATCCCGCAATCGCACACATGACGGCATGGTATCTGTTGCTCGGGTTGCAGGCGCTGACTGCGGTGTGGTTCTTTGCCAGTAAGGCACCCAGGCCGCTCGATGATCCCCATGCGCGGCAGGCATGAGATTACCGTTGTGCCTGGGCCGGCCGACAGTGCGAGAGGTGATCAGGCTGGCTGGGCCAGTGGCGTTGTTGGCCCGCTTTTTGGCTTTTCAAAAACCTGCATTTCCTGGTGGATCAATTGCGCGGCACGGCTCATTTGCCGAATCGGGTAGGCCAATGCCGCCAGGTCTCCCTCAGTTTCAATGCTGACCGGGATCGGGGCGTTGCGATCTTCCAATAAAGCCTCAATGGCATCGAGCGATTGCTGGATGCCTGTGGGCACTGCGGGCAGCTGCGCCAATAACGGTATTGCGGCGCTGATTTGCGATGCCAGCAAGTGATTCTGGATCAGCAGGTGATTGACCTGTGGCACATTTTTTTGACACCGCGTTGGTTCCGCCATCATTCGATAAAATGCCGATGTCAGGTTGCCAATCGCAATGTACGCATTCTTGCGCGCAAGGCGCCAGTTGACGTCGGCTTCATGAACTTGTTGTGTGAGCGCCGTGGTATCTGCGGTTTTTGCCGCAACTGTGCTGTCCGTTTGATTTTCCGCATTTAAAAGCCGGCGACTTAATTCGGCGTATTGAAGACCATTGCGGTAGAAGCGCTGGTTTGCCGTGCGTGCCGCTTTGGCCAGCGACCCCATGAAGTTGTGCTCCCACCAGGGCAATATGTAGCTGCACCCCAGCGCCACCAAGCTGCCGATTACCGTATCCACCAAACGTTCGCCGATAAGGAAGGTTGAGGCGGGCGCGGTCAGGTTGAATGCCAGCAGAATACATAGGGTGTTGAAGGTGGCCGAGGCCATGAAGTTCAGTTGCAGCATGCTGTACCCCAGTACGCACGCAACGGCCAGAATGAAGAAATAAATGTCGACATGCGGGTTGAGGTTCAGAATGATCAATGCCAGCAGACAGCCAATGAATGTGCCCAGCAAACGAAGCAGGTTTCGTTGCCGTGTAAGGGCATAACCGGGCTTGAGCACAATAATTGTCGTTAAGATAATCCAGTACCCGTGAATCGTGAAACCGGGGTCGCTGCCGGACATTTGAAGCATCAGGGTCAAGCCGTGGTCAATCGCCAATGCGATGATTGCGGCAATGGTAACGCGGATAGCGTAGCGAAAGCTTGGGGAGTCCAGCCGCAGGTTGCTGGTGATCATGCCCAGGCGTAATTCGTTGTGCGTCAGAAAGCGGCCCAGTGTCTTGTCAAGGCGGCTGTCGACCAGGGAGGACGCGCGCCGCGCATGTGTGTGTTCGGTCATGCGCTCCACAATGCGTGACGCATTGCGCAAACGACGCAGAACCTGAACGAGCAGGGTATAAACTTCGGCGTTATTCTGCGCAAAACCATTCTGGCGGCAGAGCTCCAGCTCGTATTCGATTGCCCGGATTTCCGCTTTCACGCTGTTGCGTTCGGTGACCGGCGTGTGGCGGGCGACATCCAGCGCAATCTGGCGGGTGTTGTTTGCCAGTTTACGCAAGGCATCGCGCGCGAAAATCAGAACATCGCTGCTGGCCAGGGTGCGTTGCAGAGTGGCGTAATCGGTTTGCGTGGCAACCAGCGTGTCCAGCAATGCCACCATATCAATGAAGATATTCAGGGCGGTATATCGCTGTTGGTCGGAACGCGATTGGCCCGTGGGAAGCTCGCGTAAAACGGTGTTGCGGGCTGCCTGCTGTGTATCGGTCATGACCGATTGCGTGCGCATCAGTTGGCGGTAGCTTTCTTCCAGATCGTGGTTCACATCGTAAAGGCGTGATCGCGCCTCAATGTAGTCGGCGGTGGAAAACAGGGCAACGGATAGCGCTTGTCGCTCTTCGCGATGCCAGAAGATGCGATGAACAACAGAACTGAAGGCAAAGTAAAAGAGGCCGCCACCGAACGAACTTAACGTATGGATCAGGACTTCATGTGTTTCCAGGGGGTGACGCATGGTCAGTGTCATGATGAACAGGCAGGCGAACCCCATCAGGCCGCCCTGGCGACCATATACAGTGAACATGGAAAAAATGAAACACAATGACGGAATCACAAACCAGAGCAACATCGGATGCGTTGTGCTTAAACCGGTAACGGCGGTGGTTAGCGTACCCAGCAGGACGGCACCGATCATGTTGTTGAAGCTGTAGCGGCGGGGGCTTCCCGGCTGGTCGATGACGGCAACACAGGCGGCACCGATCGCGGCCACCATTGCCATGCCGTACTGTTGAAAAAAGAGACTCAGAAACAAGGCCGGGATAATGACACCGGTTGCCTGGCGCAGACCACCAAGGAAGTAGTGGCTGTAAAAAAAACGTTGCAGTTGGGGTAGGGTGGAAGCCATATTTATTGCTTTGACTGCGTTGTTCTGCAGGCGCGCGGCCAGCTGGAAGCCTCTAAGTATAGAGGCTTAATGTGTGAAATGTGCGACGTAGCCTGATTTAATCTGGAAAATCAAGCGTTTCCATTTGATTCTGTTGCTGCAACGCGGTAAAGTATTCGTTTGGTTCGTCTGCATATCCTGGGCGGGCCGTGAAGGTATGGCTTTTGCCGGGTTATCCGCCCGGTGTCTTGCGCCTGAACATTTAACGTGCGATTTGCGGTTGGCCGCGCCACAAGCGTGTGTTGCCAGCGCTTTCCGTTTCTACCTCTTGCATTCATGGTGAATGCGTGCACTGCATGTCGATGGGTGCGTATCGGTTCTGCAAGGTATCTGGGTGGCGTGGCTCCGTGGGTCACAAAGCGCCAGACTATGTTGCCGTTGCCGGTGCAGCCCGGGCCTTTAAGGCCAGTCGGGGTGTCAGGGCCGGTTATGAAAGGAATTTATTATGGAACTCAATGGCGCCGATATCTTAGTGCGCTGCCTGGCCGAACAGGGTGTGGATCACATATTCGGTTATCCCGGTGGTGCAGTACTTTACATCTACGACGCAATCTACAAGCAAGACAGCTTCAAGCATATTCTTGTTCGTCACGAACAGGCGGCGATTCATGCTGCCGATGCCTATTCCCGTTCGTCCAATAAAATTGGCGTGGCGCTGGTTACCAGTGGGCCGGGCCTGACCAATGCCGTTACGGGGATTGCCACCGCCTACATGGACTCCATTCCCATGGTCGTCATCAGCGGTCAGGTCCCAACAGCGGTGATCGGTGAAGACGCATTCCAGGAGTGTGATGCAGTCGGCATTACACGCCCGTGCGTCAAGCACAATTTTCTGGTGCGCGATGTCAAAGACCTTGCCGAAACCATGCGCAAGGCGTTTTATATTGCCAAAACGGGTCGACCCGGTCCGGTGCTGGTCGATATTCCCAAAGATATTACGATTGCCACTTGCAAATACACCGCCCAGAAGGGTGAGGTATCAATGCGCTCTTATATGCCGGTAGTGAAAGGGCATCAGGGCCAGATTAAAAAAGCGGCGCAAATGCTGTTGGCGGCCGAGCGCCCGATGATCTATTCAGGCGGGGGTGTCGTGTTGGCCGATGCAGCCGACGAACTTCGGCAATTGGTTGAGCTGATCGGCGCGCCATGTACAAACACCCTAATGGGTTTGGGGGCATTGGCTTCCACCGATCCTCATTTCGTGGGCATGCCTGGCATGCATGGTACGTACGAGGCCAATATGGCCATGCAGAACTGCGATGTACTGCTGGCGGTCGGCGCGCGTTTCGACGACCGTGTTATTGGTAACCCGAAACACTTTGCACAGAACCAGCGCAAAATCATTCACATCGATATCGATCCGTCTACGATTTCCAAGCGCGTGAAGGTCGACGTGCCTATTGTCGGCAGCGTCAAAGACGTGTTGCAGGAATTCATCGGTTTGTATTCGCAGATGGCGGTTGCGGAAGACCGCACCGACTCAGCCCGTCTTGACCCCTGGTGGAAGCAAGTTAATACCTGGCGCGCGAAAGAATGCTTGCGTTACAAGCCTTCCGATGAAGTGATCAAGCCTCAGTTTGTTGTTGAAAAGCTTTGGGAAATTACCGGTGGCAATGCCATCGTGACCTCTGACGTCGGCCAGCATCAGATGTGGGCGGCGCAGTACTACGGTTTCAAAGAGCCGCGCCAGTGGGTCAATTCCGGTGGTCTGGGAACCATGGGTGTTGGCCTGCCTTATGCCATGGGGGCGCAAATGGCGAACCCGGGGCGCGATGTTGCCGTGATTACAGGCGAGGGCTCAATTCAGATGAATATCCAGGAGCTGTCGACCTGCAAGCAATATCATTTGTCGCCTAAAATCCTGTGCCTGAATAATCGGTATCTGGGCATGGTTCGGCAGTGGCAGCAAATCGATTACGGCTCGCGCTATTCCGAGTCGTATGTCGACGCTTTGCCTGACTTTGTCAAATTGGTGGAAAGTTACGGCCACGTAGGTCTGCTTATCGATAAACCGGCCGACGTCGAACCGGCGTTGCGCGAAGCATTCGGCAAACATAAAGATCGTCTGGTATTCCTGGATTTCATTACCGATCAAACCGAGAACGTTTGGCCGATGGTGAAAGCGGGTCGCGGCCTGACGGAAATGTTGCTGGGTTCAGAAGAGTTATAAGGGCAGACTTATGAAACATGTCATTTCCATCCTTATTGAAAACGAACCCGGTGCACTGTCTCGTGTCGTGGGGCTTTTTTCGGCGCGCGCGTATAACATTGAAACGTTAACTGTGGCGCCAACCGAAGATACAACGCTGTCACGCATGACCATCGTGACGACGGGTTCCGATGAAGTCATCGAGCAAATTACCAAGCATTTGAATCGTCTTATCGACGTGGTAAAAGTGGTCGACCTTTCCGAGGGTCCGCATATTCGTCGCGAATTGATGCTGATCAAGGTTCGGGCAGTGGGTAAAGAGCGCGAGGAAATCAAGCGCATGGCCGATATTTTCCGCGGCCATATCGTCGACGTGACCGACAAGGCTTACACCATTGAACTGACCGGTAATCAGGAAAAAATTGAAGCCTTTATCGGTGCACTTGACCGCAGTGCCATTCTCGAGACCGTCCGCACCGGCGTCTCCGGCATCGGTCGCGGCGAACGTGTTTTAAAATTGTAGGTTTGCAGGAAATTTTGCCCGCCTGTGGCGGGCGCTCGATTAACCATATTGGGTCGACTTAGCCCGACCTTACTGAAATACGCTTTGTACTGGAGCAAGTTAAATGAAAGTTTTTTACGACAAAGATTGTGACCTCTCGCTGGTGAAAGGTAAACAGGTTGCCATCATCGGTTATGGTTCGCAGGGTCACGCCCATGCACTCAACCTGCATGAGTCAGGCGTGAATGTCGTGGTGGGTTTGCGTAAAGATGGCGCGTCGTGGTCGAAAGCTGAAAATGCCGGCCTGAAAGTGGCTGAAGTGGCCGAGGCAGTAAAGAATGCCGACGTCGTCATGATTCTGTTGCCCGACGAAAACATCGCCCAGGTATACAAGGAACATATAGAGGCGAACCTGAAGTCGGGTGCCGCATTGGCGTTTGCCCACGGCTTCAACGTTCACTATGGCCAGGTTCAGCCCCGTGCCGATGTCGACGTTATCATGATCGCGCCCAAGGCGCCGGGCCACACTGTTCGTGGAACATATAGCCAAGGCGGCGGTGTTCCTGCGCTGGTTGCCGTTCATCAAGACAAATCCGGTGCTGCACGCGATATCGCGTTGTCGTACGCTTGCGCAATCGGCAGCGGTCGTGCCGGTATTATCGAAACCAATTTCCGCGAAGAAACTGAAACCGACTTGTTCGGCGAACAGGCCGTTCTGTGTGGCGGTACCGTTGAATTGATCAAGGCCGGTTTCGAAACGCTGGTTGAGGCCGGTTATGCGCCGGAAATGGCTTACTTCGAGTGTCTGCATGAGCTGAAGCTTATTGTCGACCTGATATACGAGGGCGGCATTGCAAACATGAACTACTCCATTTCCAACAATGCCGAGTACGGTGAGTATGTTACCGGCCCCCGTATTGTTACGGAAGAAACCAAGAAAGCCATGCGCCAGGTACTGCGCGATATTCAGACAGGCGATTACGCCAAGAGCTTCATTCTTGAGAACCAGGCCGGTGCACCCACCATCTTGTCGCGCCGTCGCTTGAATGCCGAGTCTCAGATCGAGCAGGTTGGTGGTAAGCTGCGGGCAATGATGCCGTGGATTGCAGCCAACAAGCTGGTTGATCAATCCAAAAACTAAGATCTTTCCGGATCCATAAAGCGGGGTCAGGTTCGCTGCAGTTGTTGCAAGACCTGGCCCCGTTTTTTCTTTGAAACTTATGAAAAAACCGCCTTATCCTCATCCTGTTATCGCCCGTGAAGGGTGGCCTTTTCTGGCGATTGCCGTTGTAATTGCCATTGCGGTGACGCTTTGGTCGCCTGGCATATCATTGATTTTCTGGCTGCTGGCCTTGTTTGTGCTGCAGTTTTTTCGCGATCCGGCGCGCGTGGCTCCCGACGGCGAGGCAAATGTGCTCAGCCCTGCCGACGGCCGTATCGTCGCTGTTGAGGAAACGCTTGATCCCTATGCCAACCGCCAGGCGCTGAAGATCAGTGTTTTCATGAACGTTTTCAATGTGCATTCCAACCGCTCTCCAGTTAATGGGACGATCGAGTCTATTGCTTATTTTCCGGGTAAATTCTTTAATGCTGCGCTCGACAAGGCGTCGCTTGAAAATGAGCGTAATGCCATGGTGTTGAAAACCGATTCAGGGCAAACCGTTACTTCTGTGCAGGTGGCCGGGTTGGTGGCAAAGCGGATTCTTTGCTACGCTAAGGAAGGCGACCGCCTTTACAGTGGTCAACGTTATGGTTTCATCCGTTTCGGTTCCCGGGTCGATGTCTATCTGCCAGTGGGTTCACGCCCCCGGGTTGCAATCGGAGACAAGGTAAGCGCCACCAGCACGGTGCTGGCCGAACTTTCAAGCTGATTTTTTTCTATGCCTAATTTGTCATCAGACGAAACCCGTCGACGCCGCAGTATTTATTTGCTGCCCAACGCATTCACAACCGCCAATTTGTTTGCCGGTTTTTATGGCGTTGTTCAGGCCATGAACGGCCAATATGAAATTGCGGCGATCGCACTGTTTCTGGCATTGGTTTTCGATGGTATGGATGGCCGGGTGGCTCGCCTGACCAATACGCAGTCTGCGTTCGGCGAGCAGTACGACTCCATGGCCGACATGACTTCGTTTGGTATTGCTCCGGCACTCATCATGTACGAATGGATGTTGCATGACCTGGGCCGATGGGGCTGGCTGGCCGCCTTTATCTATGTAGTGGGTGCCGCATTAAGGCTGGCAAGGTTCAATACAAACATTGCAGTGGTCGATAAGCGCTTCTTTCAGGGCTTGCCCAGTCCGGCTGCCGCCGCTTTGGTGGCGGGGCTGATGTGGCTTGCTGTCGACAACAAGTTCAATTTACAAGACGGTGCAATTGCCTGGATTGTCTTTGCGGTAACGGTATACGCCGGCGTTGCCATGGTCACTAACCTGCCTTTCTACAGCGGCAAGAGTTTTGCGCTGGGTCGCAGTGTTCCGTTCTGGGTCATTCTGGTATTGGTTGCCGCATTTGTTTTTGTGTCCAGTGACCCACCTGTGGTTTTGTTTGGTTTGTTCGTTGTCTATGGTTTGTCGGGTTGGGCCGTTTTGTTGTGGCGTTTGCGCAAGGCGAAACAATTAACGTTCCGGCGCGCTGCCGACAAGCCTTCCGGCAACGACGACAATACCCCTTAAAACAATCCGAAGCGATTTCGTTCGTACATTGGGTCAGGGCCGGGATGGAAGCGGGTAACCTGGCTGCCGTCCCGGCCCAGGTAAATGTGCATGAGCGAATTCCATACGCCATCCTGTTGGTAGCGGTAGCTCCATACAATTTGGCGAACCGAGGGCAGTCCCACCGCTGATTTTTCAGCGGGCGGCCCGAATTCGCACAACAGTCTTTCCGGTGTCCAGAGCCCTTTGCTCAAAATGTTGAAATGGGCATCTGTCAGAATGGGTGTCACCCCTTCAGTGTTCCCTTGACGATCGGTATTGGTGGCCCAGGCCTGCTGGCCAAAAGGTTGCTGGCTCCATATCAATCGCGTACCGCCGTTTTCAAGCGGGCATTGATAAGTGGGGGCGCCGAATTGGCTGACCATTTGCGTCGCCGGCGTGCCGGGTGGCACCGAGGTAATGCTGGCGCATCCGGTTATTAGCGCAAGCAGGGCGGAACTGAAAAACAGTTTTGATGGAAGGGTTTTCATAGAAATGTGACCTAGCTGTGCGTTCCTGCAAATTCTACCGGATCAGTTATAATTCCACATCTGTCATGCAGCATTTAGTCATTTTGGCTTAAGCTGCCGAGGCAGTTATTTGTATTTGGTTCTGTTTATTTATCGTTCACGTCAGGGCACCTCGGCCTTGTCGCATGTCAAAGAGGATATCTCATCATGTCTGTAGCAGAAATAAAGAAGTCTGATATTGTTTCGCAGTTCGCACGCAAGCAGGGCGACACCGGTTCTCCAGAAGTTCAGGTGGCACTGCTTACCGCTCGCATCAACGAGCTGACCGATCACTTCAAAACGCATAAGAAAGACCATCATTCACGTCGTGGTTTGTTGCGTATGGTTAGTCGCCGCCGCAAACTGCTCGACTACCTAAAGAGCCGTAATCCCGACGCTTACCGTACGCTTATTGAAAAGCTTGGCTTGCGTAAGTGATATCAGGGGCTGGCTCCCCATAATGTACAACCGTGGACACTACGAGGAGATCGTGGTGTGCACGGTTTTTTTATTGTAAGGATACTGTGTAATGTTTAATAAAGTGACCAAGTCGTTCCAGTACGGCCAACACACTGTTGTAATGGAAACCGGCGAGATTGCTCGTCAGGCAACAGGTGCCGTATTGGTATCAGTTGACGACACTGTTGTATTGGCAACTGTCGTGGGCGCCAAAAATGCCAAGCCCGGTCAGGATTTTTTCCCCTTAACCGTTGATTATGTTGAAAAGACCTATTCGGTCGGGCGTATCCCCGGCGGTTTTTTCAAGCGTGAAGGACGTCCGTCGGAAAAGGAAACATTAACGTGCCGCCTGATCGATCGTCCGTTGCGCCCTTTGTTTCCCGAAGGGTTTTATAACGAAGTACAAGTCATTATTCATGTCTTGTCGGTTAATCCCGAAATCGACCCTGATATCCCGGCCATGATCGGTGCGTCGGCTGCGTTGGCCATTTCCGGTATTCCATTTAACGGTCCTATCGGCGCGGCGCGTGTGGGCTATGTCAATGATGAATACGTTTTGAACCCGACAACGTCGCAGTTGCAAGTTTCCGGCATGAACCTGGTTGTGGCAGGCACCGAAGCGGCTGTGCTCATGGTTGAGTCCGAGGCGAAAGAGCTGTCGGAAGAGGCCATGCTCAATGGCGTGATGTTCGGGCATGAGCAAATGCAGACGGCCATTAATGCCATTCACGAATTGGTAAGCGAAGCCGGCAAGCCGGAATGGGACTGGCAGCCGCCAGCCAGCAACGAAGCGTTGGTTACAGCGGTTAAAGCCGTCGCAGAAGAGGGGTTGAAAGAGGCCTATCAAATTCGCGAAAAGCAGGTGCGTTCTGCGCGTTTGCGTGAAGTGTATGCCGAAGTAAAGAGCAAACTTGAAGAGCATGCTGCGGCCAAAGAAGCACCGGTGCCTGACTCGGTGGAAGTTGAAAATATTCTGTTTGACCTGGAGTCGGCTATTGTGCGGGGCCAAATTTTGGCCGGTGAGCCCCGCATCGACGGGCGCGACACACGCACTGTTCGCCCCATCAGTATTCGTTTGGGTGTTTTGCCCCGAACCCACGGTAGTGCCTTGTTTACCCGGGGCGAAACTCAGGCGTTGGTGATCTCAACACTCGGTACCAAGCAAGACGAACAGATCATTGATTCGGTGATGGGTGAAAGCCGTGATCGTTTCATGTTGCATTACAACTTTCCTCCGTTCTCCACGGGCGAAACCGGGCGCTTTGGTATGCCCAAGCGTCGCGAAATCGGTCATGGCCGTCTGGCGAAACGGGCGCTTATTGCAGCGTTGCCGGCACCGGAAGATTTCCAGTACACCATTCGGATTGTGTCGGAAATTACCGAGTCCAATGGCTCTTCGTCCATGGCTTCGGTATGTGGCGGTTCTTTGGCCATGATGGACGCCGGCGTGCCGGTTAAAGATCACGTTGCCGGTGTGGCAATGGGCCTGATCAAGGACGGCGGCAAGTTTGCAGTCCTTACCGATATTCTGGGTGATGAGGATCATCTGGGCGACATGGATTTCAAGGTGGCCGGTACTGAAAATGGTGTGACTGCGTTGCAGATGGACATCAAGATTCAGGGTATTACGCGTGAAATCATGCAAGTTGCGCTGGCGCAGGCCAATGAAGGCCGTTTGCATATCCTGGGCAAGATGAAAGAGGCAATTGACGGCTCGCGTACCGAGTTGTCCGAGTTCGCACCGCGTATGCTTACCGTTAAGATCAATCCCGAAAAAATTCGTGATGTGATCGGCAAAGGTGGCGCCACCATTCGTGCGCTTACCGAAGAAACCGGTACCAATATCGATATTGGTGACGACGGTACCATTACCATTTCAAGTGCCGATCTCGATAAGGCTCGTGAGGCCGAGCGTCGTATCAAGGAACTAACGGCCGACGTTGAAGTGGGTCAGGATTATGAAGGACCTGTCTTGCGCTTGCTTGATTTCGGTGCCATTGTTCAGGTCTTGCCGGGTCGCGATGGCCTTTTGCATATTTCCGAAATTGCCAATTACCGCATCAACAATATCAACGATGTGTTGAAAGTGGGTCAGGTTGTAAAGATCAAAGTTATCGAAGCCGATGACAAAGGTCGTTTGCGCTTGTCCATGAAGGCAATTGGCGGTATCGAGGCACAAGGCGGTCCAACAGAACCGGCTCCGCCGGCAGCGCCCGCAGCCGAGTAATCTGCCGTTGTCGTTGAAGGTTTGAATTATGCCGGGTTTATCCCGGCATAATTTTTTGCTGGTCGGGGTGGTGGTGCGCAGCATAATCGTATGCACCGTAATTTAAACGGTTCAACCATTCAAGTCTTGCAACAAGCGGCGATGGGTTCTGACTTCTTTAAGGACATCGCCAAATGTATTTAGATTTCGCGCATTCAATGCCGGGATAATTTTCAGCAGCGCATCGGCCGTAGCTGTGGCATCGCCGATGGCGGTATGGCGGGCCTCTTCTGGAATTGTTACACCCAGTCGATGTGCCAGCGCGTCCAGGCTGTGGTTTTCGCTTTCACCAAACAAAACTGCCGACAGCAATACGGTGTCTAGTATCGGGTTGGAAAAGCGGCAGTTTGCCCGGGCTTCGTATTTTCTCAGGAATGCCATATCAAATGGCGCATTATGGACAACCAGCACGGCGTCCCGGGCGAATTTGTGAAAGCGTTGAACGGCTGTCGGAATATCGGGCGCCTGGGCTACCATGGCGTTTGTAATACCGTGTACCCGGGTACTGGACGTTGGGATGGCCCGTCCCGGATTCACGAGGGTATCGAAAACTTCGTTTTGTACACGCCGGCCATTCACAATGCGCAGGGCTGCAATTTGCACAATATCATCTTGCCCGGGATCCAGGCCTGTTGTTTCCGTGTCCAACACAACCAGGGTGAGTTCGTCCAGGGGGCTGGTTGATATCTGCGCGTTGCCCGCTTGGGACAGCAGCCCGAAATCGTAAACGACGGTCCGCGGTATGGCGGATGGGCGTCGTTGGGCCAATCGCGCTTCGTGCAAAAACAAACTGAACCCGGGGTTCGTGGAAAGGGGGTTAGGCTGCAGATATGCACCATGAATTGAAAGCACTCCCTGAACGGTCATGTTTGCCAGTCCGACATCAATTGGCTCGGCTACCAATGCGTCAAGGTCATGCGCTTGAACAGGCGGGCCTTCCCATTCCATGTTCAGTTTCGCGCCTGGGCCTTCGGGTGCAATGGTGAGTTTGACTCGCACTGCAGAAGCGGTCAGGCGCTGTACCAGTAATGAAAGCGTCGCAATCATTTGAAATCCATCGCAGCGCAGGATCAGTTCTGTATTGTCGATGGCAAGCGGGATGCCTTTGCTGTGCAGTGCTGCTTGCAAGGCAGAGGCCAGGTCGCTTGAGCGAATCATGGATAAGGGCCAGTCGCCGGGCCGATCGGATCCTGGCAAAATACTATGCGTGGCCAGGTCTCCGGTCACATCCCGCAACGTGAGCACATAGCCGGGTTTGGCGTTGGTACTGTTGGAGCCCAGGGCAGACGTCTCATCCAGCAGACGCATTCGCGCCGCCAGTATGCGACCTTCCTCAATCGTTGCACAAAGTATGTCAGATGCTGCTTGCGGATCCTGGGTGAGCAGCAATCGGTCATAGGCATGTTCGATAGGGGCCATATGCAGATAGTCGTTCAGATGGCGCTTAAGGCCCGGCGTCATTCCGGTCTTCAGGCCATCCAGTAAACTCATGACATGGCCGTTGTAAAACACCAGTAAATGTTCTGCTGAGCACATCAGCACGCCGACAGGAACATCGCCCAACAATCTTTCCAGCCTTGCCTTTTCCTTTGCCAGTTGTGTTGTCTCGCGTTTTATTGCCTGCTGCAGTATATGTTCTGTTTGTGCGTAGGCTTGGGCAAGATTTGTCGCGGCGATCTCCAGGTCGCCCAGATAGGGGTTAGCGCTTGTTTCGGGGAAGCGATTAATTTGGCTGTGGGTGGCGGCTTGCAGCAGACCTGTCAGCCGATGAGCGCGGCGCGCAATATTTTCGTTAATTTGCAGCCATACCCATGTAATCATGCCGGAAATAATGAAACCGGCAATAACACCGCCGATCACGACGGCTTCCAGTATATCGGGGTCATTCGCCCGGTGGTAACCATAGATCAAACCACCCGCCAGCGCCATAAGGCAGCCCACAGCCAACCCGGCAAAAAGCAGGGCCAGGCGGCGTTGCGGGCTTGCCGGGCTACTCATGACATTGACGGTGCGCAGGCGACATCGAGCAATTGCGTGTCGTTATTTGCCGACTGCCATTGTGTGCCGGTGAGCTTGCCATCGGCGGCAAGGCTGGCGTCGTTGCCCAAATCGGCACGCAGCTTTTTGTTGCAATCAAACGCCACGACCGCCGTCCGAGTTGGCTGCCATCGTTCAATCAGAAATATCTGAATTCGAACGAGTTCCGGGCGTATTTCAGAGCGGCTGATACCACGGGAATCGGCCGCTACGAATCGGGACGTGACGGGTGCGATGTATGACCAGGGAGCCCAGGGCATGGCGCGCTCACCTTTTCCAACAACCACAACGTGATCGGGCAGCGCCGATTGCATGCGATTAAACCAGGTGTACTCATTCCAGATGGAATACGTAATGATGGAGGCACCGATGGCCAAAGGCATGATCCAACGTGGTAACTGGCGCCCCCTTCGGCGCATGAGGCGTCCTGCAATAAATACAATACAAGCGGCCAGTATGCCAATGGCGAGCATTGCGATGTAGTCACCCAGCATGAAAAAGTCTCCTTTTCTTTTAATAGAATGCTCGTAATGGTTTTATACCGGTATTCTGCGACCCTGGCTGATAGCAGCCTGCATTGTCCTTACAACGACAAAAGCATCACGTAAATGATGCCGTTGAAAATCGGGTAATTCAGATAAAGACAGGTAATTATCCGGTTTGTGTCCGGATTGGATCAACCGCATCTGGCTTTCCAGTCGCAATGTTGCGATCAAGTCATAGGCGGCAGTGAGCTCCCTGGCGCCGGAGCCTGAAATCATGCCGGTGTGTCCGGCAGCCTGCAGGCGTGCGCGGGTATTGATCTCCTTGAGCTGGCCTTGTAAAGCGTAAATTCGGGCGAGATCGGTGACTGGGATGACGCCATTGTGCTTGAGATCGACCTGCTGAGCGCCGCGCTTGGTGCGAACCGTTGAAAAGCCCCGCAGCAGCCCTAATGGTGGCGTGTGTTTCAAACTGTTCGCGATCATATGCGCCATAAAAATGGTTTTTTTTGATGCCGCTTCAAGCGTCTGGGCATGCAGGTTTTTAAATAATTCATGTGTGCCTGCGATGGGGCGTAGATCGAACATAACAGATGCCAGCATTTGTGACTCAGGCGCATGGTGGTTCATCCACGTTTCAAAATAGCGTCGCCATGTCGATACGGGTTGGCGCCATCTGGGGTTGGTCGCCATCATGTCGCCCGGGCAATAGATATAACCGCATGCGTTCAATCCGTCGCAGACAAAACGGGCGAGCTCTTCGAAATAGGGCATGTCGTCCGGGGTGACGCGATCATCCAGAAACAGGCAGTTATCCTGATCGGAAACACCGGTCTGTTCCTGTCGTCCCTGGCTGCCGCAGGCGAGCCATAAGTACGGGACGGGAGGCATGCCCAGTTTTTCTTGTGCCATGTCTAACAAGCGGCGCGTAATCGCATCGGTAATGTCGGTAATATGACGAGTCACGATTTCGTGCCGTTGCTGGCTGGCAACCAGTTGTACCAATAAACGGGGCAGCGTCGACGTGATAGCCACCATTCTCTCGACGCTCTCTGCCTGGCTGATATCGTGAATCAGCAAAGCGCTGCTGACCGCCTGGAAACGGGTCAAGTCGGTTTGCGTGATAATGCCCCAGAATCTGTTTCGATCAATGACCGCAAGATGGCCGATGTTGTGATCCATCATGGTGCGCAGCACGTCGGAGCCTAATGCATCCGGTGATAGTGTAGGGGCATTCCATGTCATGACTTCACATACGGGAGTTGACGCGTCAAGGGCCTGGGCAAGTACGCGGAAAGTTAAGTCGCGAACGGTAATCATCCCGACCACTTGTTGTGTATCTTCCGAGACAACGGCAAGGCAGGATATATTCTGGTCGCGCATGATTTGTGCCGCTTTGGCCACCGGTGTACCGGGCGCGCACGATACGGCTTTTCGCGTGATCAGGTCACGCACTTTCAGTGAGTTCAGGTCTCCGGGCTGGTGCCTCGCCCGTTCCCCGTAATAGAAGTAATTTGCAACGGCGGGAAACTGGTGGATCAGTTGCTGCAATGTGGCGGTGGGTACCAGCACTGTTACGGTGTCGACTTTGGCGCGGGCGTTGGTCGAGGCTTTGCCGTCGCGCAAGAGGCCGCGCTCGCCAAAGCTTTGTCGTTTTCCTAACTGCGAGACGTGCTTGCCATTACGATCGTTGATATCAATCGTGCCGGAAAAAATGATATGAATACCGTCCAGAGGTGCGTCGGCTCTGTAAACAAATTCGCCGCTTGAGTAGCTATGTGTTGAAACCGTGTCGGCCAGGACCTTGAGCCGGTCAGCAGGCAAACCGTTGTAGGGAGCGACGGTTTCAAGAAATTCGGCAGCCTCGGAACTTGACAGGACAGTTGCTACCATAGACGATTCTAATCAAATGGGTACGCCGTATGGCGTACCCTTGAAAGTGAAAAGACCGGGCAAGATACTTGCCCGGTGGTCTGGATCAGGTTAATGGTTTGTGGCTGACCCGGCCCCTTTGGGGACGCGGATGGATTCCACCAGGTCCTGAACATATTGTGGTGGTGCTGCGGTAGCCGAAGATACCAGGTAGGCTACAACAAAGTTAACCAATGCACCTACTGCGCCAATTGATAGCGGCGAAATACCAAATACATAGTTTGCGGCCGTATCAGGCAGGTTGTTGGTACCCGGAATAAAAAACCAGCCTTTATATACAAAGATATAAATCGCTGTAAACAGCAAGCCGATCAGCATCCCCGCCATAGCGCCTTGTTTATTGATGCGCTTCCAGAAGATGCCCATCATGAGTGCCGGGAAGATGGTTGCGGCGGCCAGACCGAACGCCAGCGCCACTACCTGCGCCGCGAAGCCGGGAGGATTCAGCCCAAGCCAGGTGGCCACGATAATGGCGAAGGTCATTGATATTCGCGCCGCGGTCAATTCACCTTTTTCGGTGATATCAGGCTTGATCGATCCTTTGATCAAGTCGTGTGATATCGCAGAGGAAATCGCGAGCAGTAGCCCTGCCGCTGTTGATAGTGCCGCCGCGAGTGCCCCGGCTGCCACCAGCGCAATCACCCAACCCGGCAGTCCTGCAATTTCCGGATTCGCCAGGACCATGATGTCGTTGTCGATTTTGACCAGTTCGTTACCTTTCCACCCGCGTTCTTCGGCCATTTGCATAATGGGTGAGTCGGCAGGAGCTTTGTCGTTGTAGTACTGGATTCGACCATCGCCGTTCTTGTCTTCCATATCGAGCAGGCCGGTGGCTTCCCAGGTGCGAATCCATGAGAGTTCCGGCTTGGTTTGAATGTCGGCCAGAGAAACAGCGGGGCCACTCGTGGGCGTGCTGGTAATGGCGGCTGGCCACATGGTGGTGGTCAGGTTCAGGCGTGCCATTGAACCTACCGCGGGTGCGACCGTGTACAGCAAGGCAATGAATACCAAGGCCCAGCCAGCCGAAGAGCGGGCATCTGCCACCTTGGGTACCGTAAAGAACCGGATAATCACGTGCGGCAGACCTGCCGTGCCAATCATGAGCGACAGGGTAAACAGGATCATGTTCAATTGATTCGGTGTTTCGGCCGTGTAGGCCGTAAAGCCTAGTTCGGTTACGACGTCATTCAGTTTGGTGAGCAGGCTGATGTCGCCCCCGGATGGTGCATATCCGCCGATAAAACCGAGCTGCGGGATGACGTTACCGGTCAGGTTCAGCGAGATAAAAAGCGCTGGTACTGTATAGGCAATAATGAGCACGACATATTGCGCCACCTGGGTATAGGTAATGCCCTTCATGCCGCCGAAGACGGCGTAGATGAACACGATCGCCGCTCCAATATACAGGCCGACATCGGTTGAAACTTCCAGGAAACGTGAGAAAGTCACGCCCACACCGCGCATTTGACCAATAACGTAGGTAATGGAAATGACAATAAGGCAAATAACGGCCAGGACACGTGCGCCATGTGAATAGAAGCGCTCACCGATGAATTCCGGAACAGTGAACTTGCCGAATTTACGCAGATAGGGCGCAAGCAGCAGTGCCAACAGGACGTAGCCACCCGTCCAGCCCATGAGGAAGGCCGACTGCGTATAACCCCCGGTGGGAGCCAGGGCAATAATGCCTGCCATTGAAATGAAAGAGGCGGCAGACATCCAGTCGGCCCCTGTCGCCATCCCGTTCAGAACGGGATGCACGCCACGGCCAGCGGCGTAGAACTCGGAGGTTGAGACCGCGCGGGACCAGAAGGCAATGCCAATATAAATGGCGAACGTCACCCCGACAAATATCAGATTAAGGACAAATTGATCCATAGGGTTCCCCTTACTCTTCAACGCCGTATTTGCGATCCAGGGAATTCATCAGCTTTACATAAGTGAAGATCAAGATGATGAATATATAGATCGAACCGTTCTGAGCCATCCAGAACCCGAAATCTGCTCCGCCGACCGAAATCCCCATGAGGGCGGGACGAAGGATAATGCCAAGACCGAAAGAGCAAATAAACCAGATAATGAGCGAAATCGAGATAATGCGCAGATTGTCCTTCCAGTAAGCATCAGAGGATGATTTGTCCACCATAAGTAACTCCTTGTCGTTGTCTCCATGAGTCGCACGGTTGCTGCGTGCGTCTCCCCCTATAAACAGCGTCCCGGCTTTGCATGTGCCGGGTGGCCGTATACGAAACAACCCCGCGCTGGGGCGGGGTTGAAAGTATTCTTTGGTATGGTGGGTGTTCAGGGGCTTGAGTCGCAGGGCCAACAAATTCCCTTGCGGTTAGCATTACCGCTTGCTTGCAACAGAACAACCCTTCGCAGGTTTGACTTCTGTAAGCCATGACGGCTCCCCCTTTGTGGGCAATTTGCCTGCATGGCATATGCCGACGATGTCTGAGTTCTTATTGTTTGTTATTGCTGCTTGCTTTTTTTGGATTCTATACCGGTTTTTCCCATTTGTATAAGGTTTCTTGATACCGTGTCAATCAGGGTAAAAGCGGGCGTGGTTGAAATGCATCGGCAAGCCGCTTGGATTGGCAAGCGCACTGAATGGGTTGAAAGCTTGAGTGGAAGAAAAAGAGGGTGGTGCGTCCAGCCGGAATCGAACCGGCACGCCCTATGGGCGAGAGATTTTAAGTCTCTTGCGTCTACCAATTCCGCCATGGACGCGAAGCCCCAAATTATGACATAAATTCGCTCAGGTGGCATTTTCAGTCTATGGGTATTGGTGGTTGACCCGTTCTTTAATCAAAGTTTCCGTTGACGTTGTGATTGGGGGCGCTCTATATTCAATAATAATTTTCTGTGGCGACGGATCGGGTAAAAAACAATGGTTAATCTCGAGACGCCTGTTCGTAAACGCAAGAGAGACCCAAAAGGAGCCTCTGTGACCTCAAACGGCGCTGGACGACGTACGCGAGGTCATCGAACACCGCGCTCCCGGGTCTGGACCATCACATTGGTCTATGCGATGGTCTCCATTGTTTGGATTTATTTTTCAGACTTTGTGCTGCTTAGCGTTGCCCTGGATCATGAAACATTAGCCCGCTGGAGCGTTTTCAAAGGTCTGGCGTTTGTGTTTGTTACGTCGGTCTTGCTGTTCTGGTTGATGTGGCGGGCATTTGGTGCTCTGGAGCAGGCGTACGCGACATTGCGCGAATTCAATGAGTCGCTGGAGGGAAAAGTGTCCGACCGTACGCACGAGTTGGAGAATGCGCTCAGCCGCGCTCGTGATGCAGACCGCTTGAAATCGGCTTTTCTGGCGACCATGTCGCACGAGCTACGAACACCGTTGAATTCAATTATTGGATTTACCGGGATTGTTTTGCAGGGTATGGCCGGGCCGCTTACATCTGAACAGCAGCGCCAATTGGGCATGGTGCGCGGCAGTGCATGGCATTTGCTCGACCTGATCAACGATGTATTGGACTTATCAAAAATTGAGGCGGGTCAATTACAAGTAAGCGCTGAAACCTTTGATGTCTCCGATTCTGTTCAGAAAGTAAAAGGCCTGGTTCAACCGCTGGCGGAACAGAAAGGTTTGTATTTGCAGGTGCAAATTGCGGCTGATGTTGGCAGCATGTGCAGCGATCGTCGTCGGGTTGAGCAAATTCTTATTAATCTATTGAACAATGCCATTAAATTTACAGACAAGGGCGGCGCTGTTATCCATTTGAGTCTCGATCCGGCGTTTCGTGCGAACGAGCAGGCTTCACCATGCGCAGCCCTTCGTATTCAGGTCTGTGATACGGGGATAGGCATTAAACCCGAAGATATTGAAACCCTGTTTCAACCTTTCAGCCAGGTCGATAACGGGTTGACACGGGCCCATGAGGGTACGGGTCTTGGTCTGGCGATTTGTTTGCGGTTGGTCAGGCTGCTCAAGGGAACGCTGACGGTGCGTAGTGTGTGGTCGGAAGGCACTGTTTTTACGGTGACCCTGCCGCTGGAGATGTCATGAGATTAATGTCGTTGCGGATATTGATTATTGAAGATAACGAGCAGAATCGTTATCTGCTTACGTTCCTGCTGGAAAAGCACGGTCATACTGTGCAAGCGGCAATCGACGGGCCATCGGGGATACGCAAGGCCCAGCAGTGGTTGCCAGACCTCATTCTGCTCGACATTCAACTGCCCACCATGCATGGCTACGATGTGGCGGCGCGGCTGCGTCGTGATGTGTCAACCGGTCATATTCCGATCGTTGCGGTCACGTCCTACGCAATGCCGGGAGACCGCGAACGGGCAATCGGGTCCGGTTGTAAGGGGTATGTTGAAAAGCCAATCGATCCGGCAACTTTTGTGGCACAGGTTGAGGCTTATTGCGGCCTTGCTGCACCAGGAGGCCAATGTGGCTCGGGTTCTGGTTGTTGACGACAAGGAAGAGAACGTTTGTTACTTGCGTACACTGCTTGAGGCCGGTGGGCATCAGGCGATAGTGGCATCCAACGGCGCAATCGCACTTGAAAAAGCACAGGGAGCACCTCCCGACATTATTATTTCCGATTTGCTGATGCCTCAAATGGATGGGTATGCACTGTTGCAGGCCTGGAAAAGTGATTCCGTCTTGCGGTCTATCCCTTTTATTGTTTATACCGCCACCTATACTCAGCCGGAAGACGAAAAGTTGGCTCGGGACCTTGGCTGCGACGAGTTCCTGTTGAAGCCAACTGAACCCGATGTTGTTTTACTGATGGTGCGCAAGGTGCTTGAGCGTGGCTCGGTTAAGCGGCCGTCGGATCAGGCGGCACTGGCGCGCTATGAGAATGAACCTTTATTCAAGTTGTATAGCCATACCCTGGTGCGCAAGCTAGAGGAAAAATCAGCTGAGCTTGAATGTGTGAACCAGGTTTTGCGGCAGGACATTGAAAAACGCGAGCGCGTCGAGACGGCGCTTCGAAAGAGTGAAGAGCGTTTTCGGTTGCTTGCGCAAGCAACAACGGATGTTGCCTGGGATTGGGATATTGCCACTAATTGCTATTGGGTCAGTGCAGGCTGGGTGCCTGTGCTGGGACACCCTCTGCCTTCGTCCGCCGAAGTAGGTTTGTTGTGGCGTGAGATATTGCATCCTGAGGATCGTGCTCGGGTGCTTGAATCACTTGAACATGATTTGCAATCGGATGTGCAGATTCGCTTCATTAGATATCGGCTTCGACATGGTAGCGGGCACTGGCTTCATGTTGATGACCAGGCGCACATTCTTCGCGATGAAAACGGCAAGGCTAAACGCATGGTGGGTGGCCTGACTGACCGGTCACGCCAGATCCGGCTGGAAGAGCAAATACAGCGAACACAGCGTTTGGAGTCGCTCGGTCAGTTAACCGGTGGCGTGGCGCACGACTTTAATAATCTTTTAACAGTGATATTGGGTAATGCCCAGTTGTTGTCGGAACAGGTACAACATGATCCTCGTTTGGTTACCTTGGCCAATATGGTTTTGCAAGCTGCGGACAAGGGAGCGGAGTTAACGCGGCATTTGCTTGCAGTGGCTCGCCGTCAGCCGCTTGAGCCGGAACCTATGGATATCGAAGAACGGGTGCGCGGCATGCTGCCGCTGCTGGAAAATGTGCTGGGTACACGTATTCAAATTCATCTGGATTTTTCTGAACGACTTCCGACTGTAGTGGTCGATGCGGGGCAGCTTGATAATGCCCTGTTGAATTTGGTTGTTAATGCGCGTGACGCAATGGCTGCAGGGGGTGCGCTTACGATTTCAGCATATAGGGTGCAGGTTGAGCAGACCGTCGAGGATATGCAAGTCGACCAGACGCTTGTCCCGGGAAGCTATGTTGCGTTATCTGTATCCGATACGGGTCCAGGGGTTGCCACAGATGACTTGCCCCATGTATTCGAGCCTTTTTTCACGACTAAATCCGAAGGAAAGGGGTCTGGACTGGGGTTGGCCATGGTGCTCGGTTTTGCTCTGCAGTCGGGCGGGCACGTTGGTGTCGAGTCCGAGCCCGGACAGGGGGCGACATTCACGCTTTATCTTCCCTATGCACCCGACAGCGCTTCAATTCACGAAACCATACCACTCTCGTTGCCGGAACCGGCTGCAGACGTGCGAGGCGCGATTCTGGTCGTTGAGGATGATCCCGACGTGCTGCATTATGTTGAAAATGTCTTGAGATCTGAGGGCTATGACGTTGATTCAGCTCAAACACCGGAGCGTGCCATTGAGCTTTTGCAGGGCGGGCTGAAATGCGATTTATTGTTCACCGACATTCTGATGCCCGGCATGAGCGTACGCGAGTTTGTTGAACAGGCCTGTACGTTAAGATCCGGATTGAAAGTCCTGTACACCACTGGTTATGCCGGGCACGACATCTATACCGAGTTTGGTCAGCTGGGTTTGGAGGGCCATGTCTTGCACAAGCCGTATCGCCGGGAAAAGCTGCTGGCGGCGGTCGCGTTGGCAATCAATTGTTAATTGTCGTGCCGTTTTTCCCAGCGGCCTTGCTGGTAACGATTAAGATAATTCACCGTGAATCCGGTTATGGTGCCATTCTCATCATGAAACTCAACCGATGAAATCGAGCCTGCAGGCTCATTTTCACTGAAGGGTTTTATGGCAAAGGTATTGCCGCTCCAGTGGGTTAAAGGGTAAATGAGTGGTTTGGGCCCCAACGCGATGGTCAGTTGGTTATTGTTCGATTGAATGCGGGCCGAGCCAAAATAGCCGTTATCAAACCGGCCGGCATACTCGTTCAGGGGCATGGCGGGCTTGGGTTCGGTTGGTGCAGCTTTGCCAACCAAATCACCAATGGGTTCAAACATACCCGATAAGACGTGGTTGTAGCCGGCATACCAGTCACGTGTGACTTCACCGTAAGAAACAAGATCGATAAATTCGGCTGCGATCGCCTCGGCGGCGCCGACCGGGCTGGCATTGGTTAAAACAACAATGCCAAGATCGGCCGATGGCACGATGCGAAAATGCGTTCCGGTGCCCAGCAGGAAGGCGCCGGAATGGCTGATTGTCGTGCGGCCATTCGCGTTGATTCCGTAGTCAAAGCCAAAACCATAGGCACTTGGGCGTGACGTGTCATTTGCCACCTGAGTTGTGATTGTCTGAAGGCTCATGGCTGGAGTCAAGGCTTTTTCTGATGCGATTGTTTTCCCGTCGAACTGACCGTTGCCCAGTAAAAACCTCAACCATTGCGACATGTCCTTTATGCTGGACGAAACGCCGCCGGCCGGCGCCTGGGCGTCGGGATCGCGCTCGTACAGCGGTTTGAAATTTCCGTTGGCTAATGCATGCAGGGTGGCGCGGTTGCCTTGAGCCAGGTAGTCTTTGTGTCGGGCGCTTGATGCATTCATGCCCAACGGCAAAAACAAGTCAGCTTTCAACAGTGCTTCGTAAGACTGGCCGCTGGCCGCCGCAGCGGCTTGCCCGGCTGTCGTTGTGCCGAAATTGGCGTAAGCGTAGGAAGACCTGAACGGATTCAGCTCGAGCAGGTGAAGCTTTTCAAGAATGTCGTTGCGGTTGTATCCCAAATCTTCCAGTGCATCGCCTGCGGCAAACGGCAGGCCTGTGCGATGCGCCATGAAGTCGCCAATTGTTGCATGTTCGGTAACGTAGGCGTCTTTCAGCCGAAATGTGGGCAAGTGCTGAACAACAGGGTCGGTCCAGTTCACTTTCCCTTGCGTTACCTGTGTGGCAATCAGAGAGGCCGTTAATGATTTCGTCAACGAGGCCAGCATGAAGACGGTATCTTCATTAACAGGCTCAGCTTTGCCAACCTCGCGAACGCCAAAGCCCTGGCGAAACAACACTTCATTGTCGTGCACGACCGCCACGGCCACTCCTGGCACACCGCTTCGCTCCATAATGCGTTCGACGATTTCCGGCAATGCGTTGATGGCCTTGCTTGGGTCGGCTTGCGCCATGGCGATGACATCATCGCTGGGGGAAGCGCCCAATATCAATTGAGGCGGTGCTGCCAAAGCGCAAGTGCCTATGCCTGCAAGGGCGTTTAATCCAGTAAAAGCAAACAGGCGAAAAAAGCGGTAGGGTGCGTACATGTGGTTAAACCTCGGCCGCTTCTGGCTCAGCTTCTTCAAGCAGAGGTAAAGGCTCCAGTACTGTTTGCGGGTTTTCGGTTTCTTTCTGGATTTGCGCATCCAGCATTCTTCGCGCTCTTACGGCCGCTTCATCAAGACGGATCGCGACGTTGGGTACGCTTCCGCTGCCCATTTCATCCAGATTCTTTTGCTGAATCTCCAGGATAACCTTGTCTTCGTTAAACGTGTCCACAATCGATTTCTGTATGCCTTGCGTTAACTTCTCGTCGTCAAGGTCAAAGTTGCGATCGACCGCCCAGAAGTAATGGGTGGACTTCTCGGTTTCGGGTGTCAGCAAATGCAGAACGTGCATGACGTGGGCTTGAGAGCGTTCTTTTTCAATCGGATAGACACCGACATCGGTCATATTGATGCCTGGCATGAGGTTGATGGCTGTTTGCCACCGATTGATCGGGCTGCTGCTCTTGAGCACCATTTCAAAGAAAGGGGGGGGATCGATATTGGGCATTTCACGGTGAGCGCGAATGAGGCGGTCGCCGTCTACGGTTACGTTCAGAGGGTAGTTGGCAATCGATTCCTCCTCCTCATTGCCGATTGTGCGGGTGTGTACGTAGCTCTCGTGGCTCAAGTCGAGCAAATTGTCGTTCATAAGACGAAAATCACATTCAAAATGATGATAGCCAAGCGAGGGTGTCCAGTTGGGGGAGTCGTTCCAATGAACGTCGGGGACGAGGGAAGGGGAGGCCAGTTCGGGATCTCCCATCCATATCCAGACAAAACCGTGACGCAAAATGGTTGGGAAGCGTTTGACACAGGCTTTCGTGGGGATCTGGGTTTGCCCGGGAATTGCTGTGCAGGCACCCTGAGCGTTGAATGTCATGCCATGGTAGCCGCATTGCAGTTCATCGCCCACCCGCTTGCCTACCGACAGGGGCATCAGGCGGTGGGGGCAAAGGTCTTGCAAGGCGGTCAGTTCACCGTTTGATGTACGGTAAATAATGACATTTTCGCCAAGCAGTTTGCGGTTGACGGTTGTTTCTTCAAGCTCATGCTCGAAAGCTGCAACATACCAGGTGTTCTTCAGCCAAATCATGGTTTGCTCCTCCAAAAATCACTTTATTTCCAAACAAAATGATGTGTTTTTATATTCTGGTTTGTGCTTGCACACACTGTCTTTCAGAAAGCGGGCGAATTTGCCGGGTCGTAAAGCCATGCAAGACTTTCATAACCTTGCTGGTCGGTACGTGATTCAAGCATATTATTGCGCAATTCCCGGGTCACCCCGGCTGCGTGATAGGCTTCGCCATATAACCGCGCCGTAAGCTGCACACGCCCTGTGCGTAAGTAGCGTTTATCCTGGTAGCGTGCAAACGCCTGTTCGAAGTCGTCGCGGCCTTGTAGTTCGCCCGCAAGGCAAACGGCATCTTCCATGGCCATGGCGGCACCTTGTGCCATATATTGAAGCATAGGGTGAGCGGCGTCGCCAAGCAATGTTACACGGCCCTTTGACCACGTTTTAACCGGCTCCCGGTCGCATAAAACCCACATCCGCCAGGTTTCGATCTTCGACAAAAGCGTTCTAACGGATTCGCAGTTACGGGCAAAGCGGGTGTGCAGTTCCTCGGGGTCGGCCTTGGCGTCCCAGCCTTCTACATAGCGATCACTGTGAAATACAGCAACCAGGTTATATAACTCACCCCTGCGCAGCGGATAATGAACGAGATGATTGCGAGGGCCGGCCCACAAGACCATATCGTTGCGATACAGATGCTTCGGGACGTCCTCAATGGGCAGGACGGCGCGGTAGGCAATATGGCCTGCAACCCTGGGGGGGCCATCTTTGAGCAGTCGTTCGCGAATACGTGACCACAGGCCGTCACAACCAATCAGCGCCGCACCTTCGAAGGTGCGATTGTCTGCGGTCGTGACGGTAACGCGGTTATGGCTATCGTCATATTCTGCCACCTTGCAACCTGTGTGAATGGTGATTTTGTCGTTGGCCTGGCAGGCGTCGACCAGAATACGGTGCAGATCAGCCCTGTAAATAACGCCGTAAGGTTTACCGAACCGGTCAATAAAAGATTGGCCCATTTTCATGCTGGTTACCTGATCGCCGGTCAGCCCGTCCATCATGACCAGGTGTTCGGGATAGACAACGTCTTTTGCTATTTCGGCCGTAATGCCCAACGCATCAAACATCCGGAACGCGTTGGGGCCCAGTTGGATTCCGGCGCCGATTTCCGATAATTCGTCTGCTTGCTCAAGCAGTGATACCGTGTGTCCCGCCTTGCTAAGCATGATTGCGGCAGCGCAGCCGCCAATGCCGCCGCCGCCGATCAGTACGGGGGGCGCAGCCTTGTGTGTGTTTTCATTCATATACGGTGTTCTCCTTTGTGGCATATTTTCGGCTGCACGGCACTCTAATTCAATATAATCAACTTTATACTTTTCATTAGGCTTAGTTATGAAGAAGCTGGCCAATATCGATCTGAAGCTGCTTCAATTATTTGACGAAATATGTCAAACACGTAATTTGTCCCGCGCTGCGGAAAACCTGAATCTGACACAGCCGGCCGTTAGCCTCGCGCTGGGGCGTTTGCGCCAGCATTTTGGCGACCCGCTGTTTGTTCGTGTCGGCGGAAAGATGGTGCCTACCCCGATTGCGGAGCAATTGCATGAATTGGTTGCCCATGCGATTGCCTTACTTGAGGCGACGATAGCGTATCAGCCCCGATTTGATCCGGCGAGCGACTCAAGACTGTTTCGTATTGCGATGACAGACGTGGGGCAAATTGTTGTTTTGCCACATATTCTGAACACATTTCGCGATGTCGCGCCGCATATTCAGGTTGATGTCATCACAATTACGAATGAAATTGCCGGTCAGCTCCAGCATGGGGATGTCGATTTGGCGCTGGGGTTTGTCCCTGATCTTGACGGACGATATATCCAGCAAAAGTTGTTCGAGGATGGTTTTTCCTGTTTGGTGAGGGAGGGGCATCCACGCGTCAAGGACGTATTAACGGTTCAAAGCTTTCAGGACGAGGAGCACGTGATTGTGAAAACTTCCGGTACCGGCCACCTGATTATTGAGCACAATCTTCAGCAACGTGGATTACATCGTAAAGTGGGTGTCCAGGTTCCCAATTTTATCGGGGTGGCAACCGTGGTAGACAGCTCCAATCTGATTGCGACGTTGCCCGGACGCGCCGCCCGGCTGCTTGCCCGGGCACATGGTGTGCGCGCGATGAAGTTGCCGGTGGATATGCCGTCGTACTCTGTGCGCCAGAGCTGGCATGAGCGCATGCAACACGACCCGGCGCACAAGTGGTTGCGCACAAAGGTCGCCGAGATATTCAACTCGGGTTGAAATCAATGTTGCTGATCGACCTTATCTACAACATTAGTCTGCTGGTCTTCCTGATTGTTTTTTATCAGGTCGTGGTGTCACGCAACAAGCGTGAACATGTGTTGCGCAAGGTCATTCTCGGGCTGTTGCTGGGTCTGGTTGCGCTGGTGGGCATGCTGGCCCCGCTGGTCTACAGCGAGGGCATTTTTTTTGATGGCCGTTCCATTGTGTTGTTTGTGGCAGGCCTTTTTGGCGGGCCGGTGTCGGCGGGTGTTGCAGCGTTAATGGTGGGGGCATATCGTGTCTGGCAGGGTGGCGTGGGGATGTCGGTTGGGGTTGCCACCATCGTGATGGCTGCCGGCGTTGGTGTGGTTTTCTACTATTTTCGGCGTCGTCATGGCGGCTTGACTGCAATTCAGGCCTTCGGCGCAGGGCTGGTGGTGCATTTGCTTATGTTGCTGCTGTTCCTGCTGCTTCCCAATGGGATCGGATTTGCGATTGTCAGGGAGATCTGGCTGACGGTCCTGCTTGCTTATCCGGCCGGCACTGTTGCTGTTTGTTTATTGTTTCAAGATTATGAAGACCAGGAGGCAAGCCGCGACAATTTGAGGTGGCTGGCCTACTACGATGCGCTTACCGCGTTACCCAACCGTCATCAGTTAACTGAACAAGTGGCAAAGGCTTTATCTTTGTGCATCAGCACGGGTGAAAAAGGCGTAGTGTTATTGATTCACCTTGATCGATTCTCGCGATTGAATGACGCCAGAGGCTATGACGTTGGTGATCGTCTTTTGCAGGAGGTGGCGCGGCGATTGCAAGGGACCCTGGGGGAAAAGGGCATGCTGGCGCGTATGTCGGGCGGCGATTTTTTTGTTTTGCTGCATGACCATTTCCCGTCAGACTCCACGCTCGAGCAGGTTGTGTCCGGCTGGGTTACCGAGATCACAACAATGCTCAAGACACCGGTTGAGCTTGATGATCTGAAAATTCCGGTTTTCGTGAGTGTTGGTGTTACTTTTTTCCCGCATGACCGTCTTGATACCCCGGTTCAAGTGCTCAAACGAGCCGACGTTGCCATGCATCGGGCAAAGTGGAAGGGGGGCAATCAAAGTATTTTCTATGAGCAATCCATGTCGGTTGTCGCAGAGCAGCAATTTCAAATAGAGCGTGAACTGCGGGTTGCCATTGCCGAGAACCAGTTGCAACTGTATTTCCAATCGCAAATTGATACCAATAATAATGTGGTGGGCGCCGAGACGTTTGTCCGCTGGCTGCATCCGGAGCGAGGGCTGATATCGCCGGGCGTGTTCATACCCATCGCTGAAGAAACGGATTTAATTGTTGAACTGGGCGAGTGGGTTTTGCAAAAGGTGTGCCAGACGCTTGCCAATGACACTCTTGGCCTGATACCGGGGCGCATGGCGGTGAATATTAGCCCGCGTCATTTCATGCATCCTGGTTTTCTTGATTCGGTTCAGCACATCGTGCAGACAACCGGTGTCAATCCTGAGCGACTCACTTTTGAAGTCACAGAGACGCTGTGGATTCATGATCTTTTTGATGTGGTCGAGAAAATGCGTATCCTGACGAAAACGGGTATTCATTTTTCTCTGGACGATTTCGGCACGGGATATTCTTCTCTTACCTACATCAAACATTTACCTATTCATGAGCTGAAAATCGACAAGACATTTGTCCAGGATGCACCGAAATCAAAAGACAGCGCAGCACTTGTGGAGTCGATCCTGGCCGTTGCCCGTCATATGAACCTCCAGGTGGTTGCTGAAGGGGTCGAAACGCGTGAGCAGGCCGATTTTCTGAGTGCGCGAGGCTATGTGGTTTATCAGGGGTACTTCTTTTGCCGGCCTGAGCCCTTTGATCAATGGATAAAACGCATAACTGAATAAGCAACGGCCCCGCGGAACCTGATACTGTTCCGCGGGGCCGTTGGCAAACTGCCAGACCAGATGTGTTTATTTTGCCGGGGCTTTCGTATAACGCAGATAAGGCAATTTGATGTCGATCTCGCCGAATTTTTCGCGGGCCTGGTCGTCGTTCAGGCTCAGTGCCACGATAACGTCCTGGCCGGGTGTCCAGTTGGCGGGGGTGGCAATAGGTACACCGTCGGTTGCACGGACGGCGTCGAGCGCACGCAGAATTTCCGCAAAATTACGGCCAACCGACATGGGGTAGGACATCGTCAGGCGGATTTTCTTGTCTGGGCCAATAATGAATACCGTGCGAACTGTTGCACTGTCGGCCGGTGTACGCCCGTCGGGCAAATAGGCGTCGGCAGGCAGCATGTTGTAGAGTTTGGAAACCTCCAGCGAAGTGTCGTCGATGATTGGAAAGTTTGCGGGTGAACCGGCTACTTTTTCAATATCGAGTTTCCATTTCTTGTGGTCTTCGACATTATCTACCGATACGCCCAGGACTTTTGTGTTGCGCTTTTCGAATTCGGGCGCCAGTTGGGCTACTGCGCCGAATTCCGTTGTGCAGACGGGCGTGAAATCTTTGGGGTGAGAAAACAGGATGGCGTAGTTGTCGCCGATCCAGTCGTGCAGTGTGATTTTGCCGGCGGTTGAGTCGACAGTGAAATTGGGTGCGACGTCGTTAATGCGTAATGACATGGTTTAACCTCTTTCTTGAAAATAGACTGCTATAAATTATTATCCGGTTCAGAATCATCCGGTATCGCATTACTCGTCAATACTAGCTCAAATGATTCGGGTTTTCCATAGGTTGACTGAAGAAACACTCAACCCGGTATTGATAAGCATCAAGCATCGTGCCTTTACTGTCAACGAAGCTTGGGTAATATGGATATCTGGTAATTTATTTATAGGATGTCGTTATGATTTTTCGCCAATTATTCGACAACACGTCCTCAACTTATACTTATTTGCTGGCCGATGAAACCCCTCGGCAGGCCATGCTGATTGACCCGGTGTTTGGGCAAGTGCGGCGCGACCTCGCGCTCATTCGGGAACTGGGGTTGAAGTTGGAACTGGTCGCGGATACGCATGCGCATGCCGATCACATAACAGCGGCATGGGTGCTGAAACAGAAAACCGGATGTCGTATCGCATCGGCCAAAGTGATTAATGCCGATCACACCGACGTTGCATTGGATGATGGCGACGAGTTTGGCGTGCAAGGCGTCAGGTTAAAAGCCATTTCGACACCGGGTCATACCGACGGCTGCATGAGTTTCATCCTGGACGGCGAGTCAATGGTTTTCACCGGGGATACCTTGCTGATCCGCGGGTGTGGTCGCAGTGATTTTCAACAGGGCAGTGCCCATCGTTTGTATGACTCGATTACGGGCAAGTTGTTTGCCTTGCCTGACGCCTGCCTGGTTTATCCTGCGCACGACTACCAGGGGCGCACAGTCAGTACCATTGGTGAAGAAAAAGCATTCAATGCGCGTGTCGGGGCGGGGGCCAGTCGGACCGATTTTGTTGAGTACATGAGTGCGATGAAACTGCCGCATCCGAAGTTGATCGACGAGGCCGTCCCCGCCAATTTGCGCAGTGGTCGTCCGCAGGACGGTAAACTTCCAGAGGAACCCGGCTGGGGACATATTCGCATTACCTACGCGGGTGTGCCTGAAATTGACGAGGAGTGGCTCGAGCAGCATCTGGATGAAGTCACCGTGCTGGATGTGCGGCTCGATGACGAGGTGAAAGACAACCCCCAGTCCAGGCGGTTGGTCGATGTTCATATTCCATTGAGCCAGTTGCGTGACCGTCTCGGGGAAATTCCCCGAGACAAGCCGGTGATTGCTTTGTGTAGATCAGGTCGTCGTTCTTCCTTGGCTGTCACGATATTGAAGGACGCCGGATTTGAAAAGGTTGCAAGTTTGAGTCGGGGTTTGGTAACCAGTACCCCTTAAATATTTGGAGTGAATGAATGTCGGAAATTGAAATTCCTTATGGTGCTTATTGGTCGACCCCATTTGCCCGCTGGCAGGGCAGTTTGTCTCATTTGCACAGCTTGAAATTTGCGGCACATGTTGCCAAAGATGCCTTGACGCGTCGGAAGATTGCCCCCGAAAACTTTGATTATGCTGCGTTGGGCATGTCGGTACCGCAAAAAGGGTCTTTTTATGGCTTGCCGTGGCTGGCGGGGGAAATGGGTGTACCCCATCTTGCCGGCCCCACTATCAGCCAGGCTTGCGCCACCGGTGTGCGATTGCTGCAAACGGTGGCTTCAACCATACGCGAAGGTGATTCCAGCGTTGCGTTGGCCATCGCTTGCGACCGTATTTCGAATGGGCCGCACATGTATTATCCTGCGCCCCAGGGGCCTGGCGGAACCGGCGATCATGAGAACTGGGTGCTCGACAGTTTCAACTGGGATCCCTACACCGGAGTCAATATGGTCACGACGGCGGAGAATGTGGCCAAAGAGCATGGTTTTACAACTGAAGCGCAAAATGAACTGACTTTGATGCGCTACGCCCAGTATGAAAGTGCGTTGAAGGACGATAGTGCTTTCTTGCGTCGGTTCATGGATTTGCCCTTCAGCGTGCCTGATGCACGGTTCAGGAAAGAGCAAACGGTGTTGTCGGGAGACGAAGGTGTCTTCCCCACGACACAAGAAGGTCTGGCCAAACTGAGGCCGGTGATGGAAGGGGGCACTGTGACGTTCGGCGGGCAGACCCATCCGGCCGATGGGAATGCCGGCATTGTACTGACCGATGCAGAACAGGCCCGGGCGCTATCGCGTGATCCAGGCATCAAAGTCAGTATTGTTTCTTTTGGCCAGGCTCGTGTAAAAGCGGCCCACATGCCGGCGGCAACCATTCCGGCCGCGCGTCGTGCACTTCAGTCGGCCAATCTCACCGTGCAGGACCTGACGGCAATCAAAACGCATAATCCTTTCGCGGTCAATGACCTTGTCTTGGCTAAAGAGCTCGGGTTGCCGCTGGAAAGCTTTAATGACTATGGTTGCTCGTTGGTTTGGGGGCACCCACAGGCCCCAATGGGACTGCGGGCGGTAATCGAGTTGATTGAAATGCTGGTTATCAAAGGGGGCGGGCACGGGCTGTTCGTCGGTTGTGCGGCTGGGGATTCGGCCATGGCAATTGTGGTTAAAGTGGAAGACCGGCGTTAAGTGCTGCTGGCTTTGATTTCAACAATCGGGGACACATATGAAAATTGTTGTAATTGGCTCGGGCATCAATGGTTTGGTCGCCGCTGCGGAGCTGGCCCTGGGCGGGCATGAACTCGTTGTGCTTGAACGCCTGAATCGGCCAGGTGGCGCCGTGCGCACTGAAGAGCTCACCCTGCCCGGGTTTCGTCATGATGTTGCGGCCATGAATTTATCCATGTTTGCCGGGTCGGGCTTTCATAAAGCGCATGCTGATACGTTGGCCCTGCACGGTTTGGAGTTTGTGCCGGTTAACCGGCCCTTTGCCTCTGTTTTTCCGGATGGCGACTATTTCGGCGTTTCAACAGACATCGACGAAACGTTGTCCACCATTCCCAATGCCGATGACAAGGCCGCGTGGAAGGCCGGGCTTGAGTCGTTCCCGGCGAATGCAGGTGCACTGGTGACGATGCTTTCAGCGCGGATGTCAAAGCGCGGTCTTACCAAAGCGGGCTGGCAGATCTTCCGAAGTCTGGGTCTGACCGGCTTATTTGAACTGAAACGTCTGGTTGTTTCTTCTCCCAGGAATTGGGTGGAGCAAACGTTCACCGACCCGCGGTTGCATGCGGCACTGTCAACCTGGGGTTTGCATCTTGATTTCGCACCGGATATTTCGGGCGGAGCCATATTTCCGTATCTGGAGAGTTTTGGCGGGCAGGCGATGGGCATGGTTATCGGCAAAGGTGGCGCCGATACGGTGACACGATCGCTGATCAAGCTGATTGAGTCGCGCGGCGGGCAGGTTCGCTGCGGCGCGGAAGTCGCCTCAATTCAGGTAGAACGAGGGCAGGCACAAGGTGTCGTGCTGTCCAGTGGCGAGGCATGCCAGGCCGATCGTGTTTTGGCAAACGTGGCACCGCGTGCATTGCTGAAAATGCTTTCCGATGATAGCGGCGATGCGCGATTCGACAAGGGGATGAAGGCATTTCGACACGCGCCCGGCACGATGATGATTCATTTGGCACTGTCCGACTTGCCTGCCTGGCAGGCCAACGCATTGCGCAAATTTGCGTATGTGCATATCGCGCCGTCCATCGATACATTGGCTCAAACTTATCAACAAGCCATGGCGGGGTTGCTGCCGGATAATCCGGCGCTGGTGGTGGGCCAGCCGACGGTCTACGATCCTTCCCGCGCCCCGCAGGGGCAGCATGTGTTGTGGGTTCAGGTACGCTGTTTGCCTGCGCAGGTAAAGGGTGATGCTGCCGGCGCTATTCAGGGCCAGAACTGGGATGAGATCAAAGAAGCCTATGCCGATCGTGTCATAAAGCAAATGGAGCAATACGCGCCGGGTTTATCGGGTTTGATTTTGAAACGGCACGTGGTTTCACCGCTCGATCTTGAGGCGGAAAATCCCAACCTGGTTGGGGGCGATCAAATTTGCGGTTCACATCATTTATTTCAAAACTTTCTCTTCCGTCCGGTGTTGGGGTTTGCTGATGGTCATACCCCAGTGAAAGGGCTGCATATGGTGGGCGCGGCTGTCTGGCCGGGAGCAGGTACAGGTGCCGGCTCAGGTTATATGGTGGCACACGACTTAAAAGGGTGATTTCGGGTTAACACCAGTGGGTATTTCAACCTTCAAACATTAATATAGAAAGTAAATCGTCATTTATTCAAGTACTAAAAGGGAACCCACCATGAAGCACACCCGACGCGACTTTTTGCAGTTCAGTATCACGGCTGCCGGTATCTCCGCTCTTGGTATGCCCGCCTTTGCCCAAAATGGCGGCAAGGATCTGGTTATTGCGTATAACACCGGGCTGCCAAGTTGGGATCCAACCACCGGCCCTTCAGCCGTTAATCCGAAGTTACAGGCTTTATATCTCTCGGTTTTCGATCGTTTCATTCAACAAGAGCCCGATCTCAGCTTCAGTCCCGGTTTGCTGACAGAGTGGGGTTTTACCGACGACAATAAAAAGGTTCGCATGGTGGTTCGCGAAGGGGTGAAATGGCACGACGGCTCCGATTTAACCGCCGAAGACGTTGCCTGGTCTTTGCAGCGTGCGGGCGACCCTGCCACCGGCAACCCAGGGCAGTTCGTCTGGAAGAACCTGGCCAATTTCAAAGTGGATGGTAATGTCGTTACCGCCGACGTGGTGCAGTTTGAACCCACCATTTTCAAATGGATGGCGTTTCTGACCGGTTACGTTTTGCCCAAGGCATATTACGAGAAAGTGGGGGCCGAGGGTTTTGAAAAGGCACCCATCGGGACAGGCCCCTACAAGCTCGATGCCTACGAGCGTGGTGCTTACATGCGTTTGGTTGCCAATGAAGATTACTGGGGTGGCAAGCCTGCCTTTGAAACGGTAACGATCAAGTTCGTTCCCGATGCCGCCAGTCGTGTGGCTGAAATTGAATCCGGCAATGCCCAGGTCACAATGGAAATTCCCTACGAGGAGTTCGACAGGCTGAAAGAAAAGCCGGGCCTGAAAGGCGAGGCGTTCCCGATTGCCGATGTCGGGATGATCTTTCTGAACGATGTTGGCCCCATGCTCGACAAGAATGTCCGCCTGGCGGCGCATCACGCGATCGACAAGCAATTGATCATTGATCGGCTGTTGCGAGGGTATGGTGTGCCGCTGGCCACGCTGGAAACGCCTGAATACGACGCTTTCGATCCAAGCCTGAAAATGGAGTACAACCCGGAAAAAGCCAAGGAGTTGCTGGCGGCTTCCGGTTATTCAACCGATAATCCGGTGAAATTCACGATTCAGACCACGCGAGGTTTCAAACCCAAAGATTACGAAATGATCCAGGCTATTGTGGGGATGTGGCGTAAAGTCGGTATCGAGGCCGATATTGAAATTTACGAAATTGCCAAGCACTTCGAGTTACGTGCGGCCGATCAACTCGCGCCCGCTGCGTTCTATAACTGGGGTAACGCTATTGGCGACCCGACCACGTCAACCGGCCACGCCATGTTCGGCCCTTCACCCCATTCGGTATGGGATACCCCCGACCTTATTGAAAAAATCGGGCCATTATGGGCGGAGCCTGATGAGGCCAAACGGATACAGGGCTGGAAAGATGTCAGTGCCTACATTCTTGAGAATGGCTACGTTATTCCCATTTTGCAGTATGTGTTGCCGGTTATTCATTCCGACAAGGTGGTGGTACCGCCAACCGCGACCGGCGACGTAACACCCGCATCCATGAAACCGGCGTCTTAAAGCAAGACGTCAGACGCCTTGGCGGGTGGTTCCGTAAAAACCACCCGCCTTTTTCGCAACACCGTTGTTTTCTTCATGCTGAAACCCATTCTCATTCGCCTGGCCACGATGCTGCTAACGCTTTTTGGCGTAGCCATTGTGGTGTTTATTCTTATCCGGGTGGCACCGGGCAATCCGATTGCCATGATGATATCCCCTGGGGCGTCGCAGGCTGACATTGCTGCTTTGACAGCGTTGTATGGTCTCGATAAGCCTTTGATTCAACAGTTCTTTATTTGGGCTGGCGGTGTGCTTCAAGGCGATTTTGGTACCTCGATTACGCTGAAGCAGCCGGTAGCAGAGCTGGTGTTGGCGCGTTTGCCCGCAACGCTCGAGTTGTCGATTCTTGCATTGTTGATTGCGCTGCTGATTGGCGGTTTCACGGCGATCTGGGGTGCGAAAGAGCGTGGTCGAAGTGCTGAAGCGGCAGTCGATTTATTCAACGGTGCCACGCTGTCAATTCCCGATTTTCTTTGGGGCTTGTTGCTTATTTTGTTGTTCGGCGTGTTGTGGCCCGTATTTTATATTTCCGGACGGGTTTCGCCACAGCTGGACTTCGATTTCACGACGCATTTTTATTTGTTTGAGGCGTTGTTGCGATTGCGTTTCGACGTCGTGCAGAATCTGCTGGCGCACATGTTGATGCCGGCCCTGGCTTTGGCGTTGCCGCTGGCTGCAATCATTTCGCAGCTACTGAAGCAAAGCCTCAAGGAGGTGCTGCAGCTTGATTACACCGTGCTGGCACGTGTGCGAGGGTTTACCGAGACCCAGGTAATTTTGCGCGAAGCGTTGCGCAATGCGGCACTGCCTACGCTGACGCTGATCGGTGTGCAGTTCACATTTCTGATTGGTGGCACGGTGATTGTCGAGCGTCTGTTCGCTTATGAGGGATTGGGAAATATGGCGATTGATGCAGTGATCAATCGTGATTTGCCGCTTATTCAAGGCATTGTATTAATGTTTGCGTGTTTGTTTATATTGGTCAATCTGGTGGTCGACCTGCTTTATACCGTTCTGAATCCGAGGTTGCGTCATGGCTGAAGCAGCATCCAGTTTATTGCGCACGGAACCTCGTGTACGGGCAGGTCAGTTCAATCTTCGTCTCTGGCTCTCGGCGGGGTGGCTTTTGGTGCTGGTGCTGGCGGCGTTGCTGGCGCCCTGGGTCGCGCCGCATAACCCGCTAACACAGGATTTGCTGTTCGGACGCCTTCCTCCTATCGGGTTCGACGGCTACGAGGCCGGGTATTACCTGGGCACGGACAGCCTGGGTCGCGATGTCTTGTCCCGCATTATCTATGGTGCCCGAATTGCGCTGACCGTTGCGCTGATCGCAGCTACGGCAGCCTGCGTATTTGGTTCTGTGTTGGGCTTGCTGGCAGGCTATTTCGGCGGTTGGGTCGATCGGGTGATATCCCGACTGATCGATGTATGGATGGCTTTTCCTCCGGTGCTGTTTGCCATTTTGCTGGTCGCTGTGCTCGGCACCGGGCTGACATCCGTCATCCTGGCGATTGCCATTATCGATTGGACACGTTTCGCGCGGGTTATCCGTGCCGAGACGATGGGGCAAGCCAGCATGGATTACGTACATTCCGCAAGAATTGGCGGTGCAACGCGCATGGGCACGTTGGTAAGAGAAGTCGTGCCGAATGTTCTCCCGACTGTGGTGGCTTTATTGGCACTTGAAATGGGTGTGGCGGTTATTGTGGAAGCCATTTTAAGTTTTGTGAATTTGTCGATTTCATCCGACGCGCCTACATGGGGTGGCATGATTGCCGAAGGGCGGGCTTCGATTTATTTTGCCTGGTGGGTGCTGGTGGCGCCGCTAGTAGTGCTGTTCCTGACCGTTTTGTCCTTCAGCCAGTTGGGCGAAGGCTTGAAGTCTCAGTTTGATCCATTATCGAGGTAAGCGGGATGAAAGAATCAACCACTCATCAGCCGATACTCGAGGTAAAGAATTTAAACGTGGCGCTAAGAGGCGCAGGACGCCTGCTGCGAGACGTTTCTCTGACGGTCCGGCCGGGTGAAGTCCGCGCGCTGGTCGGAGAAAGCGGCGCAGGCAAAAGCATGATCGGCAAAGCGGTGCTGGGCGTGTTGCCGCGTAATATCGCCGTCACCTCGGGCGAGATACTTTTACAAGGCGAAAACCTTGACCAGCTCAGGGCGACGCAGCGTCGCCAAACAGTGGCGGCGGCCGCTTCGCTTATCCCCCAGGATCCGCTCACTGCGTTGAACCCATCGCGGCGAATAGGGCCGCAGATTACCGAGCGTCTGGTCAAGCGCCTGGGCTGGCGTGGACCAGATGCGCAGGCACGCGCACTGGAGTTATTGGAGCGTGTGTATATTCGTGATCCGAAGCGGGTCATGTCGTCGTACCCACATGAGCTGTCGGGTGGGATGCGCCAAAGGGTCCTGATTGCGGCCGCGTTCGCGCCGCGCCCTAAGCTGATTGTGGCCGATGAGCCTACAACGGCGCTTGATGTCACGGTACAAAAACAAATTTTACGTTTGATTCGTGAATTGCAGGCCGAGTCAGGTACCGCTGTCTTGTTTGTGACGCACGACATGGGCGTTGTGGCCAAAATAAGTCAGACCATGACTGTCCTGTTCGCCGGCAAGGTGCTGGAGAGCGCTGATACAAAAGATGTATTCGCCAATCCGCAGCATCCCTATACACGTGCGCTTATTGGCGCAACACCGCGTTACACGCAGCCCGGCGAATTTTTGCAGCCCGTGCCGCCCGAACTGGTTGCCCGGTTGAAACAGGAAATTGTGCTGTCGGACAGCCAGGAGGGAAAAAATGGCTGACCCATTGTTTCGTGTGCGTGATTTGCACCTTTCTTTACCCGACATGACGCGCAAGCCGCTTTTTGGCGCAGCCCCGCGTATTGAAATTCTGAAAGGGCTTTCTTTTGACCTGCCTGCCGGTGAGATCACGGGGATTGTGGGTGAAAGCGGTTCAGGGAAATCAACCCTGGGGCGTGTTCTGGTCCGCTTGCTTGGCGTGACCTCGGGGCAGGTTTTGTTTCGCGATGAAGATATTTCGCATCTTGATGAGGCCCAACTGAAGCCTTTAAGGCGTGATCTGCAAATGATTTTTCAGGATCCCATGTCTTCGTTGAACCCGCGCCATACGGTGGGTCGCATTGTGGCATCGCCGATGAAGCGCTATGGCATTGGTGCAGCGGAGAAACAAGCGCTCGAGGCACTCGAGCGGGTGGGTTTGTCGAGTGCCTTTGCGAAACGATATCCGCATGAGCTATCGGGCGGGCAGCGCCAGCGGGTGGGAATTGCCCGTGCCGTTGCCCTGAATCCGGCTTTCATTTTGGCGGATGAGATCGTGTCCGGGCTTGATGTCTCTTCGCAGGCGCAGGTGCTGAGCCTGCTCAGGGGGCTGGCGGCCGACATGAACCTGACTATCGCGTTTATTAGCCATGATCTGTCCGTTATTCGTACCGTTTGCTCGCAAATAATGGTTTTGAATCGGGGTGAAATTGTAGAGGCAGGCCAGTGTGAACAGGTTTTCAATGCCCCTCAAAGTGAAATTACCCGAACACTGATTGATGCCATTCCTTTGCCGGAGATTGACGATGGCTGGTTCGACAGCATTAAATTGAATCAAGTCTGATTTTTATTGAATTCAGGCGCTTTTCGCACAAAGAACAGGTTTGATATTTCGATCAAATCATGCGAAATTATCGTTTAGATAATTTAGGTTTCAACTAAAGGAGAAAGTATGAGTACCGATACAAACAGCCTGGCTCAATTGGCCACCGGCAACTTCAAGGTCGTTGATCTTACCCACACTTTGTCGTCCGATTTTCCCGCGCTGCAACTGCCGCCGCAATTCGGTCAGGTCACGGCATTCAAAATGGAGACGATCTCCCAGTACAACGATGCGGGCCCGGCCTGGTACTGGAATAACTTTACCTGTGGCGAGCATACCGGCACCCATTTCGACGCTCCCATTCACTGGGTTACCGGCAAAGATCAGCCCAACAACACGGTAGACTCAATCGATCCTAAGAAATTTATTGCACCCGCTGTCGTTGTTGACGCCACGGCTCAGGTTGCGGAAAACGACGACTGGATTCTGACCGTTGATTTCCTGAAGCAATGGGAAGAAAAGCACGGCACGATACCCAAAGGCAGTTGGGTTTTGCTTCGCACCGACTGGGCTGATCGTCTTGAAAAAGATCCGGCCTCCTACGCCAACGTGAAGGAAGACGGCGCACACACGCCTGGCCCATCGCAGGAAGCGGTTGAGTGGATGATTAAAGAGCGCGATGTACTGGGTTTCGGTGTGGAAACCATTAACACCGATGCCGGGCAGTCGTTCGGTTGGCCCATGCCGTATCCTTGTCACACGCTCATGCACGGCGCCAACAAATACGGTTTGCAATGCTTGAATAATCTGGATCAGTTGCCGCCAACGGGTGCCATTATTGTGGCTGCACCGCTGAAGATCAAAGGTGGGTCGGGTAGCCCGTTACGTGTATTGGCATTGGTGCCTTAAGGTTAAATTATGAGTAATCAAGCCCAGATCATTGTGGTGGGTGGGGGCATGAATTCGTTGGCGTGCGCCGCCCTTTTAGCCAAACGGGGAAAGTCGGTTTTAGTGCTCGAGCGTAACGATCGGCTCGGCGGCTGTATTCGCACTGAAACGTTGTTTCCTGGCTTTACGCACGAGGTGTTGTCGTCGTGGTATCCGCTTTTTATGGGCGGCGGCGCGTATGCCGAGCTGAAAGATGATCTGGCTGCGTTGGGTGTTGAGTTCGTGGCCAACGAATACACCACGGGTATCGCCACACCCGACGGTCAGTTGTTGGCCTTAAAGCAGGATATCGAAGACAGCGTAAAACGCATTAATGCCATTGCGCCGGGCGACGGGGACGCGTTTGGCGCAATGGCGGCCAAACTGTTCGAGCAAGATGCCGCACTGACATTCGGTTTGCTCGGTCACTCTCCTTACAGTGGTAAGGTAATGCGTTTGTTCTTTTCTGAATGGCGTAAGCGCGGGCTCGACGGTTTGTTGCAATTTACGTCGGAATCGGTGGAATCATTCCGGCGCTGGTCGTATCGCGAGTTGAAGTCTGACATCACCCGCGCCATGATGAGCCCCTGGGTGCTGCATTCCGGCTTGGGCCCCGACGATGCCGGCGCCGCCTTAATGGGCAAACTTACCTTCGCCGCAGTTGTTGCCGGAGGCATGCCGGTGGTAAAAGGCGGTGGCCAGCGTTTGGTAGAGGCCCTGCAAACCTTTATTGAGCAGCGGGGTGGGCAGGTTTTAACCGGCACAGAGGTCGAGTCGGTTACCGTAAGCGGTTCAAAGGCTACGGGCGTAGTGGCTAATGGCCAAGCGTACCAGGCCGGCGAAGCAGTGGTTTGTAATGTCACGCCACCTCAGCTTTACGAGCGGTTGTTGCCCAACATACCGCAGAAACTCAACCAGCGCGCCAAGGGTTATCACTTCGGGCGCGGTTGTATGCAGGTGCATTTTGCCTTGAACGGGCCTGCGCCTTGGCGTGATCCTGAAATGTTGAAAGTGCCTTTGGTGCACTTAACCGAAAGCATGGAGAACGTAGCGCTGTCTGTGGTGGAAGCCAATAATGGTTTGTTGCCGCGCTTCCCCACCATCGCCATTGGCCAGCCCGTTGCGGTTGATGCCGGCCGGGCACCAGAGGGTAAATGGATTCTATGGCTGCAACTGCAAGACATGCCTTCACGGCTGAAGGGCGACGCTGCGGGTGAAATTCAGGTGCCGTCCGACGGGCGCTGGAATGAAACCGTGCGCGAGGCCATGGCCGATCGAATTCAAAAGCGTATTGAAACGGTGTTGCCTGGGCTGGGCGAATTAATTATTGGTCGTAAGGCGTTTTCACCTGGCGATTTGGAAGCCATGAACTGCAATTTGGTGGGTGGTGACCCTTATTCCGGCGTATGCTCGCCCGATCAATTCTTTTGGTTACGGCCTTTTGCCGGCAGCTCCGGCGCGCGCGGACATCGTACGCCTTATAAAAATGTGTACCACATTGGCGCCTCTACCCATCCTGGGCCAGGTTTGGGTGGTGGTTCCGGGCAAATTGTGGCCGATATACTGGCGCGCAAATAAGGGCTTTAGTTGGTTTTTCAAGGCAAGTGTGCCAGGCATAAGGCCCTTAAAGCAGCCTGGTGCCACCTGCCCCGCGCGGTATCTGGCAGTCGTACTAGTTAGTCTTGACGGCCGGTGACTTCAACCAGATGAAAACCAAACTGCGTTTTGACGGGGCCTTGAACGACGCCAACAGGGGCGCTGAAAACGACTTCATCGAATTCCCGCACCATTTGACCTCTGCCGAAGGTGCCGAGGTTGCCGCCATCGTTCGACGAAGGGCAGCGCGAGTTCTCTTTGGCAACCTGGGCAAAATCGGCGCCGTTTTCAATGGATGCTTTAAGCTCGAGACAGCGGTCTTCGGTATCAACAAGAATATGGCGGGCTGAGGCTTGGGTCATGTAGAGCTCCTTTTAAATTAGGCTTTCCATTATAAATGGCACGTCAAATGCAGATAAGGTAGATAAAAAAGCCCCTGATCATCAGGGGCTTGATTTATTTATTTGGCGGAAGCGGTGAGATTCGAACTCACGGAGGGCGCAAACCCTCGCTGGTTTTCAAGACCAGTGCATTCAACCGCTCTGCCACGCTTCCTGTCTAATTACGCGTTGGTGCTAGGCTTGCTACTACTACTGTAAGCTTAACTTGCCAATGCAAGCCCGCTAGTTTAGCCTATGCGCTTTGAATTGTCCAAGGAGTACTTGTCATGAAAGTGGTGGAAATTACCCAGGCGGGCGGGCCTGAAGTGCTGGTGCCTGCCGAGCGCCCCATGCCGGTGCCCAATGAAAACGAAGTGTTGCTGAGGGTGATTTCGGCGGGGGTAAACCGGCCGGATGCTTTGCAGCGCGCAGGTAATTATCCGCCGCCTCCCGGTGCTTCTGACATTCCAGGCCTTGAGGTTGTAGGTGAAATTGTCGACGGTAATGTCGGCGACAGCGGCTTTGCCAAGGGTGACAAAGTTTGCGCTTTAATTACCGGTGGCGGTTACGCGGAATATTGCGTCGCACCGATCGATCAGTGCCTGCCGATTCCCAAAGGTTTGTCCGATATCGAGGCGGCGGGTTTGCCTGAAACGTATTTCACGGTTTGGAGCAATGTGTTCGATCGCGGGCGCCTGGCAAAAGGGGAGTCGTTGCTGGTTCATGGCGGAGCCAGTGGTATTGGCACGACGGCCATTCAACTTGCCGTAGCCATGGGTAACCCTGTTTATGCCACAGCGGGAAGTGATGAACGCGTGCAGGCAGTTGAAAAACTGGGCGCCGCCAAAGGGATTAATTACAAAACACAGGATTTCGTTGAAGAGATTCGTGCCCTGACCGATGGCCAAGGGGTGAATGTCATTCTGGATATGGTGGCGGGCGATTACATTAACCGCGACTTGAAATGTTTGGCTGATGATGGGCGAATCGTGATTATTGCCTTATTGGGTGGCGTGAAGGGTACGCTGGATTTCGGCCAGATTTTACGTCGCCGTTTAACGGTAACGGGGTCAACCTTGCGTCCGCGTTCGGTTAGTTTCAAGGCGGAAGTGGCGCACTCGTTGCGTGAACATGTATGGCCGTTACTTGAAGCCGGCAAGATTAAGCCTATTGTTCATGCTACTTTCCCGCTTGAAGAGGCCGCCAAGGCACATGCCATGATGGAAGCGGGCGAGCAAATCGGTAAAATTATTCTCACGGTTTAACCGCGACAGGCTCAACGAGATCGAATAAATCACGCTACAATAGCGGGTTTATTCGATCCCGGCTTTACTCATGACTACCTCGCAAGCGCGTCAACGTTTGGTTATTGGCAATTGGAAAATGAACGGCAGCCTGGCCGACAACGTCGAGTTGCTGGAAGCGCTGCGCGCCGGTGCCGACGTTAGTGCGGATGTGGCGGTATGTGTGCCGTTTCCCTATCTGGCTCAGGCCCAGGCTTTATTGGAAACCAGCAAGGTGTCCTGGGGCGCCCAAGATGTGAGCGTACACGAATCGGGTGCTTACACCGGTGAAGTCAGTACAGCCATGTTGTGCGACTTCAATTGCCGCTGGGTGCTGGTTGGCCATTCCGAGCGTCGCAGCTATCATGGCGAGTCAAGTGAACTAGTGGCACAAAAAGCACAAGCTGCCCTGCAGGCGGGTTTGGTTCCGGTTGTTTGTATTGGGGAAACCCTGCAAGAGCAAGAGGCGGGTGAAACTGCCGATGTTATTGCGGCTCAGTTAAAGCCGGTTTTGGCGTTGGGGCCACAAGCGGTGGCCAAAATGGTTATTGCTTACGAACCGGTTTGGGCTATTGGCACCGGGCGTACGGCAACGCCCGAGCAGGCGCAGGAAGTGCATGCACTGATCCGCGCGGCGTTGCGCGAATTGGGTGCAGAGCAGGTGCAGGTTTTATATGGTGGCAGTGTTAAGGCTGCCAATGCGGCAAGTTTGTTTGCCATGCCGGACATCGATGGCGCGCTGGTGGGCGGCGCATCGTTGGTGGCGGAAGAATTTTTACGTATAGCGGCGGCCTAAGGGCCCGGAGTAATTTCAAAATGGAATGGTTGTCTTCTTTTCTTCTGGCGATTCAGGTAGTTTCCTCGCTAAGCATTATTGTGCTGGTGCTGTTGCAGCAAGGTAAAGGCGCCGACATGGGGGCGGCTTTCGGCAGTGGTTCGGCCGGCAGCGTCTTTGGCGCAACGGGTGCGGCGAATTTTTTGTCGCGCATGACCAAATGGGCGGCGGTTATTTTCTTTGCCTCAACAATCGGCCTGGCCTGGGTGTCACACCGTACGGGTGACTCCATTCTTGATTCGGGTATCATGCAGGGCTATGACGAAGAAGCGCCGGTGGAAGGCCCCGCGGTTCCTCAAGCTCCGGGTGCGGGTTCCGAAGTGCCTGCCACAGGTTCTGAAGTTCCCGGCATGGGTTCCCAGGTACCTGCAACGCCCAACGCCGGAACAGACGGCACGTCGTCTGCCGAGGTGCCTGAGGTACCCGCTTCTAACGCAGCAACAGAATAAATTGTTAAAAGCATGCTAAAATAGCGTGCTTTGCTAACAAGCAATTTAGCCGACGTGGTGGAATTGGTAGACACGCTATCTTGAGGGGGTAGTGGCGAGAGCTGTGCGAGTTCGAGTCTCGCCGTCGGCACCAAGATTCAAAATCAGACTGTTTCATAACGACTGATAAAGTACCTGAAACCCGCATAAGCATTAGCTTCATGCGGGTTTTTTGCGTTCAGGGTGTCTCATAGGGTTTCAGTAAATGCCGGGTTTTTGGGTACTCGTTTGGGTACTTATAATGCAGGTACCCAAATCATGCCCAATGTGAGATTAAATCGATGCCTAAGCTTGCTCAACAACTGACGGAACTGGCGGCCAGTAAGGCGAAGCCACGTAAAACAGCATATGCCCTCGCCTCGGGCCAGGGCTTGTTCCTCCTCGTACTGCCAAGCGGCGTCAAGCAATGGCAAGTCAGGTATCGTGAGCCGGAAGGTCGGCGAGGTAAGAAAGTCGTCGGTATCTATCCTGACATGGGTATCGCAGCAGCGCATCAAACGGCTGCGCAATTGCATCAGCGAATTCGTATGGGTGAATCTGCTGTAGGCCTATACGACCATCTCAGGATGGAGCGCGAAACGCTGACGCTTGCAGAGACTCAGCAACAGCAAGAAACGGAGGACGCTCGGAAGCATTCTTTTACTGACGCCCTTCTAATTGTCAAGCCGCTATTTGTACCTGATTAATCGCTTGGTTGCGGCTTCGCAAAATATAAAACACCTCTCGTGCAATGTAGCGTTTCAAACATCGTAAGGCTTCCAATTTGGATAGGCCTTGCCCGGTGCGCTTCACCACATATTCCTGCGTCCTCGGGTCCAAGCGCAATCGGCCAATGGCGATGATGTGCAAGGCGCTATTGGCCGCTCGGTCACCGCCCCGGTTGAGACGATGACGCTGCGTCATGCCGGACGATGCCGGGATAGGGCTCACACCGCACAGTGCGGCGAAGCTCGCTTCAGAGCGTAAACGTGCCGGGTTATCGCCCGCCGTAATCAGCAACTGCGAGGCGGACTCATACCCTACGCCTTGACGAGCGACGAGCTCCGGTGCCAGATCGTCCACGATCGCCTTGATCATGACATCCAAGTCTGCGATTTCATCGTGCAGTTCGAGATAACGACGGGCGAGCGATTTGAACGCAATCCGGTATGCCGTCGTGACGTCTCGATAGCCACTCAGGTCAGGGCGCCAAGCTGCCAATGTTCGGAGGAGCTGCATTCGTGTCATCTTACGCAGTGGTTCGCGCAGCTCGTCTGGAGTGGAGATAATTTGCATTTGAATCATTTGCAAAGCAATGCGGCGGGCCGCAATAGCGGTTTTGCGGCACACTTTTAAAACACGCAAGGATTCAATCATGCCATCGCGTGTCTTGGGCGTGACGGTACGTCGACCTGCGTAGGCGGCATGAGCCGCATTTTCTGCATCGATCGTGTCATCCTTGCCACGCTTGCGACGCACAGATTTATCGGGTGCGGTCACTTCAAGAACGGTAATGCCCGCCTGCTGTAAATAACGCAGCAAACCGGCACCGTAGGTACCAGTACATTCGACGCCGACCCGACTGAGTGTGCCATAGGAACGCATCCATGCGAGCATGGTTTTATAGCCATGTCGGGTCGTGGGAAAGCTGGCGCTACCCAGCAGACGATCATGGTGGTCAACAATGGCGGCAACGTGCAACTCCTTATGGGTGTCCACCCCACCGACAACGGTAGAACTGTTATCAACTTGCAAACTCATGGAAGGCCTCCAGGCAATTAATGCTGATGGGCTTACCACAGTCGATTGCGCGGACATGACAGTAAAGAGATAGACGTTCAGGCCCTTCTTGGGTCACAAGCATCGATGAGGTAAGACCTCACCGTCAGGTCTCCCGGCGCACCGACAGGTCCAGGGAAAGACAGGTCAGCGACGTCGATCAGAGTGCGGGTCAGGTGCTCCGGAAGGCCTTTCGGTACCAGGTGTGTCGAGGATAGCTAATCCAGCAACATCTGGCACCCACAGTATTACTGACCCCTTCTACGCGAAGGGCAGTGGTCTGATGCCAACGGCGTCTAATGGCGGCAAGTTCCTGTCCTACGCAGACTTGAAGGCGCAGGACCCGCGGTACGAACTTCGAGAGCCGACGCGGGAAATCGAGCTCCGCCTGACCGGTAACATGGAACGCTACATTTGGAGCATAAACGGCGTTAAGTACGAAGACGCGGATCCTATTCGACTGCAATATGGTGAGCGTGTTCGCTTCAAGTTTGTGAATGAGACGATGATGACACACCCCATGCACCTGCACGGTATGTGGTCGATACTTGATGTTGGCGCAGGTCAGTGGAACCCGATCAAGCATACGGTCAGCGTGCAGCCTGGAACTACGGTTTATATGGAAACTGAGGTAGATGAACCTGGGCAGTGGGCCTTCCACTGTCATCTGTCTTACCACGCTTCAGCGGGCATGTTCAGAAAAGTGATCGTTGAGGGCGGCCCTGATTCGACGCAGGCAAAGGCAGACGCTAAGTACGAAGAAGGAAGTGACGCATGAGTTGTACCCGATCTTTGATAACTATCAGCCTGCTTGGTTCGATCATTTTCCCGACTACGTTGGTAGCACAAGAAATGATCTCTGACACCACCGCCCGTAAGAAACCACTGACAACATGGGGTATTCAGTTCGAGGAGTTTGAGTACCGCTACAGCGACGATGATGAGGAGTTGGGAGTCTGGAATGCGGACGCTTTCTATGGCACTGATGACCTGAAAGTCCGGTTGCTTACAACAGGCGAATACGAGATTGAAGAGCAGGCCTTCGAGACGCTGGAAAACCAGTTGGTTGGGCAGATTCCTATTTCCGACTTCTTTGACGCCAAGGCGGGTGTTCGATTCGACACGCCTGAGGGGCCAAACCGTACCTACGCAGTTCTGGGCGTTGCCGGGCTGGCACCGCAATGGTTCGAGATTGATGCCAACCTCTATCTCAGCGATGAGGGCGACACATCTGCCGAACTGGATGCCGAATACGAGTTGCTTTTGACCAATTACTGGATACTTTCGGTAACGCTGGATGCCACTGTGGCGTTCAGTGAGGATCGGGAAATCGGAGTTGGTAAAGGACTGGCTTCCACTGAAACCGGCCTGCGGCTGGGCTATGACCTGATCGATCGTTCCTTCTCACCCTACGTTGGTGTGGTGCATGAGCGAAAGTACGGCGATACCGCTGACTTTGCCGAAGCCGGAGGCGGAAGTGCGGAAGACTGGTTCGCCGTGATCGGCGCCCGCATCGCTTTCTGATCCGTCTCTAAACGGGCTGGGGTATTTCCCTCGCCCGTTTTGTTTCTTATTTAATGTATTTGCACTCAATTTAAATGTTTAGCCATGGTACTCTAGCTATGAAAGGACAGGAGGTCCAAATGAGCAGGGAGCAGGACAGAAATACCCAGTATAAGAAAGGCAGTCTCACCCTGTCGGGAACCGTCATGCTGGGTACCGGTGTCATGATCGGCGCCGGTATTTTTGCCCTGACCGGGCAGATGGCGCAGATGACGGGTGCGCTTTTCCCGCTGGCGTTTCTCGCGGCGGCCCTGGTCGCCAGTTTCAGCGCCTATTCCTATATCAAGATCTCCAATACCTGGCCGTCTGCGGGTGGCATTGGTATGTACCTGCACAAAGCCTACGGCAACCGCCTGCCAACCGCGTTCAATGCGCTACTGATGTATTTTTCCATGGTGATCGCCCAGAGTTTTCTGGCCCGGACCTTCGGCTCCTACACCATGCAGCTGTTTGGTGGCGATGAAAGCGGGCGCATGGTGCCTGTTCTCGGGGTGTCACTGATCATTGCCGCGTTTCTGATTAACCTGCTTGGCAACCGGATGGTTGAGGGTGTGGCCTCCGTCATTGGCATTCTGAAGATCGGGGGTATTCTGATTTTCGGAGTTGTAGGTATCTGGGTCGCTGACAGCGTCTCGGTGGATTTCTCCAGCCCGGAAGAAGCCGGAACCATGGGCAACTTCCTGGGTGCGACGGCGCTGGGAATCCTGGCCTTCAAGGGCTTCACGACGATTACCAATAGTGGTGCGGAAGTAAAAGACCCCAAACGCAACGTAGGGCGTGCCATTGTTATTTCCATCGCGGCCTGCGTGGTGATTTATACCCTGGTCGGTTTTGCTGTCTCCAGCAATCTGTCACTGGCTGAAATCATCGAAACCCGGGACTATTCTCTTGCCGCAGCCGCGCGACCGGCGCTTGGGCAGTACGCCGTGTGGTTCACCATTGCCATCGCGATGATGGCCACTGCCGGAGGCATTCTTGCCAGCATTTTCGCTGTATCGCGCATGTTGGCCATGCTCTCCGAAATGAAACTGGTCCCGCACAGCCACTTCGGCATGCCAGGCAGCATCCAGAAACACACGCTGGTCTACACTGTGGTTCTGGGGGTGATACTGACCGCCTTTTTTGATCTTTCACGCATTGCGGCGCTGGGTATCGTGTTCTACCTGATTATGGACATTGCGATCCACTGGGGCGTTCTTCGGTATTTGCGTGCAGATGTGAACGCCAGGGCATGGGTGCCAACCATGGCCATCCTGCTGGATCTGCTGGCACTCGGCGGGTTTGTCTGGGTCAAACTGAATACCGATCCCTTTGTCATCGGGGTTGCCGTTGTCACCATGATTGTTATTGCAGTGGCGGAACAGATCTTCCTTAAAAAGTCCGGAGAAGCTGCAGGCTCAGGCCATGAACACCATCACTAGTCATAAATATCAGATACGGAGGATAAGCACATGATGGAAGGCAATATGTATGGTCACACAATGTGGGGAGGGCACTGGCTGTGGATGCTGGTTTTCGCAATCGTGGCCATTATTCCGGCCTGGCGTATATGCCAGCGTATTGGGTATCCGGGTGCACTGGGGCTGCTGATAGTAATTCCTTTAGTGAACCTTTCCTGCTTTATTTTCTTGCGTTCAGTGAGTGGCAGGCTAACCGGAACGGAAAGTCCGGAGAATAGAACATGAGCCTTCTGGAGCAATACGCCCTGTTGCTGGCGCTGGCAATCGGCATTGTTGGCAGCGTTTTCTGTCTGTATACGCTCGCCCGCGCGATAGGCCCGACACGTAAGGAGTCGGGCAAGGATGTGCCGGCGAGTTCCGGAGTCTTGTCTCGGGATCCGGTGTGGGGGCGCTATCACGCCCGGTACTACGGTTACGCGTTGCTGTTTCTGGCCTTCGATATGGAGATGGCTTTCATGTACCCGTGGGCAGTTGTGTACAAGGAAGTGGGAATGGTTGCGTTGCTTGATATGGGCGTGTTTCTGGCCATTCTGTTTCTTGGCCTGCTTTACGGATGGAGCCAAGGGGCTTTCAGGCGGCAATGAGTTCTGATCCGGCAATAAACGCAACGGGCGCACGGCAGAAGCGGCCGTCATTTTTGCACAAGCTGGTTTCCCGGGCACTGGCCCGTAACCTGAGTTGCCTGGTCGTTCCCGGTCCGGAGGTTGCGCTGGCACATGGTCTGGACGTACCCGCTGCAGGCTTGCTCATCAGCACCACGCCGCGCGATGCCAGCGTACTCCTGATCGTCGGTGAGCTGTCAGAAAAAATGGGCGATGCTGTGGCCGTGCTCTACGCCCAGATGCCACGGCCGCGAGCCATTCTCATGGTAGGTGGGCAGACACCATCAACTTTACCCGGTGCCGATATTTCCGCAGGTCTGTCGCAAGAGAAGCTGACCGAAGCCGTAGGTAAACTACAGCGCGCATTTGTCGACGGTGCCTTTGCGGAATCGCCGGAGGATTTTGACGCCGATGTTCTGCATGCCAGAATCGAGTATGTCTGCCCCATGCACCCGGAGGTCGTTGAAGACGAGCCGGGCAGTTGCCCCAAATGCGGCATGGACCTGGTAGCGCGCGAAGCCGGGGAATCTACCCCTGAGGGCGGCCACGATCACGAGCACGACCATGCACAGGAAAATACCGGGACCGAATATACCTGTCCCATGCACCCGGAGATCGTCCGGGACGGGCCGGGCAGCTGCCCCAAGTGCGGGATGGATCTGGTAGTCCGTGAGGACGCTGAAGATGAGGGCGACTCCGAGGAGAGCTCTGGCCACGATCATGAGCATCACCACGATCATCAGCACCATCATGATCACGAACATCAACATGGCGAATCTGACGACCACTCAGAACATGAACATTCCGGGCATGATCAAGGTGAACACGATCACAGTGGACACGATCATGGTGCCTCGGGATTCATGTCGATGATTGAAGTCACTAAAGACCTGCCCCGCAGCGCCGACGGCCTGCAGATGGACTGGCTTGAGGTGCCATTCGGCCCGGTCTTTCCTGGCTTGCCCGGTGGTCTGAAGTTGACGCTGACGCTCGACGGCGATGGCGTAACCGAAGGGCGGGCGACCTCCCTGGTGGGTATGACCGCCGAAGGTGAAGAGGGTGAAGGGAGCCAGGAAAGTAAAGAGATGGATGCTGATACATTCATCGAGCATCTGTCCTCAGCAATGCCGTTGGCGCCTGTGAGCTACCGTCTGCTGGCCTGTCTGGCAATCGAGCAAGCGGCTGGGCTGAATGACGATCAGGCGACCACTCAGGCCCGCAGTGGCGCCCTTGAGCGTGAGCGCATCGCCAGTCACCTGGGTTGGCTGGCACAAGTGGGGCGCCAGCTCGGCTTCGCCTGGCTGACGCAGCGGGCTTCAACTCTGCAGCTGCAGGTCAGAGACGCTGATCGGAACAGGCTTGCTGAGCTGGAGCCAGTGCTGCGCACATTGGGTGCCCGCCTTGAGCGAACGCCTTTGCTCAAATCGCGGCTGAAGGGTATCGGCGTACTGTCATCGAAATCTTCTGCTCTGCGCGGCCCTGTAGCGCGTGCTGCGGATGAAGGCGGAGATGCCTGGGCACGTCTGTGGCAACGTCTGGCCCAAATTTCGGCCAGCCTCGAACTCATTAGGTCGAGCGGGGAGCCCGAGCTGCCATCCCTGCGCGACATTGGCGATGTGTCAGGAACCGGTGAGGCAGCCGTTGACACTCCACGCGGCGAGGCCCGGTTAAGCTTGAAACTGGAACGTGGCCAGGTGAAATCCTACAAACTGGACACCGCCTGCAGTCACCATATCGACCTGGTGCCGAAGCTTGTCGAGGGCAAGGAACTGGGCGATGCGCTGTTGGCAATCGGGTCGCTGGACCTGTCGCCCTGGGAGGTAATCTCGTGACCGTCGTTATCGTTTTGCTCGCCTTGCTTGGCAGCGCCTGGCTGCTGGCCGTGATTGAGGGCTGGATCACAACGGGCCGCCTGAGTCCGGCCGCGCCACTATACAGCGGCTTGGCGCACATCGGCCGTGAGTCCATTGTGCCGCGCTCGCCAGACCGGGTATTTTTCGAGGCGGCGCCGGTGCTGCTATTGGTTGTGGCGATGCTTGGTATGGCGGTCCTGCCGCTGGCGCCGGATCTGGTCATCGCGGACCTCGGCACCGGCGGGCTCTTCATCAACGCGGCCCTGGCCTATGTGCTGGTCGCGGTGATCATGGCGGGCTGGGGGCCGGATGGCGCCTACGCGATGATCGGCGGCTGGCGCTTTCTGGGCCAGCTTATTGCCTATTCCATGCTTATTGTCATGCCGATCACGGCCGTGGCCATGCGCGCTGAGTCTCTGGTGAACACTGCAATCGTTGGTTCCCAGGCGGGTCTGTGGAACATTGTCTATCAGCCCCTGGGATTCGTGCTGTTTTTCATTGCCGCCATGGCGCTTGCGTTTCGCGCGCCATTCGATCTGCCCACCGCGGAGGGGGAGCTTGGCGGAGGTGTGGATGCCGAGTACACCGGCGTCCGCCTGGCAGTGTTGCGCCTAGCCCGCTTGACACTGGTGGTTACGCTGGCCTCCGCAACCACGGTGTTCTACCTCGGTGGCTGGCACGGCCCGCTGCTGCCGCCCTGGGCCTGGAGCCTGATCAAGGCCCTGGCCGTGGCCGTGTCGATGCTGCTGGCCGGTCGTTACCTGCCACGCATTCGCGAGGCGGATCTGATGCGGTGGTGCTGGATTCTGGGCATCCCTCTGGCACTGGTTAATATCATTATTGTCGGTTTACTGATCCTGGTGGTTCCCTGATGCACGCACAGGCTTTTTTCGTTGCCGTTTTCGGGCTGGCCGCCATCGGCTTTGGCGTAGTGGTGTTTCGCACGTCATCCATGGTCCGTTCCGCGCTGGCGCTGCTGTTTTCACAGACTGCCGTCGGCTGCATGTTTCTGGCGATGCAGACCGAATTTCTGGGTGTACTGCAGATCATGATGATGGCCACGGAGATGAGCATCATGGCCATCTTCATGGTTATGTTCATGATGGATCCCGGTGGCCTTGGCGGTATGGACATGAGCCATCAAAAGCGTTTTTCGATCGGTGCCGGGGTGAGTGCGGCCGTTGTCGCTATCGCCGTTGCGCTGTTGTCCGACTGGGGTCCCGCAGCCGAGCAGGTGGCGGACGCGGAAGCGCAGACGCGGGAGCTGGGGATGGAGCTGCTTGGGCGCTCGATGATGATCTTCCAAACTGCCGGCATCACCATCCTGACCGCGATGATTGCCGCCACGGCGGTGGCAATACCTGTGAAAAACCTGGCGGGTAAAGACGACAAGGAGGCCTCGGAATGACCGTAGTTCTGATAGTAGCGCTTCTGACCGGCGCCATCCTGTTCGGTATCGGTATCTATGGCGCGCTGTCCCAGACCAATCTGGTGATGATCATGATGGGCGTGGAGCTGATGCTGGCGGGCGCCATGGTGAATCTCGTCGCTTTCTGGCGCTTTCTGCACCCCGAGGCCTATTCCGGCCAGATGTTCGTGCTGGTGGTGATGACGGTCATGGCACTGGAGATGGCGGTCGGATTTGGCGTCGCCATTGCCCGCTTCCGGGCCAAGGGCTCGGTCGAGATGGAAGAAGCAAAGGACCTCAAAGGATGAATGCAGTGCTCCTGCCGATACTGCCGCCGCTGATCGCCGCCCTGGCCGTGTTGATACTCCGCCGTGGTGGAGCCGCGCTGGCCCTGGCTGGCGCAACGCTCAGCCTGGCGGGAAGTCTCTGGCTTCTGGCCCGGGTGGCAGGTGGTCAGGCCGAAACTCTGCTTCTGCCCGGTCTGCCGGACATGCCTCTGCGGCTGGTCGCCGGACCGATGACCTCGCTGTTGGCCGTGGCGGTGGCTACGGTGGGCACATTTGTGCTGATTTACGCCGTTGGTTATATGAAGCGGGAGTCCGGTCAGGCGCGCTTTTATGCCGTGATGTCCCTGTTCCTGGCCGCCATGCAGGCATTGGTGCTGGCTGGCGACTGGATTCTGCTGCTGGCGGCCTGGGAGCTGATCGGTTTGTGCAGTTACCTGCTGATCGGCTTCTGGTTTCAGCGGCCCGAAGCTGCGAACGCAGCCAGCCGCGCATTCCTCTATACCCGCAGCGCTGATCTCGGGCTTTACGTTGCGGTGTTCATGCTTATCGGGTCGGCAGGTACCAGCGAGATTGCCGCCGCCCTGGAATCTGGCAGTAGCGCATCGACTACGGCCGGGCTTCTGTTGCTGCTGGCCGCCATGGGCAAGTCGGCCCAGGTTCCCCTGCAGGACTGGCTTATGCGCGCCATGGCAGGCCCGACACCGGTTTCGGCGTTGTTGCACTCGGCCACGCTGGTTGCGGCGGGCGCTATCCTGCTGATCCGGTCGGCCCCGCTGCTGACCCCTGAAGCGCTTTTCGCTGTCGGGCTTGTCGGTGGTATCACCACGGTGGCGGCTGGGGTGATTGCGCTTGCCGAGCGTGATCTCAAACGCCTGCTCGCGGCTTCCACCGCCAGCCAATACGGCCTGATGCTGATTGCAGTAGGCGCCGGGGTTCCGCTGGCCGCGCTGTTGCATCTGCTCGCCCATGCCGCCATCAAGAGCAGCCTGTTCCTGGCCGCTGGCGACTTCCAGCATGCTCGCGAGGGTACCGGTTTCGATCAGCTGAAGGGCGTTGGCCGCGCCAGGCCCTGGGCCTTCGCCGGCTTTGCGCTGGCAGCACTGGCACTGGCCGGCATCCCACCGCTGAGCGGGTTCTTTTCCAAGGATGCGGTGATTGCCGCCGCTCTGTCGGGGCAGGGCGCCGCCTGGCTCGGACCCCTGGCCCTGGCAGGCACTCTGCTGACCGGCGCCTATATGGCCCGGGCTTTACGCTCGCTCTGGCAGGGCTCCGGCGATACCCGACCGGTCGCCGGTACTGGCTGGATGCGCGCTGGCATCTGGGGTCTGGCGATCCCCGCCGCTGGCCTGGGTCTGGCCTTTGATCCACTCGAAACAATGCTTGATCTGCCGGCTCCGGAAACCGCAGGTATGTTCGCCATATTGTCCGGACTCGTCGCTGCATTGGGTGGTCTGGCGTTGGGCTGGCTGGTGCCGGTCAAGCGTCTGCTTGGGCCTGCCCATCAATGGGCAGAATCGGGGCTGGTGGTTGCGGGAGGCCTGACCGCCTGTATAGGCCGGCCCGCAATGGCTGTTGCCCGGCGGTGTGACCGTCTGGAAGACCATTTGTACGCGGCCGCGCTTGGCGTCGACCATGCAGCTGTCAACCTTGCCCGTGGGGGCGAGCGCCTGGAACAACGTTTGTATCTGGCCGTGCTTGGCGTCGGCCGCGCCAATCTGGCGGTGGGTCGCTGGGTTCGGGGCGGGGATGAGCGTGGTATCGACGGCCTGATCTTCGCCCTGGTGGCCGGTGTGCGGGCCCTCGGCGCGCGGGCGAGAACCCTGCAAAGCGGCCTGATCCATCACAGCCTGGCGATCAGCGCCGTCGCCATCGCTGTGCTCCTGGCCATCCTGTTTTCAGCTTCACTGAGTTTCTAAAGGAACCCTGTACTCATGCTACCACTCGTATCTCTGACCCTGTTTTTGCCACTCGTCGGCGCTGTGCTGATTCTGTGT
>TARA_R110000851_G_scaffold333553_1_pt1 | contig 153999 bp, 147 predicted proteins | sample TARA_R110000851 | Tara Oceans TARA_R110000851 (sample SAMEA4397627) | marine metagenome | biome: Polar Biome; feature: [DCM] deep chlorophyll maximum layer (ENVO:01000326); material: water (ENVO:00002006), including particulate matter (ENVO:01000060) such as... | depth 17 m
TGAAAGTAGGTCATCGTCAGGCTCTTATACCAAAACGCCCCAACATCAAACATGTTGGGGCGTTTTACTTTGGGGCCAGCCGGAATGTTAACCTTCACATAGCGTATCTTCAGAACAACCTTATTATTTAACAGGAAACTGCAAATGCCCGCCAGTTCGAATTCAGTGCTTATGTTGTTGCTGCGTTTAGTGCTTGCACTTGTGGTAACCGGTTTGCTGGTTAGTGCGGCTTTTGCCGGCTAGAAGCTAATATAGCCCCTTCATATTATGAAGCTTCGTTCGGTTGAGTGTGTTTAAGGAATGAGTTCCAAAAGTGCCAAGCTTATGGCCGGCGCCCCTTTACCTGTAAAAGAGGGCGTGGCGCCCAGTCGGGTCTATCTTCAGCCAGGTCCCTGGCCGACATTATTCGATTTTCTAGTTGATCGGTTTCGCTACACTGCCCCGCAAATTATCCGGGACAGGCTGGAGCGAGGCGAGATTGTCGACGAACACGGTACGGCGCAGAAAGCCGATAGCGATTACCTGCCGCGACGCTGGCTCTGGTATTACCGTGATGTTCCGACAGAAACTCCCGTGCCATTCAAGTTAGACGTGCTGTATCGCGACGAACGTTTACTGGTTATCGACAAACCTCACTTTCTGGCCAGTATACCGGGCGGTCGTTATTTGAAAGAAACCGCACTGACACGCTTGCGTCATCAATTGGCGCTTCCTGACTTGAGCCCTTTGCATCGTCTTGATCGCGAAACTGCGGGCGTAATGATGTTGTGTATCGATCCGGCGTGCCGGGGTGCTTACCAGCAGTTGTTTCAGAAACGGGAAGTCAGCAAGGTATATGAGGCAATTGCGCCTCACAGCGATGCCTGCTCCTTCCCGTTGACGCGTCTGAGTCGACTGGAAACACGGAGTTGGCATTTCACGATGGACGAGGTGCAGGGGCCACCCAACAGTGAAACCCGCATTGAGCTCATTGCACGTAACGAAGCGCTGGGCTGGTATCGCCTATATCCGCATACAGGCAAAAAACATCAACTCCGCGTTCACATGGCCGGCTTGGGGATGCCTATTGTGAACGATCTGTTTTATCCTGCCCTGGCCACACAGCCTGCATACAATGATTACAGCAGACCATTGCAGTTGTTGGCACGACGCATTCAGTTTCAGGATCCGTACACGGGTCTCACGCGTGCGTTTGAAAGCCGGCTGCAACTGGCGTGGGCCAGCCGCTTCGATACGGCGTGCCTTTAACGCTCCCGACAGGCATGCACTACAATCGTAGCGTCTATATTACTGATCAAGTTGATTTATGCCTTCCTCTTTTCAGGAACGTCTTTCCAGCATCCAGACTCGCATCAGTGAAGCCTGTCGGCGCTGTAATCGGACGCCTGCTGAAGTGCAGCTGTTGCCGGTCAGCAAAACATTCGATGCCAACGCCGTGCGTCAGGTTTTTTCGCTGGGTCAGCATCGCTTTGGTGAGAACCGTGTTCAGGAGATTCGCGATAAAGCACCGCTACTCGATGACTTGCCTGTCGAGTGGGTGCTGATTGGGCATTTGCAAACCAATAAAGCCAAAGATGCGGCGCAACTGGTTACCGAAGTTCAGTCTCTTGATCGCTTGTCGCTGGCGCAGGCACTGGATAAGCGATTAAAAAAGCTGGACAAAACCTTGAGTGTTCTGATTCAGATCAAGACTTCGCCTGAGCCCAGCAAATTTGGACTTGAGCCCTCACAGCTATTGAGTTTTCTTGAAGAGCTCAAGGCGTATCCGACCTTGAAACCTGTAGGCTTGATGACGCTCGCGGTCAATTCCGACAATGAGGAGCATGTGCGCGCATGTTTTCGCTCTTTGCGAGCGCTTCGCGATCAGGCCGTTCAGGCCGGGCATCACGCTGTTCAGAGATTGTCGATGGGGATGAGCGGTGATTTCGAGTGGGCGATCGAGGAAGGGTCGACAGAAGTTCGGATTGGCTCTTTATTGTTTGGTGAGCGGGAGTAAAAAATGAATAATTGTCTGGGCAAGCTGGGAAAAGTGGCGCGGGGGTTGCTTCTGGGGCTGGTGTTTTTGGCGGCAAATAACGTTGTGGCTGACACGCTTGAGGTTGTTAAGAAACGGGATGTCGTGCACTGTGGTGTTACTACCGGCTTTGCCGGATTTTCTGCGCCCAACGACAAGGGCGAATGGGCCGGATTGGATATCGACTTGTGTCGGGCGATTGCCGCGGCCGTGCTGGGCGACGCAAGCAAATTCAAGGCGGTTCCGCTTAATTCGCAACAGCGCTTTACGGCGTTGCAGTCGGGCGAAATTGATGTCCTGGTACGTAATACTTCCGTTACCCAACAGCGCGACACTGCTCTGGGCGTGATTCACGCGGGTATCAGTTTTTACGACGGTCAGGGTTTTCTGATTTCCAAGGCGTTTGGCGTTAACAGCGCGAAAGCGCTGGATGGTGCCTCTATATGCCTGCAAACAGGCACCTCTAACGAGAATACGTTGGCTGATTGGGCGCGAGCCAACAACATTACTTATAAACCGGTTGTCATTGAACAGTTCAACGAAGTTGTGAGTGCGTTTGCCGCCGGGCGGTGCGATGTGTTTTCCACCGATGCCGCCGGGCTTGCATCGATTCGTGTCTCCCGTCTTAAAAATCCAGACGACTACCAGGTGTTGCCGGAACAAATTTCGAAGGAGCCATTGGGGCCTTTTGTGCGCCAGGGCGACGATGCCTGGCTGAATATTGTCAAATGGACGCTCATGGCGATGTTGAACGCCGAGGAATTGGGCGTCACATCAGATAATGTCGATGAGCAGTTGAAAAGTACGAATCCGCGCATACAGCGCCTGCTGGGTGTGACGCCTGGTGCGGGAGGGAATCTGGGCCTAAATGAAAAATGGGCCTATAACATTATTCACCAGGTGGGCAATTACGGGCAAAGCTATGCCCGTAATGTGGGGATGGATAGTCCGTTGCAGATTCCGCGAGGGTTGAACCGATTGTGGACCGACGGCGGGTTAATGTACCCGCTACCGATTCGTTGACCATCTTGCGCTACCTTGGTGCGAAAGTTACCGCCGTTTATACACCAGGGCGATTCGGGCGAAGGCAATTTGCAACTCTTTCGTGCCCCCCTGGAAAATGAACGGGCGGCCGCGACCGGTAAAACACATGAGTTTTTTCGATGAAATAAGGGGGATGAATTTCGCGAATTGAATTTCTTCCCATTTCACGGCGCGGCGTGTGATCCAGCTTTGTTCTATACCCTCTTCGGTAATACGCGTGCGCGAGGTGGTCATGTAGCGCGCCATGACAAGAAGGGCGGCGTAGCAAAGCGTAACGCTGGCTGCGATATAGGGATTAACGTTTTGGCCAGCGGGACTTGTCGCTGTATTGATAAACTGGATGCCAATAATAATCAACATAAACCAGGATGCGATTTTGATCCAGCGTGGCCACGATGTACCCACGATTGGCAACGGTTGAAGTTCCTGGATAAGTGCCGCGTGCTCTTGAGCAGAAGGGCGGTTATGAGGCAGCATGGTTTGAGTGAATAAGCGTTAAAACCTAATCATAGCGCGTGGAGGAAATGCAGTCAGGCCCGTTGCTGCTGATATTGCCCGTTGGGTAGCCGGGCGACATGGCCTTGCAGCTCCAACACGGAAAGCGCCTGATTCAGGTTTGAAACTGATAACAGGCTTCGCTGTTGCAACACGTCGAACGAAATCGGATCGTAACCCATCGCGTCTAGAACAGCGCTGATGTCGTTATGGTTGATTGTCGTATCGAATAGTTGCGTCTTAAAACTGTTGTCTTCGCTGTTCTCAGCGTCGTCGCGGGGTTGTCGCTGCACGACAGGATCTATGTGCGCCTGATTGAAACTGAGGTTGGTTTGAGCAGGCGGCCTTAACTCTTCAAGAATGTGTTCCCCCGACTCGACCAGCTTGGCACCCTGGCGGATTAAGGTATGACAGCCTTTTGACAGCGGTGAATGAATGGAGCCGGGGATGGCAAATACTTCCCGCCCCAACTCGGATGAAAGCCTGGCGGTGATGAGCGAGCCACTCTGGACTGCCGCCTCAACCACCACCACGCCGCGCGACAGGCCGGCAACAATGCGGTTTCGCTTTGGAAAGTGATAGGGCATGGCTTTTTGGCCAAGCGGGAATTCGGAGACCAGTGCACCGTGTTCTGCAATATCGTGGGCAAGGCTTCGGTTGCGTGCCGGGTAGACGAGATCGATACCCGTGGCAAGCACGGCAATGGTGCTGGCACCCTGGGGGCCGGCTTTCAATGCGCCTTGATGCGCTGCGGCGTCGATGCCCGACGCTAGGCCGCTGGTGATACACCAACCATGTCCGGCCAGGAAGCGGGCAAAATCATGCGCGTTGGCCTGCCCGGCCGGCGTTGCGCTACGGGCACCCACAATGGCCAAAGTGGGGGCACTCAGCAACTCAGGACGCCCATTGACGTACAGCATCAAAGGGGGGTCATGCATTTCCAGCAGTTGCGATGGGTAAGTTGGGTCAGCCAGCGTGAGCAGGTGGTGATTCGGATCAGATAACCAGCTTAGTGTGGTATTGATGCGGTCTTGCAGCGGTTCGTCGGGCTCTTGGGCAAGTCGGCTGGCCAGGCGGGTGTCCAGATGCTTCATGAGTTGCCCGGTCGATTGCGAGAAAATATCGTGCGGCAACCCATAAACCGCAAGCAGAAGGCGTGCCTGTGCCGGGCCCAGATCGGGCTCGAGGGTTAGTCGGATCCAGGCTGCGGTTTCTTCACAAGAGAGGTTCATCGGCATGGCGCAAGTGTGCCATATTGTGCAAGTCGTGTGCAGGTTGGCGTGATGCAATCGTCCATGTTTGCGCTGTGGTTGGTTGATATAATGAGAACCTGTACAGAAAAGGCTTTAACCATGGCACTATTACCCATACTTCATTATCCGGATCCGCGCTTGCACAAAGTTGCCAAGCCGGTGGAAAAGGTCGATGACCGTATTCGCCAGTTGGTGGCAGATATGGCGCAAACGATGTACGACGCTCCGGGGGTGGGCCTGGCGGCAACGCAGGTCGATGTCCATGAGCGTGTCGTGGTCATCGACGTATCCGAGGAAGGCAATAACCTCATCGTATTGATCAACCCTGAAATCACCTGGAAAAGTGAAGAGATTCAGGTCTATGAAGAGGGTTGCTTGTCGGTGCCGGGCATATACGACAAGGTCGAGCGTGCCGAACGCATACGCGTAAAAGCCTTGAATGAAAAAGGCGAGGCGTATGAGTTCGATGCCGATGGACTGCTGGCGGTTTGTGTTCAGCATGAACTCGACCATTTGCAAGGCAAGGTGTTCGTTGAGTATCTTTCTTTGTTGAAGCTGAACAGAATCAAGACAAAACTACGCAAGCAAGAACGTGAAGCGTTGAAGGCCTGACCGTTATGCGAGTGGTTTTTGCCGGTACGCCGGAATTTGCCCGTTCTGCATTGCAGGCAATACTAGAGGCGGGGCACGTTGTGCCGCTGGTTTTAACTCAGCCCGATCGTCCCTCAGGTCGAGGCATGAAATTAACGCCCGGTCCGGTAAAGCAATGTGCACTCCAGGCCGATATCCCAGTCTTACAGCCGCAAAGTTTGCGTCTCGACGGAAAGTATGGAGACCAGGCGACGCAGGCGCAATCCGCTTTGCATGACGCCAGACCCGACGTTATCGTCGTGGCAGCTTACGGTCTGATCCTGCCGGAATGGGTGCTTGGTTTGCCCCCTTTGGGTTGCTTGAATATCCATGCCAGCTTGTTGCCGCGCTGGCGGGGGGCCGCCCCTATTCAGCGTGCCATCGAGGCGGGTGATATGCAAACTGGTATCACCATCATGCAAATGGATGTAGGCCTTGATACTGGCGATATGTTGTCTGTTTGGCCTGTACCTATTCGCGACGATCATACTGCTGCCAGCCTGCACGACGATCTTGCTGCGTTGGGCGGCAAGGCCATTGTCGCCGCGCTCAACGATTTGTCGCAAGGATGCCTGCGTGCCACACCTCAGCCTGAAGAGGGTGTCACGTATGCGGCAAAACTGTCTAAAGCGGAAGCGGTACTCGATTTTTCACTGCCTGCTGTGCAACTGGCACGTCGCGTGCGCGCTTTTAACCCCTTTCCCGGTGCCACGGTGCGCCTGCCGGGGTTGGGCGATGCAGTAAAAGTGTGGTCGGCGCAAGCACTGCCCGCATTGCAACTACCCGTCAGCCCCGGGGCGCTTGTTGAGGCAACAGACCAGGGTATTGATTTGGCAACGGCAGACGGTGTCCTGCGTTTATTGGAGCTACAAAAGCCCGGAGGCAAGCGTCAGGCCGCCAGCCAGTTTATTCAGGGCTGGCGACCTTAAACCCAGGGGGGGTTGTTACAGCGTTTCGGCGTACAGGTCGTACTCGTCGGAGTCGGTGATGCGCACCTTGACAATTTCACCCGCCTTCAGGATGCGATCGGTCGTAACATACACATTGCCGTCGATTTCCGGGGCGTCGGCGCTCGATCTGCCAATGGCGCCTTCTTCTTCCATTTCGTCGATCAGCACATCGATTTCCTTACCGACTTTTTGTCTCAGGCGCTCCGTTGAAATGGCCTGCTGGTGGGCCATGAAGCGTTCCCAGCGGTCTTGCTTTATTTCGTCTGGAACAGGGTCGGGCAGGTCGTTGGCTTTTGCACCATCGACTGGAGAGTATTGGAAACAGCCAACGCGGTCCAGTTGAGCCTGGCTCATCCACTCAAGCAGATATTCGAAATCCTCCTCGGTCTCTCCAGGAAATCCCACGATGAAAGTCGAGCGGATTGTGAGATCGGGGCAGATTTTGCGCCATTCACGAATACGGGCCAGTGTTTTGTCTTCGAATGCCGGACGTTTCATGAGTTTTAGAACGCGTGGGCTGGCGTGCTGGAACGGTATATCCAGATAGGGCAGGATCTTCCCCTGGGCCATAAGGGGGATGATTTCATTTACGTGAGGATAGGGATAAACATAGTGCAGGCGTACCCATATACCCAGTTCCGCCAGCGCCTCACAAAGCTGGGTCATGTGGGTTTTAATGGGGCGGCCATCCCAGAAACCCGTACGGAACTTCATATCGGCGCCGTAGGCACTGGTGTCTTGCGAAATGACCAGCAGTTCTTTAACCCCTGCATCGGCAAGACGCTTGGCTTCGGCCAGTACGTCGCCAATCGGGCGGCTAACCAGATCCCCACGCAGCGACGGGATAATACAGAAGCTGCATCGGTGGTTGCAGCCTTCCGAAATTTTCAGGTACGCATAATGGCGCGGTGTCAATTTGATACCTTGAGCAGGAACAAGGTCCAGATAAGGATCGTGCTCTACGTTGGGAGGGGCGGCTTCATGGACAGCCCGTACAACCTGCTCGTATTGCTGGGGGCCGGTTACGGCCAGAACGGCGGGGTGCACTTGCCGGATAACCGATTCCTCAACGCCCATGCAGCCTGTCACGATGACCTTTCCGTTTTCGGCGATGGCTTCGCCGATGGCGTCAAGTGATTCGGCCTTGGCGCTATCGATAAATCCGCAAGTGTTAACGACCACGACATCGGCGTTGTCGTAATCGGGTGTGATGGCGTAACCTTCGGTGCGCAATTGAGTAAGAATGCGTTCGGAGTCGACCAGCGCTTTGGGACAGCCCAGGCTGACAAACCCGACTTTCGGGGAGTTCATAAAAACCTCTTGAAGCCTTTTAAGGCTTTGACAAAAAAAGAGATTTTACTGCGCCGGCGCGGGAACTGCGAATGGCGGTGATAATAGAGGCTGATTTGCTTAAAACTTAACTCTTCCAGGTTTGTCTCGCGTGTCCGACTCTTCTTCATTGCCATTGTCCGAATTGATCCTGGCCACTGCACGAAATGTGCAGGCGGTCATGGCGGGTCAATCGCTAACTGAAAGCCTGGCTCAAACACCGGCAGACCGGCGTGCCGCCGCTCAGGCATTGGCGTCTCACAGTATGCGTCAGCTCGGGCTGGCGCAAGCCATTCGCAGTCACATGGTGAGTCGAACGCCGTCCGATGCGTTATTCGATGCGATTCTGCTGGTATCGATTTCCCTGCTCGAAACGGCAATGGCGTCGCAGGCCGCTGTCGCGGGCGAACGAACCGTTCCGGCGCACTGGCCTGTCTATGATGCGCACACGGTGGTTAATCAGGCTGTGAATGCGGTTGGGTCTCAGCGACGGTTGCAGCCGTTCAAGGCGTTGCTTAATGGAGTATTGCGTCGTTATGGTCGTGAGCGAGACAAAATACGCAGTGCGGTACTGACAGATCCGCAGGCTCGCTGGAATTATCCCAACTGGTGGATTCGGCGATTGCGCAAAGCGTATCCGGATGCATGGCAAGCGGTGCTTGAGGCAGCCAATGTGCCGGCGCCCATGATGTTGCGAGTAAATAAACGGAAAATTTCGCCTGGCGCGTTTTTAGAAACCCTGAAGGGGGTTGGGTTGGCTGGCCGGTGCATTGACGATGCCGCCGTATTACTCGAGACGCCCCGGCCGGTTGAGCAAGTGCCTGGTTTCAAAGAGGGTTTTTTTTCAGTTCAAGACGCTGCTGCTCAGCAGGCGGCGTTGCTGTTGGACGCGCAGCCAGGCATGCGCGTGCTCGATGCGTGTGCAGCCCCCGGGGGGAAGACGGCACATATTCTGGAACGGGCCGATGTCAGCTTATGCGCGCTTGATGTGGATGAGAAGCGCCTGGCAAGAGTCGGTGAAAACCTGAGCCGTTTATCGCTGATGTCTGATAAGGTATCCCTGCAGTGTGCCAATGCGGCGAGCTTGAATGCGTGGTGGGATGGTCTGCATTTTGATTGTGTCCTGGCCGATGTGCCTTGTACCGCCTCGGGTGTGGTACGGCGCCATCCCGACATTCGCTGGTTGCGTCGGGAAGCCGATATTGCCCGGACCGTGGCTTTACAAGCCAGCATACTTGACGCATTATGGACAACCGTTAAGCCAGGGGGGAAGATGCTTTATGTGACCTGCTCGGTGTTCCCTCAGGAAGGTGAGCTGCAGGCAAAGCATTTTCAGACGACTCATTCCAATGCCGAATTGCTGCCATCACCGGGGCAGATATTGCCTGCGGGCTATGATGGCACCAAGGGTTTGCACGATGGTTTCTTCTTTGCTTTGTTTGCCAAGCGTGTTTGAGTCGTCAACAATACAGCCTTTATGATTGCACTTTTCTATCGGTCCTTGTTTTTGTTCATTGCCACCGGCCTGTTGTCGGTGGGGGCCGTGTTCGCGCAGTCGACGCAATTCGTGACTGTTGAGCCGATTGTGCGTGATGGTCGCCTGTACGTTGATGCGAATGCAGAAATAGAGGTCACCGGCGAATTGCGCAACGCGGCAGAAAAAGGGGTGCCGCTGTACTTCACGGCAGATCTTGAGATCGTGGCCGATCGCTGGTGGTGGTTCGACAAGGTCTTGGTCGATGAGCAACGATCCTGGCGATTGTCGTATAACGTCTTGACGCAGCAGTGGCGTATTCGCGTGGGTGACTTAACTTTGCCCGAAGACACGTTTGATGATGCTTTGTCGTTTGTAAGGCATATCAGGGGCTGGGCTGTTGGCAGCACCGACTTGTTTGACCCCAATAAAGAATATCAAGGACGAATTCGGTTGCGTCTGGACACTTCCCGCTTACCCCGGCCTGTGCGCGTTGATGCATATAACAGTAGCGCCTGGTCAGTCATGACACCATGGAAAGACTTTCGTTTCTCAATCTCCCCGCCGGCTCAAAAGCCGTGAGATGGGTTGCGCGTATCGCGCTGGTTGTCGCTGTGATCAGCGCATTGGCGTTGCTCGGCCTGTTGGCCTGGTCAACCGGGAACGCAACACGCTACGCACAATACTATGACATATTGCTGGCGCTGAACGTTGTTTTTGCGCTCAGTCTTGTGTTGTGGGTCCTGGTGCTGGCTGTCAGGTTAATACGGCAGATTCGGCGCAGGCAGTTCGGCGCGCGGTTAACGGCACGTTTCGCCTTGTCGTTTGCCTTGATTGGTGTCTTGCCCGGCGCACTGATTTATGTTTTGTCGGTGCAATTCATGTCGCGCTCAATTGAGTCCTGGTTCAACGTACGGGTCGATAGTGCGCTTGAGTCCGGCTTAAGTCTGGCGCGTGTCGTGCTGGATCAGCAGTTGCAGGAGCTTGAAACAAAAGCGCAGGGGGTGGCCCGCCAGTTGCGTGAATTAAATGACGCCGATATGTCTCTGCTGGTGTCGCGCCTGCGTGAAGAAGCGGGCGTCGCCGAAGCGATGATCTTCTCCGGCAGTGGCCGGCTGGTTGCCTTTTCCACGTCCGATTACGGCAAGTTGATTCCCGATGGACCTTCGCCCCATGTTTTAAGTCAATTGCGGGTTGCCAGGTCTTATGCCGCGGCTGAGTCGGAAGATATGAATGACTCCTCCGTATTGGGAAACGATCGCCATACCGGTTTGTTTTTGCGGGTCGTGGTGCCTATTACACGTATTGATCGTGGCTCTGCCGCGTTAGGCGTGGCGCCCGATGTGCGATGGCTGCAGTTTGTTCAGCCCGTGCCGGAACAAATTGCGCGTAATGCCGATCAGGTTCAGCAAGGTTTTCGTGACTATCAGGAACTGGCCCTGTCGCGCCTGGGTTTACGCAAGCTGTATGGCATTACGCTGACACTGGCGCTGGTATTGGCCGTGTTTGCCGCCATTGTCGTGGCGCTGGGCGTGTCACGTCGTTTGGTGCGGCCATTATTGCGGCTGGCGGCGGGAACGCAGGCGGTGGGCGTGGGTGATTATCGCCCGTTGCCGGAGCCGCCCGAGCGTGACGAGGTGGGTCAGCTAACGCGTTCTTTCAATGCCATGACGCGACAGTTGGATGATGCCCGCCAAATGGTCGAACGCAACCGCCACCAGCTTGAACGCTCCAATGTTTATCTTGAGTCGATTTTGAGTCATTTGTCGTCGGGCGTATTGGTGTTCGATGAAGGGTTCCGGGTGACCTTGTTCAATCAGGGCGCGCAATCCATTTTGCAGGTCGATTTGCGTTCGGTGAAAGGCCGTCCTCTGGAAACGGTTGACGGCGCCTTCAAGTTGTCTCAACTGATTCGTGACGCTTTCGCCGCGCATGCGGCGGTAGAGTCAGAAAAGCCTTATTGGCAGCAGCAGTTCGAGTTGGAGCTTGAGGATGCGCCCAATCATGAGTCGCGCCATAATGTCGTTACTTTGCTTGCACGAGGCACACATTTGTCGATTGATGGACGTGGCAACGGGTATCTGGTTGTGTTCGACGACATTACAGAAGTGATTTCGGCCAATCGCACGGTAGCCTGGGGTGAAGTGGCGCGGCGTCTGGCGCATGAAATCAAGAATCCGCTGACACCCATTCAGTTGTCTGCTGAACGTTTGGCCATGAAACTGGCGCCGCGGCTTGGCGAAACTGATGCAGCCATGCTGGAGCGCTCAACCAATACAATCGTCAATCAGGTTACATCGCTTAAAAAAATGGTTGATGATTTTCGGGAATATGCCCGAACGCCGCCGGCCCAGATGCAAATGCTGGATCTGAACGCGTTAGTTTCCGAAGTGTTGACGCTTTATGGTTGGGATCCCAGTTATGGCGCTTTGCGTGATGATCCACGACATGTCAGAATTGAAGCGGAGCTGGAGGCAGGGTTGCCGGGTATTGAGGGTGATCCGACACAATTGCGTCAGGTGATTCACAATTTGTTGGCCAATGCGCGCGATGCCGTCGCATTGGTTGATGATCCTGAGGCTAAAATTCGTGTTCAAACCAAATTAACGTATTCACGAACAGATGAAACAGGTGTGGGGTCCAGGGCTGTGCGTCTGACGGTTTCCGATTCGGGGCCTGGTTTCGAGCAACAGGTATTGAACCGGGTGTTTGAGCCTTATGTCACCACGAAATCATCGGGTACCGGGTTGGGGCTGGCGATTGTAAAGAAAATTATCGAGGAACACGGTGGTCGCATCGATGTCTCCAATCGTCGGGAAGGTGGGGCGCGGATATCGATTTTGTTTGCACGATTGGCGGATACGCCTGCTGCGCTGGACGAAGCGGCGCAGGGGTACGATAATGCCGAAAAATTATAGGTGAAGTTTTATGGCCAGAATACTGGTGGTTGATGACGAGATAGGAATTCGCGAACTGTTGTCCGAGATTCTCTACGATGAAGGGCATACGGTCGAGTTGGCGGAGAACGCGGCAGAGGCACGCGCTGCTCGCGCGCGCAGGCGTCCCGACCTGGTTTTACTGGATATTTGGATGCCCGACACCGATGGTGTGAGCTTGCTGCGTGAGTGGGGATCTCAAGGCCTGCTGGACATGCCGGTGATCATGATGAGCGGTCATGCCACCGTGGATACGGCCGTCGAGGCAACGCGAATCGGTGCCGTCGATTTTCTTGAAAAACCCATTACGCTGCAGAAACTGCTGAAAACGATTTCAGCAGCATTGGCCCGGCCTGTCGTGGCAAAAGCGGCCTCAACTGCGCCTGCGGCCGTGACTGCATCCTCTTCGTTGCCGCAGTCAGGGGCGCTGCAAGGGGATGTCTCCGACCTGGTGTCAAGCACTGGTGCGCCCGCGCTGGAGCTTGACCCGCACCAGTTGCAACTGAGCAGTATCCCATTGGATCAGCCGTTGCGAGAGGCGCGTGATGAGTTCGAGCGGATTTATTTTGAATATCATCTGGGGCGCGAGAATTACAGCATGACTCGCGTTTCCGAACGCACGGGCCTGGAGCGTACGCATTTGTATCGCAAGTTGAAGCAACTGGGTATCGACGCCTCGCGCCGGCGACAGTCCGATTCGCGTTAGTGTGATGTCTGAACCTGTTGCCTCCTGTTTCGGGAGGCTTTTTTTCGAGCTGGTGTTTTGAGTCGTTTAAATATGATGAAAAAGAAATCTCTCTGGAAAAAGGCCTCTCTGGCCTTCGTGTTGGCACTGGCGGGTCTTGGTGTAGGCTCCCCCGTCGTGGCGCAAACAGGTGTTGCAGGTTCGCCTGACTCATTCATTACGCCCGAATTTCTCGCCAGTCGTGCGCTTTTGCCTATTAATGCGCAGTATGCCTATTCAAAGGGATACACCGGGAAAGGGGTATTGATCGCGATTGTCGACAGTGGCCTGGATATAGATCACCCCGAATTTGCCGGACGTATTTCATCAAAACTGCGCAGCTTTTCCGAATTGTCGGGTCCTTACGATGTCAGCGATCTTGAGCCCGATGGGGAGATTGCCGGCCATGGTACGCATGTCACCGGGTTGGCTGGCGCGGGGCGCAACGGTTTTGGTATGCATGGCGTAGCCTATAACGCCACGCTGCTGCCAATACGGGCGATTGACAGCTATACTGCCAATGCGCCATACAACGCCGTTCTGTACGCCGCGCAAAATGGCGCCCAGGTATTGAATGGCAGTTACGGACCCATTACGGCTGAAAAGTTCATACAAGACGACACTGGCCGTTGGGTGCCAAACCCTAATTGGCAATTATTGCCAACCTCAACGCCAGGGCTGTTTAACTCCCAGGCAACTTATGAAGTGTTGATGGAAGCGGCGCAGGCTGACGTTCTGTTGGTTTATGCGGCGGGTAATGAATATCAGGATCAGCCCAATGCAGCGGCCTTGCCCTCCGGCGCGGGTCTTTTGCCCTTGATTACCCCGGCCAACACGGTTTCCGGCTTATACAAATTCGTTGACGATAGTCTTGAGTCAAACGTTAATGACCCGTCAACCTGGACCTATATCGCCCCTTCCGATCAGCGTGTCGCCAATTTGGATTTTTCGGACTTGCGCCGCAAAATTATCGTGGTGGTGTCGACTGATCGCGAGGGTGAGATCGCCAGTTACAGCAACCGGTGCGGCGCGGCGGCTGCCTGGTGTATCGCCGCCCCAGGAGGCGATTTTTATGATACGAGCAACTATTCCAGCGATGAAAGCCAGTTGTGGTCAACCTATCCCTACAGTACATATACGGACATGGCTGGTACATCGATGGCTTCGCCGGTCGTGGCCGGGTCGGCCGCTGTACTGCGGGAAGCGTTCCCCTACATGACAGCCGAACAGGTTATTGAAGTGGTTCTTACAACGGCCAACAGCACCGGTATTTACGCTGACCAAAGTATATACGGGCGTGGCTTTCTTGATTTGAGAACCGCAATCCAAGGCCCCATCGAGTTCGGCGCATGGGGCTTTGATAGCGTTTTTGATGTCAATACTCAGGGCTATGATTCGCTATGGAGTAACGATATCCGCGGAAGTGGCGGCCTGATCAAACGTGGTGACGGCGCGCTCGTCATGTCGGGGCAGAATACCTACACTGGGGCTACCCAGGTTCTGGGCGGTATGCTGGTTGTGAATGGCTCAATTGCTTCGTCTGCACAACTTACTATCGGCGAGCAGGCGATCTTGGGCGGTGATGGTGTCGTAGGCGACACACAGGTTGCAGGTCGCGTCGCTCCAGGTAATTCTATCGGCACGCTAACCGTTGACGGCAGCTATCAACAGCTGACCGGTTCTGTACTTGAGATCGAAATCAATGAAGCCGGGCAGTCGGATCGGGTCAATGTAACCGGTACGGCAGATATTCAGGGTGCGAAACTGGAGGTTCTGGGGTTGCGTGCCGGAGCACTTGGCCAGGATTTCTCATTTTTCTCGGCCGGTTCGCTGACTGCAGGCAGTTACTTTGATGCCTCGGCGCTGGATCGGGCGTTTATCGACATAAATGCGGTGATGTCCGGAGCGTCATTTGACCTGCAGGTAAGGCGCAATAATACTGCGTTCACCAGCGTGGCCGAAACAGGCAACCAGCGCGCGACGGCTGCCGCAATAGCGGGGCAGGGTCTGGGGGGGGTGCCTATGATGAGTTCGTGCTTTTACCCAACGCAGCACAAGGGGCCGGTGTGCTCGACCAGCTTTCAGGCGAGATTTATGCCTCAACACAAAGTGCGTTATTGGATACCAGTAGTGCGCTTTATCGTGCCTCAGTCACCCGGCTATTCAGTCGTGAAATGGGGGCGTCGTATGGCGGGCCGCTGGGCCAGGTCAGTCGCAGCGCGCCGGGCGGGCGTCATCAGCTTTGGATGCAGGCACTGGGAAGCTGGGGCAGCCTGGGCGCCACGAGTGATGCCCAGCGCATGACCCGCTCCATTGGGGGATTGATGTTTGGTGGTGACACCCCGGTGGGCCAGAATGGCTATGCCGGCTTGGCCATGGGGCTGACAACGGCCTCCTATAATGCGGCTGGCAATAGTGATGCCGACACAGACGGCTATCACTTGATGTCTTATTTGGGCTGGTCGGCCGACCGTTTCAGTGTGCGGGGCGGGCTGGGACAATCGTGGTACCGAATCGACACAAGGCGCAATATTGCCTATAGCGGCCTGGGCCAGGCCAAGTCGAAGGCCAACGCAACGTCGACGCAATTGTTCGCCGAATTAGCCTATGCCTTGTCGCAGGGTGCCGCCGTGCTGGAACCTTACTGGGGCTTACAACGTGTTTGGCTGACGCGCGATGGATTTGATGAGTCTGGCAGTGTTGTAGCCCTTTCGGGTGATAAAAGCCGTCAGGCCGTCACGTTTTCCCGTTTGGGTTTGCGTATGCGAATGGCGCTGTCGGATAGCCAGGCTTCATCAATGCTGTTAACGGCAAATATTGGCTGGCGCCGTGCCTGGGGAGATCTAACGCCTGAAGCACGATTGCGTTTTGCTTCGGGACCTGCTTATGATGTTTCAGGCGCTACTTTGTCACGCGACGCGTTGGTTGCCGAGTTAGGGATTGAGGTGGCGGCATCAAGCAACAGTGTCGTGAGCTTCGGTTATGCCGGCCAGTTCGGCGGCGGCAGCCAAGACCACGGATTGCAGGCAAGGTTGGCCTGGCAGTTTTAGGTGCCTAGGTTTTGGGTCGGCGCCGGCTGATGGCGTCGATTGAAATGCGGGTTTCGTCGGGTGCGCTTTTGAATGATTGCGCGCGCCAGGCGTGGCCGTAAGCAACTTCCAACGTAAGATGCAGTGTTCCATCCATCTGGCGTTTTCTTTCCAGTGCCTTAATCAGGTTTTCACGCCAGCGGCGCCCGGGCAGGCCAGGCTGTCTGCCGATGCTCGGGTTACCTCCCAATATCGACAGGTCCGACAATAGCTTTTCAGCAGATTTGAAGGTAAGCGTAATTATTTCCTGGTCCATGACCGGGTCGGTAAAGCCATTTTCAATAAGCAAATCGCCGAAGTCGTGCATGTCGACAAACGTGGGCGTGGCCGTTTGAATTTGGGCTTCGTTCAGGGCTTCGCGCAGTTCTTTCAACGAGGCAGGGCCCAGGCATGAGAACATGGCAAGACCATTGGGCTTCAGGATTCGACGCCACTCGGCGAATACAAGATGGGGTTCAGGGTGCCAGTGTAAAGCCATGTTCGACCAAATCAGCCCGACTGACTCCGGTGGCAAATTGGTTTTCGCCATGTCGGCCCGCAGAAAACGCGTCTCAGCGACCGGCTTGTTGCGCAGCCGGTTCCATAATCCTCTTCTGCCCGCATGGCGTGAGATGGCGGTATTCAACAAGGGCTGGCATACGTCCAGGCCTGTATATTGCGCTTCGGGGTATCGTGCACGCAACGGTTCAACAGCGTGGCCGGCGCCACATCCGGCATCAAGAATGACGGATGGGCTGCTGCGAATATAGCTAAGCCGCTGAAGCATGCGTTGCGTGATTTCCCCATATAGGAACTGGGCCTCATCAAGTGGGGCCCGGCGTGCAAACTGTTGTGCAACATGCAATGGGTTGAGCGGCAGTGACGGCGGTGATGACATATTTGCGTACTCGGCGCTTTGCTTGAGGCATCAGGCGTGTTCTGATGCGATGTTGAGATGTTTTACAGGTCTTATTATGGCGCATTGTTTGCATTGGCGCGACTTGCGGCATTGGTTGACGATGCGGGTACCGGGTAATTGTCCATTGTGCCTGACGCGCACGCGGGCCGGTTGGCTATGTGATGGCTGTCGCCAACAGGTGTGTGACTCAATGTTATCTGGCGGACCGCGTTGCCGCTCATGTGCCTTGTTGTTGAATGAGTCGGGCGCGTGTGTCGACTGTCAGCACAAGTCACCGGAGTTCCAATCGGTTGTCGCCGCGTTCGATTATGACTTCCCGGGAAGTATTCTGATTCATCAGCTCAAGCAGGGAAGGCGTTATCTTTTGGCCGCAGCGCTGGCCGAATTACTGGTGCCACGTTTGCAGCAGCTTAAGTCGTCTAATGCAGGCGCTACAATTCTGGTGCCCGTGCCGGCGGGCCGGCAGGCACTGCGAAAGCGCGGGTTCAACCCGGCAGGCGAAGTAGCCCGCCATCTTTCGCGCCGGTTGGGTTTGTCTTGCAAACATGTTTTATGTCGTTATAAAGAGGCCGGGCCACAGAAATTACTGGGGCGCCGGCAGCGTTACCAGCAGGTCCAGGGTTTATACGGCTTAAGAACGCCGGCGTTGCCATCGGGCTGCCACGTTTGGATTGTCGATGATGTTTTAACAACGGGTAGCACGTTGAATGCCGTGTCCCATTTATTAATGCAGGCAGGGGCCGCGTCGGTGCATGGTGTTGTGCTGGCGCGTACGCCGTTGTCGTTGTGAAGAGCAATTATGTTTCATATTGTGCTTGTTTCTCCGGAAATCCCCCCCAACACGGGGAATGTTATTCGCCTGGCCGCCAATACCGGAGCGCACCTGCATCTGGTACGGCCATTGGGTTTCGAACTTGACGATAAACGGCTACGAAGAGCCGGGCTTGATTATCACGAGTGGGCGAACGTACAAGTGCATAACTCTTTAACCGAGGCGTTATCTTCGCCGGGGATCAGCCAGTCGCGTTGTTTTGCGATGACAACAAAGGGCCAGGCGCTGATGGGGCGGGTACAGTTTCGCGACGGCGACGTGTTTGTGTTTGGCTGTGAAACGGCCGGTTTGTCTGCAGATCAATTGGCCTTGTTTCCCTCAGATCACTGGTTCCGTTTGCCGATGCGCCAGGGGCAGCGCAGTTTGAACCTGTCAAATGCGGTAGCGGTTACGGTTTATGAGGCATGGCGCCAAACAGGTTACCTGGGCGGTTTATAAACATGCTTGTTTTCCGCCTTGGCTTCACGGGCCAGAAGGTCGGAAACTGCCTGTTTAGGGGAAATGCCTTCAAACAGAACGTTGCACACGGCTTGGGTCATGGGAAGCTCAACGTCGTAACGCTTGCCCAGTTTGAGGGCAGCCCTTGCGCAGCGAACCCCTTCGGCTGTCATCCCTGTTGCAAGAATGTCGGCTAACTGTCGCCCTTGGCCGATTGCCAGACCGACTTGCCGATTGCGCGACAAAGGCCCGGTTGCAGTCAGCACAAGGTCCCCCAGGCCTGTCAGGCCTGAAAAAGTGTCGGCTTGTCCGCCCATTGCCAGTCCAAGCCGTTGCATCTCGGCCAGGCCACGCGTAATGATGGCTGCGCGGGCATTGGTGCCCAGTTCGAGCCCGTCGGCGATGCCGCATGCAATCGCCATGACGTTTTTCATGGCGCCGCCAACTTCAACGCCGATGATGTCGTTACTTGAGTAGATTCGAACCGAACCGCCATGCAACGCTTCAGTGGTGCGTTCAATCACATTTTGGGAGTCGCTGGCGATGGTCAGCGCAACAGGCAGTCCTTGCGCCACTTCCTTGGCAAAAGAGGGGCCTGAAAGTACACCGAGCCCCACGTGGCTGAAACTGCCCAGCGATGCTTGCGCAATCTCGTGGGGAAGTCGCCCGTTTTCAGGATCAAAACCTTTGCATGTCCAGATCACGCTGACGAATTCGTCGGTTTGTCTTAAATAAGGTGCAATCCGCGAGCAGATGTCAGCGAGCCCGGCAACGGGCACACCCATTATGATGAGGCGATTGCATTTGACTGGCCCGGCGAGACAGACATGATGTAATGCCTCTTCAAAGTTGCTTGTTGCCTGCAGCGTATCCGGTAAGACAATGTCGGGCAGGTAGCGCGTGTTTTGTCTTTGGTGGCCAATAGCCCGGGTTGTAGCGGGGTCGCGGGCCCAGATAAGGGTGTTGCTTTGCCGGCTTGCAATAGCGGCAAGTGCCGTTCCCCAACTGCCCGCGCCCAGTACGCTAACGTGTAACGGGCTGGGGGCGGTTGCCGTTGTTGCAGTCATTGCTGTACCGGTTATTGCTTCGTTGTACCGGGGGGTATTTCAATGCCGGCGCCCTGTTGCTTGTTGTCTTCGGCAGCTTGTGCCAAACGCTGTTCATAAAGCGATTGGAAGTTGACTTCGGCCAGGTGTAGCGCAGGCATCGTGGTGCGCGTGATGGCATCGGCAATGGTTGCGCGCAAATAAGGGTAAAGCATGGTGGGGCAAACAATGCCCAGCAACGGGTCGAGCTGTTCAGCCGGAATGTTGGCTGCCTCAAAGATACCGGCCTGGGTGGCTTCGACCAAGTACAGTGTTTTATCGTTAATGCGGGTTGTTACCGTTACCTGAACGGTGGATTCGTAAATTGTATCGGCCAGTTGCTGACCACCCACATTGATGCTGACCTCAACTTGGGGGGCTTCCTGCTCCAGGAAAATCTGGGGGGCGTTGGGCATTTCCAGGGAAAGGTCTTTAACGTAAGTGCGTTGCAGGTTGAAGCTGGGTTCTTTGTCCTGACTGTTGGCGGCTGCCTGATCTTGTTCGGCCATTCTATGTTCCTGATAGGTGAATTGCCCTTGCTGGAAGGGGCGTACTTTGAATGTGTGTTAACTGTTTAAAAGGGGAGTGAGTTTGTCCGCACGATCGAGTGCGGCCAGTTCGTCGTAACCCCCGACATGGGTGTCGCCAATATAAATCTGGGGTACTGTACGGCGCCCGGTTCGTTCCATCATGAGCGCACGCTGCTCCTGGTCTGTATCAATCCGGATTTTTGTGATTTCGGATACACCACGTTTTTTCAGCAGCATTTCAGCACGCACGCAGAACGGACAAACGGCGGTGCAATACATTGTGACTATTGCCATGTGAACCTCGGTAAAGTGTGAAACGGAGATCGTAGAAGGGTAACGCTTAGTGTTTACCGCTCACCGGCATGCCGGCGTCTATCCATTTGCGCAGCCCTCCTTCAAGGGCAACGGCTTCACTAAAGCCGTTTTTGCGCAGCTTACCGGCTACCGTAGCCGATTCACGCCCATGTTCGCAAACGATGATAATGGGCTTGTCTTTGGGTAGCGTGCTCATTTTGGCCTCGATGTCGGCCGCCGGAATGTTTTTCGCCTGGGGAATACTGCCCCCTTTGAATTTTTCGTGGCTGCGTACGTCAATGAATACACCATTGTTTTGGTTCGCCAATTGCACGGCTTGCGAAACGCCGACCGCGCTTGCGCGTGTCCCTTTCATAATTGCAGGCCATAAAAGCATGACCCCGGATACAAGGGCTATTATTACAATATAAAGGTTGTTTTCGCTAAGAAGAAAGTCCACGATACGGTCCAGTTTGATTCGTCAAAAAAACTTCGATAATACGGGATTATAAAATGGACGCGCTTATTCAATTTTTAGGTAGCTTGTCTCATGCATAAATTAGTACTCATGCGCCATGGTGAAAGCCAGTGGAATCTTGAAAATCGTTTCACCGGTTGGACTGATGTTGATCTGACTGAAACGGGCCGGATGCAGGCGCAAAAAGCCGGTGAACTGCTCAAGGCCGAGGGGTTTGAGTTCGACCTGGCGTTTTCGTCTGTGCTCAAGCGCGCCATTCGAACTTTGTGGATTGCGCTCGATGCAATGGATTCCATGTATACCCCCGTCGGTCTGAATTGGCGTCTGAACGAGCGCCATTATGGTGCTCTGCAGGGTTTGAACAAGTCGGAAACGGCGGCCAAGTATGGTGACGAGCAGGTGCTGGTATGGCGTCGTGCTTACGCTATTGCCCCCAACCCGCTTGAGCTCGATGATCCGCGTCATCCTCGTTTCGATAAACGTTATGCCAGGATCCCGTCAGCGCAGCTCCCGGCGACCGAATGTCTTAAAGATACGGTCGATCGTGTGGTTCCTTTCTGGGACGAGACGATTGCGCCCGCCCTCAAGTCGGGCCGCAAGGTACTGGTGGCTGCGCATGGAAACAGTTTACGGGCGCTTATCAAGCATCTTGATGGGATTTCCGATGACGATATCGTCAAACTGAATATTCCCACCGGTCAACCGCTGGTTTATGAGCTTGATGAGGCACTTCGTCCGATTCGTAACTATTATCTGGGCGACGCCGCCGAAATTGAAGCTGCGATGGCAGCAGTGGCTGCTCAGGGCAAAGCGAAGAAGGGCTAGTGCTTATGCGCCATGTGCTCGGCTTGGTGGTGTTGGCCTTATGGTCGGCGATCGCGGGGGCAGATGAAACCTCCGCGCAGCTAAAGGCTCGCCAGGCCCAAATGGAGCAACAGCAGGCCGAGTTGCAGGCGCGCATCAATGAAGTCCAGGAATCCATTGGGCGCGAGGCACGCTCCAGAAAGGATGTGCTTGATCAGCTTCGGGATTCAGAGTCGGCGATTTCAGCGGTGGCGCGTGAGCTTGCCGATTTGGCTGATGAAGAAAAGCGTGTCACTCAAGAGCAAAAGCGATTGGCACAGGGTATTGCGCAAACCCACGAGCGGATCGATATTCAACGTGAAACGCTGGCTGATCAATTGAGGGCCCAGTATGCCGGTGGATTGTCGCCCTGGACTGCATTGCTTTCCGGCGAAGACCCTCAGCGTATCGGGCGTGAGCTGGCTTACCTGGGTTATGTTTCGAGCGCCCAGGCGAAGGGTGTGCGCGATTTGCAGGAAAGCCTGGCACAGCTGGAAGTGCTGACACAGCAATTAAAGCGGCGTGAGGCCGATCTCGACGCCTTGCAGGCAAAAACCAGTCAGAAGAAACAGGAGCTCGAGAAGCAAAAAGCGGAACGAGAACAGGTGCTGGCGCGTGTGGAGGCAGCATTAAAGCAACGTCGATCCGAGGCTGAAACGCTTGAGCGGGATTCGCAGCGTCTGGAAGGGCTGGTAAGTGGCCTGCAAACAGCCATCAAGGCGCAAGAGGCGGCAGAGCGTCGTGAAAGAGAGCGTCTGGCCGCCGAGCGCAGAAAACGTGAGCAGGAGGCTGCCGAGCGCGCGCGTTTGGAGCGTGAGGCCAGGGAGCGCGAGATTGAAGTTGTTCGAGTGGCGCCATCTGAACCCGTGACGACGGTTGAAGCAACAGAGCCGGACACAACGGAATCTGAAACGGCAGGTTCGCAATTGGCTGGGCGTGATGAAGCCAGGCCGGATACGCCGACAAGTCCCGCTCCTGAAGAAACCGTTGTGCCTCAGGAACCAATTGCGCCGTTGTCCGGTCTGAGAAAAGGGCTTCCTGCGCCGGTTAAAGGCCAGGTGCTGGGGCGTTTTGGCACCGAGCGTCCGGATGGCGGCGTTTGGCGGGGTATTGTCTTGCGTGCTCCCGAAGGAACCGCGGTGCGGCCTGTGGCTGCGGGCCGTGTGGCTTACGCCAATTGGCTTAACGGCTTTGGTAATTTGCTGATTGTCGACCATGGTGAAGGCTATTTAAGCGTGTATGCCTACAACCAAAGTCTGCTCAAGAAAGTGGGCGAGCGTGTAGGTCCGGGCGATACGATTGCCAGGGTCGGTGCAACAGGCGGACAGGTTGAACCTGGCCTGTATTTTGAAATCCGGCATGATGGTGCACCGGTAAACCCGCTGATTTGGTTGGCGCGTTAAGGTACTATAGGCGCAGTAGGCAGTTATATTGATGTTTTTAATACGGGAATGTGCATGGGCACTCGCAAAATAGGTCGGTTTGGGTTGGTTATGTCAGGCGTTGTGGGCGGGGTTCTGCTCAGTCTGGGTATTTCCGCCGTGGCACAACGTGGGGAACCGCTGCCGTTAAAAGAGCTGCAACAGTTCGCTAATGTTTTTTCCGCGATCAAATCCAGTTACGTTGAATCGTTGGGTGACAAAGACCTGATGGACGACGCAATTCGCGGCATGTTCAGCGATCTGGATCCGCATTCCGCGTATCTGGACCCGGAAGCGTTCAAGGAGATGGAGGCCATCACCCAGGGTGGTTTTGGCGGCCTGGGTATTGAAATCGGCAGTGAAGACGGCATGCCTAAAGTCATCGCGCCCATCGAGGACACCCCTGCTGCCCGCGCGGGTATCATGTCCGGCGACATTATTACGCACATTGATGGCAAGGCCACCAAGGGCATGTCCCTCTCCGAAGCAGTCAAGCTGATGCGGGGCGAGCCTCAGACGGCCATCGTTTTAACGATTCGTCGTGCAGGCCAGGACAAACCGCTTATCGTAAAAATTGTGCGCGATATGATTAAAGTGCGCAGTGTGCGCAGCAAAATGCTGCCCGACGATATTGCCTATGTCAGAATCAGTCAGTTCCAGGAACGAACGGTGTCCGATCTGGCTAAACAATTAAGAGAATTGGGCGAAGCCGGCACGCCAAAAGGTATGGTGCTCGATTTGCGCAACGACCCCGGTGGCCTGCTTGATGCGGCAATCGGTGTTTCCTCGGCATTCCTGCCGCCCGATGTCCTGGTGGTGTCCACCAAAGGGCGTATTCCGTCGGCCAATCGAGAGTACTTCGCCAAACCAGTCGATTACGTGCGCAGTTTTGGGGGCGGCGTCAACAACGATTATGCCTTCCCTGAGTGGGCCAGAACGATTCCCCTGGTGGTGCTGATCAATGTCGGTTCGGCCTCGGCGTCGGAAATTGTGGCGGGCGCACTGCAAGATCATGAGCGTGCCAGGGTGCTGGGTAACCGATCGTTTGGCAAAGGGTCGGTCCAAAGCGTTTTGCCGTTATCGGAAGATTCGGGCATCAAGCTCACCACGGCCTTGTATTACACCCCCAACGGGCGTTCTATCCAGGCAACGGGCGTGGAGCCTGACATTACCGTCGACGACACGGCACAGGGGAATCTTTTCCGCATCCCGCGCGAGGCCGATCTGGAGCATCATCTGGCCAATGGGACTGCGGCGCCGGAAGTGGTAACGCCTACCGAAGACGAGCAGGAAATCGATCCGGACATCAAGATGTTTGAAATCGGTGGTGACGACGATTTCCAGCTCAAGCAGGCCGTGAATCTTTTGCAAGGCAAGGAGATACGCCAGAACGAGCTGGAAGCTAAACCTGCCGCTACGGAAGCAGAAAAAAAAAATGATGTAGAAAGCGCGCAGGCCAAGCCTGTTGCGCCGGCCCGCCTGAGTGACACGCCTTCCGGCACTGTAGAGCGCTACCGCTTGACGCCCGACGGCATGATCAAGGTCGAATAATGGACGATGCGCAACTCCTGCGTTATGCGCGTCATATTCTTCTTGATGAACTGGGCATTGAAGGACAGGAACGGTTACTTCAATCGCGTGTGTTGATTGTGGGGGCTGGCGGCCTGGGTTCCCCGGCTGCGCTCTACCTTGCTGGCGCGGGGGTAGGGCATATTGTGCTTGCCGACGACGACGAAGTGGAAATCAGTAACCTGCAGCGGCAAATCCTGCATTCGACGGCGTCTGTAGGGCAACCCAAAGCCGAGTCGGGCTTGAAGGCGTTGGGGCGTTTGAATCCGCAGGTTGAAGTAGAGGCGTATGTCGGGCGCTTAAGCGGCCACTTGCTTGACCAGGCCGTTGCTCAAGCTGATATCGTGCTCGATTGCTGTGATAATTTCGAAACGCGACATGACGTTAACCGAAGTTGTGTTGCGTATCGCCGTCCATTGGTGTCGGGTGCGGCAATCCGTTTCTCCGGCCAGGTCAGCGTGTTCGACATGCGACGTGCCGACGCGCCCTGTTATCAATGTTTATTTCCGCAGGCTGATGAGGCTGAGGAGCTTAGCTGCGCAACAACCGGCGTTCTGGGCCCGCTGGTTGGCATCATCGGCAGCATGCAGGCGGCAGAAGCCGTTAAAGTGATTGCAAAAATAGGTGAGCCGCTGGTGGGGCGTCTTTTGTGTCTCGACGCGTTGCGTATGCAGTGGAACGAAATCCGGTTTCGTAAAGACCCGGCCTGCCTGGTATGTGCCGGCCGTGACACAAAAACCAGTGAGTCAGGTACGCAGTGATTTTCGTCCGGTTAACAGTTGCCCCAGGCTGTTAACCCGTAAATTGACGTACTGGTTGCGACCCCGATGCGATGCCGAAAACGGGGTCGACGGATGGTAAACATGCACTGTACGCATGCCGGCTTGCCGCGCGGTTTTCAGATTCTTCAGGGTGTCTTCGACCAGAATGATTTTTGCCGGCGAGGTGCCCAGGCGGGCCCGTATTTGCTGCATCAGCGCGCGCGAAGGCTTGGGGCGGATTTTGCCTTGCAGATGCATGTGGTCGATAGACCAGATCATGTCGAAAAAAGGCAGAATTCCCAGCGTGTGCAAGACGGTTCTCGCATACTTTTCGGGTGCGTTGGTCAGTAATATTTTCATGCCGGCCAGGCGTTGGAATTTTCGGTTCAGCCCGGCTTCCGAATGAACCAGCGGGCGGGGATCGAAGTCGTGGCTTAAATCCAGAAAGGTTTTGGCATGTATGCCATGGTGCTTTACCAGGCCAATGACGGTTGCGCCGTAGCGTTGCCAATACAATGCGCGCAGGTGGTTCGCTTGTGATTCGTCGACATTCAGGCTTTTCGCGACGGCGTCAGTCATCTTGCCGTCGATTACCTTGAATATCGACTTGGAACTGTCGTGCAACGTGTTATCAAGGTCAAATAGCCATACCGGTGCGTTGCGCGCATAGGCGCGACGGGGCCGATGACGCGGCAGACGCAACCCCTGAGATCTCATTCCTAAAAAGCGCTGATCATGGTGCCAACGCCACGATCGGTGAGTATTTCAAGCAACAGGCAGTGTGGCACGCGTCCATCGATAACATGAACTGAGTTAACGCCGTTGCGCGCGGCGTTCAGGGCAGACGATATCTTCGGCAACATACCGCCGGAAATGGTGCCGTCTTCGAACAACTCGTCTATGGTCTGGGCCGACAAGGTGCGCAGCAATTCGCCTTGTTTGTCGAGCACACCGGGTGTGTTGGTAAGCATGACCAGCTTTTCAGCGCCGAGCACTTCAGCCATTTTCCCGGCAACGAGATCGGCGTTGATATTGTAGGCTCTGCCATCCTCTCCATAGCCGATCGACGAGATCACCGGGATGAATTGGTCGTCTTGCAGGGCCTTGACCACTGCAGGCTCGATACGCGTGATGTCGCCCACGTAGCCGATGTCCAGCCATTCGCCCGGCTTTTCCTTGTCGGCGATGAGTTTTTTATGTGCCTGGATAAGACAACCATCTTTGCCCGTAAGACCAACAGCCTTGCCGCCGGCCTCGTTGATCATCATGACGATATCTTGTTGTACTTGGCCGCCAAGCACCCATTCGACGACTTCCATGGTTTCCGCATCGGTAACTCGCATGCCTTGAACGAATGAGCCTTCTTTACCTACACGTTTGAGGGCTTCGTTAATTTGTGGCCCGCCCCCGTGTACCACCACTGGATTCAGCCCCACCAATTTAAGAAGGACCACGTCGTGGGCAAAACTGCGCTGCAGTTCGTCTTGTGTCATGGCGTTGCCGCCATACTTGATGACCACTGTTTTACCGTGGAATCGGCGGATATAGGGTAGTGCTTCGGAAAGGACGGCTGCTTTTATTGTGGGGGAATGGGAAGATGCGTCGGAGGAGGACATGTTCATGAAGGCGAAAGGTGAGGTGTTAGCCCGCCAGCGCTTGCTCGACGGTATTGGTGAATTCGGCCTTATTGTAATTGCCAAGATAGCGTTTGACGATATTGCCTTTTTTGTCGATCAGAAAGGCGGTAGGGGTAAGCTGGACGTTACCGAATGCGCGGGCAATGTCGCCATTTGCATCGTGAACGACGGTAAACGGGAGATTGCGTGTTTCTGCGTAGGTACGAACATAGTTGACGGGGTCGTAGTCCATGGCAACGGCAATGACCTCGTACCCTTGCGGTGCAAAGTGCCGGTAAGTTTCGATCATATCGGGCATCTGTTGAATGCAGGTGACGCAACTGGTTGCCCAGAACTTGACCAGCACGACTTTGCCGCGCAAATCTTCGGTGCTGAACTGCGTGTCGTCAAGCGAAGTAAAGTTGACTTGAGGCGCATTGCGAGCGGGTGAGGACAGTTGCCAGGCAAGCAGCCCCACCAGGACAATCGCGATAACAATACCGATTTTCAGTGCTTTCATTGGACGGGCATCGTTTGAACATCAGGGTTGCTGGAAGGGCTTGACGCGGCAGGCTGGGCCGGCGCGGTGCTTTCTGCGGGCGGGTTGTCTTGCTGCTGCTGAACCAGGCTTTCGCGCGAAACAATCGTAAAGAGCTTGACGACTTCTTTTACGCCTTGAACGTTGGCTGCAACTTTTGCCGCCATTCGTCCTTCGGTTTCAGTTACCTTGCCCATGAGGTAAACCACACCACGCTCGGTGGTAACGACAATGGCGGCGGCAGGCACCTCTTTGGCTTCGAAAAGGCTGGCCTTGACCTTGGTGGTGATCCAGGTGTCGTTGGTGCGAACGCTCAGGGGGGTAACGCTGCCGATGCGTACCCGGTTAATTACTTCTTTAACGTTTTCAATGCCGCTGGCAATTGCTTGTGCGCGTTCCTTGTCGGCCTCATTGGGGACATCACCGTATATCAGAACCTTGCCGGCATACGAGACGCTGGTCAGGCGTATATTGGGCTGCTTGTCGAAGGCCTTGCCGACTTCAATCGAAAATTTCATTTCAATGGCCTGGTCTTCAACCTGTTCGCCGGCGGTGCGACGGTCGGTGGCTACAAGGGCCGTTGTTGCAGCGGCACCTCCGACAACTAGGGGGGCGCACGCCGACATGAGCGTGGCCAGGCCCAGCAAAAGCGCCAGTATAAGCGTGCGGGCGGGTGTAAAGGTTGCAGTCATTAGAGCGAGTCTCCGAGTAAGAGGGCGTCGATTCCATCACATAAGGCATGCAGCAGGACGATATGTACTTCCTGAATTCGCATGGTGCGGTCGTGAGGTACGCATAAATGAATATCGGTTTCGTATAGTTGTTCACCGATTTTCCCGCCCCCTTTTCCAGTCAGGGCGATAACCGTCATTTCGCGGTCGTGCGCTGCTTCAATAGACCGCAAAACATTGGGTGAGTTCCCACTTGTTGAAATAGCGACGAGAATGTCGCCTGGTTGCCCAAGCGCCATTACCTGGCGCTCGAAAATGTGATCGAAGCCGTAATCGTTACCCACGGCTGTCATGATGGATGAGTCGGTATTCAGGGCGATGCCGGCCAGTGGAAGACGGTCGCGTTCGAAACGGCCCACGAGTTCAGCGACAAAATGCTGGGCGTCTGCGGCCGAACCGCCATTCCCGCATGCCAGAATTTTGTTGTTGTTCACCAGGGCGGCGAATGCCATGTCGACAGCGACGGCAAGGGGTTCGGCAAGCGCCTGGGAGCTTGCCTTGAAAGTATCGATAGCGTCGTCGAAATGCGACGACATTCGGGAGGTCATATCCATAAACGCTATTATCTCATGGTCGAAAAGGCGTGATGTAACGTTTTTGCGCGAAAGTTATACAGATCGAAAGGCGTCTTGATGCCAGCAAAGACGTCCACCGTTGAGTGTAATGATATCGAAACGGCATGGTGGCGGTTTTATGAAGTGGCGGCGTACAAGGTGGGGCAGCCAGAATTGCGCTGTTCGAACGAGGCGTTTTTGTTTATGTGGCCCAATTGTTTCGGCCGCCGCGCCATAGTGGGTGTTGGATCGACTGCGCACCTCGACAAATACAAGTATATTTTGATCGCGCGCCACGATATCAATCTCGCCGGCCCGGCACTTGATGTTGCGAGTGAGTACGCACAGGCCGCGTTCTGTCAGATAATGACAGGCCAGGTCCTCAGCCGCGTGTCCTGTTTGCTGGGTTGCGGAAACGGGAATGAAGGGCCGAGGCAGCGGTGTTGCGGATGTCGTGACTTTCCTGCGGCGCCGACGAATGGCTTTTTCTTGTGCCGAGCGGATTAATTGCTCAGCGGTGAGGAGCTTGGGCAAGGGCGCTTGACTCATGAAATGAAATAACGGTGGTAAGGCTGCATAGTATGCGTGAAGAGATCGGATTTGATGACCCCCCCATGTCGTGGAAACGTCTCACCGAACGGGTGGCGCAACAGGATTGGCCGGCCGGCGCGTTGTATGTTATTGCAACACCCATTGGCAACCTGGCCGACCTGAGTCTGCGGGCGTTCGAAGCTTTGCGTCGATGTGACGTGATTGCCGCCGAGGATACGCGCTCCAGTCGCCAATTACTGGATGCCTGGGGAGTCAATACTCCTTTGATGGCAGCACACCGGCACAATGAAGCAAGCGCTGCGCAGGCCATTATCGGACGTTTGCGCAACGGTGAACGAGTGGCCCTGATTTCTGATGCGGGTACCCCTGCCGTGAGTGATCCTGGTGCCCGGGTGGTGCGAACCGTTGTTGCTGAAGGTTATCGCGCGATTCCTATTCCAGGTGCCAGTGCGGTGTTAGCGGCGTTGATGGCCAGCGGGGCTACAACAGATGAGAATCCGGCCTATATGTTTGCCGGGTTTGCCCCGCAGAAAGCCACTGCGCGTCAAAAATGGTTTCGGCGCTGGTCTGAATCAGGGGTGCCGGTTGTTTTTTTCGAGTCGCCTCATCGGCTTGTTGCATCGATGAGCGATTTGGCGGGTTTGCTGCCGGGTGATCGCTTATTGACCGTAGCGCGAGAACTGACCAAACGGTTCGAGCAGGTTGTAACCCTGCCTCTTGATGCGGTGCAGGATTGGCTGCAGCAGGACTCTCATCACAGCCAGGGCGAATTTGTGCTGGTTTTGCACCCGGATGCGGGCGCTGATGCCGACGAAGCGCCGCCGGCCTATGTGGCAATGCTGCTGGATGCCTTGTTGGAGGAGTTAAGCGTAAAGGATGCTGCGCGCATTGCGGCGCGGGCTACGAACTTACCCAAGGCTGATTTGTACCGCATGGCTTTGGAGCGACGTACGCGTGACGCATGAACCTGGCAGGTCAGGTGAGCTTACCGGGAGGCAATAGTGGGCTGTGCACCCAGAATTTCCTGGAAATGTAACGCTGCATTGACCGCTTCGGTACGATTTGAGTAGGGTCCAAGCTGAACCCGGTAAAGGGTCTTTCCAGGACTGACCTGCGCGTTTTGATAGTCGATGGACGCCAGTTCGGCGTTGATCTTTTCGGCCAGGGCCTGCGCATTCTCTGCGTTGCTGAATGCACCAAACTGAAGATAGAATCCGGATGGCGCCGGGACGCTGTTGCCTGCGTCTGCGCTGAGATCGGTTGCTTCAGTGTCTGCGTCCAATGGGTCGGCGGCGGGTTGTACGGTTTCCGATTCAAGCTGCATGGCGATAAGCGCATCGGGCTTTACCTGCCCGGTATCGACTGGGGAACCCGATGTTTCCGTCAAAACAGGCCTGGCAGAAGCGGCGGCTGTGGTTTCCGGTGTTGCCGGGTCGACGCTCTTTTGTGCCTGGGCGTATGTCGTGGGACTTCCCAGCCGCCCAGCGCGGATATCGTCGTGTGTAATCGCCTCGACAATCACCCGTCCGCTGCCCGGCCCGATCAGCCCGAGCTTGGACGCCGCCACATAAGAAAGATCAATAATTCTGCTGCTGTGAAATGGACCCCGGTCGTTAATCCGCACGATCACTGAACGGCCGTTCGAGACGCGTGTAACCCGGGCATAACTGGGGATCGGCAGCGTGGGATGCGCGGCGGTCATGGCGTACATGTCGTATGTTTCGCCATTGGCGGTTTTATTACCGTGAAATTTGCGTCCGTACCATGACGCAATGCCTTCCTGGCGGAACGGCCGGTCGCCCGACATGGGAATATAGCGTTTACCAAAAACCACATAAGGGCGTTTCGTGGCACGGTGATGGGGCTCAATCTGCGGGGAAGCGTCGGGAATGGCCTGGATATCGGCGGGCGGGTCACTGCCGGGGCCGTCGTCTTTGTAGTAACCACCACGCTTGCTGCCAGATGACGAACAGCCTGCAATAATCAGGCAGAGCAGACAAACGAGGAATAGATACCAAGGTCGTTGCTGGACGTTCATGGCTGTTCAAGGGCCGGAAGATTTCGGTGTCTTATCAGTAACGGAGAATGATCTGCAAACCGTTCAGCCAGTTTCTCAACCACATACACCGAACGGTGTTGTCCTCCGGTGCATCCGATGGCCACCGTCAGGTAATTACGGGTATCTTGCAAATATAAAGGTAACCAGCGGCGGATAAAATCCGTAATATCGTCCAGCATCCGGTTAACGTTGTTAAATTGCATCAGCCATCGGGCGACGGCAGCGTCCCGGCCGGTCAGGTGTTTTAGCTCGGGGTCGTAGTGCGGGTTTGGCAAACAGCGAACGTCAAAGACCAGGTCTGAGTCGCCCGGTACACCGCGTTTGTAGGCAAATGATTGAAAGGTCAGGACAACATCGGCGCGTCCGGCCTGAATCAGGTCGCGCATCCAGGCGCGTAATTGGCCCGGCGTGAGTTCGGAGGTGTCAATGACATGTTCCTGGTCGCGCATTGGGGCCAGGAGTTCGCGTTCGGCGTGAATGCACTCAAGCAACGAAGCGGATTTTCCCTCTTTGCGCAAGCGATCGGTGAGCGGGTGTCGGCGTCGTGACTCGGAATAACGCTGCATCAGGGTGTGATCGCTGGCGTCGAGGAAAATGGCTTTGAATTCAAAGCCTTGGGATCTTAGTCCGGTGAGGACATCGGGTAAGGTGGCCAGGTCGCCCGGTGATCGAACGTCGATGGCTACGGCCACTTGTTTTAATTGTTCGTCGCGAACCGTGTTGATGAACTCACTAAGAAACTTGACGGGCAGGTTATCGACGCAGGTGTAGCCGGAGTCCTCAAGCAGACGCAAAGCAACGGACTTGCCTGAGCCCGATATACCTGTGATGAGAACAATTTTCATAGCGGATTACTCGGGACGACTGTTTTCCATGATGGCCAGGGCCTGGCGCTCGATAAACTCGCCCATGGTGTCGATGCCTCGCAGCGACAGGATGGTATTTCGTACAGCGGCCTCGACCAGAACGGCCAGGTTACGTCCGGCGGCTACCTGAAGCATGACGCGACGAATGGGGGTGTCGAGAATATCCTGGGTCAGGTCCTGAACCGGAAGACGTTCAAAATTTTCTGCATTGGCCCGGACAAGCTGGACGATCAGTTTCAAACGCATTTTCCGACGCACGGATGTCTCGCCAAATATGGTGCGAATATCCAGTAAACCCAGGCCTCGCACTTCGAGCAGATTCTGCAGTAACGGCGGGCAGTGCCCCTCTATGATTCCCGGGGCCGTCCTGGATAGTTCCACCGCATCGTCGGCAACCAGCCCATGACCGCGTGAAATCAATTCCAGCGCCAATTCGCTTTTCCCTAAGCCAGAGTCACCCATGATCAAGACCCCAAGCCCCAGTACATCGAGAAAAACGCCGTGAACGGTTGTTCTAGGAGCCAGCCGCTTGCCAAGATAAATGCGCAGCAGGTCGATGAGTTTTGCAGCTTCAACAGAGGTTGATAGCAGGGGGATCTGCTGGGCATTGCAAAAGTCACGCAGATCATCGGGGGCGTCGAGATTGTCTGCCATGAGAATGGCCGGGACACCGCCTGCAACGAGGTCTTCCAGGTGATGAATACGGCGCTTAGGTTCAAAGCGCGTGTAATAAAGTAGTTCCTCTTTGCCGAAAACCTGGATGCGGGACGGGTGAATCAGGTTCAAGTGGCCGACGAGGTCGGCTCCCGCCATGCCGACATCGGGGATGACACGATGAGCTGCGCCCAAGCCTGCAACCCAGTTAAACGCGATTTTGTCGGTGTTGTCGCTGACCAGTTCTTGAACAGTGAGCATGATGGAGGGTCGTTTGACGGTTAGGTGTGTTCAACTGTTGTGAGCAGTTCGTGAACCCGTTCAGGATCGGTCTGCGTGGTCAATGATTCACGTAATTCTGTATTCGAGGCCATACGTGCGATTTCCGCGAGCAGGTCAAGGTGCATTTGCGTTGCCGCCTCCGGGACCAACAGAAAAAACAGCAGGCTGGCCTGCCGGCCGTCGGATGGGTCGAAGCGCACAGGTTCGGCGAGCCGATAAAAAGCGGCAATGGGTTCCTTGAGGCCTTTGATACGACCGTGAGGCACTGCCATGTTGTGCCCCAGGGCGGTGGAGCCCAGGCGTTCCCGGCCAATAAGACTTTGAAAAACCGCCGTGCGGGCGACGCCGTGATGATTCTCGAATAAAAGCGCCGCCTGTTCGAAGGCCCGTTTTTTGCTGGTTGCTTCGACATCGAGCACCACATTCTGCAATGGCAGGATACGCGACATTAAGTTCATGACGACCATTATATGAGCGGAAATGAAAATTCAGAAGGAAATTAAAAATGCGAAAGCCCCAACCGGTAGTGGGATTGGGGCTGACTCATGTAGCCAATTAGAGCACATTTGGCGTTATTCGGCACGTAAGTACCTGCGCCGAGTCTAAATTGGCTTGAATGACGCGAAAATATTACTGATCGACAGCAACTTCCTGCCGCTTAAGCGGCTCGTGTGAGTGGTTTTGTACTTTATCTTTGTACTTGATCACTTGCCTGTCTATTTTGTCTGCCAGTAAATCGATGGCTGCGTATAGGTTTTCGTCGGAAGCTTCGCAGTGAAGATCTTTACCGGGCAAACGCATGGTGACTTCAGCTGTGTGCTTGAGACGCTCTATCGAGAGCATGACCTGGGTGTCGATAACGTTATCGAAATGCCGGGAAACCCGGGCCATTTTCGTTTTAACGTATTCGTTGATGGCGGGAGTAACTTCAAGGTGACGACCGGTGATACTCAGGTTCATGTTGTGCTCCTATAAAAAACAACATTGCGCTTGGTGCGCCTGAATGAAAGAACGATTACCCCTCCTTTTTTGTTGCTACACCTTCAGTGTATCGTTTGTGGCGGGTAAATCAAGTAGCACAACAACGGGGTTGTCCGGCGTCAAGGCATGGCCAAAATCACATGCGGAAATTTTTGCCCAGGTAAACCTGGCGTACTGCTTCGTTGTCAATGATTTCATCGGGATGGCCGTTGGTTAACACCTTACCCTCACTGATAATGTAGGCACGGTCGCAAATGCCCAGTGTTTCGCGAACGTTGTGATCGGTAATCAAGACACCGATATTCCGGCTTTTCAAAAAATGGACGATGCGCTGGATTTCAATGACGGCAATCGGGTCGACGCCGGCAAAGGGTTCATCGAGCAGAATAAAGCGTGGATTGGTTGCCAGTGCACGCGCAATTTCCACACGACGGCGCTCTCCCCCGGACAGGGAGATCGCATTATTGCTGCGTATGTGTTGAATTTGCAGTTCGTCGAGCAAGTCTTCGAGGCGCTGCTTTATCTGATTTCTGCTCAGCGGTGTGCCGTGTTCATCAATTTGCAATTCCAGGACGGCCTGGATGTTTTGCTCGACTGTCAGGCGGCGGAATACCGACGCGTCCTGGGGTAGATAAGATAGCCCCATGCGTGCGCGTTTGTGCATGGGCATGGCGGTAATGGGAAATCCGTCGATTTCGATGCGCCCGGCGTCGGTGGGCACAATGCCGACAATCATGTAGAAGCTCGTTGTTTTGCCGGCGCCGTTCGGGCCGAGCAGGCCGACGACTTCGCCGCTGTCGACAGACATTGAAACATCGTGCACAACGGTGCGTTTGCCGTAGGTTTTACGCAAGCCGGTGGCGATCAGGCTGCCTTTGGTGTCGCTGGCAGCGCGAACAGGCGCCCGGGATGTGGAGGTTGCTGCCATACTTTCCTTTCCCTTTTGCTTAGCGACTTTGATTCTGCTGGCATTCTGCCGCGGCAGCTTCGGCTTTTGCGCCCGGCGTGGCAAGTGAACGTACACGCCCGCCTGCGGCAGCCGAGTTTGGCCCGCCGGATGCATTGTAAGTGCTGCTTGCCTGATTATAAATAACCCGTTCGCCACGAATATTGTCAAGGCGCTTTCCGCAGACGTATTTGGTGATGACAGCCTGACCGATCATTTCGATCTCTTCGGTTTTGCCGTTGTACTCCGCCCTAAGGCCCCGGGCCTCAATTACTTCAAATTTTTCCGGGTTTTCCTGGCGGATAAAAACGCGCTCGCCGTTGTTGGCGGTTGCAGTACCGTATTGGAAGCCCTCGTCGTCTTCGCGCATGATGAGCGTGTCGGAGTTCAGTGTCATCTGGCCGCGCGTCATGACGACGTTACCGGTAAAAGTGCTTTCCTTCTTTATGTCGTCGTAATTCAGTGTGTCGGACAAAATAAGGGTATCTGGCTCTTCGGCCGGGTTATCGTTTGCCGGTTGAGCGCCCGCCAGAGGCGAGAAAGCTAAAAGTACGCTGATGCATACCCAGCGGCACAGATGTTGGATGGATAAACGTTTCATCATATTTTTCTAGTCGTTCGGTGTGGCGTTTTCAGTGCGTTGCGTGCGGGATTCTTCACCCGATATTTTGACGTCGCTGGCCGATAAAACCTCAAGTGTACGAGACTCGTTGTCGTAACGCATGCCTTTTCCGTTAATTCTGGATTTTCCGTTTTGTACCAGTGCCGGCAGGTCGGTGTAGGCAACGTCTTCGTCGGGCAGCAAAATGAGTTTTTCGCTGGTCACATCCAATGCAGGGCGATCGTCGTAAGGCACACGATGCAGGTGGGCATCGCCCGTGAGGGTGATCCGGCTGCCATCCTGGTCCATTATGGCTTTGTTTCCGGTCGCCACGGTAATGGGTGAGCCCGTACGCTGGCCAACGGCACGTGCATTGTCGACCTCGTAGGAATCGTCATCGGGGTAGTGCTGCAGATAATCGCCTTCCAGCCGGTTGATAGCTTCTCCCTGAGGGTTGGTTCTAACCATAACGAACTTTTCAGACCAGGCATCAGGTTCGTGGGTCACGCGCCGGGGCGGTTCAAGCTGTATCGCGCGTTGCGTGTATTCTGCCGCCCACCAGCTTAAAAGCACCAGTGAACAGAGCAGCAATATCGCGATGAATCCAGGTAAGCGTTCTTTCATAACTAACGGGCTATTGTGTTACATCGCCAAGTACAACACTATTTTGGCTCAGGAATGGACCCAGGCGTTTCTGTGCGGCCAGAACCAGGTCGCAACATTCCCTGGCGGCGCCATCCCCGCCCGGCTTGACTGATATCCAATGCGCGGCTTGTTCGATATAGGCCGGGGCGCCAGGCACCGTCGCGGCCAGCCCGACACGTTGCAATGCCGCCAAGTCCATAATGTCGTCGCCCATAAAGCCTATTTGATCAAATGACAGGCCATGTTCCTGGGCGATCTGGGTTAGCGCCTGGAGCTTGTCGCGAACCCCCTGCAAGACAATTTCAATGCCGAGCTCGGCGCCGCGCCGCGCAACAATAGGGCCTTTGCGCCCGGTAATGAAGGCCACCACAATCCCGCTTTCACGGAGCATGCGCAACCCATAGCCGTCCAGTGCGTGAAATCGCTTTGCGACTTCACCGTTTTCGCCGTACCAAAGTGCGCCGTCGGTAAGGATGCCGTCGACATCAAAGGCCATGAGCTTGATATCGCGAGCGCGATTGACGACGTGTTCAGGAACGCGAGCAAGGATAAGTGCTTCGGCGGGGTGGGGGATAGCGGGTGTTTTCATGATCAGATTACCTTGGCGGCCATCAGGTCGTGCATGTGCAGGGCGCCAATGAGCTTGCCTTCTTTGTTTACGACAACGACTTGCGACAGTTTGTTGGATTCCATCAGTGAAGCGGCTTCCACTGCAAGCGCGTCGGCGGTTACGCTGCGTGGATCGAGCGACATGCCGTCGGATACACGCAGCTGGCGGATATCGCCAACCTTCGAAATGAGCCGACGTAAATCACCGTCGGTAAAAATGCCGATGGGTTCATCGTTGCTGTTCACAACGATTGTCATGCCCATGCCTTTGCGGGACATTTCCTCCAGTGCCTCCTGGATGGCGGCGCGTGCCTGCACAATGGGCAGTGCCTGGCCATGGCGCATGACATCACGTACGTGGGTCAGCAGGCGTCGCCCCAGGGCGCCGCCGGGATGAGACCTGGCGAAATCCTCCGCACCGAATCCACGTGCTTCAAGACAGGCAACAGCCAGCGCATCACCTAATGCCATGGTGGCAGTGGTGCTGGCGGTAGGCGCCAGATTCAGCGGGCAGGCCTCTTGATCGACGTGAACGTTCAGGTGCACTTGTGCACTGCCGGCCAAGTCTGATTGCGGGTTGCCGGTGATGGCAATGATAGGGATGCCCATGCGTTTACAGACCGACAGGACGGTAATCAGTTCCTCGGCGGTGCCGGAATAGGAAACGGCAATGACGATGTCTTGGGGCGTGAGCATGCCCAGATCGCCATGGATCGCTTCAACGCCGTGCATGAAAAAAGCGGGTGAGCCGGTTGAGGCGAGCGTTGCGGCCATTTTTCGGCCAATGTGGCCTGATTTCCCGATGCCGGTTACAACCACTCTGCCACTGCAGCCCAAAACCAGCTTTACCGCCTGGTGAAAAGACGCATCGAGCCGACGGCTGAGGCTTTGCAGCGCAGCTATTTCGGTACTGAGCGTGCGGCGGGCGGAGGCAAGCGCACTGGAGGCGGGAAAAGAATCGGGAATCGTCATTATTCGATTTTAAACGTTGCTAATTGTTTTTGTATCAGAGGGTGGGGCCGCACAGTTCAGGCAATATTAAGGTTATAGTGAGTGCCTGGTTCAATTTTGTTGTGGCGACCTTAATGCATACCGATCCTGCCGAGTACATCCGTAACGCTATCCGCAGCGTGCCCGATTGGCCCAGCCCGGGTGTTACTTTTCGCGACATTACCCCTATATTACAAGACCCCCGTTCATTTCGGGTTCTGGTCGATTTATTTGTTTATCGTTACATGCGCCAGCGGCTCGATCTGGTAGCCGGTGTCGACGCCAGAGGATTTATTCTGGGTGCGGTGCTGGCTTACGAACTGAATCTTGGGTTTGTTCCAGTGCGCAAAAAAGGCAAGTTGCCATTCCAGACCCTGGCTGAGGAATACACCCTGGAGTATGGCAATGCCACGGTCGAGATGCATACCGATGCCGTGAAACCGGGGCAACGTGTTTTACTGATCGATGATCTGATTGCCACGGGTGGAACCATGGTTGCGGCGGCCAAGTTATTGCAACGCCTGGGCGCCAATGTGGTTGAAGCCGCTGCCATTATCGATTTGCCGGCGCTGGGCGGATCGAAGAGTTTGAAAGATACCGGCCTTCCTTTGTACACAGTGTGTACGTTCTAGGCCGGCCCGCATTACAGGAATAACTGGTAGGCAGGGTTATCGGTTTCATTCCAATACGGATAACCCAGGCCTTCAAGGAAATCCTTGAAGGCTTTTTTATCGGTAGGCGGAACCTGCAACCCGACCAGGATTCGGCCGTAATCGTCGCCTTGGTTCCGGTAATGAAACAGGCTGATATTCCATTCAGGGCTCATCGAGCTTAAAAAGCGCATGAGCGCACCCGGCCGTTCCGGAAATTCAAACCGAAACAGCAGTTCATGTTCAGCCAGGTAGGAGCGGCCCCCCACCATGAAACGCAAATGGGTCTTAGCCATTTCATTGTGGGTGAGGTCGAGCGCCTTGAAACCTTTACGGGTGAACATTTTGGCCAGTTTTTCGCCTTCTGTGGGCGAACTGATCTGGAGGCCCACGAAAACATGGGCGCTTTGGGCATCGGAAATACGGTAATTGAACTCGGTCACGCTGCGCGCACCGATGGCTTCGCACAGTTTCAGGAAGCTGCCGCGCTCTTCCGGAATCGTGAGCGCCAGCAGCGCTTCGCGCGCCTCGCCGACGTCGGCCCGGTCGGCAACAAAACGCAGGCGATCAAAGTTCATGTTGGCGCCGCTGGCTACGGCCACCAGATTTTTGTTCTTCCATTTATTTAATGCTGCGTAACGTTTGGCGCCGGCAATCGCCAATGCGCCCGATGGTTCAAGTACGCTGCGGGTGTCCTGGAATACGTCTTTAATGGCGGCGCAAATGGCGTCGGAATCAACCGTGACAAAGTCGTCGACCCATTGGCGCGTCAGACGGAAGGTTTCCGCCCCCACTTTCTTTACCGCCGTGCCGTCGGAAAACAGGCCAACGTCTTGCAGTTCGATGCGTCGTCCGGCTTTCACGCTGCGAATCATTGCGTCGGAGTCTTCGGTTTGAACACCGATGACTTTAATGTCGGGGCGCAGTTGTTTGACGTACGCTGCAACCCCCGAGATCAGGCCGCCTCCACCAATCGCGCAGAAAATGGCATCGATTCGCCCGGGGTGCTGACGAAGAATCTCCATGCCCACAGTGCCCTGGCCTGCAATGACGTCGGGGTCGTCGAAAGGGTGCACAAAAGTGAGCTGTTCTTTCTTTTCCAGTTCTTTGGCGTACAAGTAGGCATCAGAGTAGCTGTTACCCACCAGAACGGTTTCGCCGCCGAACCCCTCGACTGCCCGCACTTTAACCTGGGGCGTGGTGGTGGGCATGACGATGACTGCGCGGCATCCTAGTTTGCGTGCCGACAGTGCAACCCCTTGGGCATGGTTGCCTGCCGATGCTGCAATGACGCCACGCTTCAGTTCCGCTTTGCTAAGATTGGCCATTTTGTTATAAGCACCCCTTAGCTTGAAGCTGAACACTTCCTGCGCATCTTCGCGTTTCAGAAAAAAATTATTCTGGGTGCGTGCGGAAATTTGGGGTGCGTGCTCCAAGGGCGATTCAATGGCGACGTCGTAGACTTTGGATGTGAGAATGCGTTTGAGATAGTCGGTTGACATGGTGCGTTTGAGCGCTAAAAAAGGGCTTGTTAAAGAGATTCAGGTTACCACAGGGCACGCTTCTCACACAGAAAAGGACACTAAATATGCAAGGTCAATTGGGCGCGACGGTTTCTGATCTGCTGGCATTTCTAGCCATGCCCGAGGTCGGTTTAAGTGCGGTTCTTTTGATCAGTTTCCTGGCCTCAACCTTGCTGCCCCTGGGCTCCGAACCGGTTTTGATTGCCTATTTGCAGTTACAGCCGGGTAATGTCTGGCCGGCGTTGCTGGTGGCCACGCTGGGCAATACCTTGGGCGGTCTGGTGAGTTATGCCATGGGGTGGGGTGTTGTTTGGGCCGTGCGTTATTTTGGTGAAGGCGGCGGGCGCTGGCGTGGCGTTGCCCATGGTTATGTCCGGCGTTTCGGGCCGGCTGCGTTGCTTTTTTCCTGGCTGCCGGTCATAGGCGACCCGCTTTGTGCCGTAGCCGGCGGTATGCGTTTACCGTTCTGGCCTTGTTTGTTTTTTATCGTGTTGGGAAAGTTTTTGCGGTATTTGTTGGTTGCCGGGGCGTTTTTATGGGTTTCTTCCGGGGCCTAGCAATCTTGCGTCCTTGACCGATGAAGTAAACTGAGGCCTGACTCAAACTTTTTCTTGACAGCGACTCCATGAACGCCCCTATTGCCAGCCAATTGCTTGCGAATTTGCCGTCAAACGACGCACCGCGTCTGCGTGAAATTCCATACAACTACACTTCTTTTTCCGATCGTGAAATTGTTTCCCGTTTATTGGGTCAAGAGGCTTGGTCATGGCTGATCGATCTAAGGGGAGAGCGCAAAACCGGTCGCTCGGCGCGGATGCTGTTCGAGGTGCTGGGCGATATCTGGGTGGTAAAGCGCAACCCTTATCTGCAAGACGATTTGCTCGACAACCCCAAGCGTTTGGGGATGCTGGCCGAGGCAATGACGCACAGGTTGGGGGAAATTGACAAGCGTCGCGATCCCGGTGATCCGGGGCGTGACAACAAAGTGGTGTTGTTGCTGCAGGCGGCACGCGGCGCGGTTAGCGCCTTTCAGGCCGAGTTCGAGCAAACACGGACTTTGCGGAAAAAGGTATTGAAACGCCTGGCGAAGGTAACGGCACGCGACAACATCAAATTCGATGGCCTGTCGCGGGTCTCACACGTCACCGACGCAACCGACTGGCGTGTCGAGTATCCGTTTGTGGTGCTGACCCCTGATACAGAGGCCGAAATGGCACCCCTTGTCCGCGCCTGTATTGAATTGGAGCTGACCATTATTCCGCGAGGGGGCGGCACCGGCTATACCGGTGGCGCCATTCCCCTTACCTGGCGCTCGGTGGTGATTAATACCGAAAAGCTCGACAAACTGGAGGCCGTTGAACACATCACGCTGCCGGGGCTTGAGCAACCGGTAGCCACCGTATTGGCCGGTGCCGGTGTGGTCACCCGTCGGGTGGCCGATGCGGCGGATGAAGCCGGCCTTGTGTTTGCGGTTGATCCCACCTCTGCCGATGCGTCTTGTGTTGGCGGTAATGTTGCCATGAATGCGGGGGGCAAGAAGGCCGTGTTATGGGGAACGGCGCTGGACAACCTGGCATGGTGGCGCATGGTCGATCCGCAAGGGAATTGGCTGGAAGTGACCCGTGTCAGCCACAATATGGGGAAAATCCACGATGTCGAAGAGGTTCAGTTCGATATCAAGTGGTTCGACGGCAGCCGGGCGCCCGGGGAGCACCTGCTTAAATCGGAAACGTTACGTATTGAAGGGCGCAAGTTTCGCAAGGAAGGGCTGGGTAAAGACGTGACCGACAAGTTCCTTGCGGGTTTGCCGGGCGTGCAGAAGGAAGGGTGCGATGGCCTCATTACTTCGGCGCGCTGGGTCTTGCATCGCATGCCGGCGCAAACCCGTACGGTATGCATGGAGTTTTTCGGCCAGGCGCGTGACGCCATTCCGTCGATTGTGGAAATAAAGCAGTACCTTGATGGCCAGGGCAAGCAGTTGGGCGCGTTACTGGCCGGGCTGGAACATCTCGATGAACGCTATTTGCGTGCAGTGGGGTATGCCACCAAGAGCAAACGCGGCGGTTTTCCGAAGATGGTCCTCATTGGCGACATCGTGGGCGATGACTCCAACGCTGTGGCCGCGGCGGCCAGCGAAGTGGTGCGGCTGGCGAATTCGCGTCATGGCGAGGGGTTTGTGGCGGTAAGTGCAGAAGCCCGCAAGAAGTTCTGGCTTGACCGTGCCCGCACTGCCGCGATTGCACGCCACACAAATGCGTTCAAGATCAACGAAGATGTCGTGATTCCTTTGAACCGCATGGGCGAGTACACCGATGCGATCGAGCGAATTAACATCGAGCTTTCAACGCGCAACAAATTACGTTTGCTCGATCAGCTTGAACAGTTTTTTTGCAGCGAAGCGTTGCCGGTCGGCAAAACCGAGGACGCCGAAGAAGCCGAAATGATGCGTTCCGGGCTGCTGCGCGAGCGAACCGAAGCTGCGCTGGAAGTTTTGACTGAGACTCGCCAACGTTGGGTGTGGTTGCTCGAAAACCTTGACATGCCGTTAACGCAGGCTTTGCCAGACATGTCGCTGCTGGGTTTGGAAGCCGTACTGCCCGTTTTGAAAGAGCGAGTCGATACCCAGCCTGACGCCCGTGTTTTCGATGTCATGCAAGACCGCACTATTCGTGTGTCCTGGAAAGAGGAGGTGCGTGCCCACATGGAACGGATCTTTGCCGGTTCGGCCTGCGCGGCAGTGCTGGCCAGGATTCAGTCGATTCACGACGACGTACTCAAAGGGCGGGTGTTTGTCGCGTTGCATATGCATGCGGGTGATGGCAATGTGCATACCAATATCCCGGTCAATTCAGACAACTATGAAATGCTGCGCGAGGCCAATGAAACGGTTGCGCGCATCATGAAAATTGCGCGCGACCTCGACGGTGTGATTTCCGGCGAGCATGGTATTGGGCTGACCAAGTATGAGTTCCTGACGCCCGAGGAGCTGCAGCCGTTTCAAGACTATAAGCGTCAGATTGATCCATCGGGTCGTTTCAACGCCGGCAAGCTGATGCCGGGGGCCGATTTACGTCATGCCTGGACGCCCAGTTTCAACTTGCTGGGTCATGAGTCGCTGATTATGCAGCAAAGTGATATTGGTGCCATTTCAAGCGCCATCAAAGACTGTTTGCGTTGCGGCAAGTGCAAACCTGTTTGCGCCACGCATGTGCCGCGAGCCAACCTGCTGTATTCGCCCCGCAACAAGATCCTGGCCACCTCATTGCTTATCGAGGCTTTTCTTTATGAAGAGCAGACACGCCGTGGCATCAGCCTGAAACATTGGTCTGAGTTTGAAGACGTGGGCGACCATTGCACGGTGTGTCACAAGTGCTATAACCCGTGTCCGGTGGATATTGATTTTGGCAATGTGTCGATGGATATGCGTGCCTTGTTGCGTCGCATGGGCAAGAAATCGTTTAACCCGGGCACGACGGCAGCCATGTTCTTTCTGAATACGAAAGATCCGCGCGTTATCAAGGCAACGCGTACCGCCATGGTCGATATCGGCTATAAGGCGCAACGTTTTGTTGCCGACCTGTTCAGTGTGCCCGCGCGCCGGCAAACACAGCAACCGCCGGCCACCATAGGTAAAGCGCCCATTAAAGAGCAGGTGGTGCATTTTGTGAACAAGAAGATGCCTGGGGGGCTTCCCAAGCAAACGGCACGCAAGCTGCTGGATATTGAAGATGCCAATTACGTGCCGATTATTCGCAATCCGGGTGCAACCAGCGTCGATTCCGAAGCCGTGTTTTATTTTCCGGGTTGCGGCTCGGAGCGGTTGTTCTCGCAGGTGGGCCTGGCAACCCAGGCTATGTTGTGGCATGCCGGCGTTCAAACCGTTTTACCACCGGGGTACTTGTGTTGCGGCTATCCGCAGCGCGGCAATGGCATGTACGACAAGGCCGACAAAATCATCACGGATAACCGCGTCCTGTTCCATCGGGTTGCCAACACGCTGAATTACCTCGACATTAAAACTGTGGTTGTCAGTTGCGGCACGTGTTACGACCAGCTGGCCGGATACGAGTTCGAGAAGATATTTCCGGGTTGCCGTTTAATTGATATCCACGAATACCTGCTGGAAAAGGATATCAAGCTCGAAGGGGTGACGGGGGTACGATACATGTATCACGACCCATGCCATTCGCCCATGAAACTGCAGGACCCCATGAAAACCGTGAAGTCGCTTGTGGGGGCGGATGCCATTAAAACTGATCGCTGTTGTGGTGAGTCGGGCACCTTGGCTGTATCGCGGCCCGATGTTTCAACCCAGGTGCGTTTTCGCAAGCAGGAAGAGTTATTGAAGAATACCGGCCAGATCCGCTCCGACGGCTACGATGGCAGCGTAAAAATGCTGACGTCCTGTCCTTCGTGTTTGCAAGGGTTGTCGCGTTATGAGGGCGATACTGGCATGCAGGCCGACTACATCGTAGTGGAGATGGCCCGTCATGTACTGGGCCAGTCCTGGCTTGAAGATTACGTGAAAGCGGCGAACGCCGGTGGTATTGAGCGCGTGCTTGTGTAGTTCGTCGCCAACGCGGTTTATTGCGTCGGCATAACAAGCCGGGAGGCAGGGAAGGCCAGTGTGAACAGGCTGCCGGCCCCGAGCCGGCTGTTGATTGTCAGTTCGGCATTATGCCGCATGGCGACATGCTTGGTAATGGCCAGGCCAAGTCCTGTGCCGCCCGTGGCACGCGAGCGTCCGCGATCAACTCGGTAAAAGCGTTCGGTCAGGCGGGGGATGTCTTGCGTGGCAACGCCAATACCGGTGTCTTGTACCGAATAAAGTGCACGGCCGCTCTCGGTTAAATACCAGCTTACGGTAATCGTGCCGTCTTTTGGCGTGTAGCGAACTGCATTGGTAAGCAAGTTGCTTACGGCCGATGCCAGCTCCGAGGCATTGCCCTGGATATACAAATCATCGGCTATGTTTTCCACGAATACGTGTTGGTCCTTCGACAATATGCGTGCCTGATTCAAGGCCGTGTGAATGATCTCGGCCATGTTCACGGGCTCTCCTGAAACGGAAGGAGACGACTCCAGTGTCGATAACGTGAGCAGGTCAGCCACAATGGCCTGCATGCGCTGGGCCTGTTCTATCATCAGATTCAGGTAATGTTCGCGCTGGGCCGGTTCGATATGATCGGCAGGGATTGATTGCAGCGTTTCCAGAAAGCCCGCTAAAACGGTAAGCGGGGTACGCAGTTCATGTGAGACATTCGCCACAAAATCCTTGCGTGTGGTTTCCAGTTTTTCCAGTTGCGTGACATCACGCGTCACGATCAGGTACTGACCAATGCCGTATGGTGTCAGTTGAACCAGTATGGCGCGGTTTTGGTCGTCGCGTACCAGGTGCAGCAATAGAGGCTTGGGCCACTTCGGTTGCTGGGCGTATCGATGGAATTCGGGCGCGCGCAAAATGTTGAATATGCTGAAGCCGCGATCGGTTTCAAGATGCAGCCCAATATGCTCGGTGGCCGTTTTGTTGCACCAGGTAACCAACATTTCTTCATTCAGTGTAATGGCCCCGTCGGGTAAGGCTTCAGCCGCAAGCATAATGCCGGCGACATGCCGGTTCAATTCTTCGATTTCCAGGCGGTCTTTGCGTAATTGGCGATAGATGGGCGCCAGAATTTCGTCCCACGGGCCAACGGAAGGCGGTGGCGGCGTATGGATATGACGAACCCATTTGCGAATCTGTGACAGCTGCGCACCGCTGATGAGAATCATGCTGCTCAGGCCCAGCACCAGGACGCACCATCCAACTGTGGTGTCGATCCACTCACCCGCCGCCCAGCCAAGCAGTATCCAGGCGCCGAGTGAGATCAGGGTTTTCTGCATGATAAATGGCCTTGGTGCAGCTTAAGTTATTCAGTGACTGATGCGTCGTTCAGGTTGTTGTATCGGGTAAACGGGCTGCAAACCGGTAGCCCGCGCCGCGTACTGTTTCAATGTGGTTTTCGTGGCGGCTTGGTTCAAGCGCCTTGCGCAGGCGACGAATGTGCACGTCAACCGTGCGCTCTTCAACAAAAACGTGATCTCCCCATACCTGGTCGAGCAGTTGCGAGCGTGAAAAAACACGTTCTGTGTGCGTCATGAAGAAATGTAGCAAGCGAAACTCGGTAGGTCCAATCGATAAGGCCGTCCCGTTTCCGGTAACCCGGTGGGTGGATGGGTCCAGAACCAGCGTGCCGATCTGAATCAGGTCGTCGGTGAGCTGGGGGGCGCGTCTGCGCAGTACGGCCTTGATGCGCGCCATGAGCTCTTTGGGCGAAAAAGGTTTCGTAATGTAGTCGTCTGCGCCTGCCTCAAGGCCTTCGATTTTGTCGTGCTCTGCGCCTTTTGCCGTCAGCATGATAACGGGAACCTGACGTGTCCTTTCGTCGGAACGAAGTTGTTTCGCCAGCGTAATGCCGGATGCGCCCGGCAACATCCAGTCAAGCAGGATCAGGTCGGGCAGCTCGGCACGGATGAGCGTTTGCGCCTGTTCGGCATCGAACGCGCGCAGTACCTTGTGACCGGCAAATGACAGGTTGACTGCGATCAGTTCTTGAATCGCGGGTTCATCTTCAACGACGAGAATAGTGGTGTTCATGACGGTTCGGGGTTAAATAAAGACCCTGTCATATTATGGCTTGATTGTTACAGGTTTGTGAAAAATTCGTGACGGTAGCTGAAAATGATGCCAGGCCGCTGGAAACGGCAGCTTGGCTGGCGGGGGATCGCCAGTTGGAGTACGATACGCGCTATGAATCGTACTCCTTCTTCCCCTCCCTCAGGGCGTCAAACGCACTTCGGTTATAAAACGGTCGATGAAGCGGAGAAAGCCGCTAAAGTTGCCCAGGTTTTTCATTCCGTCGCGCAGCGTTACGATGTCATGAACGACCTGATGTCGGCCGGTTTGCATCGGGCCTGGAAGGCATTCACCATTGCCAGGGCCGATACCCGCCCCGGCATGAAAGTGCTTGACATCGCAGGGGGGACAGGCGACCTGGCCAAGGCCTTTGCGCGCAAGGTCGGTCCCTCGGGTGAGGTCTGGCTAACCGATATCAATGATTCGATGCTGCGCGTAGGGCGCGACCGCCTGGTCGACAAGGGCCTGATTACGCCGGTTACCGTTTGCGATGCCGAGAAGCTGCCGTTTCCCAACGCCTACTTTGATCGGGTCACAGTGGCTTTCGGCTTGCGCAACATGACTCATAAAGACATGGCGCTGGCAGAAATGCGCCGTGTTTTGAAGCCGGGCGGAAAGTTGCTGGTTCTGGAGTTCTCGCGCGTTGCCAAGCCACTGGCGCCGGCCTACGATTGGTACTCCTTCAATATCCTGCCGTGGCTGGGCAAGAATGTTGCCAAAGACGAGGAAAGCTATCGATATCTGGCCGAGTCCATTCGCATGCATCCCGATCAGGAAACCCTGGCCCAAATGATGGGTGATGTCGGGTTCGATCGCGTACGTTACTTCAATTTAACTGCAGGGCTGGTTGCCCTGCATGAAGGTGTCAATCTGGGCTGACGCTGTTCCCCGCGGTCAGGCGGCCGGCCGGCGACGTATTTGTGTTGAGCTTATGTTCAGCTTCTAGTAAGATTCAGGTTGTTGTCCTACATCCATCGATCAAATGATCGTTCATTGGAGCTCTACATATATGTCTCGTCGCTTGTCTCGCTATTTCGCGGGTGTGCTCCTGGCTCTCAGTACTTTCGCCATGGTGTCTATTTCGTTCGACGCTGAAGCCCGTCGTTTCGGTGGTGGCGCAAGTTTTGGTCGCCAGTCCTCTAACGTTACGCAACAACGCCAGGCGGCGACTTCGCCTACGACAACTCAGCGCAGTGCGTCGCAAAATGCGGCGTCTTCATCCACGGCTGCTGCCGGGGGCGCTGCTGCGCGATCGGGTATGTCGCGCTTTTTGGGCCCCATCGCAGGTATTGCAGCCGGCCTGGGTATTGCGGCACTGCTTTCGCAAATGGGTTTGTCAGGCGCATTTCTTGAGTTCATGTCCAGCATGTTGCTGATTGCCTTGCTGGCCTTTGCCATTATGTTTATTGTGCGCCGCTTGCGTGGTGCCGCATCGGGCCCAGCCACACAAAGTGCCGGCATGCAACGCAGTAATCGAGAGGGTGCCCACGAGGTTTGGCGCGCGCCACCCGCATCCCCTGCGCAGCGCGAGGCTGCTTCTGCGGCGCCTGCGGCATCGGGCGACGTGCCGGGAACGCTGTCAACTGCCGACCAGGGAAGCTGGTTCATTCCCGAGGGTTTCGATACCGGTGTGTTTCTGGCCAATGCCAAGAAGCAGTTTCTGGAAGTTCAGCGCCTCTGGGATCAGGGCAACATTGATGGTTTGTCGGAATACCTTACTGATGACATGGTCGCAGAGTTTCGTCCCCAGATTCAGGCGCGTGAAGGCCGTGAGCAGCACACTGAAGTTTTGTTGCTGAATGCGGAATTGCTGGGTATTGAAGCCATTTCCGATGGCCATTTGGCCAGCGTGCGGTATTCAGGCATGTTGCGTGAAGAGCCGGGCGCGGAGGCAGTTCGTATCGAAGAGGTTTGGAATCTGTATAAAGCAGACGGTTCAGGCTGGTTGTTGGCAGGTCTTCAGCAATTATCTTCAAACAACGGTTAATGGCGGGTTTGTTGCAGGTCGACTTGTGGCCGGGCGGCGGTTGTTAAGCAACTGCACCCGGCTTTTTGCCGACGTCATCGCGCTGCCTTCAAAACCGGTACACTTACGGCTGTTCCAAGATCTTTTGCTATGCGTAATCGCTGCGCATATATATCATGTTGCCTATTCCTGATTTTCTGGCTCCGGCCAGGGTTTTTGCCAAAGTACTCAATGGCTTGTTGGGGCGTGAGCAATGGGCGGCCGACCGTCTGGCACGACATGAAGGGAAAACCATCCGTTTCAATGTGGGCGCGCAATCGGTGTGTTTGACCATTGCGGCAGCTGGCCTGGTTGTTGTGGCGCCGCGCGATGCTCAGCCGCAGGTCACACTGACTTTAACCACAGATCAATTGGGGCAGGTTTTGCAGGCTGTGAGGCAGGGAAATACCGATGACGTCGCCCACTTTTTGCATGTGGAGGGTGATGCGGGCCTGGCGACCGTCGTGGCTGAGTTGGCCGGTACGCTACGTTGGGACCCCGAGGAAGACCTCGCGCGCGTTGTCGGCGATGTTGCCGCGGTGCGCATAAGCAGCGGTTTCCGTTCCTTGTTTACCGGAATGCAGCGATCCACCGGGCGTTTGGCCGGTAATGTGGCCGAATACCTGGTTGAGGAACGGGGCACGCTGCTTGGGCGGCACGCATATGAAGCGTGGTTGGCGCAACTGCATGATCTGCAGACCCGTCTAGATCGTTTGGACAAGAACATGGCAGGGCTCCAAAAGCATGCGCGGTTCAATCGGCCTGGAGACGGAAAATGACAACGTTTTTCCGTTTTGTCCGTATTGTTTTAATTGCACTGCGATTCAGGCTCGACGAATTGGTTTTGTCCGGCATCAAACGCCCGGTTGCGGTGTTCATGCTTCGTATTGTTCGTTTTGGGCGGCCTCCCCGTGCCGACCGGGGCGTGCGTTTGCGTCTGGCGCTTGAGTCCCTGGGCCCGATTTTCGTTAAATTCGGCCAGGTTTTGTCGACCCGGCGCGATTTGATACCCCTGGATATCGCCGAGGAGTTGGCCAAGTTGCAAGATCGTGTCCCGCCATTTCCTTCTGATCAGGCGGCCCAGTGCGTGCGTGTTGCGCTGGGTAAATCGCCCAACGATCTGTTTCGTCAGTTCGACAAGGATCCGGTCGCCTCCGCCTCGATTGCGCAGGTGCATTTTGCGGTATTGCACGACGGGCGTGAAGTAGCGGTGAAGGTCTTGCGCCCGGGCATGCTGCGCATTATCGAGCAAGATTTAAAGTTGATGCGGGTATTGGCCGGCCTGGTACAGAGAATGGCGCCCGATAGCCGACGCCTGAAGCCCCGCGAGGTGGTGGCCGAGTTCGACAAGTACCTGCATGACGAGTTGGATCTGGTTCGCGAGGCTTCCAATTGCAGTCAGCTGCGGCGCAATTTCGGGCCGGAGGCGGGTCGGCAGAACTTGTTGATTGTGCCGGAGGTTATTTGGGAGTACACGACCACGACCGTTTTCACGATGGAGTGGATGCGCGGTATTCCGGTCAGCCAGGTAACGCGCTTGCGCGAGGCGGGTGTCGATATAAAGGATTTGGCCCGTACCGGGGTGGAAATTTTCTTTACCCAGGTTTTTTCCGACGGGTTTTTCCATGCCGACATGCATCCAGGTAATATTTATGTTTCTGATGCACCGGCAACGCTGGGCCGTTACATCGCGCTTGATTTTGGTATTGTGGGTTCCTTGTCGGAGCATGATAAAAACTATCTGGCGCAGAATTTCCTGGCTTTTTTTCATCGCGACTACCGTCGGGTTGCCCAACTGCATATCGAGTCGGGCTGGGTTCCGCCAAATACGCGTGAAGAGGAGCTGGAAGGCGCGGTCAGGGCGGTATGCGAGCCTTACTTCGACCGTCCGTTATCACAGATTTCCCTGGGTCAGGTCTTGCTTCGCCTGTTTCAAACATCGCGTCGATTCAATGTTGAGATCCAGCCCCAACTGGTTTTATTGCAGAAAACGTTGCTGAATGTCGAGGGTATGGGCCGCGAGCTCGATCCGGACCTGGATCTCTGGAAAACGGCCAAGCCGTATCTTGAGAACTGGATGCGAGAGCGCGTGGGTTACAAGGGGTTCAAGCAACGTCTTGATCAGGAGGCCGGTCAGTGGTCGCAAATGTTGCCGCAAATTCCCCGATTGGTTTTCAGCAATTTGTCTCGGCCTGATACCCTACCGGTCTTGCAGGCAGAAATGCAGCGTCTGAGAAAGGCGCAAGAACAGAATAACCGGCTGGTTTCAGCCTTGGTCGCGGTACTGGCGGTTGCCATTGGGGTAGCCATTTGGGCCATTGCGGGAAACTAGGGTTTCTGTGTACTCTATCTAGTTCGGCGAATGTTGAAATATTGCTGATATATCAAGGCTGTATCATTAAATAATTGGCTTTTGTCGTTGTGTGTTGTTATCTTAAGTGAGATGTCTATGCTTTATCCTGAACTATTCAAATCGATGGAGGCGGTACGCTGGAATATGGCGACCGATATTCCGTGGGATGATTTTGACGGAAGCAAACTCTCCGACGAGCAGGCTTATACGATCAAGATGAACGCCATCACAGAGTGGGCGGCGCTGCCCGCCACCGAGATGTTCCTGCGTGATAATCGAGATGACAGCGATTTCTCGGCTTTTATGTCGATCTGGTTTTTTGAAGAGCAGAAACACTCACTTGTCCTGATCGAATATCTGCGTCGTTTCCGCCCCGACCTGATGCCAACCGAAGAAGAGTTGCACAAGGTTCGCTTCGAGTTCGATCCTGCGCCGGCAATGGAAACACTGATGCTGCACTTCTGCGGCGAAATTCGCCTGAATCACTGGTATCGCTGCGCATCCGACTGGCATACGGAGCCAGTCATCAAGGCCATCTATCAGACCATCGCTCATGATGAAGCACGCCATGCCGGCGCTTATCTGCGCTATATGAAACGGGCATTGAATCAGAAGGGGCAGGAACTGGGCGATCAGGCGCGCGTGGCTTTTTCCAAAATCGGCGTGCTGATGGCGTCTGCCCATCGCACACCGCAAGCCTTGCATCCTACCAATCTGCACGTTAACAAAGCGCTTTACCCGGACGATACTGTGCAATCCAAGCTTCCGTCTCCCGGCTGGCTGGAACAATGGCTCGATAACCAGATTCGGTTCGATAAAGATTGGGAAGGCAAAGTCAGTGCCCGTATTTTGCACAATCTGTCTTTGCTGATGAACACATCATTCAAAACAGTCCAGGATTTGAATCGCTACCGTAAAGAAGTTTTACGTGGCACCCCGGCGGTTGCTTAAAACGATGTCGGCTGGGTTCGAAAAGAAGGTGTTGTCCCGCCAGGCTTGTGAAGCAGCCGCCTTGAGTGGCCGCTTTGCGCGACCGCTGGTATTTACGAATGGTGTGTTCGACATTTTGCATCGTGGCCATGTTACGTATCTTGATGCCGCCGCGGCCTTGGGTGCAACACTGGTGGTGGGCGTGAATACCGATGAGTCGGTGAAGCGTTTGGGTAAAGGCGAGGATCGCCCCTTGAATATGCAAAGCGACCGTGCCGCGGTTCTGGCGGCGCTGGAGTCGGTGTCGTACGTAACCCATTTTTCCGAAGACACGCCCTATCAACTGATTCAGGCGTTGAAACCCGATGTCATTGTGAAGGGTGGCGACTACGACATGTCGACCTTGCCTGAAACCAAATTGGTTGAAAGCTGGGGTGGCAAGGCGGTTGCGATTCCTTTTGAGTTTCAGCGCTCAACCACAACCCTGGTAAAACAAATACGTTCCATGGCCGATCGTTAGCCTGTTCTGTGGTTTACGGTGCCAACAGGTTGTTTATCGCGATGATATCGTCAGCCGTTAAAATGCCGCTGGCGGCTTTCAACCGGAGTCCATTCAGCAGGGTGGTATAGCGGGCATCGGCCAGGGCACGTTGTGTTTCATACAACTGCTGTTGCGCGTTCAACACATCAATATTCACGCGAACCCCCACTTCGTAACCGGTTTGATTGGCTTCAAGTGAAGCCCTGCTTGACGCTTCTGCCGCCTGCAGGGCCGATACCCGGGACAGACCTGAAACCACCCCCGAAAAGAAAGCCTGAGTGGTCTGTATTGCCTGTCGGCGGGTTGATTCCAGTTCGTAGCGTGATTTCTGCAACAAAGAGGTTTGTTCGCGTACTCTTGAGGAAATGCCTCCCCCGGCGTACAGGGGAATGGACAACTGGAGACCGACGGTTGTTTCCACCGAACGAGGGCCGGCCCGCGGGCCGGATGTGCCTCTGTCGCTGCTACTGCCCGATTGAGCGTAGAAATCCACAGTAGGATAATGTGTGCTCTGGGCAATATCAATCTGCTTTTCTGCCAGTCTTGTGCCGAGCTCAGCTTGCGCGACCTCGAGACTTGCCTGGGCTGCCTGGGCGGTCCAGTCGCTCAAGCGGGCAGGTTGCGGGGGAGGAAGCGAAACTTCGTTTTGAAGACGGGCCAGTTCGGTGGGGCGCTCGTTTATGATGCTTGCAAGGGCATCTTGCGCAATTTGCAATGCATTAAAGGCCTGGATCTCACTGGCGTTGATCAGGTCAAGACGTGCCTGGGCCTCGTAGGTGTCGGCAATGGTGGCGCTGCCCAACTCGAATCCCCGCTTGGCGGCATCCAGTTGATTCATAATGGCTTTTTTTTGCGCATCCAGGCTTTTCAGCGTGTCTTGAGCCGCCAGTACATTAAAGTATGCCTGGGCAACACGTAATGTAAGGTCTTGCCATGCCTGCTGGACGGCCAGAGTGGCCGATTGCTCAATATATTCCGAGGCTCGGTAGGTGTCCCACAAGCCCAGGTCGATAATAGGCTGCGTAAGCGTCAGTGCCCAGGTAGCCCGCTTGTCTGTGTTGCTATGGTCCAGCGAGGTAGAGCGAATATCGTCTGCTTCCACACCGGTGCCGGCCGTAATATAGGGTAAAAGCAGCGCCCTGGCCTGCGGGACCCTCTCGGATTGTGCCGCCCGGTTTGCTTGTGCGGCGGCAAGGATAGGGTCGCGTTGCTGCGCCTTTGTCCATACTTGCAATAGGTCTTGTGTCTGGGCTTGTGCAAACGGTAATAGCAGGGCATTCAGTGCAAAAAACAGCCCGAGAAACCGTAGCCGACCCGATGCCATACGCGTTAGAACTTGAATTGGGATACTGCCGTACCCTTCAATGGCTTGATTACGGTGTCGAACAGTGCTTCCGTGTCAAAGCTTGCCGCACTGGTACGGGTAAGGCGGTATACCGTCATGATGGGTGTTGTGCCTACAACAACGACCATGCGTCCGCCGACACACAGTTGATATTTAAGTGCATCGGGAACAACCGGCACCGACCCGGTAAGTAAAATGGCATCATATTCCGCCGTACCCCAGCCGCTATGTGCATCGCCGATCTCGACGTTCACATTGCCGACTTGTTCACGTTGCAGGTTTTCAACGGCAAAACCGGCGATGCGGCTGTCGATTTCGACGCTGGTGACCTGTTGTGACAATTGCGCCAACAGTGCCGCCTGGTACCCGGAACCCGTGCCGATCTCCAATACGCAATCGCCCGGTTCAAGGAGCAGCTCTTGCGTTAACCGCGCTTCAACCTTGGGTGTCAGCATGGTTTCATGCGAGTTAATGGCATTGATCACAAGAGGCAGCTCGACATCAGAAAAGGCCAGGGCCTGCATGCCTGCCGGCACATAACGTTCCCTTCTGATGTCGAACAGCGCTTGCAAGAGGCGCGGATCGAAGACATTCCATGGTCGGATCTGTTGCTCAACCATGTTGAAGCGTGCACGTTCTGTGTCGGAGAGTCCGGTAGCGTTCATAACGTTAATAACGAATTTGAATTGAATATATTGTACTCATTCAGACTGCGGGCTGGGTTGCCACCATGCATGAAAATGATGTACGGGGCCATGACCGTGGCCAACCTGCAGTTCGTCGGCATGGCGAATGGATTCCTGCAAATACGCTTTTGTTTTGCGCGCAGCTTCGGGCATGTCGGTTGACTGAGGGAGCAGGGCGGCCAGGGCGGCCGAAAGGGTGCATCCGGTGCCATGGGTGTTGCGCGTATGAATGCGTTCGCCAGGCAGTTCGAAAAGCTGGTCGCCGTTGTGTAGGATATCGATAGGATCGTTGCCTGGAAGGTGCCCGCCTTTTAGGTAAACCCACCGTTCGCCGCTATCGTTCAGCAGGCGGCGTAGTTTCTCCGCGACGCGACGCATTTCCTTCAGGTTATCAACGGGCGCCATTTCCAGAAGGACGCCTGCTTCAGGCAGATTGGGCGTGACGACCGTTGCAACGCGGATAAGGCTTTCACGCAATTCGTTTATTGCCGCTTTTTCCAGAAGAGGGTCGCCGCTTTTGGCAATCATGACCGGGTCCAGCACAATATGGGCAGGTTGCCAGTGCATCAAGCGCTCGGCAACCACTCGCGTAACGGCTTGCTGGCCCAACATGCCAATTTTTACCGCATCGATGCGCACGTCGGAAAACAGCGTATCGATTTGTTGCGCAACGAATTCCGGAGGAACTGGCGAGATACCGGTAACGCCGCGCGTATTTTGCGCGGTTAGTGCCGCAATCACAGCAGTGCCGTATGCGCCCAGCGCGCTCATGGTCTTAACGTCGGCCAGAACACCGGCACCACCGGAGGGGTCGACACCGGCAATGGATAGCGCGTTAGGGATCATGATTTGGATTTCCGTGGCTGGATCATGCCTTCGATGGGGGAGCTGGGGTCGGCGCTGTACAGTTTGCGTGGCATGCGGCCGGCCAGAAATGCTTCGCGTCCGGCTTGCACTGCCTTTTGCATGGCGCCGGCCATCAAAACAGGATCCCGGGCACCGGCGATGGCGGTATTCATCAGGACAGCATCGCATCCGAGTTCCATGGCCACGGCTGCGTCGGAGGCCGTGCCGACACCCGCATCGACCAGCACAGGTACTTGCGCCTGATCGATAATTAAACGCAGATTCCATGGGTTCAGAATGCCCATACCGGAACCGATGAGTGAGGCCAATGGCATAACCGCAATGCAGCCGATATCTTCCAGCATACGGCATTGAATTGGGTCGTCGGTGCAGTACACCATAACGTCGAAACCGTCATCTACCAGTGTTTTTGCCGCTTTCAGTGTTTCAGGCATGTTGGGAAACAGGTTGTCGGCGCTGCCCAATACCTCGAGTTTTACGAGTTTGTGTCCATCCAGCAGTTCGCGGGCAAGCCGCAGTGTGCGCACGGCGTCGTCGGCACTAAAGCATCCGGCCGTGTTGGGCAAAATAGTGTATTGCGACGGCGGCAGGAAATCGAGCAAGTTCGGTTCGTCGGCGTTTTGACCGATATTGGTTCGGCGAATGGCGACGGTGACAATTTCTGCCCCACTGGCTTGTATGGCTTGGCGGGTTTGCTGGAAGTCTTTGTACTTTCCGGTACCGACGAGTAAACGCGATGAATAGGATTTACCGGCAAGCGAAAATGTGTCTTTGGCTGTCATGTGTAAAAACTTCTTGAGAAACAGGTGAAGAATACTGCTTATTGTATAGGCTGGGCGCTTTCTAGCGTTTGCCTTCCAGTTGAGCGCAAAGTTGTTCGAGTGCGTCAACAAGCCGGGGCCCCGGCCGGAACAGGAGGTCGGGGTCTATTCCGATCACCTTTGCCTGCCGGGCTGCCTTTATGCCTTTGCCGGCAAGAAACGCGATGCGTTCTTGCATCGGTTGGCCTGGTTCGTACCGAACCACAATGAAGTCGGGCTGATTGGCCAGCAGGTTTTCCAGGCCTATCAGCGGCGCTGCTTGCGGCGCATTTCCGAAATGATTGTTTGCATTGCAGTACTGTAATGCATCGTTTAGCAGTGGGTCATTCCCCACCACATAAAACGGGGTTGCGTTGATTTCCAGAACCACAGACACGGGCTTGCGGGGCGCGAGCTGCTTGAGATTCTGCAATCGTTGTCTCATTGATGCCGCAACGGCGCTGGCGGTTGCGCTGTTTTGCGTCAGTTTGCCGATTTTCTCGATGGCATCCGGGATTTCCTGGACGGATTCCGGATTGATGTGGACAAGGGGGATGTCAAGCGTTTTCAGAATGGGTGCGACGGCCTGTGTTGCGCCGGCCTGCCAGCCCAGAACCAGATCAGGCTTGAGGGAAATCAGTGTTTCCGGATCGACATGCAGGCCGTCGCCAACCCGGGGCAAGGAGCTGATTTCGGACGGGTAATCACTGCTTTGAACCGTTCCGACCAAACGGCTGCCGGCACCTGCCGCAAAAACGAGCTCCGTGATGTGAGGTGCGAGACTGACGATACGCTGGGCAGACGCAACAGGCGCGGGCGCTTGCGCCCAGACGCCTGTTGGCAGCAGCCCCAGCGCCAGCAGCAACAGGCGCCGGTGAATGAAGTGTGGCTTACATCTGCCAGGCCAGATTAACGAACACAGTCGATCCCGGATTCGCGTAGCCATAGACATCGGTATAGTCCTTGTCGGTGATATTGTCCCAACGCACCTGCACAGACAGGTTTTTGGTTAACGTTGCCCGTGCTGTCAGGTTCCATAAGCTGTAACCGCCCAAGTGAACGCGGCCCTGGGAAAAGGTGTCGTCATAGCGCTGCCCAACATAAAGAAATTCCGCGCCCAGGGTCCAACGATCGATACGTTGCTCCGCGTTCAACCGGTATGTTTGGCGGGCGCGCCTGATAAGACGCTCGCCTGTGCTGTCGTCGTAGGGGTTCAGAAAATCGGCGGCGGCACTGAGGCGAGTTTGATTCCACTGGTACGCTGCCGTTGCGGTAATGCCGCGCAAGGTCGCGGAATCAACATTTTCAAGGCGGCGAGGAGTGGACACGATGAGGTTATCGACTTTGTTCTGATACGCAACCAGACCGAGTTCGACACCATGTTGCCGATACTGAATATGCGCTTCAATATTACGTGATTTTTCCGGTTTCAGATCTGGATTGGACTGAGGCGGCATGCCGCCCCAGCCTGGAGCATATAAGTCGTTGAAACTGGGTGCCTGAAAGCCGGTATTGGCCGCAACGCCGACCTGCCAGGCTTCATTAAGGGCAAGTTCGTATGCCAGCCCGCCGGTGGCGTGACTGCCGTAATCGCTGATGTGGTCGTTACGCACGCTGGCCTGAATACGATGCTTTCCGAATTGGCCCCGATACACCAGGCCTGTTGCCTGCGTGTTGCGACGGTTTGAAAGAAACGTCATGCTACCCGAGGGGCGCTCTTCGATGCGCTCGACCAGAACGCTCAGGCTTTGGTTAGGGTCCAGCGCCAGATTGTTTTGCCAGGTGTAGGTTCGTGTCAGCGAACCGAACTCATAAGGCGCAAAATTGCCGCTGTAGCTGATACCGTCTTCCTTGGCATATCCGAAGCGCAAGACGCTTTGCCAAAAATCGGTTAGCTGGTTTGTGCTTGACAGCGTGTAGGCCTGCTGGCGTGTCTGGCTGATGGCAGGGTGGGCCTGGCCTGCGTCGAAATCGCCATTGATATAGCCGTTGTACATCGAGAAATCAAAGCGCTGACCTTGCTTCCATTGGTATCCAAGCGCACCCGCCACGCTATTTTGCCGGTAGCCGTCTTTATCCGGGTAGGCGTCGGATGCATAGCTTTCGGTTGCGTCGAAGCCTGAGCTGCGGGCGACGCCGGCAGACAGGTTGTAATTCCAGCCGTCTGCCGCGCCGGAAAATCCAACGCCCGACTTGAACGTGTTGTGGCTGCCGTACCCGGCATTTGCGTAGGCCCGAAGCGGCTCATCGCCGTCAGGCTTGCGGGTAATGATGTTAACCACGCCGCCAATAGCGTCCGAACCGTACAGGCTGCTGGCTGCGCCACGCAGAATTTCAACGCGCTCAATCGTCGCAGGGTCGATGGCATTCCAGTTAACGCCGCCGTAATTCGAACTGTTGATACGTACGCCGTCAATTAAAACCAGGGTGTGGCTGGCGTCGTTTCCTCTCAGAAAAAGTCCTGTGGTGTTTTGTGGTCCGCCGCTGTTGTAGAACGAAACGCCGGGTTCCTGTGCCAGGATTTCTGCAAGACTTTGTTGTCCGGCTTCACGCAGTTTTTCGTTTGGAACGATTGAAACATCGCCTAATGTTTCTGACTCAAGCTGTGCAATGCGACTTGCAGTGACGAAAATGGGATCCAGGCTGGAGGGAGTTTGCGCCGCGGCAAACAATGGGCTGAAAAGCGTCAGCGCTACGAGGCTGCGCCGGTAACGGGTAGTAATCATGATAAGACCTGCTGGATAACGCGCGTCCCCGCACGTTATTGACAATAAAACACGCCTTCGGGCGTGCGCCGGTGCGACAGGGGCCGGTGTCGGGCTGGCATGCGATGCATGACTACCGTTGCGGGGGCAGCACAGTTTACGAGTGCATAAAACAGAGGTTTCATTTGGAACCCATGTTTCTTCGCGTCCTGTTTCCCGTTTAACTTTCGCAGAAATGGCGGCAATGTGGGTGACACTGCTGTTTTGCCGATAACCGAAAGCACCTCTGACAGGGGCAAAACTTTAGCACAGCCAAGGGCCAAAAGATATATACGAGCTACAATAAAGGGTTTATCCCCTAAGTTCGTTAACGTTTCAGGTCTGTTCGCGTGCCATATCCCAATTTGCCTTATCCCTTGAATACTTACACTCATGGTCGTCGGTTCGTCGAGTTGCTGGCCGACCACATTCTGGTGTTGGACGGCGCTGTGGGCACGATGATTCAGCGTTACAAGTTATCCGAAGCCGATTTCCGGGGCGAGCGTTTTGCCGGCCATGGCAAGGATTTGAAAGGCAACAACGAGCTGTTGTGTCTGGTTCGTCCCGACATCGTGTCGGAAATTCATTCGCAATATCTTGAGGCGGGTGCAGACGTTATTGAAACCAATACTTTCGGCGCCACATCGGTTGCGCAGGGAGACTATGGTTTACCTGAACTGGCGTATGAAATGAATGTGGCGGCAGCCAAATTGGCGCGCCAGGCATGCGATGCATTCAGTACGCCGCAGCGGCCCCGTTTTGTTGCCGGGGCCCTGGGGCCGCAGCCTAAAACCGCGTCCATCTCTCCCGATGTAAACGATCCTGCGGCGCGCAACGTTACCTTCGAGGAGTTGCGTGAGGCGTATTCCGAGCAGCTGAATGCTTTGCTTGACGGCGGCATCGACATTGTGCTGATCGAAACCATTTTCGACACGTTGAATGCCAAGGCGGCCATCTTTGCGGTGGAGTCGGTATTTGAAACGCGGGGCGTACGTTTGCCCGTCATGATCTCAGGTACCGTTACCGATGCTTCGGGGCGCATTCTTTCAGGGCAGACGGTTGAGGCGTTCTGGAATTCGGTGCGCCATGCGCGCCCCGTCACCATTGGTTTGAATTGCGCATTGGGTGCGGCATTAATGCGTCCGTATGTGGCTGAGCTTGCCAAAATCTGCGATACCTATGTTTGTGTGTATCCCAATGCCGGCTTGCCCAACCCCATGGCGGAAACCGGTTTCGACGAAACACCGGAAGATACTTCGTCTTTATTGCAGGAGTTTGCCACCGCCGGACTGGTTAATATGGTGGGTGGCTGTTGCGGTACCACGCCCGAACATATTCAGGCTATCGTGGAAAAAGTCGCGAGCCTGCCGATCAGGGCGGTGCCGCAATTACCGGTAAAAACGCGCTTGTCCGGCCTGGAGCCGCTCAATTTTGATGGCGATTCATTGTTCATTAATGTTGGCGAACGCACCAACGTAACCGGTAGCAAGAAATTTCTGCGTTTGATTCGCGAAGAGCTCTATGAGGAAGCGCTGTCGGTAGCGCGCCAGCAAGTGGAAAGCGGCGCCCAGATTATCGACATTAATATGGACGAGGCCATGCTTGATTCGGCAGCCTGCATGCGCCGGTTCCTGAATATGGTGGCGTCCGAGCCCGATATCTCCCGTGTGCCCATCATGATCGACAGCTCGAAGTGGAGCGTCATTGAAGCTGGCTTGCAATGCGTGCAGGGTAAGGCGGTGGTCAATTCCATCTCCATGAAAGAAGGGGTCGAGCCGTTTCTTGAGCAAGCGCGCCTGTGTCGCAAGTATGGTGCGGCCGTTGTGGTAATGGCATTTGATGAAAAAGGGCAGGCCGACACCCTGCAGCGCCGCATTGATATTTGCGGCAAGGCTTACAAGCTGCTGGTTGAAGAGGTGGGGTTCCCGCCGGAAGACATTATTTTTGATCCGAACGTGTTTGCGATTGCCACCGGTATTGACGAGCATAATCATTATGCGGTCGACTTCATTGAAGGCACGCGTTGGATTACACAGAACCTGCCGCATGCCCGTGTATCCGGTGGCATTTCGAATGTCAGCTTTTCGTTCCGTGGTAATGAGCCCGTGCGAGAGGCGATTCATACCGTGTTCCTGTATTACGCGATTCAGGAAGGTCTGACCATGGGTATTGTGAATGCCGGTCAGTTGGGCGTGTATCAGGATATCGACATGAGGTTGCTTGAACTGATTGAAGACGTGGTGTTGGATCGCGATCCACCGGTTGCGCGCAAAGACGACACCGATGAACTCACACCCACCGAGCGCCTGGTCGTGTTTGCCGAAACGGTAAAAGGTTCCGGCACCAAAAGAGAAGAAGACCTGGCCTGGCGCGATCAACCGGTTGAGACGCGCCTGAGTCACGCTTTGGTTCACGGCATTACGACATTTATCGTGGAAGATACTGAAGAGGTTCGCCAGAGAATTGCCGATCAGGGCGGACGCCCCATTCAGGTTATTGAAGGCCCGCTGATGGATGGTATGAATGTCGTGGGCGATTTATTCGGCTCGGGCAAAATGTTTTTGCCCCAGGTCGTCAAGTCGGCCCGAGTGATGAAGCAGGCTGTTGCGCATTTGATTCCTTTTATTGAAGAAGAAAAACGTCAGATAAAGGCTGCCGGGGGCGATGTGCGCGCCAAAGGCAAGATCGTCATCGCCACGGTGAAAGGCGATGTGCATGACATTGGCAAGAACATCGTCACGGTGGTACTTCAATGCAATAACTTTGAAGTGGTGAATATGGGGGTGATGGTTCCCTGCGCTGAAATTCTGGCCAAGGCCAAGGAAGAGAACGCGGACATTATCGGTCTTTCAGGCCTGATTACTCCCAGCCTCGAGGAAATGGCCTATGTGGCTTCGGAAATGCAGCGCGATGCTTATTTCACCGAGCGCAATACGCCATTGCTGGTAGGGGGGGCCACCACCAGCCGGGTGCATACCGCCGTGAAAATCGCGCCCAATTATGAAGGGCCTGTCATTTACGTGCCCGATGCCAGCCGTTCTGTCGGGGTAGCCACGCAATTGGTTTCAGATCAGTCGCAGGCTTATCTGGACGCCCTGTCTAAGGAGTATGAGCAGGTTCGGGAGCGTCATGCCAAGCGCAAGGAAACGCCGCTGGTTACCCTGGAAGACGCGCGCAAAAACCGGCCGGATATTGATTGGTCGACCTACACGCCGCCCAAACCCAAGTTTATCGGTCGTCGTGAGTTCAAGCATTACGACCTGGCCGAGATTGCGCGCTATATCGACTGGACCCCTTTTTTCCAGACCTGGAGTTTGTTCGGGCAGTACCCCGCCATTCTGGACGACAAGGTGGTGGGTGAACAGGCGCGCAAGCTGTTCGAAGAAGGGCAGGCCATGTTGCGCAAGATTATCGATGGCAGATGGCTTACAGCCAATGGCGTCGTGGCGTTTTATCCTGCCAATGCGGTTAATGGAGAGGATATTGAAGTTTATACCGACGATACTCGCTCAGAGGTCTTGTTCACCTGGCGTAATCTGCGCCAGCAGGGGGTTAAGCGCGAAGGCGTCGATAACAAGTGTTTGGCTGATTACATTGCCCCCAAATCGTCCGGCTTGAAAGATTATATTGGTTTGTTCGCGGTAACCGGTGGCCTGGGTATTGAAAAATATGAACAGATTTTCCAGAACGACAATGATGATTATTCAGTCATTATGCTCAAAGCGCTGGCCGACCGTTTCGCGGAAGGCTTTGCTGAATGCCTGCATGCGCGGGTGCGTACTGATTTGTGGGGCTACGTGCCGGACGAAACCCTCGATAACCCATCGTTGATTGCTGAAAAATATCAGGGTATCCGGCCGGCGCCGGGTTATCCGGCCTGCCCTGAGCACGTCGTCAAGCGGGACATGTTCCAGGTTCTGCAGGCGGAAAAGATCGGCATGGAACTGACGGATAGTTTTGCGATGTTTCCGGCGTCCAGTGTCTCGGGCTTTTATCTGAGTCATCCGCAGTCTCAGTATTTTAATGTGGGTAATATCGGCGAGGACCAATTCAACGATTATGTGCAGCGCAGTGGCCGTGACGACGATGATGTGCGGCGCACCCTGGCCAGTGTGCTGGGTTTTAAAGTGGCAGTGGCTGCTGCCTAGGCATTGTCATGATTAACCCGGGTTCCGATTCTGCACGGCATCGCGCACTGGGTGAGTTCTTGCGCAGTGTACGTGCCCGTGTGTCGCCCCAAGCCGTTGGCTTGCCTGCGGGGGCCAGGCGCCGAACACCGGGCCTGCGCCGCGAGGAAGTGGCGCAACTGGCCGGTATCAGTGTGACCTGGTATACCTGGATCGAACAGGGGCGCGATGTTTCTGTCTCGGCTGCAGTCTGGTCCCGGCTGGCCGGCGTATTGCAGATGAATCGTGCAGAGCGGCACTATTTGTTCGAATTGGCTGAGGCTGCTGATCCCGAGCACGGGCGTGAAACACCGGAGCAATTGCCGGAAGGCTTGCAATTGTGCGTGGATAGCGTCACCGTGCCTGCCTATATTCTTGATCGTAGCTGGAATGTCCTGTGCCGTAATAGTCTTATGCTGGCCCTTTTCTCGGGGTGGCCCGACCGCGATGCCGAGCCTAATCTATTGCGTTTCATGTTTCAGGATGAGGCAGCCAAAACGTTGGTTGAGGACTGGGAAGCCCGTGCGCAGCGGGTGGTGGCCGAGTTTCGCGCCGAGACGGCCTCGTTTGCAGAAGAGCCCGAAGTGAGCGCGCTGATTGAGTCCCTGTTGGAAACAAGCCCTGTTTTTGCGCATTGGTGGACGCGTCAGACCGTGATAGAACGCGAAGGCGGGCGTCGCGCATTTTTTCATCCGGACAAAGGCAGGATATCGTATCGCCAGATGACCTTTCATCTGGCGATACGACCCGATTGTAAATTGGTCATGCTTTTGGATGAGGCCGACTAGGCTGCTCGCCGCCTGGGCCGCATCCGTGTGAGTTCAGGTCTGGCGCTGTCGCCTTTTTCCCTCCAGGGCTTCAGTGGCGTTTTCAGGCAACCGCCGAAACGAGAAAAAGGATGTTGCGGTAATCAGGCCAATGACGATGAAGCCCCACATGACGTCGACACGTTCCAGTGTCGCGGCTTCACGCCAGTTCATGCTCAGGTTCAGCACCAGCGCCGCGCACCCAACCCCCAGGCTGATACCCAGCTGTTGGGCCATTGCTGCCAATGTGCTGGCTTTACTCATTTGGCTCGCGTTGAGTTCGGCGTAGGTTAATGTATTGACGGCAGTGAATTGTAGAGACCGGAAAATACCGCCGGTTGCCAGAATGGCCACCATGACCCACAACGGGGTGCTGCTTTGGAAGAGCGCGCACAATAAAACGAATAAACCTGAAACCAAGGCATTCCAGGTTAAAACAGTTTTATAGCCGAAACGCTCGATAATTCGAGTTGCGACCACTTTCATAAGCAATGCGCCGGCAGCGCCCGTGAATGTGATCAGTCCGGCCAGAAACGCAGAAAAATCGAAGGTGATCTGTAGCAGAATGGCCAGCAGAAATGGCATTGAGCCAACCATGAAACGACACAGGTTGCCACCCAGAACCGAGATTGCAAACGACGGTACGCGTAACAGGCTCAGATCAAGGATGGGCTGATCGCAGCGCCGAGCGTGCTGCACGTAAAGAAAGCCGCAAAGCAGACCCACCGCCAGCAACATTAAGACTTGTATTGTGGTTATGCCCTGGTGGCCGATGGCCTCAAACCCTGAAACCAGTGCCGCAAGGCAGACCGCACTTAGAATAAATCCGGGCCAATCCATTCGTGGCGATGTTGTGGGCAGCTCTTCGCGGATAAAGCGCATTACCAGGTAAATGCCCAGTATGCCAACGGGTACGTTAATGAGAAAAATCCAGTGCCATGAGGCGTACGTGACAAGGAAGCCACCAACGGGCGGCCCCAGAATCGGGCCCAGCAAGGCCGGCATCGCCAGAAATGCCATGGCTTTGAGCAGGTCTTCTTTGGGTGTTTTGCGCAGCATGATGATGCGTCCGACAGGAACCATCATGGCGCCTGCGGCCCCTTGGGCGATTCGGGAGAGCACAAGCTGCACAAGGTCCTGGGAAACGGCGCATGCAATTGAACTGATTGAAAAAAGCACAATCGCGGTAATGAAAATGCGGCGGGCGCCAAAACGTTCGGCGGCCCAGCCGCTGATCGGCACGAATACGGCCAGAGCCAGCAGGTAGCTGGTAATGGAGATATTCATTTGTACGGCGGTTGTGCCTAATGCGGCAGCCATAGCCGGAATGGCCGTGGCAACAACCGTGGCATCGAGCATTTGCATGAAAAGCGCACAGCCCACAATAAAGGGAATCATGCGCACGGCTTTCCGTTCCCGGCTGGCCTCTTCGGGGGAGGGAGATGGTGGCGTTTGGGACATAACTGATTCTAACTTTTTGTGGCTGAAGTAAACTGGAACGTGATGCGAACCAACACGTTGGCAAACCTATTTTATTGAATTGAGATTATGGCCAAGAATTACGAGTCGGAAATCACGCAATTTCTGAAAGAATATAAGCGCGAGCACCCTGATACCGAGCAGCGCCAGCGCGAGGGGCGCGCTCGCTTGTGGGATCGGCAGCTCGACTCAGAACTGCTTGAAAATTATCGCGCGGCGAAAGTGCCTCAAGCCTCCTATGTGTATCAAACCAAGTAACCATTCGAATGTCTAACCAGGGCCAACCGCCTGATCTCAGGGGCTTGGTCGATCCGGCGATCGATAGTACGCCGGATGTTGTCGACTCGGTGGCTTTTGCGCGATTGTATGGCGAGCCCCTGTTCGCTTTGCCACAAGATCTGTACATTCCGCCCGATGCGCTCGAAGTCTTTCTGGAGACATTTGAAGGGCCGCTCGATTTGCTTCTGTATTTGATTCGTAAACAGAACTTTAACGTTCTGGACATACCCATGGCAGAAGTGACGCGCCAGTATTTGTCGTATGTGGACCAAATACGCGAGCATAACCTCGAGCTGGCCGGCGAGTATCTGTTGATGGCGGCGTTGCTCATTGAGATCAAATCGCGCATGCTGTTGCCGGTGAAGAAGACCGACACTGGCGAAGAGCCCGATGACCCGCGGGCCGAACTCGTGCGTCGGCTGCTCGAGTATGAGCGCATGAAACTGGCAGCGCAAAAACTCAATGAGCTACCTCAGTTGGGGCGTGATTTTCAGCGCGCGAGCGCGTTCATGGATATTCGCGTTGAGAGAATGCTGCCGGAAGTAAGAGCAGATGACTTGAGACAAGCCTGGGCCGATATAATGCGTCGGGCAAAATTGAATGCGCACCATAAAATTACGCGCGAACAGTTGTCGGTGCGCGAGCACATGACGCGTATTTTGCGCCGCCTGGCGGATGTTCGGTTCATGGAGTTCACCGAGCTTTTCAGCGAATCAGTTGAAAAGGGGCATGCCGTGCCGGTGATTGTGGTGCATTTTCTGGCGATGCTTGAGTTGGCGCGGGAGTCTTTGCTGGAGGTCACTCAGGCTGCCCCTTATGCCCCCATATACGTGCGGCTTACCTACACCCAAGCTGTCAGTTAAGGTTTAGCCGTCTTGCGGCCCCTTTCCGGATTGTTCTATACGGAGTTTTTTTTGAAAGTCGTTCACACTATTGAGGCTTTGCGTGATCAAATGCGCGGCCAGCTTCGCGCCTCCTTCGTGCCAACCATGGGCAATTTGCATGAGGCGCATTTGTCCCTGATGCGAATGGCGCGCCAGCACGGCGATCCGGTTGTGGCCAGTATTTTTGTGAATCGTCTGCAGTTTGGCCCGAACGAGGATTTCGATAGCTATCCGCGTACTTTGCAAGACGATATCGAAAAGCTTGAGAAAGAGCGCGACGTATATGTTTTGTTTGCCCCCAATGAAAGTGAAATGTATCCCGAACCGCAAAGCTATCAGATTTTGCCGCCGCCGGACCTGGGCGGGATTCTGGAAGGGGAGTTCAGGCCGGGGTTTTTCATGGGCGTCAGCACCGTCGTGCTGAAACTGTTTTCTTGTGTACAGCCGCGCGTTGCCGTTTTTGGCAAGAAAGATTACCAGCAGCTAATGGTCGTGCGGAATATGTGTCGTCAGTTCCAGTTGCCTGTGCAAATCATTGCGCATGAGACGGTGCGTGACAGCGATGGGCTGGCTCTGTCTTCACGCAACCGTTATTTGTCACCGAACGAGCGTGTTGAGGCGCCACGTTTATATTCTTTACTGCATCAATTGCGCCAGGCGGTTCTGGCCGGCGCGTCTGACTGCCCGGCTTTAGAGCAGACGGCGATCGATGATTTGCAAAAGCGTGGATGGCAGGTGGATTATTTTACGGTGCGGCGTCAGCACGACTTGTTGCCTCCTAACGCGGAAGATATGAAAAATGGGGTGCCGTTGGTGGTGCTTGCCGCGGCAAAGCTTGGTAGTACTCGGCTTATCGATAACCTGGAAATAGAGCGGCGTTGAAAAATGCGTTGCGGTACCAGTGCAGGGTAAATAATGGAGACGAAAATATCCTGTCAGTTTTGTTAGGTTACTAATTGTTTCGATTGTGTCAGAATTGTTTCTGAAAGCTAACAACTGGAGACGCAATGGACCAGACACAATTCAACGTAAAGCCTTTTTGCATTCTGTCCCCCCGTGAACGAGAAGTCATGCTTGGCATCGTCGAGGGGATGTCGAATAAATACATTGCATTGGAAATGGCTTTGTCTCAGCGCACAGTTGAAGCGCACCGGGCACGGATTTTTGATAAAACCGACGTGCGCAATGCTGTCCAGTTAACGCGTTTGTGGCTCAAGAAACAGGGAATCAGCAATGGCCAGGGCCCCTGGCCGGTGTATCGGTTTTGCAAGGTTGGCAATAGCCAGGATGCCGTTGGACCTTCGGGTATGCGCCAATGCCGGAAAGCGCAATGCGGCGAAAGCCATCGGTGCGCATACGACGCCGCTCTTTCCAACGGTTTTCGCTATGAGTGGTTCACGGGCGACAACGCATTGCCGGCTGATCGTTGAGTTCATCAATGCCATCAATGTCGGCCTGGCGCGTTAAATGGAATGGTAATGACGCTTGCACAGTGTTCATGCTGTTTACGCGCAAAAGATTGTTATGTTCGAAGGTGAGTGCGCTTAGGGTTGTTTCATCGTCGGTTTCCAAGCGGATACGCCATGGTTCGGTACCAATCACTTTCCAGCAACCTTGCTCAAGAAGGGGTTGGCCTGAAGCCGCACCGTCAAGGGGCTGGGCGCGAGCGCGCCACTCACCTGACGGGGCCAGTGTGAGCGTGAAGCGGCTGGCCGAGCACAATTGTCGAGTCATGTTGCATGGCAGGGTTCCCAGAAACGTTTTGGGTTCGCGCAACGGGCGAATGACGTTGGCCTGTTCAGCCGATTCCGACGTGTCTGCGTCTTGCTCCTGGCTTTCATCCGTTTGCGCTGCATCTTGCTTGGCATCTTGTTCTGTTTCGTTGTTGCCGAAACCCACTTTTAGCTGTGATGGCGCACGTGAGTTCTGGCGCCCCTGTGCCTGAGACCGCGCATCCGACAGGGTTGATTCTTTGGCGGGCTCGTAATAGCCGGGCTGCTGTTGCTGGGCACAGCCAACCAACGCCAGCAAGCTGATCGCCGCCAAGGCCGTGGTGTGAAGACGAGGCCGGCTAACCGCGTTAAGAAAGTCAATAGGGGCACGCATAATGGCATTCCATCAAGAATTGAATATAGCGCTTATTCTACGCAACTCTGTTTCATTGCGTCACTGGTTTGCATCCTTTGAGTGGCCGGTTCTGGCATGGCAAGCCCATTTTGTTGCTGTCGTTTTCCTGGCGACTGTCAGTGCCATGATTTTTGGCGTGTGCAGCCTGTTGGCAGATCATGGAGTTAGAAACCTCCTTGTGCAGTCTGTCGGCGCGAGGCTGCCCCAGGCGAACCGACAGCGTCATTGTGCCTTGGCGCTGGTGTTGGGCGCTTCTCTGGGTATTTGGGTGGGGGGCCGTTACGGCGTGTCGGCTTATTCGGTTTTTCTGCTCGTGGCCGTGAGCATGCTTTTTATGCTGGCGATGATAGACGCGCACACTGGCTTGTTGCCGGATGTGCTTACATTGCCGCTACTGTGGCTGGGGCTGGCGCTTGCGTGGTCGGGGATTTTGCCTGTATCACTGCATCAGTCTGTGGGTGGAGCCATTGCCGGTTATGGTTTCCTGTGGTTGCTTTCGGTCACGTTTTTCCTGGTCAGAGGAAAAGAGGGAATGGGGTATGGTGATTTTAAATTGACGGCGGCTTTGGGTGCCTGGCTTGGGTATGGTGTTTTGCCGCTGGTGTTATTGCTGGCGTGCATTTTGGGTTTGGTTGCAGTGTGCGCCTATCGATTCTTGCAGCGTATCCGGGGCAGTGATATCGTGGCTGAGTCGGGTCCGGTGTTAGCGCAAACACTACCTTTTGGCCCCTATCTGGTGGTGTCGGGCGTGGCAGTTCTTCTTGTCTCTTAAGCCCAATCAGTTGCAAGCCTATAAAATAGGGTGCAAAGCAATCAATCAGCGGGAATTATGTTGAAAATCGGCCTGACAGGGGGAATTGGTTCCGGTAAAACCCGGGTCGCCAATCTTTTCCAGGAATGGGGTGCCAGTGTTATTGATACCGATGTCATTGCGCACCAGCTTACGCAGCCGGAAGGGTTGGCGATGCCAGCCATCCGTGAAATATTTGGAACACAAATGGTCGAGGCCGATGGTTCCATGAACCGCGGGGCGATGCGTGAGCGGGTGTTTCGCGAGCCGCAGGCCAAGCAGGCACTTGAAGCGATTCTTCACCCATTGATAGCCCAAGTTACAGAACAGCAGGCGCGGCAAGCCCAAGGGTGCTATCTTGTACTGGTTGTGCCTTTGTTGGTGGAAACGGGACGCTGGCTCAAAAAAGTAGACCGGGTCTGTGTGGTGGATTGCGATCCGGAAACCCAGATCAAACGGGTGCAGGCGCGCAGTGGGCTGACGATTGACGCCATTAAGCGTATCATGTCAGCACAAGCGACACGCAACGCACGGTTGGCTTTGGCGAGCGACGTTGTTCTCAACGATGGCGCAACAACACCAGATCAACTCAGTTCGCGTGCACGCGAACTGCATGAATATTGGTGTTCACTGGTATAAACATCCTGCACAGGCAAATAGGTTCTGCTTATTACGAAACAGATATAGGTGAATGATCGCGTGATTCTTTACGAGTATCCATGTAACGAACGGGTTCGAACATTGCTCCGGGTTGAGCATCTTTTCGGGCGCCTGTTCTTCTTTGCCGAAGAGGAAGAGGTTTATCATCACCAGATTGCCGTAACCACGCTTTTTGACTTGCTTGAGATTTGTGATCGCACCGACTTGCGCGGATCGGTTTTACAAGACCTCGAGCGCCAGCGCGCGTCATTGACAGCGCTGCGGCGTCACCCGGGTGTTGATGAAACAACGCTCGACAAAATGGTGGCCGATCTGGAAAAAACCGCCTCCGACCTGGCGGCGCAGGGACGTGTGGGACAGGTCCTGCGCGACAACGAGTGGCTTGCCAGTTTGCGGGGTCGACTTAGTGTTCCGGGGGGGTCATCACCCGCCGATATTCCTTCGTATTATGCGTGGCAAATCAAGCCAATGGAAACTCGCATGAAGGATCTTCAGCAATGGATCGAGCCGTTTCTGCCACTGTATAACGGGTTGTCGCTCATCCTGCGATTGTTGCGCGAATCGGGTGATCCGGTCGAGCTTGAGGCAACACAGGGCGCATATCAGGAAATGCTTACAGGCAAGACTTTTCAGCTTTTACGCGTTTGGGTCGACCCCTCGCTGGGCGTGTTTCCCGAAATGAGTGCCAATAAATACGTCATCTGGGTTCGCTTTTCCATGCAGGACAACGAACTCAAGCCTTTGTCAGTTACCCGCGATACGCCTTTTCGACTTTCGCGGTGTAATTTTTAGATTATTCATCATAATTGTTGCGTTCAATTTCAGAATGCAGGTTTCGTTTCGCCTTGTTTGCCAATATAAGCGAGAATAACGCTCATATTGTTAACAGGGAGAACAAATGTCGCAGTCTGGAGAGGCGCGGGCGCCCCGGCGACACAGATGGGTCTGGCTGATTGTATTCCTGGCGCTGGCAGCAGGTCTTTATTTCTATCTGAGCCGATCAGATAATGCAGGTCAGTCGGGGGCATCGGGGCCACCCGGCATGCGCGCCATGATGAACATGGCTGTGCCAGTCAGGACGGCAACCGCAACTGAGACTTCGGTGCAGGTGGTCTTGCCCGCGGTGGGAACGGTGACAGCGTTGAACACGGTGACCGTAACCAGCAGGGTCGAGGGTGAGCTTGAGGTCGTGTTGTTTGAGGAAGGGGGTAAGGTACAGGCTGGTGATTTGCTGGCTCGTATTGACTCGCGCCCCTATCAGGTTGCGCTTGACCAGGCATTGGGCCAGCAGGCGCAGAATCAGGCGCTTCTTGAGAATGCGCAAAGCGATCTGCGTCGTTACGAGCAACTTTACAAACAGAATTCGCTTGCACGCCAGCAACTGGATACACAGCGCTCATTAGTGCAGCAGTATCAGGGGGCACAGGTCAGTGACCAGGCCGCGGTCGACAGTGCACGCTTGCAACTGGCGTTTTCCCAGATTAAAGCGCCCATTAGCGGTCGCGCAGGCTTGCGCAAGGTGGACCCGGGCAATCTGATCAGCGCGGGCGACACGGAAGGACTGGTCGTGATTACGCAAACCCAGCCAATTGCCGTATTGTTTTCATTGCCGCAAGCGCAGTTGCCGGAAGTACGCAAGCAGTTAATAGACGGCAACACACTGACTGCCATTTTGTACGACAGTACCAATACGCGTGAACTGGCGCGCGGAGAACTGGTGTCAGTCGACAATCAAATTGATGTGGCAACGGGCACCGTAAGAATGAAAGCGCAATTTGCCAATAATGATGAAGCCCTTTTTCCGAATCAGTTTGTGAATGTCAGGCTTGTGGTGAATACGCTGGACAATGCGTTGATTATTCCTGCGCAGGCGGTTCAGCAGGGTTCCATTGGCTCTTTTGTTTATCGGGTGATGCAAGACAACACCGTGAAAGTGCAGCCGATCGTCACGGGGGCGGTGCAAGAGCGCAACGTGACGGTACTGGAGGGCTTGCAGAAAGGCCAGGTGGTTGTCACGGAAGGAGTAGACCGCCTGCGCGATGGTGCCAAGGTGGAAATTGTTGAGGAATAAGGGGGCAAAGTGAACTTATCCCGGCAGTTCATCTTGCGCCCGGTGGCAACGACGCTGGCCATGCTGGCTTTGCTGATTGCCGGCATTCTGGCTTACCGTATGTTGCCGGTGTCCGCATTGCCGGAAGTCGATTACCCGACAATTCAGGTTTCCACCCAGTATCCAGGTGCCAGCCCCGATGTCATGGTGGCCCTGGTTACTTCGCCGCTGGAGCGACAGCTTGGGCAGATGTCGGGGCTGACCCAGATGTCTTCCACCAGCTCCGAAGGGCAATCGCAGATTACCTTGCAGTTTGGTCTCGATGTTCCACTGGACGTTGCCGAGCAAGAAGTTCAGGCGGCGATCAATGCCGCTTCGAACCTGCTGCCGAATGATCTGCCGTCGTCGCCTATTTATAACAAGGTGAATCCTGCGGATACGGCAGTCATCAGCCTGGCGATTACGTCTCCGACCATGCCGTTGTATGAAGTGCGAGACTTGATCGATTTGCGCGTGGCGCAGAAGTTGTCGCAAATATCGGGAGTGGGCCTGGTCAGCATTGCCGGCGGACAGCGGCCTGCGGTGAGGATTCAGGCCAATCCGCAGGCCCTGGCCGCGCACGATTTGACGCTTGGCTCGGTGCGCAGTGCTATTTTGTCTGCGAATGTCAATCAGCCCAAAGGCAATCTCGACGGCCCTGAACGATCAACCACCATTAATGCAAACGACCAACTGCGCTCGGTGCAGGATTATGAATCCCTGATCCTGAACTACGAAAATGATGGCGCGCTGCGGCTGGGCGACGTGGCACAGATTCGACAGGGGGCCGAGAACCTGAGGCAATCGGCCTGGTTTGGTACGACACCGGCCATTTTGCTGAACATTCAGCGTCAACCCGGCGCAAATGTCATTCAGGTTGTTGACCGCGTTAAACAATTGCTGCCCTCGCTGCGCGAAGCGTTGCCCGTGGGCGTGGATATGGAGGTTGCCAGTGATCGTACCCAGACGATTCGCGAATCCGTTCGGCACGTTCAAATAGAAATGGTCATGGCCGTGGCGCTGGTCATTCTGGTTACGTTCGTTTTCCTGCGAACCTGGACGGCCACACTGATTCCCAGCGTTGTGGTGCCGCTATCTTTGGTGGGTACGTTTGCAGCCATGTATCTGATGGGCTTTAGCGTAAATAACCTGACGCTCATGGCATTGACAATAGCAACCGGGTTTGTGGTGGATGACGCCATCGTGATGATTGAAAACATTGCGCGCCATCTTGAACAAGGCCATTCACCGCTGCATGCTGCGCTCAAGGGCGCGCAGCAGATTGGGTTTACGCTGATCTCGCTTACGCTTTCACTCATTGCGGTCTTGATTCCGCTGCTGTTCATGAGCGATGTCATCGGACGTTTGTTCAGTGAGTTTGCCCTGACCCTTGCCGTTGCGATTTTCCTGTCGTTGTTGATCTCACTGACATTAACTCCCATGATGTGCGCGCAGTTTCTGCGTCGTGAACCGGAAGAGCGCATGAGCCGTTTTCAGCAGTGGCTGGGGCGGCATACCGACCGCCTCATTCAGGTTTATGATCGCAGCCTGCAATGGGTGTTGTTTCGACAAAGTTTGACGTTGCTCGTGGCCTTGGGAACGTTGGTCCTGACTGCGCTACTGTATTGGTGGGTGCCCAAGGGCTTCTTTCCGCAACAGGACACGGGTTTGATTCAGGCGGTTACGCAAGGCCCGCAAACGGCGTCTTTTGCCGCCATTTCCCGTTTGCAGGAACAAGCGGCGGCGCGGATTGTGCGCGACCCGGATGTGGAGGCCGTGACGTCTTTTACCGGGATAGACGGCACAAACACAACATTGAATACCGGGCGCATGCAAATTGCGCTCACGCCCCTGGCGCAACGAAGCGCAAATGCCCAGGAGATTATTCAGCGTTTGCAACAAGACCTCAACGACTTGACCGGACTTGAGGTATTCATGCAGCCCGTGCAGGATCTGACGATTGATGACCGGGTCAGTCGGACTCAGTATCAGATGACGGTTTCCGATCCGGATATGGGAACGTTGCGCGAATGGGTACCGCGCCTGGTCGAGCAACTGCAAAGCCTGACCGAATTGGCTGAAGTAACCGATGACTTGCAATTGGGAGGCCTGGAAACGCGTCTGCTGATCGACCGCGATGCGGCCGCGCGCCTGGGTGTGAGCGTGGCCGATATTGATGAAGCGTTATATGATGCGTTCGGACAAAGACAGATATCCACCATTTTTACCCAGTCGGCGCAATATCGCGTGGTGCTTGAAGTGGCGCCCGAGTATCGTTCTACGCCTGCTGATCTGGGGCGGATTCACGTGCCCACTGAGTCGGGTGGAACCACCCCGCTGACCAGCGTAGTCAGTATTGAACCTTCAAACGCCTTGCTGTCGATCGGGCGTCAGGACCAGTTCCCATCGGCGACCGTGTCATTCAATTTGCCCGAGGGCATTGCACTTTCAGATGCGGTGTCGGCTATTGAGCTAGCACAGCAAACGCTGGGCATGCCGGCGTCAGTGGAAACGCGGTTTCAGGGCGCGGCCAGGGCTTTTGAAGCTTCGTTGAGCAGTACCTTATGGCTGATGCTGGCGGCGGTCATGGTGATGTACATTGTGCTGGGTATCCTGTATGAAAGCTTCATTCATCCGGTCACGATTCTTTCCACCTTGCCCTCGGCCACGGTAGGGGCGCTGGCAGCGCTGTTATTGACCGGTCGTGACCTGGACATGATTGGTGTCATTGGCATTGTGTTGCTGATTGGCATCGTCAAGAAAAACGCCATCATGATGATCGATTTTGCCCTGGAGGCCGAGCGCACGCGCGGACTGGCGCCGCAGGCGGCTATCCATGAGGCTGCATTGCTGCGTTTTCGTCCGATTCTCATGACGACGCTGGCGGCGCTGTTCGCGGCGGTTCCCCTGATGCTGGCAACCGGCGCGGGTTCGGAGTTGCGCCAGCCTCTGGGTCTGGTGATGGTAGGCGGGTTGTTGTGCAGCCAGGTGCTCACTTTATACACAACACCCGTTATTTACCTGATGTTTGATCGCCTGTCGCGCCGGCGTCGCGCGTTCTCCACAGAGGTGGCATAGTGCGTTGGTTGACCGTGTTTGTGATGCGACCGGTTGCCACCACCTTGTTGTGCCTGGCCATGGTTATGGCTGGCTTGCTGGCAGCGCGCATGTTGCCGGTTGCGCCGCTGCCGCAGGTTGATTTTCCCATGATTACGGTAACGGCAAGTATGGCCGGAGCGAGCCCGGAGACCATGGCCTCCAGCGTAGCGATGCCGCTTGAGCAATCACTGGGTTCCATTGCCGGTGTAACAGAAATGAGTTCGAGCAGTTCCGAAGGCTCGACGCGCATTTCCCTTGTGTTCGATTTGAGTCGTGACATCAATAGTGCCGCGCGTGATGTCCAGGCGGCCATTAACGCGGCCCGTGGTTCCTTGCCTTCAGGCTTGCGCGATAACCCCACCTATAACAAAGTCAACCCGGCTTCGTCGCCGATTATGGTGTTGGCATTAACGTCAGAGACTGTCACGCAGGGCCAGCTTTATGATTTGGCGTCGACCGTTCTGGCGCAGAAGCTGGCCCAGGTATCCGGTGTGGGCGAGGTCAGCGTGGGCGGCAGTGCCTTGCCGGCTGTCAGAGTGAGTCTTAACCCGCAGGCACTGGTTGCCGCCGGTGTTGCGCTGGACGACGTTCGACAGGCGTTGAGTCAGGCCAACACGTTAGGCCCTGTGGGGGTCATCGAGAATCATCAATATCATTGGCAAATCAATTCCGGCAGCCAGATGAACCGTGCCGAGCAATACCGGCCCCTTATTGTGGCTTGGCGCGACGGCGCGCCCATTCGCCTTGAGGATGTGGCCAAAGTGGAGGACGGGGTTGAGGATGCGTTCAATACCGGCTTTTTCAACGAGCGGCAGGCTGTGCTGCTGGTGATTCGACGCCAGCCCGATGCCAATATTATTGAAACCGTCGATGCCATCTACGATCAGTTGCCAGCCTTTCAAAGCCTCGTGCCGGCGCAGGTGAACCTGTCTGTCGCGGTCGACCGGACACCCAGCATCCGGGAGTCTCTGGCCGAGGCGCAGTTCACTTTGTTTGTTGCCGTCGTACTGGTGGTGCTGGTGGTGCTGATCTTTTTGCGCCAGGTACGGGCAGCGGTGATACCCAGCATCGTTGTGCCGGCATCACTGATTACCACCTTCAGCCTCATGTGGTGGATGGGGTTTACGTTGAACACCATGTCGCTGATGGCCATGATTGTGGCCGCAGGCTTCGTGGTTGACGATGCCATTGTGGTGCTTGAAAACATCATGCGCTATATCGAGAAAGGCTATAACCCGGTGCGTGCCGCCATTCGTGGCGTGCGTGAAGTGGGCTTCACGGTGGTGGCCATGAGCGTGTCGCTGGTGGCGGTCTTCATTCCCATATTGCTGATGGGCGGTATTCCTGGCCGGCTGTTCCGCGAATTTGCGCTGACGCTTTCCGCCGCGATTTTTGTCTCTTTGATTCTGTCATTGATTCTGACGCCCATGATGTGTGCGCGTTGGCTGCGTCCGCGCGAAAAAACGCACGGGAACGGCAGCAGGCGCGACGAGTCATGGGTGGAGCGCGTGTTGTTGTCATTCGGTCGAGGTTGTTTACGGGGTTATCAACGGTCGCTTGACTGGGCTTTGGTGCATAGCAGGATCACGATGCTGATCTTGTTGGGCACAATCGGCCTGAATGTGTATTTGTATTCAGTTGTACCCAAGGGCTTTTTTCCGCAGCAGGATACCGGGCAATTGCTGGGCTTTTTCCGGGTTGATCAGGGTACTTCGTTTCAGGCCATGCTGCCCAAGCTGGAGAAGTTCCGCAACGAGCTGCTGAGAGATCCTGCCGTGGATACGGTTACCGGCTTTGCGGGTGGACGTGGCGGCAGTAACAGCAGTTTTTTGTTAGTACAGCTCAAACCGTTCGATGAGCGGGATGTGAGCGCCACAGATGTGGTGAACCGTTTGCGTAACCGGTTCAATAACGAGCCGGGCGCCCGGCTTTTCCTGGTGCCTCAGCAAGATGTTCAGGTCGGAGGACGTCAAGGGCTCGGGTCATTTGAGTACTCATTGCTGGCGTCTGACCTGGGCCTGTTGAAAACGTGGTTGCCACGCATTCAGCAGGCGATGGCGGGTTTGCCGCAACTGGTTGACGTGGAAAGTGACATTGAAGACAAAGGCCGGCGCGTTGAGCTGGTTATTGACCGCGAGGCGGCAACCCGACTGGGCGTTGACATGGCGCTCATTGCCTCGACGTTGAACAATTCTTTCAGCCAGCGCCAGGTCTCGGTTATTTATGGGCCTTTGAATCAGTATCGGGTGGTGATGTCGGTATTGCCCGAATATGCCCAGGATGCCGAATCACTGAAGCTGGTTCACGTAGTGACGCAGGATGGCAGCCGCGTGCCGTTGGCATCGTTTACGCGATTTGAGGTGGGAACCGCGCCGCTGCGCGTGCGTCATCAGGGCTTATTGGCTGAAGAGTCGGTTTCTTTCAGTCTGGCGCCGGGTGTTTCATTGGGCGAGGCGACGCAGGCAATTGAAGGGGCCGTGGCCCGAACAGGGCTTCCCACCGACCAGCTTCAAGGTGTGTTCCAGGGTTCGGCGCAAGCGCTGCAGGAGTCGTTGGATCAGCAGCCCTGGCTGATACTGGCTGCGTTGCTGACCATGTACATTGTGCTGGGCATGTTGTACGAAAGCTATATCCATCCGTTGACTATTTTGTCGACCTTGCCGTCGGCGGGAATCGGCGCTCTGCTGGCGCTGATGCTGCTTGAGTATGAGTTCTCTTTGATTGCGTTGATTGGTGTGTTCTTGTTGATCGGCATTGTGAAAAAGAACGCCATCATGATGGTGGACTTTGCGTTGCAGGCCGAGCGCCAGCGTGGCCTGACCCCGCGGCAAGCCATTTATGAGGCCTGCCTGATCCGCTTTCGTCCCATTATGATGACGACCTTGTCGGCGATCTTCGGTGCCTTGCCGTTGGTGCTGGCTGCCGGGGCCGGCGTGGAGCTGCGTCAACCGCTGGGTATTACCATTGTGGGTGGTCTTGTATTGAGCCAGGTTTTAACGCTTTACACGACGCCCGTGGTTTATTTGTATCTGGACAGGTTGCGACTTTGGTTCAGGGCACGAAGGGCAAGACGTTTGCCTGCGACACAGGAATGACGATGGAAATAGCTAAATTATCTTTGGCGACCTTGTTGATGTTGACTATGGCCGGATGTGCCGTGGGCCCCGATTACACGGCACCCAGCGTCGACGTGGGTCAGGCCTATGAGAATCAGGAAGGTTGGGTTCGCGCTCAACCCGGCGTGGTCGAGCTGCGCTCTGACTGGTGGCGGCTTTTCGACGATCCTGTGTTGAACGGGCTCATGCAAGCGGTGTTGGTCAACAATCAAACCATTGCTCAGTTTGAGGCGCAGTATCGGCAGGCGCAGTCTTTGTTGCGTGAAAGCCAGGCACAGTTTTTCCCTTCAGTTAACGCCGATGCGGGCTTTACCCGTTCGGGTTCCGGTTCCGGTTCCGAAGGGGTGTCGCAACAGTATCGGTTGGCAGGTTCGGTAAGCTGGGAGCCGGACTTGTGGGGGCGTATCCGACGCACGGTTGAGGCTGAGTCAGCGCAACTGCAGGCCAGCGAGGCAGAACTGGCCGCCACTCGGTTAAGCGTGCAATCTACACTGGCACAAACTTATTTTCGTCTGCGTTCATACGATGCCGAATTGCGTCTGTACGAACAGACGGTTGATGCTTATCGTCGTTCTTTGCAAACAAACCAGAACCGGCTGGACGCCGGAGTGGCGGCGCAACTGGACGTTGAGTCGGCACGTGTGCAGTTGAACAATGCCTTGACGCAGCAACAAGCCTTGAGGCGCCAGCGGGCGCAACTGGAAAACGCCATGGCGGTGTTGATTGGCAAGCCACCCTCGCAGTTTGCATTGCCTTCCGAATCCGTATCGATTGCCGTTCCCGAGATTCCGGCCGGCCTGCCTTCCGCGTTGTTGCAGCGTCGCCCCGATATCGCGTCGGCCGAGCGTCAAGTGGCGGCAGCAAATGCGCAGATCGGCGTGGCGCAGTCGGCCTGGTTTCCCAATTTGATTCTATCTGCAGAAGGGGGGTACAGAAGCGGTCAGTGGGCACAATGGTTGAGCGCACCCTTCAGCTTCTGGTCGCTTGGTCCGGCATTGGCAATGACGATTTTCGATGGCGGCGCGCGTGAAGCCAGGATTGAACAGGCTCAGGCAGGTTACGAGGCGCAAGTTGCGGCTTATCGACAGACGGTATTAACGGCGCTAAGAGAGGTGGAGGATTACCTGGTTGATTTGAATAGCCTTGAACGCGAGCAGCAAAGCCAGCAACGGGCGCTGACTGCTGCGAGGGAGTCATTGCGGCTGACCTTGAACCAATACAACGCGGGACTGATTGATTACCTGAGTGTCGTGCAGGTTGAAACCACCGCCCTGACTGCCGAGCGCGCGTCGTTGTCTTTAAGCGCTGACCGCCTTATTGCCGCGGTGCAGCTGATTGCCGCCTTGGGCGGTGGCTGGCAACAGCCTATGCCGGCAGAAGTCCGCGAATAGCGGCAATGCCGTGCGCGCCGTGTTCTTGGGCGGTTATATACGTTTTTTCCGTTTGCCCGCCAATGGCAAAAACAGGGCGGCCGGCCTGCCCGGCAAGCGTGGCGAATTGCCGCCAGCCCATCACGCTTTCGCCCGGGTGTGACGGTGTTGGGCATACATGGCCAATGACGACAAAGTCGGCATTAATATTCTGAGCCAGCGCCAGTTCAGTGTTGTTATGTACCGAGGCACCACATAAATGCGGCTTTGGCAGAACGCTGCGTTCAAAATCGTGTATATCTTGCGCACGCAGGTGAACCCCGTCGCCTTCTGTCCACCAGGCTTTGGGGTGAGTGCTGTTTACCAAACATTGCGCACCCGCGGCGCGACAAATATTCAGCACTTGTTGAAACGCCGGATACAGGGTGTTTGCATGGTCGGATGACGCCCATTCGGGTTCACGAAACTGAACCAGGCGCACGCCCCGATCCAGTGCTTTCTTGAGCTGGATCAAATAGGTTTCAAGATTCCCCGGGTGTTGAATACCGGTGATGAGATATTGGGACGGCAGCCTCAGCCAGCGCAGCGGCGGCTCGGTTGCCGGCAACAGCGGCCCAACTTCAATTGGCGCATTCGGGTCGACCCATGCCAGGCTTTGCCCTTCCAGCCCTGTGGGAACGCCATTCCAGCCGGTGACTTTGCAAAACGCCAGCCTTACGATGTTTTTTGGATATTCGTGCACGTAAGTGACCCAGGGCGTGGCCTGTGTCACTTCAATATCCAGCTCTTCCTTTAACTCTCGTGCCAGGGCCTGCAATACGGTTTCACCGGCTTCGATTTTGCCGCCGGGCAGTTCCCACCAGCCCGGCCATGGCTTGTCGGCCGGTCGTTGGCCCAGCAACAAGGCGCCATCGGGTTTCAGAATCAGGCCGGCGGCAACATCAATAACGGGTTTAGACATGACGGGCCGTCCAGTCTTTGGCGAATTGATGCGCCACCCGGCCAGAGCGCGACCCCCTTTCAAGCGCCCATTGCAACGCTTCAAGACGGCATGCTTGAGAGTCGGACTCGGGGCAACCCAGTTCGTGTAGCCAGTGGTGCACGATGTCGAGGTAGTCGTCTTGCTTGAATGGGTAAAACGACAACCAGATACCGAAACGTTCCGATAACGAAATTTTCTCCTCAACGGTTTCGCCAGGGTGAATCTCACCGTCGGGTTGATGCTTGGCTGCCAGGTTTTCGCTCATGTATTCAGGCATCAGGTGGCGGCGGTTTGAGGTGGCGTAAATTAAAACGTTATCGCCCGCATCGTTAATTGAGCCGTCGAGCACCGATTTCAATGCCTTGTAGCCGGCCTCGCCTTCTTCAAAGGAAAGGTCGTCGCAGAAAATGATGAATTTTTCGGGTCGTTCGCGAACCTGTTCCACGATTTCAGACAGGTCGGGCAGATCGGACTTGTCGACTTCAATAAGCCGCAGTCCCTCATTGGCGTACTGGGCAAGCATGGCCTTGACCAGAGAGCTTTTGCCGGTACCGCGGGCGCCGGTCATAAGTACGTTGTTGGCCGGTCTGCCCGCCAGGAAGAAACGGGTATTACGTTCGATAATGCCTTTCTGACGTTCGATATGTTGAAGGTCGGTACTTTTTATTTTCGAAATGTTGTGCACGGCATCAAGCCAGCCACGGCTCCCGCGTTTGCGCCAGCGATAGGCGTGGGCCGACCAATCGACCTCGGGAGGGGCCGGCGGCAGCCAGGCTTCCAGTTGCTTAAGAACACGGTCGGCCCGCTGCATGAGCGAGGCCAGATCGACTTTGTGTGCAGTGTTTTCCGGCATAGTGTGCTGTTCGATGGGGGTCTCGACAAACCCGTATTATCGCTAATTTTCGGCCTGCCATGCGAACGGGTCGCTTGACACCGTATAATCTGAAACTTGGCTTTTCCCGCTGTTTTGTCCAAATATTTTGAGTCTGCCTTGAATATCTCCGAGTTGCTCAGCCCAGTTACCGAAGACATGAAAGCCGTCGATGCGGTTATTCGGGCGCGTTTGAACTCCGATGTCGTACTGATTCGTACCGTTGGTGATTACATTATTCAGGCCGGTGGCAAGCGTATGCGCCCGGCTATGTTGCTGATGGTGGCGCGGGCCTTGGGTTACGACGGGCGGTTGCATCACTTGCTGGCCGCAGTGGTTGAGTTCATTCACACCTCTACTTTGCTGCACGACGATGTCGTAGACGAATCCGATCTGCGGCGCGGTCGCAGCACGGCCAATGCCGTGTTCGGTAACGCGGCCAGTGTCCTGGTGGGCGATTACCTGTATTCACGATCGTTTGAAATGATGGTGGAAGCCGATTCAATGCGTGTCATGCAGGTTTTCTCCAAAGCCACCACGATTATCGCCGAAGGCGAAGTGCTGCAATTGTTGAATGTGCATGATCCCGATGTTTCGCTTGAGCGGTATCTGCAGGTAGTGCGCTATAAAACAGCCAAATTATTTGAAGCCGCGGCGCAGGTGGGTGCCATTGTGGCGCATGCCTCACCCGAACAGGAGGCGGCGGCGGCTGCATATGGCCGGCATATCGGCACGGCATTCCAGCTAATCGACGATGCGCTCGATTACCAGGGTGACGCGGCTGCACTGGGAAAGAATGTGGGCGACGATTTGCGTGAAGGCAAGCCCACACTGCCGTTGATTCGTGCCATGGAGGTAGGGTCGCAACGGCAGCGCGCCCTGATTCAGGAAGCGATCCGAACCGGCGACGGCGATTTCGCGGCTGTGGCCTACGCCATTCAGGAAACCGATGCGCTGCAGTACACACGTGAAACGGCTGTACGCGAGGCGGAACTGGCCCGCGAGCAGCTTGGTTTGTTTCCTGCTTCTGAAGCGCAGGAATCTTTGCTAAAATTCTGCTCGTTTGCTGTTGATCGCGACCGCTGAACGGGCGCGATTTTCTTTTGTCGGGGCGTAGCTCAGCCTGGTAGAGTACTGCGTTCGGGACGCAGGAGTCGGAGGTTCGAATCCTCTCGCCCCGACCATTTTCTTATTGTTTACCCCATTTCCACATCATGACGGCGACCGGCACGGCAAGTGCCGCCCACGATAGAACATCCATCCACCCGTCGCCGACCAGTGCAGCAATCAGCCCGACTGCCGTAATTACAGCGAGGGCCGCGGGCGTCTGCCACATTTGCTGCATATTGGTAATAGATGCGCTCTTGTAGTCCCGACTTGCGGCAGAGCGTTTTGCGCGTTGCTGTTCGGGCGCCCGGTCTTCCTGGCCCGGGACTTTACGGCCACGTGCAAGCCAGAGGTAGAGTCCGCTCCCCAGCAGGATGATCGTAATCACGTCGAGGACGGCCCATAGAATTTTCATCGGCATGCCGCCATAGTCGCCAAAATGCAGCGGCTCTGACAGCAGCAGGGCGGTCATGTACCAGGGAAGAGGGCGGTTGTCGGTAACCTCGAGCGTTTGTGCATCAACCAGTACCGGCTTGAGCAAGCGTGATGTAAGCGGTTCTGTGCCGCGCATGAAGACGGCGTAGTGGTGCGGGCTCGACAACCCTGATCCGGGATATGCCACGAAACCCAGTTGCATGTTCGGCTCGAGTTCCTGGGCGGCACGAACGGCTTGCTCCAAGGAGCCGGGATTCGTGACGGCCGGGCTGCCTTCATAGGGCGCAATCATTTCGGCCATTTGATCTGATCGCCATGCGCTGATAATCAGATCTGCCCAGGTATTGATCATGCCGGTGGCGCCAACGGTAGCCACCCATACAATGGTGATGATGCCCAATAAATTATGCAGATCCAGCCATTTGAGACGGGTCGTACGGTTGCGGCGGACCTCGCCAAACTGCAGGCGCCGCATGAACGGCGCATACAGCACTACACCCGATACGATTGCCACGAGCAACAATAAGCCCATAAAGCCAAGGAAAAGTTTGCCAGGCAACCCGGCGAACATATCGGTGTGGAGTTGCAGCATGAAGGCCATGAAACCGCTTTGCCGCGCTTCCGGGTCGAGTATTTTGGCCGTGTAGTAGTCCACCGTGACCGATGTGCGGCCGCCTTCGCCCGCGACGGTATCAGCAAGGTTCACATACCAGAAGCCGTCGTCGGTGATATCGCCAAGGAACATAATGGCTTTGTCGGGCGCTTGTGCTTTCGCCGCCGCTACGACGTCATCCAGATTTGCCATGGGCAGGCCGCTGGATGCCGTTGTGTGTGGTGCCGCGTCGGCAAGCCAATGATCAATCTCATGTTCAAAGATCAGCGGCAATCCGGTGATGCAAAGCATCAGGATAAAAACCGTGGAGATCAGGCTGGTCCATTTGTGAACAAAAGACCAACTGCGCAACGCCTTCGCCGATAACATGGTTAAAACCCCCTTGTCGGGCAGTCGAGCGCAAACGATGAGGTGGTACCGAGTGCGGCTTTAAAACAACAGGGGGGGATGACAATCATTGGGCTTCCAGGTGCAACGGCCATGCAATAGCGTTAGCCTTTATATAACTGAGAATAGTATTGGTATTGAGAGGTATTATTATCCTATGCGGAATTATACATAGACGGGATAAGCGCAAGGGGATATTTGGTTTCGTGGATGCAGTTCATTTTCTCAAACTTCGTTGGGAATTCATTAATTATTAATAAGAGTTATTCCCATTTGTATTAATGTTAGTGTTTATGTTAAATTTGGCCGCTATCGTTAACGGTCTCATGCTCAACCGGGTGTTTGGGTTGCCATCGTTGTCCTTTCCCTTTTTATAAGTCTCCCGTTATGCCTCATCGCCTTTCCCCCCGTTCGCTTTTGCTCCGCCATTTAGCCGCTGCCGGCCTTATCGTCTCGACCGGTGGCGCACTGGCACAAACCTCGCAGCCTGCCACGCTTCCAACCATTACGGTTCAGGGCAGCGAATTGTCCGACGGGGTCATGGCACCGTTTGCCGGCGGGCAGGTGGCAACGGGCGGCAGTTTGGGCCTGTTGGGTACGAATAACGTGATGGACTCCCCCTTCAGCACGGTGAACTACACCTCGCAATTGGTCGAAGACCAGCAGGCCAAAACACTGGCCGATATCATTACACTCGACCCTTCAGTGCGAACGACAACCTCCACAGGGGGCTTTGGTGAAGACTTCCTGATTCGTGGTTTCAGCGTTGCTACAGGCGATGTCGGCCTGAACGGTCTTTACGGACTGTTGTCGGCCAATCGGATTCCATTGGAAATGGTTGAGCGTGTCGAGTTGCTTAAAGGGCCGGGTACGCTCATGCGCGGCATTCCGCCCAATGGCAGTATCGGTGGCAGCGTCAATGTGCTTACCAAACGTGCCGACGACGAGCCTCTGACGCGTGTGAGCGCCGCTTATACCAGCGAGTCTAACTTTGGCACACATGTGGATATAGGGCGTCGTTTTGGCAAGAATAACGCCTGGGGCGTGCGCTTTAACGGTGTTTTGCGCGGCGGCGAAGCCTCCATTCGTGATGGCAAGCAGAACCTGGGCTTGGGCGCGCTGGCCCTCGATTACAGAGGAGAGCGCCTGCGCTGGACGCTGGACGCCATTTATCAGGATGAGAAAATCGACAGCTTTCGCGCTCAAATGAGCTTCCTGAATGGTATTGACGAGATTCCCGCAGCGCCTGATGGCGACATTACTTTTTATCCAGGCACAACGCTTACGCAATTAGATAAGACCATTGCGTCACGCCTGGAGTATGACCTTACCGACAACATAACGGGTCATGTTGCGATGGGCTATCGCGATAACGTAGTGAAGCAGATGTTTCCTTCGTCGGTGAATCTTAGCGGGGGCCGGCAAGGTATGGATACCGAGGGTAATTTTAATGTACTGAATTCGTATTACGATTCTTACTCTAAAACCTTCAGTGCCGATGCGGGCTTGCAGGCCCGTTTTGATACAGGCAGCGTAGGGCATGTGCTGGCATTGAGCATTTCGCAGATGACTCAGGAAAACGGTAACGCTTATACCCCAGGAACGGTCATAGTGCCTTCGAACATTTATAACCCTTCACCTTTGCCTCCTGCACCACTTGTACGTAATAGTATGGAACGCTCTGCTGAAACGACCCTAAGCAGTATTGCCATCGCCGATACATTATCTTTTGCCGAGGACAGTGTGCTGTTGACGGTGGGTGCACGTCGGCAAACAGTGGAAGTTGACAGCTACAGCACGACTACCGGCGCCAAAACTAGTACTTATAAAGCCAGCGCGGTTTCACCTGTTGCAGGGATCGTGGTTAAGCCATTAAGCAATGTTTCACTCTACGGTAACTTTACGGAAGGGCTCACCAGGGGTACGATCGTTGGCGCTACCTACGCGAATGCGGGCGAGGTGCTTGATCCGTACAAGTCCAAGCAATACGAAGCAGGTGTTAAAGTGGATTGGGGCAAGGTCACCACGACGGCGGCAGTGTATCAATTGGCGCGGCCGGCAGGTCAGGCCGACGATGCGAATGTCTACGGTTACTTTGGCGAACAGCGCAACCGCGGCGTTGAGTTGACGGCCTATGGCGAACTGCAACGTGGCTTGCGGTTCATTGCGGGTGCGGCGTTTACACAAGCCAAGTTAAGAAACACCCCGGGCGGAGTGAATCAAGGTAATACCGCGGCCGGCGTGCCTCAGCGCACTTTCAATCTTGGCCTGGACTGGGATACGCCTTGGGTAACTGGCCTGAGCCTCAATGGCAGTGTGGCTTACACTTCCTCTTCATACATTGACTCAGCCAATACCCTCAGCCTGCCAGCCGTTACAACCTTCGGGGTTGGCGCACGTTACCGCACCGAGGTCGCTGGCAAACCGATTATCTTGCGCGCCAACATTGATAACCTGACAGACAAGAAATATTGGTTGGCCAGCGGAAGCTTTGCAACCAATGCAGCCGGACGTACCGTTATGTTGTCTGCCACGGTCGATTTCTAACCGCGTATTCGCTCAATGGTTCCCGGTCGTGGATTACTCTTGTTCCCGCCGGGAACCATGTTCAGGTTCACATTAATTTGTAATCGCCCGAATTTCGCCTTCGTTCGTGCTTAGAATTAACGTATCGGGTGTGTCGAAAGACACGCCCGATACGTTCTGCAGTTGCTCAAGAAACGTGGCTTCCTGGGCCATCAGTGTTTCGCCACACGCCATGCGTGTACTGCCCAGGCCTTTTATTTGCATCCCTTCGCCGCCTAGCATGTACTCACCGAAGAAACGGTTGCATCCTGTGCTGCCGGCAATGCGATTATTGGGCAGGAAGTTGATTTCCGGTTGGGTCTGCCCGTTTGTCTGGGCCTGGCCTAGTTGAGTAACCTGCCAGGTGACGCCTTGAAGCAATCTGTTTGGGTCACCGCCGCAACCTTGCCACGTGTTGGATTGATATTTCAATTGAGCGTGTTGGGGGTGGGGCATGCCGCTCATGCTGTCAATGCATAGGGCGTCTTCAACTTCAAGCGTTAGCGCATTGGCGCCAGTCCCGGCAATAAGTGTTTGGCCGTTTGCCCGGGTGTCGCTGATTTGAGCATCTTGCGTCAGCGGCGCTTTGCCCGGTTGCGTTAGCGTGGCATCCCAGCCGTCGAAGGTGACGCTCCAGAACGGTTCGTTTCCAGATGCTTTGTAGGGAGGAATGAGTGAGCCGGCAGGAGCGCAAATGGGTAATGCCTGATCTGACCAGGTAATGTTGGTCAGGTTGCCCTTGTTCCAGAACTCGGTTGTGGGGTCGTCCGGGGCGACATAACGCGCACCCGATGCGGCAATGGCGGGCATCAGGATGCGACTTTCATTGTCAACGACCAGTTCAAGTGCGCTACCCAGAAACCGATATTGCACCGGTTGACGAGCACAATACAGGGTTTCGAATGGATGCTCGGCTTGCGAAATCTCGGTAACACGCAAAGTCGGCTGCGGCGCGCCGGTGGGCGCTGCCAGTGCTGTCTGGCCAATCAGTCCGGCGATAAGGGTGAACGTAATTTTCAGGGCTGCAGTTCCTGTGGCTTTCATGCTGAATAAGTGATGAGTGCGGGCGTTCTGAAGGGGCATAACAAAACCTTGTCGATGAAATGAAAATGATTAATGTCCCGTTGCGCTGCGCTACTTTGATGTAGTCGCGGCGTTGGGCATTTTCTTTTGCGCATTAACGTGCTTTTCTGTTGATGCACGTTCAAAGGCTAGCATTATTTTCCGCCTTTGCATGAATGAGTTGGGTCATGGATTCAATGGTGTAATCAACGGCATCGTTAATGGGGAAAAACACTTTGGTGGCGCCCAATTGTTCAAGCAGGTGGCGGTGATGCTCGTCGCGAGCGACAATCGCAAGGTGTTCATGGGGGTGGCGCTCATGCAGAATGCGCAACAGGTTCGTGTTCGCCTCCAGGTCGGGCAGGGTACTGATTAACCAAGTGTCAGGATGCAAGGGCAGGGTTGCAATGAATTCCTCGTCGGTGCCGTCGCCATAGTGCACCGGTATCCCATGACGTCGATTCGCCCGCGCGGTTTGGGGGTCGAAATCCACACCTACAACATTTAAACCGGCATGTTTTAGCCCATGCGCCAGACGTGTGCCATATCGCCCCAAGCCGAAAACAATGACGTCGGGCCGTACTTCATTGCCGCTATCTTGCTCCATTGCCAGTTCACGATATGGCGTGTTGCGTTCGAAGGGGGTCAGAAGAGGTGCAAGGATGTTGTAAAGTTTTTGAGAGTACAGAATCATGTAAGTTGATAAGGCAATCGAAATCAGGCCCACCAGGGTGGTGAGCCCTAGTGCGCTTTGGCCCACATGACCCATGGAAATGCCCATGGCGACAAAAATAATAGAAAACTCGCTAATTTGCGCTACCGTAAGTCCGGCCATGAAACCTGTACGTTTTCGATAGCCCATGTAGCCCATAATCGCCAGCACAATAAGAGGGTTACCGATAAGAACAAAAGCAGACAAAATGACGGACGAAAGCAGTTCGTTGCCTAAAGTGGTGAAGTCAAGTTGCGACCCAAGGTGAATAAAAAAGAACAGGAGCAGAAAGTCCTTAATGCCGGAAAGACGCGCGTTGATGGCATCGCGGTAACCCGAGGATGCCAGCGCAAACCCTGCCAGGAAGGCGCCCGCTTCCTTGCTGAAACCGGCCCACTCCCCCACGGCAGCCAGGCCAGTGCCCAATGCCATGGCAAAAATAAGCAAAAGCTCTTGTGAGCGGGCCATGGCGCCTACTACCTGTGGCAGCACCCATTTGATAAGTGCATACATACAGACCGCAGCTGTAAGTACCTTCAAAGCCAATAACGTCAAAACCAGGGCATGGCCGGTATTGGCATGCTCCATGCCCAGTGCGCTCATGATCATCATTACAATGACAACCGCAAGGTCCTGAACAATGAGAAAGCCCACGGCAATACGACCATGCAGCGAGTCCAGCTCACGTTTATCCGACAGGAGCTTGACGATAATAATGGTGCTTGAAAAAGTAAGGGCGATGGCAACGTACAAGGCTTCGACTGCAGGTTTGCCCAGCAACATAACCAGTACGAATCCAATCACAATGGTGAAACTCAATTGGCCCAGCCCGGTTGCCAAGGCAACCGGGCCCAGCTGCCGAACCTGTTTCAGGTCGAGCTTCAAACCCACAAGAAACAGCAACACCGTAATACCAATCTCCGCCAGAAGTTCAATTTGGGAGTGGGCGGAAACAAAGCCCAATGCCGCAGGCCCTACAACAATACCGACAACAATGTAGGTGATGATTAATGGCTGTTTAAGCTTGAGCCCAATCGCGCCTGCGATAGCGGCAATGATCAGTATGAGGGCGAATTCGGCATAAATTTCAGACATCGCTTTTTACGAACCGCGGTGATGGGAGATTGATGCCCAGTTTAGGCGATGTTGGGGTGGTTAATGCAATAAATCTGTCGGGTTGCAATACAACGCCCATCGTAGCCAGGTGGGAGGGCTTTTCATCCTTATTAATGGTTCAATAGGCTTTTTATTACAAGGGGTAGCACATGGGTGGCTGGGGATATGTATATCTGGGGATCGCAATTGTGGCTGAAGTTATTGGTACCAGTGCCTTGAAAGCGTCAGATCAATTCACTCGTATATGGCCCAGTGTGATTACGGTATTGGGCTATGGTGTTGCCTTTTATTTTTTATCACTGACCTTGAAGACGATACCCACTGGTATTGCATATGCCATTTGGTCTGGCGTTGGGGTTGTGCTTATTTCTTTGGTGGGGTGGTGGCTATTTCGTCAGGCGCTCGATTTGCCGGCCATTATCGGGATGAGCCTTATTGTGGCCGGCGTCATTGTCATTAACGTGTTTTCGAAGGCGGTCGCTTAAGGCCAGCTTATTTAAGCTTTTTGCCGTTTGTGTCGCTGACGCTGATTTCAATAGGAATTCCTTGTCCGACGCTTTGCGTGACTGTGCAGAACGCCTCAAACTGGGACAACACCCTGTCCAGATGATTCAAATCATCGGCTGCCGCACCAAGCTTAATGGCGGCATGCATATGGGTAATGCGCAAGCGGCCCTGCTCGTTGCGTCCAATGGTGGCGGTAACGTCACACTCGATGGGTTCCGGATTCCCGTTGTATTTCTTAATGGCAAAAAACAGGGAGTCGCTCAGGCAATTGCCAACAGCGGCGGCAAGAAACTGGGCTGGCGAGGGACCTTTTCCTTCGCCAATGGGAGGCGGCTCATCACCTAAAATAATGGGCAGACTGTTGCCGAAATTGATTTCGAATTGAAAGTCTTGTTTTTGTTTGAGCTGAACGGAAACTGATGTGTCGGACATGGAGCGGTTCACCTTGAATTAATCATTGCTAATAATAACCTTCATGCTTTTTTCCCGGGCAGCGTTGGCAAAAACGTCGTAGGCTTTCATAAATTCGCTGAACGGGAAGCGATGGCTGATCAGTCGTGCGGGTTTCAGTTGGCCTGAAGTGACTGTTTTCATCAGCATGGGTGTGGTGTTGGTATTGACCAGACCTGTGGTAATGGTAACGTTTTTAATCCACAGGTTCTGGATTTGCAGGTCAACCGGAGTCCCATGAACCCCTACGTTAGCCAAATGTCCGCCAGGGCGGATGATGTTTTGGCAAATGTTGAAAGTCGCGGGAATACCTACGGCTTCAATCGCAACGTCTACCCCATCTTTTGTACTGTTTTGAATCAGCGTTTCAACATTTTCTTTCGAGCTGTTAATGACTTCGGTGGCACCAAATTTTCTGGCCATGTCCAGGCGGCCATCGTCTACGTCGACCATAATCAACCGTGCCGGGGAGTAAAACTGCGCGGTCAGCAAGGCCGCCATACCTACGGGGCCAGCGCCAATAATGGCTACGGTATCGCCCGGCTTAACGGCGCCGTACAGAACACCAATTTCGAAGCCAGTGGGCAAAATATCGCTCAGCATCACCAGCGCCTCTTCGTCAGCGCCTGCCGCAATGGGGTATAAGCTGTTATCGGCGTGGGGAATGCGCACGTATTCAGCTTGCGTGCCGTTAATTAAGTGGCCCAATATCCAGCCGCCGTCTTCGCAATGCGAATACATTTGCTGTTTGCAGTACCCGCATTTTCCGCATGACGTAATGCAGGAAATTAGAACCTGATCGCCTTTCTTGTAGTTGCTGACTGCATTGCCGACTTCTTCAACGATTCCCACGCCCTCGTGGCCAAGAATACGTCCGCTTGTCACTGTTGGCACGTCGCCTTTCAGAATATGCAGGTCAGTGCCGCAAATTGTGGTTCTGGTGATGCGGATAATGGCGTCGGTTGGATTTTGGATCCCAGGTGAGGGCACCGATTCCCAGCTTTTTTTGCCGGGGCCATGAAAAACCATTGCATGCATGGTGGATGGAATTGACATGTGAACCTCCGCGGCTTTAGGCGACCGCACAATAATTAACGAGCGTACGAGGCTACTTTGTCATAAATCTATGGTGCTTATATTGATTTTGGTCAACGTGGCAACAGAAGACTTGTTATCATTAATGTATTGAAACGTCATATATTTTCAGAGATCAATCATGCCGCAATATCGTTCCCGAACCTCCACTCATGGTCGCAACATGGCCGGTGCCCGTGCGCTTTGGCGCGCAACCGGGATGAAAGATGGTGACTTTGAAAAGCCTATTGTCGCGGTCGTGAACTCTTTTACCCAGTTCGTGCCTGGCCATGTGCATCTAAAAGACATGGGGCAGCTCGTGGCGCGCCAAATCGAGGCGGCGGGCGGGGTGGCCAAAGAGTTCAACACCATTGCCGTCGACGACGGCATCGCCATGGGTCACGGGGGCATGTTGTATTCTCTGCCATCGCGCGAGTTGATCGCCGATTCAGTTGAATACATGGTGAATGCGCATTGTGCCGACGCCATGGTTTGCATTTCCAATTGCGACAAGATCACCCCCGGCATGTTAATGGCTGCCATGCGTTTGAATATTCCGGTTGTGTTCGTCTCGGGCGGCCCGATGGAGGCCGGCAAAGTCATTGACGCCGGCAGCAAAAAAATCCTGATGAAGCTCGACCTGGTCGACGCAATGGTGAAAGCGGCAGACGACAGCGTTTCGGATGAGGACCTGGGTGAAATTGAGCGCAGTGCATGTCCTACGTGCGGCTCCTGCTCCGGCATGTTTACGGCCAACTCCATGAACTGCCTTACTGAGGCGCTTGGCTTGTCTTTGCCGGGCAACGGTACCATTGTGGCCACTCATGCCCGCCGTCGTACGCTGTTTGAGAACGCGGGCAAGCTGGTGGTTGATTTGTGCAAGCGATATTATGAACAAGATGATGAGTCTGTATTGCCGCGCAATATCGCCACGTTTGAAGCTTTCGAGAACGCCATGACGCTAGACGTAGCGATGGGTGGCTCAACCAACACAGTATTGCATCTGCTGGCAGCAGCGCAAGAGGCGGGTGTCGACTTCACCATGTCTGATATCGACCGCATTTCGCGTGATGTGCCGTGTTTGTGTAAAGTGGCGCCGGCAACAGACAAATATCATATCGAAGACGTTCATCGTGCGGGCGGTATTTTGGGTATTCTGGCCGAGTTGGCGCGCGCCGACTTGTTGAACGTTGACGTGAACAACGTGCACAGCGGCACGTTGCGCCAGGCCATTTCCCAGTGGGATGTCGTCTCCGATTCTGCAGGTGCCCAAGTCGCCGACTTTTTCCGTGCATCGCCCGGCGGTATTCCAACTCAAACCGCTTTCAGCCAGGATCGTTATTACGATGAACTTGATCTTGATCGATCGGCGGGCTGTATTCGCGACAAAGCGCACGCGTACTCGCAAGACGGCGGCCTTGCGGTGTTGTATGGCAATCTGGCTCCCAATGGCTGTATTGTGAAAACGGCGGGTGTTGATGAAAGTATTCTGGTGTTTACGGGGACGGCCCGTGTTTACGAGAGCCAGGAAGATGCGGTCGAGGGTATTTTAGAAGGCCAGGTGAAAGCCGGCGAAGTCGTCATTATTCGCTATGAGGGTCCACGTGGCGGCCCAGGCATGCAGGAAATGCTTTATCCCACTTCCTATCTAAAATCCAAGGGCTTGGGCGCTTCCTCGGCCTTGCTGACCGACGGCCGCTTTTCGGGTGGTTCCTCAGGTTTGGTGATTGGCCACGCTTCCCCCGAAGCCGCGGAAGGGGGCAATATTGCCCTGGTGCACGATGGCGACAAAATTGAAATTGATATTCCCAAGCGCCGCATTCACTTGGCCATTTCGGTTGAAGAGTTGGCGGAGCGTCGCGCCGAAATGGAATCACGTGGGGAAAAGGCCTGGAAACCGGTGAATCGGCAGCGTGCCGTCTCTCAGGCGTTGCTTGCCTACGCCGCATTGGCCACATCGGCCGATCGTGGCGCAGTGCGTGATATCAATCAGGTAATGACTCGTACGCGAGGTCAATCAAGCTAACAGGTCTATCGATACTTTTACTGATACTGAGGTATCGATCTGTTTGGAAAAATGGCGCCCGGGTATTTCGGGCGCCATTTATTTGTCTGGTTAACTCAGGCGTTTGGAAACCGCGGGGTGAACGGGAACGTGCTTCACCTATGGCGCACAGCTTAGTCGGGTTTACGTTGGTTCAACATGGTCAACGCCATGGCCTCTATCAATTCCCGCTTTTCGGCGGGTAGTGAAAAGTAATCTTCGGGTAGAACGTGCGGGAACGGCCATGTGTACTGCAATGCCGGCTCATTAACGGTTTCTGTTCCTTGTGCCGGGGGCTCGGTCATTGCAATTTCCATTGGCGCCGTGCCATTGAGTAACCAAATGGGGTTCACGTTCAAAGCCGCGGCCAATTGCAGAATATCTCTTGGGTGATATCGCAACTGGTTCTCGAAATTCGAGATGGCTCCCTGCGAAACGCTCGCGCGTTTTGCCAGCGCTGTTTGAGTGAGCTGTCTTAAGTTTCTTGCGTATCGGAGGCGTTCGGCGAGCGTATTCACAAACGTGATTGGATAGTGTTATTCAATCACGTTGGTAATAATCGACATCACATATGTAATAATAATGTTGAGCCAGCTTCTAAAAAATAGGTTTTCGTGCATTGGGTAAATGGCTGGCAGGGGGCACGGTGTTGATTAAACAGTTGAAACTGATTTGGTTCGATCCGTTATTGGGTGAGGTTGAAGACGGACCCTCGCAGTATCTTGTGCAAGCGGTGCGTCATCACTTGGAAGATTACGGTCTTGCACTGGTGCAGTGCACCGACATGGACGCCGTTTATCAAGAAGCGGTCAGGTCGGTTGCCGTGCCAGGCGTCCAAGGCATGCGGGCGTTGGTATTGTTGAATGGAGATTTCGCTCAGAATTGTGCAGTGGCTCACTATCTAAGGGCAGTTGCACCCGGGGTGTGTATCGTCGCACGTACGCCTGATTACAATGAACAAACTCTGATGCAGGCATTGCAATCCGGTGTCGACGGTTACTTCAGTGGCACTGTGGCGCCTCATTTTCTTTCTACTCTGTTATTCAGCCGCATGCGGGGCGGCGGCCTGGGCCTGCCATCTTTGATTCAAATCGAGCCTAGGCCGACGCCTGACCATGGTTGGTGTTTCGCAGAGCAATCCTGGGCAATGGTCAGCCCTGACGGCAAGAAGATTCGATTAACCTCCAGTGAACGGGCTTTCCTGTTGGCTTTAATCAGACAACCCGAGATGTGTGCATCACACGAGGTGCTTATCGAGCAGTTATGGTTTGATGCGAAAGATGCAATCGACAGCGGGCGCGAACGAATGAGTGTGATGGTGAGTCGTCTGCGGCAGAAATTCAAAGGCAAGGGGCTTGAGTTGCCCATTCGCACACTTCATGGCAGCGGTTACATATTCCACGGACCGTTTCTGGAGCGACGCAGCAGTTAGTCTGGCGTTGGGGGCAAGCGGGGTGCCGAAGAAAAAACCATATTGTCCCGGTGCATCAATTCTTCGTCAGACATGGCTCCCAGGATTTCCGTGATGCGGTTGCTGGGCTGACGCATAATGCGTCGCGTGTCGGCTGCTGAGTAGTTAATCAGTCCACGCCCGCACTCTACGCCTTTGGGGTCGATGCACGCAACGACATCGCCTCGCTCGAACTCACCCTCAACGGCAACGACCCCAATGGGCAGCAGGCTTTTACGTCCGGCTGTGAGCGCCTTTACTGCACCTTCGTCGAGCGTGACCTTCCCACGCAAGCGTAAATGATTGGCTATCCAACGTTGGCGTGCGGAGCGCACTGGCAACTGCGCGTGTAGTTCGGTGCCAATACGTTCTCCGCCGGCCAGTCGTACCAAAACATTCGGTTCACGTCCGGAAGCGATGACCGTGTGTGCGCCACTGTTGGCTGCGCGGCGTGCCGCCAATACTTTGGTCAGCATGCCGCCGGTGCCAATGCTACTGCCGGCGCCACCGGCCATGGTTTCAAGTTCGGGGTCGCCGGCCTGTGCCCGGCCAATGAGTTTTGCTTTGGGGTTTTTGCGGGGGTCGGCATTGTACAGGCCCGGCTGGTCGGTCAGAATGATCAGCGCGTTGGCTTCAATGAGATTGGTTACCAGCGCACCCAGCGTGTCGTTGTCGCCCAAACGGATTTCGTCGGTTACGACTGTGTCGTTCTCATTGACAATGGGTACCACGCCCAGCGAAAGAAGAGTGTAGATGGTGGTACGCGCGTTTAAATAACGTTCGCGGTTGGCCAGGTCCTCATGGGTCAGCAAAATTTGCGCTGTGCGGATGCCATGGCGAGCGAAAGCAACTTCGTAGGCCTGAACCAGCCCCATTTGTCCAACGGCGGCGGCGGCCTGGAGCTCATGCATTGTGTGAGGCCGGGTTTTCCAGCCCAATCTTGCCATGCCCTCGGCTATGGCCCCACTGGAAACGAGTACGAGCTCGCGGCCCTGTGCGTGAAGCGCGGCAATTTGGGATGCCCATTGGCCAACTGCCTGCAGATCGATGCCTTGACCTTCATTCGTGACCAGGGAGGAACCCACTTTTGCAACAACGCGTTTGGCTTGGGCGACAACGGAAGTAGGAGTCGACATGGGACGGTGAGTAAATGATGAATAAGGTTCAATCGATATTGTCGAGAGGGCCACGGGACTCATCAAAGCGGGGATCCGGCGCCTGATAAGTACCTTCTGCCTTGTCAATGGCCTGATTCTCTTTCTCTTTTTCCGCATCAAGCCAGTCTTGCAACGCCCATATCAGCTCTTGCGTACCCGAGCCGGTGAGTGCGGAAATGGCGAACACCGGACCTTTCCAGCCCAATGCCTCGCAAAAGCGTTGTTGGATGTCTGCCGGATCTTCAACCATATCAAGCTTGTTCAATACCAACCAGCGCGGCTTCTCGTACAGCGTTTCATCGTAATTGCGCAGTTCCTGGGCAATGGCCAGTGTGCCCTCTACGGCCGCCTCGACAGGGTCGACGCTCGGGTCGGGAGAAGACAAGTCGACCAGGTGAAGCAGGACACGTGTTCGAGACAGGTGACGCAAGAACAAATGACCAAGCCCGGCGCCTTCCGATGCGCCTTCAATCAGACCGGGAATATCGGCGATGACGAAACTGCGTGATTCAGAGGTGCGCACCACCCCCAGGTTAGGGTGCAAAGTGGTAAATGGATAGTCGGCGATTTTGGGTTTTGCGTTGGAAACCTTGCTGATGAGCGTGGATTTACCGGCATTTGGAAGGCCCAGCAAGCCGACGTCGGCCAGAACCTTCAGTTCGAACCTCAACCGTCGCTGCTCGCCTTCCTTGCCATAGGTAAACTGCCTTGGCGCCCGGTTGGTGCTGGATTTGAAGTGAATATTTCCCCTGCCGCCTTCACCACCGGCAGCCAAAACTGCTTTCTGGCCATGATGGTTCAGGTCGAACAGCTGCTCGTCGGTATCCGCGTCGTAAATAACCGTACCGACGGGAACACGCAAGGTGATATCGGCCGCACCGGCGCCGTATTGGTCGGAGCCGCGTCCGTTCTCGCCGTTTCTGGCACGGTGCAGGCGCGCATAGCGATAATCAACCAAGGTATTGATGTTGCGATCGGCAATAGCCAGAATGCTGCCGCCCTTGCCGCCGTCGCCGCCGTCAGGCCCGCCTTTTGGAATGAATTTTTCGCGGCGAAAGCTCGCCGACCCATTGCCGCCTTTGCCGGCAATGACTTCAATGGTGGCTTCGTCAACGAATTTCATAAGTTCAAACCATAAGAGAGTGTGGGGGTTATTCTAAAACAAAAAGCCCTACCGTCTGGTAGGGCTTTGCGTTCGGTTCAAAGCAGCTTAGTCTGCAGAAACAACCGATACGGTACGCTTGTTCAATGCGCCTTTGATTGCAAATTTAACTTTGCCGTCGACCAGCGAATAAAGCGTGTGGTCTTTGCCCATACCAACGTTAACGCCAGGATGGAATTTTGTGCCGCGCTGACGAATGATGATGGAACCGGCATTGATGGCTTGGCCACCATATACCTTCACACCCAGTCGTTTCGATTCTGAGTCGCGACCGTTCCGCGTTGAGCCGCCGCCTTTCTTTTGTGCCATGTTTAGCTCCTGTTAACCTGGTTCAAGCATTAAGCCGTAACGGCTTCAATGCGAATCTCGGTGTAGTTTTGACGATGGCCCTGACGCTTCTGATAGTGCTTGCGACGTCGCATTTTGAAGATCTTGACCTTGTCGTGCCGGCCTTGTGCAAGAACGGTTGCTTTAACCACGGCGCCGTCAACCAAAGGTGTACCAATTTTTAATTGTTCACCTTCGCCAACTGACAAAACCTGGTCCAGCGTAATTTCTTGCCCTATGTCTGCCGGTATCTGTTCTACCTTAAGTTTTTGGCCGGCTGCAACACGATACTGTTTGCCGCCGGTTTTTATGACCGCGTACATGTGGGTAACCCTTTTAAATTACATTACTGGCAAAATGCCAAGCGAAAGATAATATCCTGAAAATAGCCTATAAGTCAAGCACTTAATCAAGAGCGGTAGTCGGCGTTAATACTGACGTACTCATGCGAGAAATCGCTTGTATAAACAGTTTCGGCCACATGCCCCCTGCCCAGCGCAATGCGCACCAGGATTTCCGCCTCTTTCATTACACGTTGGCCATCTGCCTCGGCATAGCCGGGGTGGCGTCCTCCCTGGCTGGCCACCAAAACATCGCCCAGCCACAAATTGACTTTGCCCACGTCCAGGTCGTTGACGCCTGCGTAACCCACTGCCGCCAGAATACGACCAAGATTGGGATCGCTGGCGTAGAACGCCGTTTTGACCAGAGGAGAGTGAGCGACCGCATAGGCTACCTTCAGTGCCTCTTCCTGGTTTAAGGCCTCTTCGACCTGGATGGTTATGAATTTGGTTGCGCCTTCGGCATCCCGGACGATCTTTTGCGCCAGTTCCAGGGCTGCATCGGCCAATGCCCGGTAAAGTTCGCTGTATAGCGGGTGGTGGGTCGAGTCGATATGCAAGCCGCTTTGACCGGTGGCCATGATAATGAAGGCGTCGTTTGTGGAGGTGTCGCCATCGACGGTAATGCGATTGAATGAATGGTCGGCAATTTCCCGCGTGATGCTGGCCAGCAAAGCAGGGGGGATGCCCGCATCGGTGGCCAGGTAGCCCAGCATTGTTGCCATGTTCGGTCGAATCATCCCGGCACCTTTGCTGATGCCGGTAAGGGTAACGGGTTGGCCGCCAAGTTCAATTTTCTTCGATACGACCTTGGGTTGTGTGTCGGTCGTCATGATGCTGTGCGCCGCATTAAGCCAGTTGTCGGCGGTCAGGTTATCGATGGCTGCGGGCAGGGCTTTAATCAGCCGGTCGACGGGCAAAGGTTCCAGAATGACACCGGTGGAAAACGGCAGCACCTGGTTGGGGGAGATCCCCACCAGTTTGGCTAGTGCGTCACACGTGTCGTGGGTTGCCTTCAATCCGCTGGGGCCGGTACCTGCATTGGCGTTGCCCGTATTGATAACCAACGCGCGGATATCGTTGTTTTCGGACAGATGCTGCTCGCATACCTGCACAGGTGCCGCACGGAAGCGGTTTTGCGTAAAGACACCGGCCACGGATGTTCCCGGCGCCAATTGGAACAGGGTGAGATCTTTACGGCCTTGTTTGCGAATGCCTGCCTGGGCAATGCCAATTTCAACCCCGGCAACAGGCAAAATGGATTCGGGTGCTGGAATGTGAAGGTTTACAGCCATGTGGAGTCTCGCAAAAGGTAAGTAGCCAAAACGCAAAACGCAAAACGCAATTCTATCTTAGCTTTGGTGCGCTGCCTGGCTGATTTTCACTTACTTTGCGGTGCCTTGCAGGCGGGTCTGGGCCAGCAGTTTAAGTTCGCCCAGGGCGTCGAACAGGGCCTGGCGGCTCTGTTCCGAAAGGCTGCTGAACAGGCCTCGTATCCATTGTTCGTGGGCGTCGGCCATGCGTTTGAAGCTGCGTTTGCCTTTTGGTGTCAGCCGAATAATCGAGCTGCGCCGGTCGGAGGCGACCTTGATGCGTTCAACCAGCCCTTCTTTTTCGAGCTGGTCGGTAATGCCGGTAATGTTGCCGTTGGTTACCATCATGTGGCGCGACAGCTCGCTCATTTTCATGCCTTCCGGGACACGCAACAGTTGCGCCATGAGATCAAAGCGGGGGAGCGTTGTTTCAAAGTCGGTACGCAACCGGCTGCGGATGTCGCCCTCGATAAGATTGCAGCAGGTGAGCAAACGAAGCCAGAGACGAAGGTCATCGTGGTCGTTCGGACCCGCGCGGGTTTCCAGGTCGGGCGTGATGGCGTCGTCGGATAAATGTGGCAGGATGGTCATATTGTTAACGCAGTTTCCAGGCCGTTAATATAAGTAGAGTGGGTCAACCCTTGGGCTAGCAATAGTAATATAGTTTAATCTTAAAGTTTCATTTTGGGGCATTTTCTTTGCCCCGGTTAAGTATTTGATGCATTTAAAAAAATCTTGCATCTGTTTTTTTTTGTGTATATAGTTTAAGCCTAAAGTAAATATTCAGGTTTTTCGGAGAACGCTCATGAATATCGTATGTATTGGCGGCGGACCAGCCGGCTTGTATTTTGGCTTGCTCATGAAGCTTAGCGACCCAAGTCATGAGGTCACCGTCCTCGAGCGCAATCGACCATATGACACGTTTGGCTGGGGCGTTGTGTTTTCAGATGCCACGCTAGAGAACTTGCGCGAGGCCGATCCCGTCTCGGCTGAAAGAATCGCCGAGGCCTTCAATCATTGGGACGATATTGAGATTCACTATAAAGACAAAAGTATTCGCAGCAGCGGTCATGGCTTTATCGGCATTGGCCGGAAAAAACTGCTGAATGTTCTGCAAGACCGCTGCAAAGAAGTGGGCGTGAACCTGGTATTTGAAACCGATGTGTCCGACGATCAGGAAATCGCCACTAAATATAATGCCGATCTTGTCATTGCCTCAGATGGCTTGAACAGTAAAGTACGTACGCGCTATGCCGACACATTCAAACCCGATATCGACGTGCGTGATTGCCGCTTTGTCTGGCTGGGTACCGAGAAAACGTTCGACGCTTTTACCTTCGCTTTTGTAGAAACCGAGCACGGTTGGTTCCAGGCTCATGCCTATCAGTTTGAACCAGGCATGTCGACTTTCATTATCGAAACACTTGATGAAACCTGGAAAGCGCACGGCATTGACAAAATGAGTCAGGAAGAGGGTATTGCTTTCTGTGAGAAACTTTTTGCCCCCTGGCTTGACGGCAATAAACTAATCAGTAACGCGGGGCATTTGCGTGGCGCAGCCATCTGGATTCAGTTCCCGCGCGTCATATGCGATACCTGGGTGCATTATCAGCCGTTGTCCGGGGGACGCAAGGTGCCGGTGGTGTTAATGGGCGACGCGGCCCATACGGCTCACTTCTCAATTGGTTCGGGCACGAAACTGGCGCTGGAAGACGCCATTGAGTTGAATCGTTGCCTGATGGCCAAGAATTACAACGTGGAAGAGGGCTTGCAGCATTATCAGGAAGTGCGAAACGTTGAAGTGCTGAAAATTCAGAACGCGGCGCGTAACTCCACCGAGTGGTTCGAGAATGTCGAGCGTTATGCCGATTTTGAGCCGGAACAGTTTGCCTATTCCCTGTTAACGCGTTCGCAGCGTATTTCACACGAGAATTTGCGTTTGCGTGATCCAAAGTGGCTTGAAGGCTACGAGCGCTGGCTGGCCGCGCATTCCGGCGTGGAAAAGCAGGGCGATCGTCCGGTGCCGCCCATGCAAACACCTTTTACTGCGCGTGGCGTGACCTTGAAGAATCGAATCGTTGTCTCGCCCATGGCGATGTACTCCTGCGTTGACGGGGTGCCCGGTGATTTTCACCTGGTGCACCTGGGCTCGCGCGCGATGGGCGGCGCGGGCATGGTCATGGTGGAAATGACCTGCGTCTCGCCTGAAGCGCGCATCACACCGGGATGCCCGGGGTTATGGACCGACGAGCAGGGTACGGCGTTCAAGCGGATTGTTGATTTCATCCATCAGAATACGGGTGCGAAGATCGGTCTTCAGATCGGTCACGCAGGCCGCAAGGGTTCCACCAAGCTGGGTTGGGAAGGTATCGACATGCCGCTTGATTCGGGTAATTGGCCACTCGTGTCGGCCTCGCCTATCCCCTACATAGAGGGCGTGTCGCAAACGCCTCAGGAAATGACCCGTGCTCAAATGGATGAGATCAAAGCGCAGTTCGTGGCGTCGACGCGCCGTGCCGTTGACGCGGGCTTTGATTGGCTTGAATTGCATTGCGCGCATGGTTATTTGCTATCGAGCTTTATCTCGCCGGTTACGAACGTGCGTACAGACGAATACGGTGGCTCGATGGAGAACCGCTTGCGTTATCCGCTTGAAGTGTTTCAGGCCATACGCGAAGTTTGGCCCGATCACTTGCCGATCTCGGTGCGTATTTCGGCCCACGACTGGGTCGAGGGTGGTATCACGCCTGATGACGCCATTGAAATTGCCCGCAGCTTCAAGGCCGCGGGTGCCGATATGGTCGACTGTTCTTCCGGCCAGGTCGTGCATGAAGAAAAGCCCGTGTTCGGTCGTATGTATCAAACGCCGTTCTCCGATCGCGTACGCAACGAAGCTGACATTGCAACGATTGCGGTTGGCGCCATTTTTGAGGCCGACCATGTCAATAGCATTATCGCTTCAGGTCGCGCCGATCTTTGCGCGCTGGCTCGGCCGCATCTGGCTGACGCAGCCTGGACATTGCGTGAGTCGGCTCACATTGGTTATCACGATGTGGCATGGCCTAAGCAGTATTACCCGGCCAAGCGACAGCTTGAAATCAACTTCGAGCGTGCCGCTGCGTACGCAAAATCCATCGGAGGTTAACTGTGATGACAAACGCCCGCCATGCATTTGTTACCGGTGCGGCACGCGGTATTGGTTTCGCAGTGGTCCAGCGCCTTTTGGAGCAGGGTTGCCGCGTTACCTTAATGGGACGCAATGTGCAGGCGCTGGAGCAGGCAACGCAACAGTTGGCGCCTTTGGGTAACGTTGGTTTTGTCTCGGGTGACGTAGGCAATGCCGATGACGTTGCCGCCGCTTTTGCCAACGCGCGCGCCAAATTCGGGCCGGTCGACATTCTCGTGAACAATGCAGGCCAGGCCGTCAGTGAGCGCTTTGACCGAATGACTGCAGAAGCCTGGCATAGCATGCTGTCGGTTAATTTAACCGGCACGTTTCACTGCATGCAGGCGGCGTTGCCGGATATGCTCGCTAATAAATGGGGTCGCATCGTGAATATTGCCAGTACGTCGGGCTTGCAGGGCTATGCCTACGTGTCGGCCTATTGTGCGGCCAAACACGGTGTTGTGGGCCTGACCCGTTCAGTGGCGCTTGAAGTTGCCAGAAAGGGTATTACCGTGAATGCCGTATGCCCCGGTTATACAGAAACCGATCTGGTGCGCGACGCGCTTGACAATATCATGCAGAAAACCGGCATGACGCTCGATGAGGCGCGTTCCAAACTGGCCGAGTCGAATCCGCAGGGGCATTTAGTGCAACCGGAAGAGGTTGCGGATGCGGTGGCCTGGTTATGCCAGCCGGGTTCAAGCGCAGTTAACGGACAATCGATCCCCGTAGATGGGGGGGAAGTGATGGTGGGCTGAGTGCGCACCGGAACCAGGAGAAATCATGAGTACTGAACACACAATGGAACATCACAAGGGGCCCCTGGCCGGGTACCAGCCCAGGAATTTCCTGTGGTCTGTGTCCGACGACGGCAAGGTTGGCACTATTTCCCTGAATCGTCCCGACCGCAAAAACCCGCTGACGTTCGAGTCGTATGCGGAGTTGCGCGACTTGTTTCGCAAGCTGGTTTACGCAAGCGACATTAAAATTGTCGTGGTGACTGGGTCGGGCGGCAATTTTTGCTCGGGTGGCGATGTGCACGAAATTATTGGCCCGCTTACCAAAATGACCATGCCGCAGTTGTTGGACTTTACCCGCATGACGGGCGACTTGGTGAAAGCCATGCGCAATTGCCCGCAACCCGTTATTGCCGCCATCGATGGTGTGTGCGCCGGCGCCGGCGCCGTGGTGGCATTGGCATCCGATATGCGCTTGGGTACCGAGCAGTCCAAAACCGCGTTTCTGTTTACCCGCGTAGGCCTGGCGGGCGCCGATATGGGTGCCTGCGCATTGTTGCCTCGCGTGATTGGTCAGGGCCGCGCTTCGGAATTGCTCTATACGGGTCGTTCCATGTCGGGTCAGGAAGCACTTAACTGGGGATTCTTTAATAGTTTGCATGCTTCCGACGAGGTGCTGGGCGCTGCACAGGATCTGGCGCGCCGTTTGGCCGACGGCCCGACCTTTGCCCATTCCATGACGAAGAAAGCGATGCATCAGGAATGGTCGATGGGTGTTGATGAAGCCATTGAGGCCGAGGCGCAGGCGCAGGCAATTTGCATGCAAACTCAAGACTTTCATCGTGCATATCACGCGTTTGTAGCCAAGCAAAAACCGGTGTTCGAAGGTGACTAAATGACAGACTTCAGTTGGCTCGATTGGCCGTTCTTCGACGAGCGCCATCCTTCCTTTGCTCGAGAGCTCGACCAATGGTGCAGCACGCATTTGGCCCACATCGATCACCATGATACCGATGAGGCATGTCGGCAATTGGTGAAGGCATTGGGGCAGGGCGGATGGCTGAATGTGGCGGTTCCCCAGGGCCCTGAAGGCCGTTGGGGCGGGCGTTGGGCCGAAATAGACTCACGCGCCCTGTGTATTGTGCGTGAAACCCTGGCCCGCCATGAGGGGCTGGCTGATTTTGTTTTTGCCATGCAAGGCCTGGGTAGTGGCGCGATTTCCATTGCAGGCAGTGACGCACTGCGTGAAAAATATTTGCCTCGGGTGGCAAGTGGCGATGCCATTGCGGCTTTTGCCTTGTCGGAACCCGACGCCGGCTCCGATGTGGCGGCCATGAGCTGCGAAGCGACGCTCGATGGCGATCATTATGTATTGAACGGTGAAAAAACCTGGATATCGAATGGTGGCATTGCGGATTTTTACTGCGTGTTCGTGCGTACCGGGGAAGCACCGGGTGCGCGCGGCATTACGGGTTTTGTCGTGGACGCCGACACACCTGGCTTGAATATTGCGGAACGGATCGATGTCATCGCACCGCACCCCCTGGCTCGTTTGCAATTTGATCAGTGCCGTGTGCCGGTCAGCCAGCGCTTGGGCGAAGCAGGCCAGGGTTTCAAGATTGCCATGATGACGCTGGATATTTTCCGGGCGTCGGTGGCCGCTGCGGCATTGGGCTTTGCACGCCGTGCTTTGCAGGAAGGGTTGGGTCGTGCCAAGTCGCGCAAGATGTTTGGTCAAACATTGGGCGATCTGCAACTGACTCAGGCTGCTTTGGGTGACATGGCCATGGAGATCGACGCGGCTGCGTTGCTTACTTACCGTGCCGCCTGGATGCGCGATGTACAGAAACAGCGCACCACGCGTGAAGCGGCCATGGCAAAAATGGCGGCAACGGAATCGGCGCAGCGCGTTATTGATCGCGCTTTGCAGATGTTTGGTGGCCAGGGCGTTAAATCGGGCGAACCGGTTGAAAAACTTTACCGGGAAATTCGCGCATTACGTATTTACGAAGGGGCAACTGAAGTGCAGAAATTGATTATTGCCCGCGAATTGCTCAAAAACAGTTAAGCCGAAGGAGAAATAAATGGAACGTTCTGCCCATGTCGATACCTTTGCCCGAGATAATTTGCCGCCGTTTGAGCAGTGGCCTGAATTGCTGCTCGAGGGCAATCCCGATGTTGCATATCCGGCCCGTTTGAATTGCGCTGTTGAGCTGGTTGATGCGCATGTGAACCAGGATCGTGGAGATCGTGTAGCGCTACGCTGGCGCGATGGCGATCAAAAGAAAACCATGACATACAAAGAACTCATGGTCCTGACCAACCAGATCGCGCAGGTGCTAACCGACGATATGAAGCTGGTGCCAGGCAATCGGGTTTTATTGCGTGGTCCGAACAATCCCATGATGGCGGCATCCTGGCTTGCCGTGGTCAAGGCGGGTTTGGTGGTGGTACCAACGATGCCGTTATTGCGCGCCAGTGAGTTAAAGCCCCTTGTTGAAAAAGCTGAAATCACGGCGGTGTTGTGCGATAAGCGTCTTGGTGACGAAATTGAGCATTGTCTCGATCGTAATCATGCGGCGTATTGCCCGCAATTAAAAGATGTGCGTTATTTCTGCGATGACAGCGCCGACTCACTCGAAGCCTTGGTTAAAACCAAATCGGAATCGTATACTGCTTGCGACACGTCGATTGACGACGTTTGTCTGATTGCCTTTACCAGTGGCACAACCGGTAAGCCCAAGGGCTGCATGCACTTTCATCGTGATGTATTGGCGATGTGCGATACCTTTTCCAGGCACATTTTAAGAACGCATGCCGACGATATCATTACGGGCACGCCACCGCTGGCTTTTACATTCGGATTGGGTGGCATGTTGTGTTTTCCTTTGCGGGAGGGCGGTTCAACGGTGCTTATTGAGAAGTTAACGCCTGAAGAACTGCTTAGAACAGTCGACGAATTCGGTGTGACCATGACATTCACCGCACCGACGTTCTATCGCCAGATGGCGCCGTTGGCCAGTCGATTTGGCCTGTCGACCCTGAAGAAAACAGTATCGGCCGGTGAGGCGCTACCCGATGCCACGCGCCAGTTGTGGAAGGAAGCCACTGATATTGAAATGATCGATGGTATCGGCGGCACGGAAATGATTCACGTGTTCGTGTCCAGCCCGCCCGACGAGGTGCGTCGTGGCGCTATTGGCAAGGTCGTGCCCGGCTACATTGCACAAGTCGTGGATGATGACTTCAATCCTTTGCCTGTGGGCGAGGTGGGGCGCCTGGCAATCAAGGGCCCAACCGGTTGCCGTTACCTGAACGACGAGCGGCAAATGAAGTTTGTACAAAACGGCTGGAACCTGCCCGGCGACACATTCAAAATGGATGAAGACGGATACTTTTTTTATCAGGCCCGTAACGACGACATGATTATTTCCGCAGGCTACAACATTGCCGGGCCGGAAGTGGAAGATGCCTTGTTGGCTCATGAAGCCGTTGCCGAGTGCGGTGTGATCGGCCAGCCCGATCCCGATCGGGGCAACATCGTCAAGGCGTTCGTGGTTCTTAAACCTGGCTTCGAGGCAAACGATGCCTTGGTTAAAACACTGCAGGACCATGTCAAGAATCAAATTGCGCCGTACAAGTATCCGCGTGCAATTGAGTTTGTAAAAACATTGCCCCGTACTGAAACTGGCAAGCTGCAGCGCTTTGTGTTGCGCCAGAAAGAGCAGGGTTAGAAGGGCTGAAACGGTTTATTCATTCATTTTTACGAGGCAAATAAATATGAACATTCTTCAACCTCCCAATTGGGCCGAGCCTAAAGGTTATGCAAACGGCACAATGGCCGAGATGCAGGTAGGCAGTCGCATTATTTTTGTTGGTGGCCAGATTGGCTGGAATGCACAACAGGAATTTGAAACCGATAATCTGGCCGAACAGGTCGGGCAAACCTTGCAGAATATTGTCGACGTGCTGAAGGAGGGCGGGGCCGGACCGGAGCACATGACCCGCATGACCTGGTACGTAGTTGATAAGAAAGAATATACATCTCAGTTACGGGAAATAGGTCAGCAATACCGCGCGGTGCTCGGCCGGAATTTCCCGGCCATGACCGCCATTGAGGTTGCCGCACTTATCGAGGACCGCGCACGCGTGGAAATCGAGGTAACGGCGGTTGTGCCACCGCCTGCCTGAATTACAGCGCGGCAAAAACTTTTTTCGCGGCTGCCAGGGTTTGTTCAATGACCTCATCGGTGTGGGTCGATGATACAAACCCTGCCTCGAAAGCCGAGGGAGCGAAATAAATGCCTTGGTCGAGCATGCCATGGAAGAACCGTTTGAAACGGTCGATATCGCAGTCTGAAACTTCGCTGAAACTGCCTGGAACAGTGTCGCGGAAATATAAGCCAAACATCCCACCCACGCAGTCGGCGCTGAACGGTACGCCGGCCACTTTCGCCTGTTCGCATAAACCTTGCGTAAGCTTGCGGGTTTGCTGTTCAAGTTTGTCGTAGAAGCCTGGTTCAGCCAGGAGTTTCAGTGTGACCAGCCCGGCTGCGACCGCAACCGGATTGCCCGATAGCGTTCCTGCCTGATAAACCGGACCCAGCGGCGCAACGTAATCCATGATGTCGCCACGGCCTCCAAATGCCCCTACCGGCATGCCCCCGCCAATGACTTTTGCCAGGGTTGTGATATCGGGCGTGACGCCGGTTAAGCCTTGTACTCCTTGCGGGCCAACGCGAAACCCGGTCATGACTTCGTCAAAGACCAGCAATGCGCCGTACTGTGTGCAAAGCTCACGCAGGGTTTCAAGGAATCCCGGTGCGGGCTTCACAAGATTCATGTTGCCGGCAATGGGTTCGACAATAACGCAGGCAATGTCGTTGCCTTGTTGTTCGAATGCGGCTTTTACCGAGTCTGGCCGGTTGAAATCGAGCACGATGGTGTGTTGGACGAACTCTTGCGGCACACCGGCCGAGGTGGGGTTGCCAAAAGTCAGCATGCCCGAACCTGCTTTTACCAGCAGGCTATCGGCGTGCCCGTGGTAACAGCCTTCAAACTTGATGATTTTTGAGCGCCCGGTATAGCCGCGGGCGAGTCGAATGGCACTCATCGTGGCTTCCGTGCCGGAACTGACCAGGCGCACCTTCTCGATAGAGGGCAAACGTGCTGCGATGGCTTCGGCAATTTCAATTTCGCCTTCAGACGGCGCGCCGAACGACAGGCCATTGACCGCTGCTTTTTGAACGGCGTCGATAACCTCGGGATGAGCATGTCCGAGAATGGCCGGCCCCCAGGAGCCTACATAGTCAATGTATTGGGTATCTTCCGCATCCCAGACATAGGGTCCTTGAGCGCGTTTGATGAATCGGGGGACGCCACCCACGGAACGGAAAGCCCGGACAGGTGAGTTGACGCCGCCAGGGATGGTTTTACAGGCACGATCGAATAGTTCGTTATTACGGGGCATAATGAATTGGGCTGAATTATTGAAACAAAACCGTTAAAGCATAAAGTATAAGCCGGTGCTGACGCCAACCGAAGGTACGATGACCGCGTCGGTTGGCTTGAGAGGATGTCAGGCGTTGAAAAGGCGGCTGAACTGTTGGGCCTGGTGACGGATATCGGCAGCGTCGAAAAGGCCGTTAATAACGGCCACGCTGGTTGCGCCCGCGCCAATAACGGGGGCTGCATTTTCAGGTGTGATGCCGCCGATGGCGACAATACCCGGTTGCTTGGCGGGCAATGCATTGGGTGAGGCACGAAACGACTTAAACAGATCAAGGTCGGCCCTGACCGCATTGGGTTTAACGCTTGAAGGGTAAACCGCACCGAATGCAACGTAGTCAAAACCCATGTCCAGGGCCTGTTGGGCACGTACTGATTCGTTGTAGCAAGACAAGCCAATCAGCTTGTTTGTGCCCATACGCTGGCGCGCGCTGCCCGGGTCGCCATCTTCGCGTCCCAGATGAACGCCGTCGGCGTTTACCGCCAAGGCCAGCTCAATGCTGTCGTTCACGATAAATGTGATGCCCAGGCTGCGGCATATTTCCTTCAGCCGCCCCGCCTTGTCGATGGCTTCGTGTCCGGTTATGGACTTTTGTCGCCACTGTAAAGCAACCATTCCGCCCTCGGCCGCCTGCTCGACAGCACGGGTAAGTTTTTCAAAATCAGACCACTCGGGCGTAATGCCGTACAAGCCGCGGGGAAAATTCAAAGAGGAGGTCATGACGTAGAGCGGTTAAAAAGTTGTGCGCCCATACCGGGTCGAAACGTGCGGGCCGTTAATGGCGCTGCCAGTTTTAGCGCCGATTCGGCGGCTTCGGGTACAGAGCGGCCGCGGGCAAGCTCGACGGCGAGCGCACAGGCCAGAGGACCATTCTGATTGCTGACCCGCGAGATCGGTGGTATCCATGGCCAGTTAATGACAGTTTGCTCTGGTCCGTGCAAAACATAAGCCCGTTGCCCAGGACGCAATTCGGCGCCGGTGGTCATTACCCATTTCGCACCGAATTGCATGAGGGTTTTGGCCGGTGAGGCGTTGCGACGAGGTAGCAGGCCGTCGGCCACCCATTGCGCGAGTACGCTGTCGTCTACAAATACCAGATCGGCCTGAGGCAACAACAGTTCAAATGTGGCGCTAATGGCGTCATCAGGCTCGAAGTCATCGCTTTGCAGCGCTTGCGGTGGGGTGTGAAGCTGCAGTAGCAAAGGGACGTCGGGATAGTCTGCGGCGATTTGCGCCAACACGCGTACTGCGTCGGTGGTGTAGAGTGGACCTGCCTTTATGGCTTGGACATGCATGTCTTCCAACAGACAGCGGGCCTGATCGTCGATGACTTCCGGTGAAATTGCCTGGATGTCTTCGATATTTGCCGTGTCTTGTATGTGTAGCGCCGTAATCGCGCTTAATGCGTGTGCACCCAGCACGCTGCATGTAATGGCGTCGGCCGGCAGACAGCCTGAGCCGCTGGGGTCGAAGGGGCCGTATAGGAGAACGAGTGGAGGCGAGGTTTCAAACACGAATCAAAAAACGCTTTACTATTGCGATAAATAATATTGACCCCATTCTATAGGAACGGTCCCGCTTATTGGTGACCCAAACGAAATTTTCAGTGAGTAACAAAAGTTATGCGTACATGGATGTGCCTAATCTGCGGTTGGATATATGATGAGGAGGCGGGACTGCCAGAAGAGGGAATTGCGCCAGGCACGCGTTGGGAAGACGTGCCACCCAACTGGGTCTGCCCTGAGTGCGGGGCGCGAAAGGAAGATTTTGAAATGATGGAAGTCTAAGCACAAATGCTTGAATTTTAAACAGTCCAGGAGGGCGGGTCATGACATCAATACAACTCAAGAATGAACTGAGCGTCGACTTGTCCAAACAATTCCTGCTGGCAATGCCAGGCATGGATATGGGTGAGTGGGCTCATAGTGTTGTGTTTTTATGCGAGCACAACACCGAGGGTGCGTTGGGATTAATTGTGAATCGTCCCAGTGACATTACCCTGGCCGATATGTTTGAACGGCTTGGGCTTGAGCTCAGGTCCGAAACGGCTGGAGACCAGGTTGTTTATTATGGTGGTCCGGTGCATACCGACCGTGGTTTTGTCTTGCATACGCCGGCGCACAAGACGTATGCCTCAACTATCGACTTGGGCGAGTTCAAGCTCACCACTTCGCGTGACGTGCTGGAAGATATTGCCAAGGGCGAAGGGCCGGAACAGTTTTTGGTAACCCTGGGTTATGCCGGGTGGGGTACTGGCCAGCTTGAAAGCGAGCTTGCGCAGAACGCCTGGTTAAATGTAGAGGCTGGCCCAGCCGTTATTTTTGATTTACCGCACGAAGGGCGTTATGAAGCGGCGCTGGGTGCTTTGGGTATTCACTCGTCGATGCTTACGGGTGTAGCGGGGCATGCCTGAACAGGTTCTGCTAGCATTTGATTTTGGCCAGAAGAAGATCGGCGTGGCGGTAGGCAACAGCCTGACCCGCCAGGCCCGTCCGCTGACGATATTGCTTCCTAAAACACGGGTAGAACGGTTCAGTCAGATTGCTGCTTTGCTTGAGGAATGGCAACCCGATCAGTTGATTGTGGGTTTGCCGCTTACAATTGACGGCCAGGAACAAGAGGCGTCGCGGGCGTGTCGGCGGTTTGCCAATCAGTTGAATGGACGCTTTGATATTAATGTGCAGTTGGTGGATGAGAGGGGCTCCAGTCTTGAGGCGCAAGCTTTACTGGGTAGTCATGCCCCCGACGATGCCATGGCTGCGGCTGTTATTTTACAGCGCTACCTAGATGCGCTGGGCTCGCTTGAATAAGAGGTCGTTTTGCGTTTTATTTTGTTTTCGATCCGGTTTCCGCTGGTTTTAATCTGGCTGGTTTCATGTCTGGTTTGCGTTGCGCTTGTTTACCCGTTCATTTCGGTTGGCGTGCGTAATGCGATGAACCATCGTTGGTCGGGTGCCCTGATGTTTTTGTGCGGGGTGAAGGTAAATGTGCTGGGTAAGCCGACCCTTCAGGGTTCGGCGCTTTGGGTGGCCAACCACGTTTCATGGATCGATATTTACGTGTTGGCTAGCGTGCGCTGTGTGGCATTTATCGCTAAAAGTGAAATCCGCGATTGGCCTGTGATTGGCTGGCTGGTTGCCAAGGTGGGCACGATTTTTGTGAACCGCAGTCAGCGAAATTCGGTGCGCCAGGTGGGTGTCGATATGCAGAAAATGTTCGACCAGGGCCTGGTCATTGGCCTGTTTGCGGAAGGAACGACCAGTCGCGGTTTCGATGTCCTGCCGTTTCATTCCAGTTTATTTGAGCCACCGGTTCGGGCAGGTATTACGATCCAGCCCGTTGCGTTGCGCTTCTTCCATAAAGGCCAGCGCAGCGATTATCTGGCGTTTGTGGGTCATGAAAGCCTCGTTCACAATTTATGGGTTTTATTGGGAACGACAGGCGCGATGGTGGAAGTTGAATTCATGCCGACCGTGCCCGTCGAGTGTTACGAAGGGGGGCGCGCGCGTGTTGCTGATTATGTGCGCGAACAGATTCGAACAGCAGTAACACGCGACTTGGAGCCCGATGTCGAAAAACAACCTTTGGCGGCGTAGCGCTTAACCTGAAGAGCCAAAGTTATCAGGCAAAATTGGGCGTTTGATGGTTGGTACAGTCAACCTGAATGAGTTTACGGTCGTTTAAACGCAATGCTGTAAGCTTGCCGCCCCAAACACATCCGGTATCCAGGCAAACAGCATCCTTGCGAAGCATGAGCCCCAGCGTCGACCAGTGACCGAAGACGATCGTTGTGTCCTGCGTGGCCCGGTTCGGGACATCAAACCAGGGCACCAGGTAATCCGGTGCTTCTTCACCCGGCGCATTCTTATACGTCAGGTCCATGCGTCCTTTCACGTCGCACATACGTATGCGGGTTAATGCATTAATAACAATGCGCATCCGCTTGTTTGGTCCGAGGTCGTCGCGCCAGCGATCAGGCTCGTTGCCATACATTTTCTCTACATGTTGACGCCAATGCTTCGATTGCAACGCTTGCTCGACTTCGCCCGCCAGTGCCATTGTTTGCTTCAAGGTCCAGGGTGCGAGTACACCGGCGTGGACAAGCAAATGGTTGTGTTCATAATGGGCCATTGGCCGATGACGCAACCATTCGATAATCTCGTCGGCGTCGGGAGCGCCCAGAATATCCGCAATGGTGTCCGACTTGCCGGGTTTGCGCACGCCGGCCGCCACCGCAAGCAAGTTCAGGTCGTGATTGCCCAAAACCGTAGTGGCTTTCTGGCCCATACTCATAATGTGGCGCACGGTGTCCAGGGAACGGGGGCCGCGATTGACAATGTCACCGGCAAACCAGAAGTGCGCATCGTGATCAGCAGCGATCGTCGGATGCGCCAGTAATTGCTCCAATGCCGAACAACATCCTTGTATATCACCGATGACCCACGTGGGGGTTGTAAATGAGGAAGCAGGGGTAAGACTCATGTTGCAGATTTATTCCATGGCCCGTAATTGCGCACAAAACGCTGGACCTGATGTTTGTTTTCCATGTAGATAAGGGTGGCCAGCGCCAGCAGCAGGGCGGCGATATTGGGAACCAGCGCTGTGACCCAGGGGGACCAGCGACTCAGCATGCCGACATTCAGGGCAAGTTGATTCACCATGAAAAAGCCCACGCCCAGCAAGATGCCAATGAACACTTTGCCGCCGATTCCGCCGCGCCGGGTCTGCATAAACCCGATGGGGGCGGCAATCGTGATCATCACCAAAAGCGTGAATGGATAGGCAAGCTTGCGCCATAGCGCCACGATTTGGCGGTTAGTTTGAAGATTGTTGGCTTCAAGATAGGTAATGTAATCATTCAGCACCGCAATTGACATGCGTTCAGGGGTCAATATGCGGGCGATCAGGCGCTCCGGCGTCAAACTGGTGGTGATCGTTCGTTCAGCGACTTTTTCCAGGGTCGTCAAGGGTTGATCGGGCGCGGTCGCGTCATCGAGCGCACTCATGGCATTTTCGCTGATCTGCGTTTCTGTCACTTCTTCCATCACAAGCGTGCCACTTTCAAAATAGCCCTGCTTCGCTTGCGAGAAACGAACAAGTTCCTGGCCTTGGTGAAACTCGTATAGCGTAATGTCGGTGACCCCGCCATTGGGTTTGAGCTCGGAGATATTGATAATGCGGGTGCCCTGGTTTGGCGCTTCCTCCTTGAACCAATAGCCACTGTTCAAACGCCCGCCGCCGGCGCGCCCCATGAGCTGCAGGGTGGCCTCGCTGGCTTTGATCTCTGCCGCCGGGGTTACCAGTTCCGAGAGGAAAAAGGCGGCAACGACCCAGGGTATGGTAATGATCCAGAGCATGCGCAGTAACCGCATGCCGCTGACACCTGACACCCGCAATATAACCAGCTCATTGCGTTGAGCCAGGCTTGCCAGGGCCAGGATCGCGCCAATTAAAAGCCCGATCGGCAAGAGCTCGTAAAGCCGGGTTGGCATTTGCAATGCCTGAAGATAGAACAGATCCAGCAAAGTCAGCTTGGTGCCAACGTTGTCCAGCTCTTCAATGAGGGCGAAAAAGGTGAACAAACCCAGCAGGGCCAGCAATACAACGATGCTGGACCGGTAGATTTCTTTGGCAAGGTAACGGCGTGCAGTGCGCATGGGAAAAAGCGTAAGGCTGGAACAGGCATAAGCTTAACAAACGGCCGCGACTTCTGTGCGGGCCGCTGTCACAGCGATTGACGTTGTGAGGAAAAAGGGTCAGGGTACCTCAACCATTCGCATGCGTTGCAACAGGGTTCGGGTGCGTGATTGCAAATAGCGGGTGTTTCCACGTTTATCATAGTACGCCGGATTGGGCAGCATGGCTGCCAGGCGTGCCGATTGTGTTGCGCTGAGCTGGTCGGCGTTGCGTTTAAAATAATACTCGGCTGCAGCCTGGGCGCCAAATATATTCCTGCCCCATTGAGCTATATTCAGATATAGCTCGAGTATACGTTGTTTGCTTAGAACGGCTTCGATCATGAAGGTAAGCAGTAACTCTTGCGCTTTGCGCCAGTATGAGCGGTCGCTGGACAAAAACAGGTTCTTTGCCAGTTGCTGGGTAATGGTTGAGCCGCCACGTACCCGTTCCGAGCCGGAATCGGACATGCGCATATTGTATTCCCAGGCGCGTTGGATGGCTTCCCACTCAACGCCGCCGTGGTTGATGAAGTTGGAATCCTCAGCGGCCACGACGGCGCGTTTCAGATTCATGCTTATTTGGTCGTAAGGGACCCATTTTTGGATAACCCGTGCATCGGCCTGCTCAGCTTGCAATTGGGTTAGGGTGCTGCGCATAAAGGCGCTGGAGCTGGGGTTGTGAAACTTCAGCCATATAACCATCACGAACAGGCCAAACTGGTACAGCAGGAAAGCGAAAAGACCTGCCAGTAGCGCGATGCCGATCAGATTGCTTTTGGATCTGCTCAAGATGGACTCCGTTGTAAGTTCAGTCTTGGTTTAATTGGGCACGCAGTATTGACAGAACCGGCTCAATTTCGGGTGTGACGCCGTGCCATATTGCAAAACCCGCGGCAGCCTGACCCACCAGCATGCCCAGTCCGTCTGCCACGCGGTCGGCACCGGCTGCTTTTGCCGCCTGCATAAAGACGGTGTCGTGCGGCGCATAGAACATGTCGTAGGCCAGTGCGCCGGGCGCGTATTGCAGGCCAGGCAGATCGGGTGCCGCCTGGCTGATACCACTTGATGTCGCATTAATGACAATCGGCCAGCGTCCTTTCGCCTGACTTAGGTCTCCCGATGAAAGCCGGCTGGAAAAATGGGGCAGTTCTCGTGCAATGTGACGATGCAGTTCGATGGCACGCTCTGCAGTTCGGTTAACGATGTGCAGTCTTGTACAGCCAGCCTCCAGCAAGGGTGCGCATGCACCTCTGGCGGCCCCGCCGGCGCCAACCAGCAACACGTCTTGCCCATGAACGACGATATCCAGGCGTTGTAGATCGGCCAGCAGGCCGACACCGTCTGTGTTGCATCCGTGCAAGCGGGAGCCCCCCCACCAGAGCGTGTTAATGGCGCCGGCAACGCGTGCCCGGTCAGTTAAGCCGCCTTGCGCCATGACCCATGCCCGTTCCTTGAAGGGTACCGTGACATTAAGGCCGCTGCCGCCTTCTGCAAAAAAACGTTCAACAATAGATTCGAACGCTTCGATTGGTGCGGGTAACAGGTCGTACCTCAGTTGAATACCCGTTTGCCTGGCGAAGGCCGCATGAATTTGCGGCGACTTGCTGTGTGCAACAGGGTTGCCTATGACTGCAAAGCGCTTGATTCCTGAAGTGTCTTGCTGGTTGGGCATCATTCGGTTGTTAACTCATTGTTGGTGAAATACCAGGTTCGGGTAATGGCAAGAATATCGGTTTGTGTTGCGACGTCGTGCGGCAAGGGGGCAAAGGGGGCAGCCAGTTGCACGATGCGTTGGGCGGCGGAGTTCAGAACCGGCTCTGACGAAGGCTGGTTAATCTCGATGCGCCGCAGTGTGCCGTCTCGGTCAATATACACGGTGAGTTGTAAGGATCCATAAATTCGTCCGCGTGCTTCCTGCGGATAATGTTCCGTGCCGATTTGTTCAATTTTCTGGCGCCATGCCTCGACATATTGCGCGTAAGATGCTTGTTGGGTTGCCGGCCCCACAAACTGCTGTCGTGGCCGGCTGTTGTAAGCCTCGATACGCGCCTTCAACGCGGCGATGCGGGCATTAAGTATTTGGGCTTCATGGTTCTGGTCGTCTTCGCCCGGGTCGGGCGATTCCTGAAAAAGCTCGGGACGCAGGCGGGGTTCGGTTGTGGTGGCGCTGGACACCAATTGCGTCAGCAGACGCTCCTGCTCGGACTCCAGTTCGGCTTGCCGCTTACGCAGGGCCGCCAGAATGATTTCATTCACTTCGGTTTCCTGGGTGCGGGGCAATGGCGAAGACGCATAGGTTTGCCCGGCATTATCGCCGCCCGCATTCAGGTTCTGTTGGGCCAGTACTTGCGGATTTGCCGGTGCCGCTTCTGTGCGCGTGTTGACCAGCGTCACTTCAAGTGAACTGACCGGCATTCGCGCTGCAGGAGCCAAATCTGAAAATGTCAGCAACAAAGCCACCCCGTGCAAACACAGGGAAATAATCAACCCGATAACCAGATAGAGATTGTTGCCGGGGGGGTGTTGCACTGTCAAGGCTCCATGTCGAGCGTTTCAATATACCGGCACGCGACATCCAATGCCAATTCGTTGAAACCCGTGAGCGCGATGCGAATCTGTTGTCCTTTTTCAAGCGTCGGCAGACCGGCAATGCGCGTAATAAACGGCGCGCAATCAAAACGCACAAGATCGTCGCGCAAAACGCTGGCAGTCACTTCAGTGAGCTTTTCCTGCTGCAGCCAGCGAATGCACCAGTAGCGTTCAATGGCCGATTGAAACTCATTCCAGGCTGAGTATTGCGCGTCGAACGCGCCGATAATGGCAAAAAGGTCGGCTTCCTTGGGTTTGAACGGTGCCACCAGCCGGGCGGATACGCCATGTTCTGTCGCGGCGATGATTTGACCCTGGTTCACGAGGTCGACATACCGCCGTAGCGGCGAGGTGCTCCACGCATATTGGTGTACGCCAATGGCTTCGTGGGGCAGCGCCTGGGTCGACATACGCACCCGTCCTGCCTGTTGCGAACGATAGATGCCCGGTACGCCGTGTTGTGCCATGAATGCGCCCCATAGATTATTTGTGAGGATCATGTATTCGGCAACCAGGCGGTCAAGCGGGGCATTGCGTTGGCGGGGCGTCAGTTCTATCGTGCTGTCCGGGTTATCGGGTTCGCCTTCGAGGTAGAACATGTATTCAACCCGGTTGTTGTTCTCCGGCTTGCCCCGCAAAGCCTCGCGTTGCGCGTTCAGGTGGCGGGAAAACTGCCATAGTGGGCGCAACCAATGTGCATACGGCAAGGGTGCCGATGGGTCGTCAAGCGCTGCCTCGGTAACGTCGGCATCAAGCCAGTTGTGACGCAGATTTTCTTTGACAGTAATGCGATCCAGCCGGGTGTGCGTTTCCAGAATCTCGCCGGTCTGCAAGTCGGTTGTAACGTACAGCGACAGCGCCGGACGGCTTTGCCCGGCATCCAGCGAGAAGGTTTGGATGATCTCGTCGGGCAACATGGGGATCTTCTGGCCCGGCATGTAGACTGTGGACATGCGTTTGCGGGCCATCTGGTCCAGGTCGCTGTCCCGTTTTACCAGCAGACCCGGCGCCGCAATGTGAATGCCAATTTGAATCTGGCCATTTTCCAGCGGGGTAACCGATAGCGCATCATCCACCTCAGTCGTGGTGATGTCGTCGATGGAGTAGGCCTCAACGTTCGCTTCAGGAAGGTCAAGATTCAGTGCTGGAACGTCAACAGGCTGAAATTGCGTGCCTTTGGGGAAATGGGTTGCAAAAAAGCGGTCGCGGTGCAGTTTTAATGCATGCGGCCAGGCGCCGACATCAAGCAGCAGTTGTTCGGGGGTGGTGCCACGCTCTTTAACGGCAGCTTCAAAGGCCTTCCATTCAAGCGTGTTTTTATCGGGCTTGACCAGGAAAGTGGGGGCCACTTCGCCAATGCGGGCGGGCAAGAGCCCGGCCACCAGTTGGGCTGTCCATTCCTGCTGTTGCTCGGCCTGGCGCTTTTTCTTTTCAATTGCCGCCAAAGCGGCTTCGAGAGTTTCGGGGGGGGCAGGCCGATAGCTGCCTTTACCTCGCCGGTGAAAGTAGGCAGGCGCGCTATTCAGTGCGAATATCAACGCGGCCTTTTCCACGGCGCTGGGCGGATGACCGAAGTAGTCCTGGGCAAAATCGGCGGCACTGAACTCTTCCTGTGGCGCGCACTCCCATAAAAAATCGATCTCAAATGTCTGTGCCAAATCTTGCGCTTTTTGTGTCAGTTCGGCTGGCGCAGGCGACTCGAACCGGAACAGCACGGTGGCGTTCTTTATTTTGCTTCTTTTTCCGCTGTCTGACTCAACCTGCATGGTTGCATCACTTTCGGAAAAGATCTTTTCGGCTTTGAAGTTTCCGCTATCTTCGTAAAGAACGTACATAAATGTGGTTTTAATCTGTTTTTTGAGGACTCAAATCGGAGTCGAGAATAAAAGAGGTGACTTCGGGCATCCAATGCGCAAAATCGTGTATGCCATGATCACTGCCGCTGATAATTCGGCTGGCACAGCCTGCGTACCAGGTAACCATTTCCTTCCAGTTGAGCACTTCATCACCGGTTGTCGCCATCAGGAAAAAACGCGATGGATGGCGTGGCGGGCCGATTTTCAGCGTGGTCAGTTCCTGCAGGTAACTCTCGTGGAATTCGAATGTCTCTTGGCTGTGATATTGCGTGTGTTTACCGGTGTGGACCGCCAGGTCGCGTGCAGCATCAATAACCGGATTCAATAAAACAGCGCGGCATGACCACTTTTGCGCAAGGTACTGGGCATAGAAACCGCCCAGCGAGGAACCAATGATGACTGCAGGGCGATCGCGGCCGGATGGCGTGCTGGTGCCCTGCGAAATGAGATTGTCACATAAATCGATGGCCTCTTTCGGGCTGGCCGGCAGTTGGGGGCAGTACCAGGCGTCAGCCAGCCCCAGCCTGGCCATTTCCTTGGCCAGCATTTGGGCTTTGGTGGAGTAGGGCGACGAGCGAAAGCCATGAAGATACAAAATCATGTTGAACCCAGTGCGTCCAGCAGTGTGGTGTGAATGCCGCCAAAACTGCCATTGCTCATGATCACGATGTGGTCGCCGGGATGGGCCGCGCCTTTCAGGGCGTTGACCAAATCAGTATGGCTGGAGAATGATTTTGCCCGCGTTCCGAGTGGCGCCAGCACTTCGTCGGGATTCCAGCCCAGTGCATGTTTTCCGGATGTTTCCCCGAAACAGAAAGTCAGGTCGGCCAGTTCAAGCGCCTGCGGTAATTGGGCCGCCATGGCGCCCAGTTTCATCGTATTTGAGCGCGGCTCGATGACAGCCAGGATACGCGCTCCCCCGACAACCTGGCGAAGGCCTTGCAGTGTGGTTGCGATGGCAGTGGGATGATGGGCAAAGTCGTCGTAAACCGTAATGTCGTTGACGACGCCCCGCACTTCCATGCGGCGTTTTACGCCACTGAAACTATTAAGCGCGTCAACCGCCTGCTCAATGGAGACGTTGGCATGATGCGCGGCCGCCAATGCCGCCAGGGCGTTCATGCGATTGTGTTCACCGGTGATGTTCCAGCATACCGGTGCATAAGAGGCGCCCTGGAAGCTGGGAATGAAATGCGTGGTTTGGCTGCCTGTGCTGTAGCGCCAACTGCCATCAGACCCGAAAGTCTGTACTGGAGACCAGCATCCTTTTGCTAGTACGCGGTCCAGAGCGGGTGCGTTGGTTGGCCGAATAATCAGGCCGTTTGAAGGAATCATTCGGACCAGGTGGTGGAATTGGGTTTCAATGGCTGCCAGGTCGGAAAAGATATCAGCGTGATCAAACTCCAGATTATTCAGGACAACGGTGCGCGGGCGGTAATGTACAAACTTCGAGCGTTTGTCGAAAAAGGCGGTGTCGTACTCGTCGGCCTCAATGACAAAAATGCTGCTGGCGGGGTCATAGTGCGCAGAAACCTTCAGGCCCGGTGCAATGCCTCCAATGAGGAAATTGGGTTTCAGGCCGGCCTGTGTGAGAATCCATGCCAGCATTGAGCTGGTCGTGGTTTTGCCATGCGTACCAGCCACGGCCAGTACGTGCTGGCCCTGGAGGATATTTTCGCCCAGCCATTGTGGACCCGACGTATAAGGCAAGCCCCGATCAAGAATCGCTTCCATGAGCGGGTTACCCCTGCTGACGACATTGCCGATCACAAAAAGGTCGGGTTGCAGTGCCAGTTGTTCCGCGCCGAATCCTTCGGTCAGGTCGATGCCCTGTTCCTCAAGCTGAGTGCTCATGGGGGGATAAACGCCGGTGTCGCAACCGGTAACTGTGTGACCCGCGGCTCGGGCGATCAGGGCCAGACCGCCCATGAACGTGCCGCAAATCCCCAAAATATGTATGTGCATGGTCTTCCTCCAGCCCCTATTGTAGTCAGACAGTAAAGCCGAAAGAGATATGCGGCAGTGCTAAAATGAATTTTATGATGATGTTGCATAAACCATCCTTGAACGGCCCAAAATCATGAACCGTCGCCATTTTTTGTCGCAATCGCTGGCGTTTGCGGGTGTTGCTGCAGGTGTGTTTCCCCGTGCAGCATTGGCGCAGGGCAATGAGGCTGAAATTATGTTCGCCCAGTCGTATCCCGATCTTCAGGGAAACGATCAGCCGTTGAGAAATTGGCGTGGTCGACCCGTGGTCATGAATTTCTGGGCAACCTGGTGCCCACCGTGCGTCAAAGAGATGCCCGACCTGGAAACGTTGAACCAGAAATATCCCGATATCGCCTTTGTGGGGTTGGGCGTCGATACGGCTGCTAATATGCGGAACTTCCTGCCAAAAGTGCAGGTTACTTACGATTTGCTTGTGGTCGGATATGGCGGCATCGAGTTAATGAAAGAGTTGGGCAACACGGCGGGCGGATTACCGTTCACCCTGATTTTCAATCAGGATGGGCGGCTGGTCGAGCGTATTCTAGGGCAGGTCAAGCCCGATGCACTCGATGAGATTTTGGCGCGGTTATAGCCGACGTGTTGTTACAATACGAAAATTAACCCGAAATTCATGCTTTTTATAGACAAATAGCGTTCTTTAGCGTAAAAAAGACGTTTCAAAACGAAAAAGTATTCAATGGCGAAACACATACTGGTTTTGCACGGCCCTAATCTGAACATGCTCGGTATTCGCGAGCCGGGTATTTACGGGCATCAAACACTGGCCGATATCGATGCGCGTCTAAGTCAGCTTTGTAGTGAGCACGATGCGGGGTGCGCGGTGTTCCAAAGCAATCACGAAGGCGAACTGGTTGATCGCATTCAGGCCGCCCGCCACGACGAAACCGAGTTCATCATTATTAATGCCGGGGCATATACTCATACCAGCATTGCCATACGCGACGCGCTGGCCGCAGTGGGTCTTCCGTTTATCGAAGTGCATCTGTCCAACGTTTATAAACGTGAACCTTTTCGCCATCACTCATATTTGTCGGATCAGGCTGTCGGCGTGATTGCCGGCCTGGGGGCGGCGGGATATGAGGCTGCGCTTCGCTACGCGCTGGCTCATTAGCTGCAATAGGTATTCAGTAAGTTAATTAATTATTTTTGTTTATTATTTCGTGCACCTGCAGTTGCCGCCGGTGCCGTCTTTCGGGAAGGACATATGGACCTCAGAAAACTTAAAACTCTTATTGATCTTGTTGCCGACTCGGGCATTGCAGAGCTGGAAATTACCGAGGGTGACGGCAAGGTCCGCATCGTGAAGTTCTCGCAATCGGTTCAGCCGGTGGCGCAGGTTGCGCCAGCCGCTTCTGCGGCCGAAGCGGCTGCGCAGCAGGCTGGCGCACCTGCCCAGCCTCAAGGCCATGCGGTGAAAGCGCCCATGGTGGGCACGTTCTATCGGGCGCCGAACCCCGGCGCATCGCCTTTTGTTGAGGTGGGGCAATCGGTAAAAGAAGGCGAGCCGCTTTGTATTATCGAGGCGATGAAACTGTTGAACGAAATCGAGGCTGACAAGTCCGGGGTGATTAAAGAGATCCTGGTTGAGAACGGCGAACCGGTTGAGTATGGTCAACCTTTATTTATTATTGGCTAATCCATGTTTGAAAAAATTCTGATTGCCAATCGGGGCGAGATCGCGTTGCGTATCCAGCGCGCCTGTCGCGAACTTGGTGTTAAAACTGTCGTGGTGCATTCCGAGGCCGATCGTGATGCCAAATATGTAAAACTGGCCGATGAATCGGTATGTATCGGGCCTGCGCCTGCGCGGGACAGCTACCTTAATATGCCGGCTTTGATTTCCGCCGCCGAGGTCACCGATGCCGAGGCGATTCATCCTGGCTATGGCTTTTTGGCTGAAAACGCCGACTTCGCCGAGCGCGTTGAAAAAAGTGGCTTTGTTTTCATTGGCCCTCGTCCCGAGAGTATTCGCTTGATGGGCGACAAAGTCAGCGCCAAGCGTGCCATGATTGCGGCGGGTGTCCCCGTGGTGCCCGGTTCCGAGGGCGCGTTGCCGGAAGATCCGCAAACAATCATGCAAATGGCCCGCGATGTTGGGTATCCGGTCATTATCAAGGCGGCCGGTGGCGGCGGTGGCCGGGGCATGCGTGTGGTGTACACGGAAGCCGCGTTGCTCAATGCTGTTGCCATGACGCGCAATGAAGCGGGTTCGGCATTCAATAATCCTGAAGTCTACATGGAGAAATTCCTCGAGAATCCACGCCATGTCGAGATCCAGGTGTTGGCCGACGGCGGACGCAATGCCGTCTGGCTTGGTGAGCGCGACTGCTCCATGCAGCGACGGCATCAGAAGGTCATTGAAGAAGCGCCCGCGCCGCATATACCGCGCAAATTGATCGAGCGTATTGGTGAACGTTGTGCGGAAGCCTGCCGAAAAATCAATTATCGTGGCGCCGGGACATTCGAGTTCCTTTATGAAGACGGTGAGTTTTTCTTTATTGAGATGAACACCCGTATTCAGGTTGAGCACACGGTGACTGAAATGGTGACCGGGATCGATCTGGTGGCCCAGCAAATTCGTATTGCGGCCGGTGAAAAGTTCACCTTGCGTCAAAAAGATGTTCAATTCCGTGGGCATGCCATTGAGTGTCGCATCAATGCGGAAGATCCGTTCAAGTTTACGCCCAGCCCCGGTAAAATCATTAACTGGCATCCGCCAGGCGGCATGGGTGTGCGTATGGATTCGCATGTATTCAGCGGTTATACGATTCCGCCGCATTACGATTCCATGATCGCCAAACTGATTACTTACGGTGATACGCGTGAACAGGCAATAGCACGCATGGATATTGCCTTGTCGGAAATGGTGGTCGAGGGAATTCAAACCAATATCCCGCTGCATCGGGAGTTGATGCAGGACGCCCGCTTTGTCGAAGGCGGCACCAGCATTCACTATCTTGAGCACAAGCTCTCGCAACGACCTTAACGAGCCGGCCAATGCGTGAACTTGTGCTGTATTGTCGCGAAGAGCAGGCCGAGGCCTGGTCCGATCTGCTGCTTGACGCAGGGGTGTTATCGGTATCGGTGGAAGATGCCGAGAGCGATACCGACGCCGAGCACCCTCTTTTTGGCGAGCCCGGCACTGAGCCGCAAGTGCAGGCGTGGCGGAACAATCGGGTGGTGGCGCTTTTGCCCGATCACCTCGAGCCCGCAGAGGTGGTGTCGGCGCTGGCCGATGCGACCGGGGAGGTAATTTCCGACACCGACTGGGTCACCCAGGAAGTACCCGATGCAGATTGGGTTCGCGTTACGCAGTCGCAATTCGGCCCTATTCACGTTGGTGAACGGATTGTCATTGTGCCAAGCTGGCATGTGAACGACCCGTCGTTGGATTTGTCTGATAACGTGGTGGCTATTGAGCTTGATCCTGGCTTGGCATTCGGCACCGGAAGTCATCCGACAACACATTTGTGTCTGGAGTGGCTGGCAGAGAACTTGCAAGGTGCGCCCACCGTGCTTGATTATGGTTGCGGTTCCGGTATTTTGGCCATTGCTGCACGCAAACTGGGAGCCGCTTCGGTTTATGCTATTGACATCGATGAACAGGCTGTCATTGCGACTGGGTATAACGCCCAGGTGAATCAGGTTGAACTCAATGCCGGGTTGCCCGACGATCTTCCCGAGGGTCGGTTTGATCTTGTCGTGGCGAATATTTTGTCGAATCCGCTCAAGGTTTTGGCACCCATGCTGGCCAACCGTGTCGCACAGGGAGGCCGGCTGGTGTTGTCGGGGGTGCTTGAGCGCCAGGCCGATGAGGTCGCGGCTGCCTATGCGCCCTGGCTGGCGATGTCGGTTTGGCAGTCAAGAGAAGGCTGGGTGTGTTTGCACGGCCAACGTTGAATCTGAAGGCAGTCATAAGTGGTTAGGCCCGATTTATGGAGTTGAATACCCGTTGCCCTGAGTGCGGCACTGTGTTTGCAGCAAGTCTGGAGCAGATGAAGCTGCGCAAGGGCTATATTCGTTGCGTTAATTGCGCCAACATTTTTGATGGTTTCGAATTTGTGGTGCCGGGCGAGGTGTCGGATGTACAGCCTCAAAAAACGCAAAGTGAGCCAACTCAGGAAGTGGGCCATGTTCCCTTGCGTGCCGAGCCCCGGCAGCCATCAACGCCCCGGCGTGTCCCTCCGCGCGTCGACTTGCACACCCTCGATGCGCCAAACGACGATGCGCATTACATTGCCTCCAACACTGATAGTGATCAACAGAATGAGCCGGTCTCCCTGTATCTGGAGCCGCGCGAAGACCGTATCCGGCGTCCCGCCGGTGCAGAGTTCCTGACGCATCGCCGGGAAACCATCAGCTCTGGTTGGGGGGGCCTTGTTACCTTTCTGGTTGCCTTGGGCTTATTGGTTGGTGCTGCATTATTGGTGTATGCGTATCGTGTCCAGATCGCTTCCTCGGTACCCGCGGCGCGCCCGTGGCTGGAGCGTGCTTGTGTTTCAATTGGCTGCACCGTGCCTTATCCTCAGCGCGTTGATCGAATTTCAATCATGGACTCCTCTTTACAGGCCGGGGATTCGCCAACGCAGATGCAATTGAATGTGGTGATGCGCAATACTTTTGGAAAGGCTCAGCAATGGCCGGTATTGATGCTTGATCTGGTCGATTTTTCGGGTGCCGTCGTGGCTACAAAAACGTATGGACCCGATAACTATCTGGCCAATGGTGAAAAGGCGCCGGCATTCCAGGCTGGCCAGGAAGTGCGGCTGAGAATACCGGTTGAGGTAGGTGACCTGAAAGTAAATGGCTATCAGTTGCGAAAAGTATTTCCCGATCAAGGACAAAAATGACTAAACCTATTGTTGTATGTGGTTCTATTGCGTTTGACACAATTGCCGTGTTCGAAGGGCATTTTAAAGAGCACATCCTGCCCGACAGCATTCATTCTCTAAGCGTTTCTTTCTTTGTGCCGTCGATGCGCAAGGAATACGGCGGTTGCGCCGGAAATATTGCCTACAATTTGCGTTTGCTGGGTGGGCAGCCTCTGCCGGTTGGAACGGTGGGTGTTGATGCCGATGATTATTTGCAGTACATGCAAAAGCTGGGTATCGATACGCAGTATGTGCGGGTCATGCCCGACATGTTTACGCCACAGTGCTTCATCACGACAGATCTCGACAACAATCAGATTGCGTCTTTTCATCCCGGGGCGATGTCGTTTTCGGCCGACAACGATGTCTCGGGTGTTGAAGCAGCATGGGCAATTGTCGCACCCGATTCAAAAGAGGGTATGTTCGCCCATGCCCGTCGTTTGAATGCCGGTAATATTCCTTTTATCTTCGATCTGGGTCAGGCGATGCCGCTTTTTACGGGCGAAGATCTGAATGAGATGTTGGCGCTTGCGCAGATGCTGACGGCGAATGAGTATGAGGCCAGTGTCATCGAGCAACGAACAGGGCGTAGCCTGGTCGATTTGTCCTCGAGCTTGCAGGCGGTGGTGGTAACGCGAGGTGCCCAGGGCGCCTCGTTATATGTGAAAGGAGAACACACGCATATTGAACCTTTCCAGGTTAATGAGGTCGTTGATCCTACAGGGTGCGGCGATGCACATCGTGCTGGCCTTTTGTATGGCCTTAGTGAGGGTTGGAGTTTGCGCGACGCGTGTTGTTTGGCGAATGTCATGGGGGCGATTAAAATTTCATCTCGTGGCCCGCAAAGTCATCAGCCGGATCGCGGCCAGATCGGTGCCATGCTGGAGCGTCACCATGGTATTAAATTACCCGGTTAAACTGTGTGTGTACCGGGTTCTAACAGGAGTGTATTCATGACAACAAGGGTTCAGCTTAAAGGTTATCGGCCAGGCCGGTTTATCGCGGTGGTGGCGTTGGTCGGGGCAATGGGTGTTATTGCAGGATGTGCAAATCCTTCGGCTTCCAGCTCTGTCTACAATTATGATCAGGCCCAGCGTGAACAGATTGTGCGGCTTGGTACTGTCGTGTCCGTGCGTAATGTCGTTATTCAAAACGACAAATCCAGTGGAGCAGGTATGGTTGCCGGCGGTGCGCTGGGTGGTGTGGCCGGTAACGCAATAGGGGGTGGCTCGGGCCGCGCCATTGCCACCGTTGGCGGTGCGATTCTGGGCGGCCTGTTGGGTAATACAGTAGAAAATCAGGTCGGTAAAACCCAAGGTCTTGAGATTGAAGTACGCCTTGACAATGGTGAAACCCGCGTGATTGCGCAGGCGGCCGATGTACCCATCAGCGCCGGGCAAAGGGTGCGTGTTTTAAGCGGTAACGGCCCTACACGCGTGGTACCAATGTAATTGTGGTGTTGGGGGGAGCGATGCTTGACCCCGGCGTAAAAAGGCCCGGCATACATTTGTGTGCCGGGCCTTTTTAGTTCAAGCAAGCGTCAAACCCCAAACAGGGAAAAAGCCATACTTTCAAGAACCATCATGATGACTTGCGCCACAATCAACAAGACCAGGGGTGAAAAATCGATACCGCCCAAATTCGGCAAAACGCGTCGTATGGGGTCGAGAAGCGGCGCAGTCAGTGTTTGCAGAACCGGCATAATGGGTGCCATGGGGTTTACCCACGACAACACAACCTGAATCAGTGTGAGCCACAAGACCAGGTTGAAAGCCCATTTCAATACAGTCAGAACGCTCGCTACCAGAGCGCCGGCCAGGCCGTTCATTAAGGGCAGCGCACCGGTTAATATAAAGAAGGTGAGCAGTAAATAAATAAGCGCAACCAGCCAGGCGGCCACGATACTTGGCCCGTCGAAGCGGCCCGCGGAAGGAATAATTCGTTTAAGCGGCACAACCAGCCAGTCGGTAATTCGCAGCAGCGCTTGTGAGTATGGATTGAATGGGTGCAGGCGGATTGCAAACATCCAGGCTCTGATCAACAGGGCAATACCGAAAAGGGTAAACAGGATGTTGATGATGAAATGCAGTATGTTGCTAAACATGGGTATCAGTCACCATCGAAGTTAAAGATGTGACATTGTCGCATGAGACTCTGGCAGACTGAAGTAGAAACTAGAAAGTGACAAATCAGAAATAAAAAAGGCAGCCGTTTTGGTAACGGCTGCCTGAAATTAAATGATATTTAGTACAAAAATTACGGCCGGTCACCTGTAGGGAACGGCCAGCTTGCAGCGGGATTCACCGTTTTTGTGGCTTCCTGAGCTTCTGCTGTTTGTGAAGCATTAGCCGCTGTTTTGCTGGTTTTCACTTTTTTAGCGTTTTTTTTTGCCGGTGCTTTTTTGGCGACGGCCTTTTTTGCGGGCGCGGCTTTGCTGGCCACTTTCTTTGCAGGCGCTTTTTTAGCGGCGGTTGCTTTTTTTGCCGGTGCCTTTTTGGCTACGGTTTTTTTTGCCGGTGTTTTTTTTGCGACCGCTTTCTTTGCGGGTGCTTTTTTAGCGACGGCCTTTTTTGCGACGGCTTTTTTAGCCACGGCCTTTTTTGCAACGGCTTTTTTAGCGATGGTTTTTTTTGCCGGTGCTTTCTTTGCTACGGTTTTTTTCGCTGCTACTTTTTTGCTTGCCGTTGTTTTTTTTGCCGCTGCTTTTTTTACCGTGGCTTTTTTTGCCGGTGCTTTTTTTGCAACGGCTTTTTTAGCTACGGTTTTCTTGACTGCTTTTTTCGCCGGTGCCGCTTTTTTTGCCGCTACTGTTTTCTTTGCAGGTACCGCTTTCTTCGCTGCTACCTTTTTGGTTGCTGTTGCTTTCTTGGCGGTTCTTGCCTTTTTGGTTGCTGCCTTTTTGGCTGTAGCCATAGTGATGCTCCTTGAGAATGAATCGTAGAAACGTCCATCCATTTGATATGGCCCCCACTAAAAGGGTGCGACCCATTTCAAATGGCACAAGCGTGCAAAGTGCACAGCACCCGGCACGCTATGAGTCTAACTGAAGGAGCAGCAGTATCCAAGCATTATTCCCAGTTTAGTGCTCCACCGGTTTGATATTCAATCACGCGTGTCTCAAAAAAGTTGCGTTCTTTCTTAAGATCGATCATTTCAGCCATCCAGGGGAACGGATTGTCTTCTTGTGCGAATAAAGGCTCGATACCGATTTGTTGACAGCGGCGATTGGCGATAAAGCGCAAATACGATTTGAACATGCCTGCATTCAAGCCCAGCACGCCACGCGGCATGGTGTCTTCCGCATAAGCATATTCAAGCTCGACGGCCTTACGGAACAAGACGCGAATTTCTTCGCGGAATTCCGGTGTCCACAGATGCGGGTTCTCGAGCTTGATGGTGTTGATGAGATCGATGCCGAAATTGCAATGCATGGACTCATCGCGAAGAATGTACATGTATTGTTCGGCAGCGCCGGTCATTTTGTTTTGACGACCCAAGGCCAGAATTTGCGTAAAGCCAACATAGAAGAACAGGCCTTCCATTAGGCAGGCAAAAACAATAAGCGACTTCAATAGTGTTTGGTCGGCCTCGGGTGTGCCGGTTTCGAAGTGCGGGTCGGCGATGGCATCGATGAACGGAATCAGGAATTCATCTTTGGCCCGAATAGAGGGAACTTCGTTATAGGCGTTGAAGATTTCTGACTCATCAAGATCGAGGCTTTCAACAATATACTGATAAGCGTGGGTGTGAATCGCTTCTTCAAACGCCTGACGCAACAAAAACTGACGGCATTCCGGCGCGGTGATATGACGATAGGTGCCCAGCACAATATTGTTGGCGGCCAGGGAGTCGGCCGTAACGAAAAAGCCCAGGTTGCGCTTAACGATGCGGCGTTCGTCTTCGGTCAGGCCGTTTGGGTTCTTCCACAAGGCAATGTCGCGCGACATGTTGACTTCCTGCGGCATCCAATGATTGGCGCAGGTAGCCAGGTATTTTTCCCATGCCCATTTGTATTTGAAGGGCACGAGTTGGTTGACGTCGGTTTGGCCGTTGATGATGCGTTTGTCGGCGGCGCTGACGCGACTGGTTGACACCGGTGCAGCAACCGTGGCGTTGGGCTTGGCATGAGGCGCCGCGCCGGTGGCCTTTGCGGGCGCCATGGCTGCATGGTCGTAATGCGGTGCCTGGGTGTTCGCTGCGCTTTGCGCAGGCGCATCAGGTTGACGCGCTGCCGGGCTTGCCGGTGTAGGCGTTGGTTGAGGTGTGTCGTCATCCCATGAAAGCATTGTCTTGTACCTTTTATCTGTTCGTGTGTTGGGTGGGTGGTTTGAAGGGCTGGCGCCTTATTGGCATGCCTCGCACTCTTCGAAACCATCGTCACCGGGCCGTAAAGTGCACACCGTACCAACGACTTCCGCTTCCGGCAAATTGGCAGCGGGTGCTGCGGCGGCAGTGGCCGTAGTCGTTCCCGAGGCGCTGTTGGAAACCGAGTTCAACTCGCCGCCACGGCCTGTTGATTTTTCAGCGTTGGTTGCACCGCTGGAGCGCAGATAGTAAGTGGTTTTCAGTCCGCGAATCCAGGCCAGTTTGTAGGTGGCGTCGAGTTTCTTGCCAGATACGCCGGCCATGAAAATATTCAATGACTGTGCCTGGTCAATCCACTTTTGGCGTCGTGCGGCACACTCAACCACCCAGCTTGGATCAATTTCAAAGGCCGTTGCATAGAGTTCGCGCAGGTCTTCCGGAATGCGATCAATGCGTGCCAGGCTGCCGTCGAAATATTTCAGGTCAGACACCATGACCTCGTCCCACAAGCCGCGTGTTTTCAGGTCGCGTACCAGAGAGTCATTCACCACGATGAACTCACCCGACAGGTTGGATTTCACATACAGATTGCGATAGTTGGGTTCGATGCAGGGTGAAACGCCAATGATGTTTGAAATCGTGGCGGTAGGAGCAACCGCAATGCAGTTGGAGTTGCGCATACCGTGTTGTTGGATGTGCGCCCGCAGGGTATCCCAATCGAGCGTGCTGCTTTCATCCACTTCAACATAGCCGCCACGTTGCTCGCGCAACATTTTCAGTGTGTCCTGGGGCAGGATGCCGCGATCCCACAACGAGCCGCGGAAGCTGTCATAAGGGCCACGCTCGGCGGCAAGCTTGCTGGATGCCTGGTAAGCGTAATAGCACACTGCTTCCATTGAGTTATCGGAGAACGTGACGGCCTCGTTCGATGCAAACGGCACGCGCATGATGTGCAGGCAGTCCTGGAAGCCCATGATGCCCATGCCGACAGGGCGATGGCGCACGTTCGAGTTACGGGCCTTGGGGACTGCGTAGTAGTTGATGTCGATGACGTTATCGAGCATGCGCATGGCAACATTAACCGTGCGCTGGAGTTTGTCGTGATCAAGTTCGTACGAGCCATCGGCACCGGGTTTCAAATGCGCCGCCAGGTTGATGGACCCCAGGTTGCACACGGCAATTTCCGACTCGTTGGTATTCAACGTGATTTCGGTGCACAAGTTGGAGCTGTGCACCACACCAACGTGCTGCTGTGGTGAACGGATGTTGCAAGGGTCTTTGAACGTGAGCCAGGGATGGCCGGTTTCGAACAACATGGAAAGCATTTTGCGCCACAGGTTGACCGCCGGAATGGTTTTGTGCAGAGGCAATTCGCCGCGCGCCGCCTTTTCCTCGTAGGCAATGTAGGCGGCTTCAAACGCCTGGCCGTATTTGTCGTGCAGGTCGGGAACGTCGGAGGGCGAGAACAGGGTCCAGTCGCCGTTTTCCATGACCCGCTTCATGAACAAATCGGGAATCCAGTTGGCCGTGTTCATGTCGTGCGTGCGACGACGCTCGTCGCCGGTATTCTTGCGCAGTTCCAGGAACTCTTCGATGTCGAGGTGCCAGGTCTCGAGGTAGGCGCATACGGCACCCTTGCGTTTGCCGCCCTGGTTGACTGCAACAGCGGTGTCGTTCACCACTTTCAGGAAAGGTACGACACCCTGGCTTTCACCGTTGGTGCCCTTGATGTGGCTGCGCAGGGCGCGTACCGGAGTCCAGTCGTTACCCAGGCCGCCGGCGTATTTGGCCAGCAGTGCATTTTCTTTGATGGCGTCGTAGATGCCCACGAGGTCATCCGACACGGTTGTGAGGTAGCACGAGGATAATTGTGAGTGCAGCGTGCCCGAATTGAACAGCGTGGGCGTGGAACTCATGAAGTCGAAAGAAGACAGCACGTTGTAAAACTCGATGGCCCTGGCTTCGCGGTTTATTTCGTTCAGTGCCAGGCCCATTGCCACACGCATGAAAAAGATTTGCGGCAATTCGATGCGATGGCCGCGAACGTGCAGAAAGTAGCGGTCGTACAGCGTTTGAAGGCCCAGGTAGGTGAATTGGTTGTCGCGTTCCGCTTTCAGTGCGGCGGCGAGCTTGGGCAGATCGAACTGGCCCAGCTTGTCGTCGAGCAAGCCATTTTCAATGCCGGTTTTAATGAACCTGGGCAGGTATTCGGCATAGCGGGTTTCCATTGCGGCCTGAGAGACTTCTTCGCCGAGGACTTCAATACGAATCGTGTGCAATAACAAGCGAGCCGTAACCTGGCTGTATGCCGGATCGTTTTCAACCATGGAACGGGCCGACAAAATGGCCGACTTATAAACCTCTTCGGCGGGGATGCCGTCGTATAGGTTTTTAATGGTCTCGGTCAGAATGGCGTCGGTGTCGATCGGGATGGGCAGATCGACGCCGGCCGCTTCAATCGTTTCCTTCAGGCGATCGATATCGAGGGGGCGTACCACGCCGTTGTCGGTGACGTTCAGGGCCGGCGTGCTGGGTGCAGCTTGTTCGGGTGCACTGCGAGCGCGCTCTTGCGAGCGCTTTTCACGATACAGCACGTAGGCGCGGGCGACGTCGTGTTCACCAGAGCGCATGAGCGCCAGCTCGACCTGGTCCTGGATATCCTCGATATGGAATGTGCCGCCACCGGGGCGGTTGCGAATAAGTGCATTAACAACCTGTGAGGTGAGTTGCTCTACCAATTCACGAACCCGCGCAGATGCGGCGCTTTGCCCACCGTTAACGGCAAGAAAAGCCTTGGTGACAGCCACGCTGATTTTATTGGGCTCGAAGGAAACGACTGCACCATTGCGTCGGATAACACTGAAATTCTGCCATGGGCTGTTTTGCTGGCCGCTGGTTTTCCGTTCGGAAGCGGGGGCGTCGGGCGGGGTCTCAGTATGATTTTCTGATAGGGTTGTTTGCATGATGGCTCCTGTAACCGTCGACGCTGTGGGTCGGCGAAAACGTGTGTCAGATAACGGTGGACCGTGAAAAAACGCGAAAAAAACGCGTTGAAAGGGTGGGGTTTCTTGGTTTTTTGCTTTGTTATAAACCACTATATGTAGTGGTTTTGAATGATTCAGGCACTAATTGTAGTGTTATGGGCCGGGCGAATCAAGCAGGGTAAACAACTATCTGATGTTTATTTCAAAAAAGTCTTAGGGCTTGTCATCGGGGGCTGTTGCAATTCAGTTTCAAATGCCTCAATGTATTGTCACGATGGACGTTTTCCGCAAGCCCGGGCCACCGGGTGGCATAATTATTCCATCGTGCCTTATTACTTATTTGTATTGGAATAACTCGGCTATGTCTGGAATGAAAATTCGTTCGTTGCTTTTGGGTTCGATTGCGGCATTGCTGGTTGGGGGGTGTGCACAGGCCCCAAAGCAGGCAAAGCATACGTCTGAAATGAATTGCGTACCGCCCGGCAATGCCGCCCTTGAAGGGAATTGGCTCGGAGACCGCAAGCAGGCGGGTGTGGCGGGCTCATTTCAGGTTTGGATGCATTTGCGCCCCGACGGGTCCATGACCTATGCCGAACGCTTGCAACGCCAAGGCAAGCCATCACAATCGTTGCGGGAAACCGGTTGCTGGCAGCACGATGCCGGCAACGGCGACCTGATCCTGAGAACATTGAAGTCCAATGGCGCATGGGTCGAAGCAGACGACCCTATCTATGTGAATCGCTACTCGTCTGTCGTGCAGGGGTCGGGGCAGCTTAGGCTTGGCAGCGGGCAAAGCGGGTTTTCGCTAAAGCGTATGCCTGACGATTACCGCTTGCCGTTTTAGTTGGGCTGCATTGTATTTATTCGTGCTTTTATTCGGTTTGCGATGGCCTTATTTATCTGCCAGGGTTGCAGCCAGTCGCTTTAAAACGATTTCGCGACCGAGCAGGCTTAATACAGCGTCAACCGCCGGGGTTTGTTTACGCCCCGTGATGGCAACCCGCAACGGTATACCCAGTTTTGGCATTTTCAGGTTGTGCTGTTTCAACACGGTCTGAATCAGGTCGGCGATAGCCGGTGTGGTCCAGGCCGGGAGCGTTTCTGCCTGAGTGGCAAAATCAGCCAGAACTTTCAAGGCGTCCGGGGTCAGGTGTGTTTTCTTCAACTCGTCGTCGGCGGGAACAAAAGGGCCGCAGAACAACATGGCATCTTCGGCTAGCTGGTTCAAGGTTTCGGCTCGTTCTTTCAACAGCCCCATGACTGCTTCCAGGTCGGTTGCCTCCGGATCTCCATCCAGTTTCAAAATCCGTGGCGCGACCTCTTGTGCCAGCTTTTTGTTACTGGTTTCACGAATATAATGCGCATTGACCCAGTTCAGTTTCTTTGGGTCCCATTGTGCCGCCGATTTACTGAGATTGCGTGTATCAAACCACTCAATCAGTTGGTCGCGCGAGAAAATTTCGTCGTTGCCGTGGCTCCAGCCCAGGCGCGCCAGATAATTCACCATGGCTTCAGGCAAATAACCGTCGTCATGGTATTGCACGACGCTCACTGCCCCATGCCGTTTCGACAGTTTTTCCCCATCGGGACCGAGAATCATCGGAACGTGCCCGTATTGCGGCAAAGTTCCGCCCAGCGCCCGCAAAATATTAATTTGACGGGGAGTATTGTTGATATGGTCGTCGCCGCGAATGACATGGGTGATCTGCATATCCCAGTCGTCGACGACAACGCAAAAGTTGTATGTGGGCGTACCGTCGGTACGTGCAATGATCAGATCGTCCAGCTCGCCGTTGTCAATCGTGATCGGGCCTTTAACAAGATCGTTCCAGCTTGTCGTGCCGCCCTGGGGTGTTTTGAAACGAACAACGGGCTTGCGGCCTTCCGGTATCGGGGGCAACGTTTTTCCGGCTTCGGGCCGCCAGGTTCCATCGTAGCGCGGCTTCAAGCCGTTGCGGCGCGCTTTCTCGCGCATGGCTTCCACTTCTTCCGCGCTGCTGTAGCAATAGTAGGCATTGCCTTCCTCCAGCATGCGTTCGATCACATCGCGATACAAGTCCATGCGTTGCATTTGATAGAAAGGCCCCTCATCGGGCTGCATGCCCAGCCAGTCCATGGCGTCGAGAATGGCTTGAACCGCTTCAGGTGTTGAGCGTTCGAGGTCGGTGTCTTCAATACGCAAAACGAATATGCCGTTGTGACGGCGCGCAAAGGCCCATGCAAAAAGCGCTGTGCGGGCCCCACCCAGATGCAGGTAGCCTGTGGGTGAGGGCGCAAAACGGGTGCGGACGGTTTGGGAGGTAGACGAACTCATAGATTATGTTTAGGCTTTGCAGGGTGCCTGTTGTGGGCACCCGTATTGATGAATAATGGGTCTATTTTAGAGTAAGCTTTCACAGTCATGCTTCGTCATCGTCTTGCCGCCCTGTTTGATCCTGCATCAGTGCTGGTTGCCGGTCCTGCGCGACTGCCTATGAAAACCATTGCTTCACTGGGGCTTCTGGCGCAACATCAAACCCATGTGGTTTGGTCGGAAAAGGACGATACGCAATGGCCCGGGCGTCTGGCCGGTGTGTCGCCGGGGCGGCGTCTTGATCTGGCTGTTCTGGCGCTGCCTTATCACGCATTACCTGAAGCGTTGGGCGCATTGGAGCAATATCGTCCTCGTGCTCTTATTGTGCTCTCGCCGTCTTCGCCTTCGGTCACGCCGGAACAAGACTGCCAGCTGTGCGTGCAGTGGTCGCGCGAAAACGATTGCGTCATGCTGGGGCCCCGTACACTTGGCGTCCAACGACCCCATCTGGGGTTGAACGCAAGCCTTTCTTCACATCTGGCATTACCGGGCAAGGTGGCGCTGGTGTCGCAGTCGGAGGCCATTGTCAGTGCGGTGCTCGATTGGGCACGCGACGCGAACCTGGGTTTTTCCACCGTTGCGTCCATGGGCGATGAAACCGATTTGACGCTCGCTCATCTGCTCGACTATCTTGCGACCGATTCACGAACGGATAGCATTGCAGTCTACCTTGAACAGTTACCTTCGCCGCGGGCGTTATTCAGTGCCTTGCGGGCGGCGGCAGCGGTTAAACCGGTGGTGGTATTGAAAGCCGGTGGCGGGTCGCGTAACCCCAACTCCGAAAGCGACGCCGTATTTAATGCCTTGTTGCGACGAGCCGGCGCTGTACGTATTCCTTACTTTGTGCAATTGTTTTCGTCCATCAAGGTATTGCGCAGCCCTGTGCGTCCGAAGGGCCGGCGTATTGCCATTGTTTCCAATGGCAGTGGGCCGCCTCAGCTGACGCTCGATATCATGGGGGCTGCTTCGGCGGTGCAAAGGGCCGAGTTGTCGCTGCATACGCAAAAGGTCTTGGCAGAATCGCTTGAAGAGGCCGCCCAGGTTGCCAATCCCGTGGTAACGCGCGTTGCACTGACGCCGGAAACCATGGAGGCTGTGTTGAAGTCGTTGACGGCCGACGCGGGTGTCGACGGTATTCTCGTTCTGTTGGCTCCCGATCAGCGCGTTGATATGGGCGGCATTGTTGCGCAACTGGCGCATACCGCCGCCAGTGCCACCAAGCCGGTCATGGCGTGCCTGATGGGCGAGGCCACAATGCGCCCGCTAAGGCACCGGCTCGATGAGGCGGGAATTCCGTCGTTTCGCACGCCTGAGGCCGCTGTGAATGCTTTTGGTGTGTTGGCCACCTATCATTACAACCAGGTGTTGTCGCAACAAACGCTGCCCCCGGAGCCGCTGAACCAGCCGCCGAAGGTAGACCAGGCACGTTTGCTGATTAACGCGGTGTTGCAGGCGCAAAGATCCACGCTTGAGTTTCACGAGTGTGCCCAGCTCCTGGCCTGCTTTGGCGTGCCAGTTGAGTTGCTCTCGGATCAAGACGATTTTCCCGGGTTGAGTCAGGTTGATGATGCGCCGATGGCAATTCGTGTGGGGCACGATGCGCAGTATGGTCCGTTCATTAACTTTGGTTCTGGTGGTCGTACTGTTATCTCGTCGCGTGACAGGGCGGTTGATTTGCCGCCGTTGAATAGTTTCCTGGCTCGGCAGATCATCGAACGCAGCGTGGTCTGGCGGCGGGCGTTGCGGCATCAGATTAGTCCGGCGGCGCAGGCCAGCCTGGAGGATGCGCTTGAGCGGTTATCCGACATGGTGTGCATGCTGCCCGAAATTCAGCAGCTTCTTATTGACCCCCTGTGGGCCGGAAATACCCACCTGTTTGCCCAAGCGGTTCACATTGAAGTGGCGCCGTCACGCTTGGCGGCCTTGCCGGAGGAGTCGGGTTATGGCCATATGGCTATCCACCCCTATCCACGTCATCTGGTGCACGAGAAGCAGTTTGCCGACGGTCAGCCCTGGTTGATGCGTCCCATTCGGCCGGAGGATGCCGAACCCTTGCAACGTTTTGTGCGTGGTCTGTCCGACGAGTCGCGTTACATGCGTTTTGTGTCCATGTTGCGTGAACTCACGCCCAGCATGTTGGCGCGTTATACCCGGATTGATTACGACAGGGAACTGGCGCTGGTCGCCACGGTGCAGTTACGCAATCCCGAGCACCGGGGGCATCCGCAGGAGGAAATTATTGGTTTTGCGCATTATTTGCGTAATGCCGATGGCCGGGGCGCGGAATATGCCTTGGTCGTGGCCGACAACTGGCAGCGGCACGGGTTGGGGCAGGATCTGCTGCAAGGCTTGTTGCAAGTGGCTCGCGCACAGCATCTTGATTACATCGAAGGGTTTGTGCTGGCGGCAAACCGACCTATGCTGGGGCTGATGACCCGCATGGGTTTCAAGAATGACGTCGATGAGGACGACCCTGTCTTGCGTCGCGTGTGGTTGTCGTTATAGCCGCCACCGAGGTGGGCGGCTATGCCGCATGCGCAGTGAAGTTGCGTGCAAAAAACCGGGCAATATCGCGAATTTCGTCCAGGCACACCGAGTGGGGTATGCCGTAGTTTTTCCATTCAATGTTGTAGCCCAATTGTTGCAACTGTTCGCATGAAGCCTTCGCACGCTCAATGGAAACAACCGGATCTTGCGTGCCGTGCGCCATGAAGATGGGTGTGTCTTGATTCGCCGGGTGGCGTTCCGCCTCGACCATTTCAGCCAATGGCAGGTAACCGGAGAGGCATAGCAGGCCCGCCAGTTGTTCCTCCAGGCGCAATCCCGTTTGCAGTGTCATGGCGCAGCCTTGCGAGAAGCCGGCCAGAATGATGTTATGGCTGGGAATACCGCGTGCATTTTCACGTGCGATAAGCGCGCGGATGATTTGTTCCGACTGACGAAGGCCGTTTTCATCTTCGCGCCGGCCGATATCGCTGTCTTTTATGTCGTACCAGGCGCGCATTTGCATGCCCTGGTTAATGGTCACGGGCATGACAGGGGCATGGGGGAACACAAAGCGAATTTGCGGGTTCGGCGCCAGATTGAGTTCCGGGACGATGGGGGCGAAGTCATTGCCATCGGCACCCAGGCCGTGCAGCCAGATGACAGCGTGTGTCGGGTTTTTGCCTGTTTCGAGCTCAAGAGAGTCCAGTTGGGTGGTGAATTCGCTCATGGTGGTATTGTTTCGACAGTACGGTAAAAATTAAGAGTTCGTGTTTTGTAAGGTTTTCAAGGCCTGATACAGCGCCCGGTAATGTTTGCGTTTCGGAGCCTGCCCGGGCTGCAGGTTCTGATTGGCTTCCTGTTCCTTGCGCCCGGCACGGATCAGCGACCGCAAGTGCTGAACATCGGCTTGCTCAAATTCGGTCAGTAATTCCGTAAGGGCTTGGTCATCTTTCAGAAGCAAGTCGCGCTGGGCCTCTAATTGATGCATGGCCGCCGCTTCCTCACGTGAACCATTTTCCCATACATCAAGCTGGTGCCTGATTGCATCGGCGTCGGCGTCGCGCATGAGTTTGCCCACATAATGAATTTGTCGTCGGCGACCTTCACGACTATTGATGCGCTGCGCCAGCCGAATCGACTCCAGCAGTTTTTCCGATAAGGGAAGTTGCTTCAGGCGTTCGGGAGAAAGGTCGACCAATTCTTTGCCAAGGTCCAGCAAGGCATGCATTTCGCGCTTGACCTGCGACTTGCTGGGGCGGTCGTATTCGCTTTCAGAATTTTCGGACTCGTTTGTCATGCAGGTAAAAGATAAGATCGTGGAATTAGCGATATGATAACTGCGTTAAACAAGAAGGGATGTAATGAGCAAAAAATCCAATTTCCATCTACCGGTCAAAAAGAATCAGGCCCGCTTTCAGGAACTGGTGACCGAAGCGCTCGACTATGCCCGCTCTCTGGGTGCGAGTGATGCCGCGGCCGAGGTGTCCGAATCTCGAGGCTTGTCTGTCTCGGTTCGCAATCAGGATATTGAAACCGTTGAGCAAACCCGGGATCGTTCGCTGGACGTGACGGTTTTTGCCGGCACCCAGCGCGGCTCTGCTTCAACATCTGATTTTTCCAGGAAAGCGCTTCGGGAAACCGTCGATGCGGCGTGGCATATTGCCAAGTACACGGCCGCCGATCCGGCGGCGGGGCTGCCGGACGCTGATTTCCTGGCGTTTGAATATCCTGACCTGCATCTTTATAGCCCGTGGGACGTAACAACCGAAAAAGCGGTTCAAAAGGCCTTGAAGGCCGAAAAAGCGGCGCGCGCCGTCAGTCCGCTCATCACGAATACCGATGGCGCATCGGTCAGCACGTTCGAGGGCCATTTCGTCCTGGGGAATACGCGTGGCTTTATGGGTGGTTTTCCGTATACCCGCCACGGTATTTCGGTAGCGCCCATTGCGGGGCAGGGCGAGAATATGCAGCGCGATTATTGGTATTCCGCTGCACGCGATCCCAAGCATCTGGCCAAAGCGTCCAAAGTGGGGCGTTATGCTGCACACCGCAGCCTGGCGCGTTTGTCGGCACGCCGTATTAAAACCGGAAAATACCCAGTTCTTTTCGAGGCGCCTCTTGCCGTTGGCTTGTTGGGGTCTTTGGTGCAGGCGACCAGCGGCGGGGCATTGTATCGTCGTGCCAGCTTTCTGCTCGACGCCTTGGGCAAGCCGGTTATGGCAGACCATCTCGATGTTAAGGAAGATCCGCATGTTTCAGGCGGCATGGGCAGTTCGCCATTCGACGACGAAGGCGTTCGAACGACGGCACGTGATGTCGTTACCGGCGGCGTATTGAACGGTTATTTCCTGTCGACTTATACCGCGCGCAAGTTGGGCATGGAAACAACCGGGAATGCCGGTGGTTCGCACAACCTGACGCTGTCTTCCCGTCTTACCCAGCCCGATGACGATTTTCGCGCCATGTTGCGTAAATTGGGCACGGGCCTGTTGGTAACCGAGCTCATTGGCCAGGGCGTGAATTATGTAACGGGTGATTATTCGCGCGGCGCTTTTGGCTATTGGGTCGAGAATGGCGAAATTGTCCATGCGGTACAGGAGTTCACCATTGCGGGAAACCTGGCGGATATGCTGCGTCAAATCGCGGCGGTCGGGTCCGACACGATTACGCGTGGGTCCAAAACGACCGGGTCTATTCTGATTGAGCAAATGTCAGTGGCGGGTCAGTAGTGCAAGTCTCATGCACTGTCGCTTATTTTCGGGAGAGTCATAAAAATGGAACGTCGCGCTTTTTTGGGTAAGGCCGGGTTGGGTGCAGTGGCAGGCACGGCCGCCATTGCAACGCCGGCTATTGCGCAGCAAAATCCCAAAGTCAGTTGGAAAATGACATCAACTTACGGGCCGACCTTACCGCCTTTGTTCGGGTCTGCCGAAGTCTTTTGCAAGATGATCGAAGAGGCGTCCGACGGGCAATTCACCATTCGCCTTTACCCGGGTGGCGAAGTGGTGCCGGGCTTCGGTGTGCTTGACGCCGTTGGCAATCGTACTGTCGATTGCGGCCAGACCGCCTCTTATTATTACTATGGAAAGGACCCCACCCTTTGTTTCGATACTGCCGTGCCGTTTGGTTTGAATGCGCGCCAAATGAATGCCTGGATGGATCAGGGTGACGGCCTGAAACTCATGCGCGAGGTCTTTGCCCCACGGCATATCGTGAATTTTCCCATGGGCAATACCGGTACCCAAATGGGTGGCTGGTATCGCAAGGAAATCAAGTCGGTCGCAGACCTGAAAGGGTTGAAAATGCGTACGGCGGGCTTTGCCGGCGATGTGTTGTCACGCCTGGGCGTGATCCCCCAGCAAATCTCGCCCGGCGACATTTATCCCTCGCTTGAAAAAGGGGCGCTTGATGCGGTTGAGTTCGTTGGGCCGCTTGATGATGAAAAGCTGAGTTTGCAGCGCGTGGCCAAGTATTATTATTACCCGGGCTGGTGGGAAGGCTCTGCTCAAGTGTCTTTATACGTGAACGAAAAGGCGTATGCCGAACTGCCCAAGCAGTATCAATCGCTTATAGCGCTGGCTTCCCGTTATGCGGGTCAGCAGTTATTAACGGATTACGATGCGCACAACGCCGATGCATTGCGGCGCCTGGTTGCGAACGGGGCGCAGTTGCGCGCTTTCCCGGTTGAGGTTTTGGATGCCTGTTACGACGCGGCGCAAGCGGTCTATGCGGAATTCAACGCCAAGTACCCGCAGTTCAAGAAAGTGTATGAAAATTACATGGCTTTCCGAGATCAAACCATCCCCTGGTTCCGGCTGGCCGAGGGCAGTTACGATAGCTATCTGAGTCGCGCCCTGAACCGGGCAAAGGCACAATAGTTACGCAAAAACAAGAATTTATGCTATGATTGTGGGCTTTTCCAGTTAAGGGTACGGGCGAAGTACAACGCTTAGACCCTGTTTTATTTTATTTTTTAGGAACCATCATGAAGACCTTCGTGGCCAAGCCGCATGAAGTCAAACGTGACTGGTACGTGATTGATGCCAAGGGTAAAGTCCTTGGGCGTGTAGCCAGCGAAGTTGCACGTCGCCTGCGCGGCAAGCACAAACCAGAATTCACACCACACGTTGACACCGGCGATTACATCGTCATTATTAATGCTGCCGATATTGTCGTTACCGGTAACAAGGCGCTCGACAAGCGCTACTATCGTCACTCGGGTTACCCCGGCGGCATTACCGAAACCAATTTCGAGAAAATGCAGCAGCGTTTCCCCGGTCGTGCTCTCCAGAAAGCCGTTAAAGGCATGTTGCCTAAAGGCCCGCTGGGTTATGCCATGGCCAAGAAACTCAAGATTTATGCTGGCGCCGAGCATCCCCATTCTGCTCAGCAGCCTAAACCGCTCGAAATCTAAGGACAGGTCATGATCGGTAATTGGAATTATGGAACCGGGCGCCGCAAAACGTCAGTCGCTCGTGTGTTCTTGAAAAAAGGTTCAGGCAACATCGTTGTCAACGGTAAGCCTGTTGATGAATACTTCGCTCGTGAAACCGGCCGTATGGTTGTACGTCAGCCGCTTGAGCTTACCAACCACCTCGAATCGTTCGATTTTCATATCAACGTGCACGGTGGCGGTGAAAACGGCCAGGCAGGTGCAGTGCGTCACGGTATTACGCGTGCGCTCATCGATTACGATGAAACACTCAAGCCAGTGTTGAAGCAAGCTGGCCTGGTGACACGTGATGCGCGTGAAGTTGAACGTAAGAAAGTGGGTTTCCACAAAGCCCGCCGTCGCAAGCAGTTCAGCAAGCGTTAATTTTCGTGGTGCCTTCAGGGCGGCTTTCGGGCCTCCCCAAACAAAAGCCCTGGCGCCTGCCGGGGCTTTTGGCGTTTTGGGCTGTTGCGGGATGAAAATGTCGCGGTGGTTTTTAAATTAGGTGTGCGTCATAGCATAATGGCGGTGGTTTCAATTTTTTTGGGGTTCAGCATGGCAGCAGTCAACGGCAAAAAAATAAAAGTGGGTATTGTGGGTGGCACAGGTTACACCGGTGTAGAACTGTTGCGTTTATTGTCCTGCCACCCCAATGCTGAACTGGTCGCCATTACGTCTCGCAAAGAAGAAGGGATGCCGGTAGCGCAGATGTATCCCAATTTACGCGGTCATGTCGATCTTAGCTTTACGACGCCGGAAACTGCGGCGCTTGAGCAGTGCGATATTGTCTTTTTTGCCACGCCGCACGGCGTAGCCATGGAACAGGCGAAGAGTCTGTTGGATCATGGCGTACGAATTATCGATCTTGCTGCTGATTTTCGTTTGCAAGACACCGCCGTATTCGAGCAATGGTACAACCTGCCGCATGCTTGCCCCGAGATCCTGGCAGAATCCGTGTATGGGCTGGTTGAACTCAATCGTGAGAAAATTGCCAATGCGCGCGTCGTGGGTAATCCAGGCTGTTACCCCACCACGGTGGTGCTTGGGTTGCTGCCATTGTTGCGCGAGAAGGGCTTAATTGACCCGTCGTACATTATTGCCGATTGCAAATCCGGGGTGTCGGGTGCCGGGCGCAAAGAGTCGGTACCCACGTTGTTCTCGGAAGCCAGCGATAATTTCAAGGCGTATGGTATCGGCGGACATCGCCACCTGCCTGAAATTACCGAGCAGCTCGAAGGTATTGCTGCAGGTCCGGTCCAGCTTACGTTCCTGCCGCATCTGGTGCCCATGATTCGAGGCATGTTCTCGACCATTTATGTGCGTGTGCCGTCCGATGCGCAGGATACCGATTTCCAGGCTTTGTTCGAGCAGTATTATGCCGGTGAGGCCTTTGTTGACGTCATGCCGGAAGGTAGTGCGCCGGAAACGCGTTCGGTACGAGCCTCGAATAAACTTCGAATCGCGCTTCAGCGCCCGAATCCCGGCCAGCTCATTATTCTGGTGGTGCAGGATAACCTGGTCAAGGGGGCTTCCGGTCAGGCCGTTCAGAACATGAATTTAATGTTTGGTTTGCCGGAAACAACCGGTTTGGGTCTGGTGGCGGTTTTACCCTAGCGCGACGGCTGACATATACAGGGTTTAACAAGCCTAAGGCAGGAACTCTTTTTTCTTTGGTCAGTCAAAATTCGTATGGGTAGCAATCAATCAAATACTGCAGTAAGGCGCCGACCCGCCAGACGTTCGGCGTTCTGGCAGTGGACGGTCTGGTTGCTGGTTTGGGTGGTGGCCATGGGGCTTGGGTTTGCGGCGGGACAGCACATTCAGCTGGGCCAGGCGGCCAGGCAATATGCCAATCTTCAAACCGAATTTGATGTCACCGTTGCCCAATTGCGTTACGACATGTCCAGGCTGGCGGCCGAGAAAGAGGCGCTGCAAAGTCAGTTGTCGGTGGAGCAGAGTACGCGTCGTAGCCTGGAGGAGTCGATTCAGCGCGGTCAGGGCGACTTGGCCCAAGCGAATGAACGCCTGGCGTTTTACGACCAGTTGTTACCACCGGGTCCGTCGGGCTCGGTCAGTATCCGGGCCCTGAGTCTTAAGCCCAACGGTACGTTTATAGCGTATCGTGTATTGTTAACGCGTAATGCACAGCCCGGCAGCGAATTTAATGGCCATGTTGAGTTTGTGGCTAATGGAGAAAAAAATGGGGAAAGCGTTAAAATAACGTTAAACCCCGCAACGGGTCAGGCTGATGAAGGGGCGGCTGTGGCAAGCGCCGCGCAGTCCCTTCCCGTAAGCTTCGACCAATTTCAGCGTCTGGAAGGCTTGCTGAGTATACCGGACGGTATCCGTCTTACTTCTGTTACGCTGAATATTATTGAGGACGGGGTGGTTCGGGTTTCACGGTCTGTTAAGTTCCCCGGGCCCGACGCCGCATCCGAAACCGATGAAACTTCATGATTGTTTCATGAATGATTAACGCAGCATGCGCTGCACTGGAGTATCAAATGAGCAATGTGACTGAATCCGTCGATTTGCAAGCACCACCACCTCCCTTGTTGTTTACCGATGCGGCTGCGGCCAAGGTAAAGGATTTGCTGGCCGAAGAAGGCAACCCCGAGCTTAAGCTGCGGGTTTTTGTGCAAGGTGGTGGGTGTTCCGGCTTCCAGTATGGCTTTACTTTTGATGAGGTCATCAACGAGGACGACACGGCAATTGATAAGGAAGGGGTGCAGTTATTGATTGACCCCATGAGTTTCCAGTATCTGTTTGGTGCGGAAATCGACTACAAAGACGACCTTGAAGGCGCGCAGTTCGTTATTCGCAATCCGAACGCCACATCAACTTGTGGCTGCGGATCTTCGTTTGCAGCCTAAAATACTCGGGCGTATACGTTAAGCGTAATAGCGGCAGCCCAGGATACTGGGGTGCCGCGCGCCTGTTACCTCGGGTAAACCTGCAGGGTGGCCCGCTTCATGTGCCCAAGCCAGCCAGGCAAAAGCCAGGGCTTCCACGTGCTGCACGTCGATACCCAATTCCGAGGTTGGTATTACCGGGCATTTTGCCTGGTTTTGCAGCGCACGTATCAGCGTGTCGTTAAGCGCTCCACCACCACAAGTCAGTATTTCTTCAGTACCAGGCGCGTATTGTTCGATTGCCACGGCAATGGTTTTTGCGGTCAGTGTCAGTAAAGTGGCCTGAATATCGGCTGGAAGCAAGGAAATAGCGTGATCGGAACTGGCCCACTGCGCCAGGCGTCCGGTAAGCCAGTTTGCGTTAAAAAGATCGCGCCCGGTTGATTTGGGTGGTGGTTTCGCAAACCACGGTTCGCTGTGTATCAAATACGCAAGCAGATCGCGCGATACGGCGCCCTGGGCTGCCCAGCGTCCATTATCGTCGAAAGGTTGTTTCGTATGATGTTCGCACCAGTAATCCATTAAGACATTGGCAGGCCCCGTATCGAAGCCCGTAACCGGCTGGCCCGGGTGCAGTCGTGTGATGTTGGCTATCCCCCCCAAATTGACCACTGTGCGCCTCTTGGTGCTGCTGGAAAGCAGTGCTTGATGGAAAGCGGGGACAAGGGGTGCGCCATGCCCTCCGGCAGCGATATCGCGTGACCTGAAATCGGCAATGACATTGATGCCTGTAGCTTCCGCCAAATGGGCCGGGGCGTTCAGTTGAATCGTGAATCCCAGGTCGGGCCGATGCCGCACGGTTTGTCCGTGAGCACCAATTGCCCTGACATCATTTGAAGTGTAATTCGTGTCCTTCAATAACTGCGCGCATGCAGTGCTGTACAGGCTGGTCAGCGCCAGGCTAGCCTGGGCTGCACGATGCAGTTCATCATTTCCCGGGGTGTTCAGTGCGAGCAAGCTGTTGCGAAGGTCGGTGGGCATGCCTAATGCAGCCGCTTTGATCAGCCTGGGTCGTGAAGGGTTGGCGAAGTCTGCCAGCACCGCGTCGACGCCGTCGGTGCTGGTGCCAGACATGAGGCCAATGTATAAATGGCCGACCACGGGCTTCAAGCCTTACTTACTGCCGGCCTGGGCAACTTTAACTTCTTTGTCTGTAGCACTTTGCCCTTCGTCTTGCAACGCCGCCATCAAGGTGAAGTGGTTGCGGTAGTTGTCCAGGGTCGACTGAAAAGCCAGCATTTGCTTTTTGGTCAGTGCTTCAGCAACGGGAAGATCGATCGACAAAGGATCAACCGGCTTTCCATTCACACGGAACTCGTAGTGCAGGTGTGGCCCGGTTGCCCAGCCGGTAGAGCCGACATAGCCAATAAGCTGGCCTTGCTCAACCCGCGTGCCTTTGCGAATGCCCTTCGCAAGACGGTGCTGGTGAGCATAATAAGTGCTGATATTGTTTTTGTGCTTCAGGATAACAATGTTGCCAAAACCCCGCTGTTGGCCGGCAAACTGGACAACGCCGTCGGCCGTAGCATGAATGGGCGTACCGGTGGGCGCCGCGTAATCGACACCATTGTGACTGCGCCAATTGCCATGAATGGGATGGCGCCGTTTTCCGAAGTTGGAGCTGACACGTGAAAACTTCAAGGCGTTGCGCAAAAAAGCGCCTTTTAAACTTTTGCCGTCGAAATCGTAGTAGCCGCCCGAGCCGTCTTCAGGTTCGAACCAGATAGCATCATAGGTTTTCTTGCCGTTGTTGAACTCCAGGGCCAGAATACGGCCCGAACCCACTTCCTTTCCCTGGTGGGACTGGGTTTCATACACCAGGCGGAAACGATCGCCTTTACGCAAGTCGCGGATAAAGTCGATTTTGCTGCCCAGAATTTCAGCCATTTGGAAAGTAATGGCATCGGGGATGTCTGCCGCGTCGGTGGCACCAAACAACGATGAGACGATTTCCCCTTCTGCAATACGCATTTGGGTCTCGGTTGCTTCAGCCAGTTCCAGTGCAACAAAGTTGTCTTCGTTGTCGGGCCGGATTTCCAGCCATTTCGAGACGAATTTGCCGTCTTTCCGCGTGCCGGGGGTATGGTAATAACGCAGCCATTTCATGCTGCCGTCGGCATTCAGGGCCGCCTGTACCGTACGCCCGGGGTAGAGCTTGTAAATAGAGCGCGCGTCTTTGTTCTGGATCAGGAACTGTTGCAGGTTGGCTTCCTGGACATTCAGGCGCTGCAGCAAGGCAGCCAGGGTATCGCCGGATTGAATCCGGGTTTCATCGATGAACGGCGCCGGATTGCCTGCCTGGCCGGGCTCGGGGAAAGGAGAGGGAAGGCTGAGCGTTTCGCGGGCTTGATATACTGGCGGCGTCGTTTCACTGATTGGTTTGACAACGGCCAGTGCCCCGGCGGCGGCAAAAAGGCCCAGTGCTAAAAGCACAAGGCCTCCGGTAATGTAATGGTGCGTGGGTTTGTCTGTGTGCTTTCTGGGCATATTCGGCTTCAGGTAAGGTTTGTTTCGGCGCGTATTGCGCGAATCAAAGCTTAAAATAGGTATCAATGCAATTTGTAAACCCTGCAACAGAACCAGCAGGCCAAGAGTAAGTGAGGCGTCAAAATGAAGCCGCAACTGGGTGTTTGGCCAGCGATTGAAAGAGCGTGGTGGGTTTGCAACGGATGCGTGTTGTATTAACACGATATGCTAGCGCATTCACTTGCTTTTTTCGAGTATTTTTTTGCAAATTTTTTACGGTAACGTCATGTCCTCCTCAGAAGTCACTATGAATCCAGAATTAGAAGAATGTTTACGTGTCGTTAAGCGAGGATGCGATGAGTTACTGGTAGAAAGTGAGTTCGTAAAAAAAATGGCCCGCAGCCACGATACCGGCCAGCCTTTGCGAATCAAGTTGGGGCTGGACCCTACCGCGCCGGATATCCACCTGGGCCATACGGTGGTGTTGAACAAGTTGCGTCAACTGCAGGATTTAGGTCATACCGTCATTTTCCTGATTGGCGACTTTACGTCCATGATTGGTGACCCCAGCGGTCGCAATGCCACGCGTCCACCGTTGTCGGCTGAGCAAATCCAGGAGAATGCGCAAACCTACTACGCTCAGGCCAGCCTGGTTTTGGATCAGGAACGAACCGAAGTCCGTTACAACTCTGAGTGGTGCGACCCGTTGGGTGCGCGTGGCATGATTCAACTTGCTTCGCGCTATACCGTGGCACGAATGATGGAGCGCGAAGACTTCACTCGTCGGTTCCGGTCGGGAATTCCGATTTCTGTGCATGAATTCCTGTATCCGCTCATGCAGGGCTACGACTCAGTGGCGCTGAAGGCCGACCTGGAATTAGGGGGGACCGACCAGAAGTTCAACCTGTTGGTTGGTCGCGAGTTGCAGAAAGAATATGGGCAAGAGGCACAATGCATCTTGACCATGCCTTTGCTGGAGGGAACCGATGGGGTCGACAAGATGTCCAAGTCCAAGGGCAACTATATCGGCATTTCCGAGTCGCCCGACTCCATGTTCGGTAAATTGATGTCGATTTCCGACACCCTGATGTGGCGGTATTTTGAATTATTGTCTTTCCGCTCAGAGGACGAAATCAGTCTATTGCAGAAACAGGTTGAAGAAGGCGCGAATCCGCGCAATATAAAGGTTATGTTGGCGCAGGAAATCGTGGCGCGCTTCCATTCGCAGAAAGATGCGCACGAAGCGCTTTCCCGGTTCGAAGCGCGATTTCGCGACGGTGCCATCCCCGATGAAATGCCCGAAGTAAAACTGGCAGGTGCGCCCAAAGGCATATTGAAAGTATTGCGCGAAGCAGGGCTGGTGGCATCGGGATCCGAGGCTCAGCGCAATGTTGAGCAGGGCGGCGTGAAGGTTGAGGGCAGTCGCGTGGAAGACAAAACGTTGCAACTGGATGCCGGCATTTATGTTATTCAAGTGGGTAAGCGAAAGTTTGCGCGCGTTACCCTGTCCTAATTTGAAGCAAGGATCAAAGAAAGGAGGTTTGCATGAAATTCAGCAGCACATCATTCGCCGATCAAAAGTGGATTCCCGAGCGTTACGCTTTTGCCAAGGTCGATAGCAACGCCCCTATTGCACTTTCCGACAACGTTAATCCCCAATTGGCGTGGGCTGACGTACCCGAAGGTACGCGTTCCTTTGTTTTGATCTGTCACGATCCCGACGTGCCCAGCAAGCCCGACGACGTCAACCAGGAAGATCGTGAGGTACCTGCCGACCTGCCTCGTGTCGATTTTTATCATTGGGTTCTGGTGGATATTGCCTCGAACGTACGCGAGATTAAAGAAGGAGAGTATTGCGACAGCATTACCCCGCGCGGCAAAGGTGGCCCCGTGGCGCCAAACAACACACGTCAGGGTATCAATCATTACACCCAGTGGTTTGCCGAAGATCGAGATATGAATGGCGACTACTTTGGTTATGATGGTCCGTGTCCTCCCTGGAATGACGCCATTGTGCATCGCTACGTTTTTACGCTGTACGCGCTTGATATCGAAACAGTCCCGGTTGACAACGCCTTTACAGGCCCCGATGTCCTGCAGGCAATCGAAAGACATGTGCTGGCCAAGGCCAGTATCACGGGTTTGTACAGCCTGAACCCGAAGTTGCGTGATGCGGCGGCATAAGGGCTAATCCACGGTACAATTTCGCCTTTAACTGATCGCAATTTATTGCATGCCATTAGGATTGATTCATGTTTGACCGCTCCCGTACGCTTGATCAAGTTGACCCCGATTTGTGGGCCGCGATCCAAAAAGAGAATGTTCGTCAGGAACAGCATATCGAACTGATTGCTTCCGAGAACTACACCAGTCCTGCCGTAATGCAGGCGCAGGGTTCGCAACTGACAAACAAATATGCTGAAGGCTACCCGGGTAAGCGGTATTACGGTGGTTGCGAGTATGTCGACATCGTCGAGAAACTGGCTATTGACCGGCTGAAAGCGCTGTTCGGCGCGCAAGCGGCAAACGTGCAGCCTAATTCCGGTTCGCAGGCTAACCAGGGCGTTTACATGGCTGTGCTTAAACCCGGTGATACCGTGCTGGGTATGAACCTGGCAGAGGGCGGTCACTTAACGCATGGTTCGCCGGTGAATGCTTCGGGCAAGCTGTATAACTTCATTCCCTACGGCCTGAACGACAAAGAAGAAATTGATTACGACGTACTGGAAGCCCTCACCAAGGAACACAAGCCCAAACTGTTGGTGGGCGGTGCGTCGGCTTATGCCTTGCGTATTGATTTCGAACGTATGTCGCGTATAGCACACGATAACGGTGCTTTGTTCATGGTGGATATTGCCCATTATGCTGGCCTGGTTGCCGGCGGCGCGTATCCCAATCCGGTGCCTCATGCCGATTTCGTTACGTCAACCACACATAAATCATTGCGTGGCCCCCGGGGCGGCGTCATCATGATGAAAACCGAGCATGAAAAAATCATTAACTCGGCCATATTCCCGGGTATTCAGGGCGGCCCGCTGATGCATGTTATTGCAGGTAAAGCGGTGGCCTTCCAGGAAGCCTTGCAGCCCGAGTTCAAAGCGTATGCCGCGCAAGTCGTCAAGAATGCCGACGTGCTGGCCAAAACGCTTGTTCAACGCGGTCTGCGGATTGTCTCCGGGCGCACTGAAAGCCACGTCATGCTGGTTGATTTGCGTGCCAAGGGCATTACCGGCAAGCTGGCTGAAGCGGCCTTGGGCGAAGCCCACATTACGGTAAATAAAAACGCCATTCCGAACGATCCGGAAAAGCCTTTTGTTACCAGCGGTGTTCGCCTGGGTACCCCCGCCATGACGACACGCGGTTTCAAGGAAGCCGAAGCCGAACTGACTGGCCATTTAATTGCCGACGTTCTCGACAATCCTGAAAACGAAACCGTTATTGCCGATGTGCGTGCCCGTGTGAACGAGCTGACTGCGCGTTTGCCGGTCTACCGTTAAACTCATCAACGAAAGGGCGGCTTGTTGCGGGTAGGGCAAGCCGTTACACACCATGAAATGCCCGTTCTGCCACAGTGCCGATACGCAGGTGATTGATTCCCGTGTTTCGGAAGAAGGCGATACTATCCGTCGGCGCCGTCGTTGCCTGGCATGCGATCGTCGCTTTACGACGTATGAGCGGGTTGAACTGACGATGCCGGCCGTTGTAAAACGCAATGGCACGCGGTCGGAATTCGATATCGAGAAATTGCGTGCCAGTTTGAAACTGGCGTTGCGCAAACGACCTGTCAGTACGGAAGAGGTCGATGCCGCTGTGGCACGAATCGAGGAGTCTTTGCTCACCAGCGGAAAGCGCGAGGTGTCGTCGGGTTTCCTGGGCGAGCTAGTTATGAATGAACTGATTAAATTGGATCAGGTGGCTTACGTGCGTTTTGCGTCGGTGTATAAAAGCTTTGAAGACATCAACGAGTTTGTAAAAGCCATTGATGAAATTAAAGTGGTGCCGCAAACACCGAAAAAAAGCGCGGGCCCATCGTCGGGTTCCGGCTGATTCCGCTACAGTCTTGCACTATGGTTGAACCTTCCCTTACTGAACACCAGGCCCCCACCAGCGCCGATGACGCCTATTGGATGCGGCTGGCTGTAGAGTTAAGCCGGGAAGTCTTGTATTTAACGGCTCCCAATCCTCGTGTTGCGTGTTTGATTGTTAACGACAATCGGCTTCTTGCCGCAGGCGTCACCCAGCAAGCCGGCGGGCCACATGCCGAGGTCATGGCTTTGCGCCAGGCTCAGGCACGCGGGCACAACGTGGCCGGTACCACCATTTACGTTACGCTGGAACCGTGTAGCCATTATGGTCGTACTCCGCCTTGTGTCGATGCCCTGATTCAAGCAAAGCCGGCCCGTGTTGTCGTGGCCATGCCGGATCCGAACCCGCTTGTTGCCGGACAGGGCCTGGCCCGCTTGCGCCAGGCCGGTATACAGGTGACGGCGCCTTTGTGCGCTTCGCAAGCGCTTGATGTGAACCCCGGGTTTGTGTCCCGCATGTCGCGCAAAACCCCCTGGGTGTGGTTGAAGTCAGCTGTTTCTCTGGACGGACAGATTGCGCTGGCTGACGGCCGTTCGCAATGGATTACCGGGCCGCAGGCGCGTGCCGATGGCCATCATTGGCGTGCGCGAAGCTGTGTGGTTTTAACCGGTTTACGCACCGTGCTGGCCGATGACCCCCAAATGACCGTGCGCAATGTTGAAACCCCTCGCCAGCCAATACGCGCAGTCGTCGACACCCGTTTCGAGATTCCGGAAGCGGCGCGGATTCTGGATGGCGCACCCACCTGGATTTTCACTTGCCGTCACGACGCCGATAAAGCACAGCGTTTGGCACAGCGGCAAGTGCAAACGATTCTGATGCCCGAGCACGAGGGGCGTGTGGACCTGGCAGCGGTACTGCAATGGATGGGGCATAACAACGTGAATGAAGTCCATGTGGAAGGCGGGGCATCTTTGCATGGGGCCTTGCTGGAGGCCGGGCTGGCAGATGAGTTGCTGGTGTACATGGCCCCCAAAATACTCGGTGCCGGGCGCGGTATGTTTAACATTCCCATGCGTCAATCGCTAACCGATCATGATGATTTCCGATTTGTAGCGCAGGAGGCAGTGGGTGACGACCTGCGACTGCGCTTGCGCCATCACGGGCATTGGCAGTCCCTGATGAGTTGCGTTTCCCAAGTTTCACTGGCTTAAGCCGGCGGTGTTTTCAGCCGATTAAAGGAGTTGTGATGTTTACAGGCATTGTGGCCGCCGTTGGCGCCATTACCCAGGTAACCCCGTTGCAGGGAGGCGATGCAAATGCGGGCGTGCGGCTAACCATTGCTGCCGGCGGACTGCCGTTGCAAGACACAAAACTGGGTGACTCCATCGCAATACAGGGTGCCTGCATGACGGTTGTGTCATTAACCGACGACAGCTTTCAGGTCGATGTGTCGCGTGAAAGTTTGAGTAAAACGGCAAGGCTTGATGCAGCGGGTGAAGTGAACCTGGAACATGCCCTGCGAGTGGGTGATTCCCTGGACGGTCATTTGGTTTCAGGCCACATAGACGGGTTGGGCACTGTAGCCAATTTTTCCCCGGTGGGAGAGTCATGGGATCTGCGCATTGATGTGCCTCCGAATCTGGCGAAATACTTGGCATACAAAGGGTCGATTACCGTTAACGGCGTAAGCCTGACAGTAAACAGTGTGCAAGACGATGCCCGGGGCGGCTGTCAGATCAGTATTAATTTGATTCCGCACACGGTTCAGGTCACTACGCTGAAGCATCTGAAGCCGGGCCATTCGGTGAATCTGGAAGTGGATACCATTGCTCGTTATGTTGAACGCATGCTAAGCGCTCAGAAGGCGGGTTAATTCAGTAAAAGCCATTTTTCTGTTAGAATGGCGGACTTCACTTTGGTAGTGAAAAAGGACAGGTGGCCGAGCGGTTGAAGGCGCACGCCTGGAAAGCGTGTATACGTTCAAAGCGTATCGGGGGTTCGAATCCCCCTCTGTCCGCCAGTTATTATAAGCCCTTGATTCTATTAAAGATTCAGGGGTTTTTTGCTTTCTGAATGGGTTGCCATTAACCTTATTGGTACAGAAGGCTGTACAGATGGCAGTCATGGAGCAACCTTGGAAACAGGCTGTTCCCCATTATCGGGGGACGCAGGTGGGGCTGTTAAATTCAGACGCTTTTCGGCTCTACTCCATAAACGGGGGATCCAGCCTTCATCAAACACGGT